>Ga0265295_1000224_pt1 | contig 117775 bp, 89 predicted proteins | sample Munlansysbiofilm_FD_192503 | JGI IMG/M metagenome (GOLD analysis project Ga0265295, IMG submission 192503) | Leachate microbial communities from a municipal landfill in Southern Ontario, Canada - Methane capture system biofilm | ecosystem: Engineered > Solid waste > Landfill > Unclassified ...
CTCTGGCGGAGAATGTGGCCTGCAATCTGCAAAAAGGCACTGCTGTTGCCCTGTCCCATGTCCGTTACGGCGTTGTGGACGATGAAGTGTCCTTTCACGTCCATCTCGATTTTGGCGATGGCCGCATCCCGTACCCCGCCTCCGTACCCTGCGGCATTGAAGACGGCGGCAAGGCCGGTTCCCCGGATGCAAAAGGGCGGGGCTTCTTTCTGCCATTGTCCGCGGGTCTGCCAGAGGGGATGGTTCCGGATGCCTTCAAGGCAGGCGGCAAGGCTGGTGGAGGATTCCAGCAGCACGCCTGCGCCGTTGGTATCTCCCCGGTGAAGGACATTCCGGAGGCGCAGCTCCAGGGGATCCTGCTTCAGTTTCTCCGCCAGCATGTCCATCATGGACTCAAAGGCAAAACTTACCTGACAGACCCCAAAGGCCCGCATGGCCCCCCCCGTGGGCGTATGGGTATGGACGCAGAAGCCTTCGGTGAGGGTGTGGGGAATGCGGTAGGGGCCTGCGGCGTGTTCCATGCCCAGTTCCATGACCTCCGGCCCCAGATGGGCGTAGGCGCCGGTGTCATACCAGAGCCTTGCATGGAGGCTGTGCAGGCTGCCGTCGGCCAGCGCTCCCAGACGGTAGTGCATGCGGCAGGCATGGCGCTTGTAGCCCGCCACAAAGCTTTCCTCCCTTTCCCAGTGCATTTTGACGGAACGGCCGGGGCAGTGCAGGGCCGCAAGGCCCAAGAGACACTGCACGGTGGCCCCGTCTTTTCCGCCAAACCCTCCGCCTAAGGAGGGGGCATGGATATGCACCTGCATGAAGGGAATCCCTAAGGCGTGGCTGATTTCAAAACGATCCCTGAAGGGCGACTGGGTGGAAACCTCCATGCGGAGGGTGCCGTCTTCCAGCAGACAGGCCGTACCGGCTTCCGTTTCCAGAAAACCATGGGCCTGCGCGGGTGTTTCAAACCAGCCTTCCACCACGGCGGCGCAGGCATCAAAATCGGGCTTTCCTTTTTGAATGGTGGCTTTTGCCAGCATATTGCCCGGTTTATCTTCGTGCACTAAAGGGGCATTTTCCGCCATGGCCTCATCCAGATCAAAGACACCGGGAGAGGGTTCGGCATGGATGCGGATACATGCCATGGCACTGCGGATGGCCTCTTTGTTTTCCGCAATGAGGAGGGCTACAGGATCTCCGCAGTAGCGGATGCGATCTTCCACAAGAACGGGCATGTCCTTATGGATGATGCCCTGACGGTTGGAGCCCGGCACGTCTTTGGCCGTGAGAATGGCCACGATACCGGGAATCTGTCGGGCTTTTTCCAGCTCCAGCTCCAGAAGCCGTCCGCAGGGAAGGCCTGCGCGTAAGGCCTGAGCCAGAAGCAGGTTTTTTGGGAAAAGATCCGCCGCATAGGGTTCTCTGCCGCAGGCCTTGGCTCTGGCATCGCCCCTGGGCAGGGGATGGCCGATGGCCATGGGGGAGCGGGAGGGGGGGAGAGTTTTGGCGGGCATGACTTCTCCGTATGGTTCGGGTTTGACTGTTCCTGTGATTATACTGGTTGTTTCACTTTTTGGGTCAGTCTATGTTCATTGCATCCCAGGAGCTTTGGCCGATGGTGCAGGAAAGCGCATTGAGATTCCTTTATCTGTTTTTACAGGAAGCTGCGGAGGAATAGGACCTTGGTCTGTTCCGGTTTCGTTTTTTATAGTTTCTGGAACATGATGTAGGTATCCACATACCCCAGCACAGGATGAAGATAACCCCCGGGAACCGTTCCCAGGATGCTGTAGCCGAGCTTCCGCCACAGTCTGACGGCCACGTCGTTGGAAGAAACCACCGCATTGAACTGCATGCCCTGAAACCCCTTTGCCCTGGCCATCTCCTGGGAGTGGAGGCAGAGAGCTCTGGCAATGCCCTTTCCCCTTGCCCGTGGTGCCACCATGTAGCCGCAGTTGCAGATATGGGCGCCGGGACCTGCGGCGTTGGGCTTGAGGTAATAGGTGCCAAGGATTTCTTCCCCTTCAACGGCCACATAGCTGGCCAGAGGAAGAGTACACCAGAGGGTATGGGCCTCTTCCATGTCCATATCCGGGTTCAGGGCGTAGGTTTCCTGATCCTTGAGAATTTTCTGGAAGACGGGCCAGAAGGTTTCAAAATCTTTTTTTGTCATGTCTCGGATCTGCACGTTTTTTTCTCCATGAAAATGGGGGGCGGTATTTTTTTCAGGCGGCATGAACGGCCCGACTCAGCTGGGGTTTTTTAAAGGCAGCCCCTTTCCTCCAGCACCTCTTCCAGCGCCACAGCAAAGCCTTCCATGAGGGGTTTTTCCCTTAAGGTGACGCGGATGTGGTTGGGGTAGCGGAAGCCTGTCATGGTGCGCACCATGTAGCCTTTCCGGATCAGTTTGCGGTAGGCCAGCTGATCGTTGAAGGGCAGGCCCGCAATCAGGTAGTTGCCTTCTCCTGCAATGACATCAAGTCCCATCCCTTCCAGTCGGGTTTTCAGCCAGTCTTTGGATTCTTTCACCATAAGCCTTGTTCTTGCGATGTGTTCCTGGTCATCAAAGGCAGCCATGGCCGCTTTCTGGGCCGCACTGTTGATGGAATACACGATGCGGGTGCGGCAGATGTCAAAAACCGGGTCTTTCTGGCCCATGAGGTATCCGATGCGCAGACCGGCAAGGCCGTACATCTTGGAAAAGGTTCGGAAGATGAGAAGATTCGGATGCTCATCAAGGAGGGTGAGGGCATCCGGGAAGCTCTCATCGTCCACAAATTCGCAGTAGGCCTCGTCCACCACCACCATGGCCCGGCCATCCACCGCCGCCAGAAATTTCTGTAAAGTGTCCTTGTCCCAGAAGGTGCCCGTGGGGTTGTTGGGATTGCAGATGAAAAAAATCTTGGTGCGCTCATCCATGAAGGCCAGCAGGGCTTCCGGGTCAAAGCCGTGATCCTTCATGGGTGTAAGCCTGGCTTCCACACCGGAAAATTCCGCCACCCATTCATACACGGCAAAGGTCTTGTCTGCGGTGATGATGTTGTCTCCTGCCTCGCAGTAGGCGGAAATGACAAACTGAATGATCTCGTTGGCCCCGTTGCCGCAGAGGATCTGATCCGGGGAAATGCCCAGTTTTTCGGCCATATGGCAGCGCAGGTCAAAGGCATCGCCGCTGGGATAGATGGCCATGTCCTTTGGATTGAGAGCCTTGATGGTTTCCATGGCCGCAGGGGGCGGGCCGAAGGGGTTTTCATTGTTGTTGAGGCGATGGAGAACGGGAATACCGTAGGCCGCCATGAGATAGGAATCGGGTCTGGAGGGGATATAGGGATCAATCTCCCGTATGAATTCAGGCACCAGCATGGAAGGATGTTTTTTCATGCCCTTTCTCCTTCCTGCCCCATCCGGGCTTCGAGAATGAGCAGATCGCCAAGGCTGCCGCCTCCGGGAAGCAGCAGGGTGGGAGAAAAGCCTTTTTTGGAGAGAAGGGGCAGGAGAGAGGCTTCTTCTCTTTTTGCAAGATCAAGATGCATGTCACACAAAAAGAGCCCTTCTTCCCGGAGCCAGCTTAAGTGGGCCTCAAGGTTGGCTTCCATGTCTTCTCCTGCCATGAGAAGGCGCATGCGGCATTTTTTTTCTTTTCTGTTGAGGGAGCTTGAAAAAACGCTGGGGCCTCTGGCTTCACAAAGGGGGTTTTCCATCAGGATTTTTTTTCTGGGAAGATCCTGCCGGGTTACGGCGGTGTCAATGAAGGCGGCGATGTCGGCTGTATAATGGAGAAGGCCGCCCGCATCATCGCAAAGGGGAAAATGCCAGGCCGTCTTTGTTCCGGATGGCGCATGACCGCCTGCGGGAATGTAAAATTTTTCGGGAAAGCAGTCCTCATCAAAGAGCCGTGTCAGCACACCGGAAAAGGGTTTGCGTCCCACCCGCTCCAGGCAGTGGCAGGCCAGATCCTCAGCCATGCGGGGTCTGTCTTTATCCGTGAACACAAAGGGGCCATAGCCCCGGAGGAGGCGTCCTTCTTCGGGGATGCAGAAGGCGGCTCCTGCCACCTCACCGGATTCCGTTTCCGCCAGAGCCCCGAAAAGCTGGCCCTTTTCCGTAAGGGCGGCAAGCCTTGCCGGATGAAAAGCTTTTGTATCAGGATTGATGCCTTTGATGTGATGAAAAAGCCGCTGTCCGCAGGCAGCCATGATTTCCGGTGTGGGACGGATGAGGCGGTAGAAGCGGTGGGCCTTAAGGGGGGGAGCAAGGGGAACGGGCTGGTCAAAGATCTTTTCTACGGAAAAGAGAAGATGCAGGCGACCGCTTCCGTCCCTTTCCAGGGAAAAGGCATCCACCCAGCGGCTGGCCAGAGCCAGCCCCAGGCCTGCGGCATCCCTTTCCAGATCCGGTCGCCAGGCGAGGTTGAAGGCGGAAAGATCCATGACCGAAGGCGGGCAGATGATGGCGAGTGTGATGCGATCTGCTTTGTTTAGCACCTGTATGGAGAGGGCCGTGCCTTGGGGCAGGGCAATCATCACCTCTTCCGCAGCCAGCTGCATCTTGTGACCGGCTCCTGGGGGCAGGGCTTCGTCCATGCAGTGGGCTTGGATCAAGGCCATGACTTCGGGCAGCAGGGCTGTGGAGGCCTGAATGTGAAAGGGCGTGTGGGGATTCATGGCATTCCTGAAAAATGGGTGGAAATGGGGCGCATTGATGAAGGGGGCTGGCGGACTTTCCTTCTATAGTTTTTTTGAGACGGCAAGTCCAGTCCTGGGCAGCGGGTCCGGGTTTTGAAAATGGGACTTTCATGACCATGGGAGGTGAGAAGGGGAGCCGCCTTGAAGAAGGCGCTTTCAAGAACCTTGCCTACCATGGACGCCTGCATTACCATGGCAGGCCTGACACCGGATCGGTGCCGGATGTTTCAGGGCAGACCTTCCCATGGAATGGAAGCCCGCTGAAAAAGGATGGCAAGCTGTGAGCCGAGCCCAGGACATCGCCGCCTATCTGGAGGCCCTGAAAAACTATGATCCCATCAAAGACCGCGTGGTGGCGCACCGGAAAATGCCGGGTCAGCAGGCCGCCTTTGCGTCCCTGGAGCCGCCCCTTCCCGAAGCCCTGACCCGGATGCTGGAAAGGATGGGAATTCCAGGTCTTTACACCCATCAGGCCGAGGCTGTTTCCCGTATCCGGCAAAAACAGCACACCGTGGTGGCCACCCCCACGGCCAGCGGCAAAAGCCTCACCTATACCCTTCCGGTGCTGGAGCGTTTTCTCGCCCATCCCAAGGCAAAAGCCCTCTATCTTTTTCCCCTGAAAGCCCTGGCCCAGGATCAGAAGGAAACCCTGGAATCCATGGTCATGCACATGGGAATGCTCAATCCGCCGGAGGTGGCCGTGTATGACGGGGACACCTCTTCCCACCACAGGGCGAAAATCCGTCGGCATCCCCCCGCCGTTCTCATCAGCAATCCGGAAATGCTGCACCTTGCCCTTCTGCCCTTCCATGAAAAATGGGCGGAATTCTTTGCAGGCCTTGAAACCGTTGTGGTGGATGAGGTGCATACCCTGAGGGGGGTGATGGGTTCCCACATGGCCTGGGTTTTCCGGAGGCTTCTCCGTATCTGCCGCCATTACGGGGCGAACCCCACCTTTATTTTCTGTTCCGCCACCATTGAGGCCCCCGAAGAGCTTGCCTCAAAACTCACGGGCCTGCCGGTCTGCTGTGTGACCGGCTCCGGGGCTGCTTCTCCGGACAAGCATTTTCTCCTGCTCGATGGCCTGGATGCGGGAAGCCGCATGGTGCTGGATCTCATCCATGCGGCCCTGCACCGGGGATTCAGAACCCTGGTGTACTGCCAGAGCCGCAAGATGACGGAGCTGGTGGCCCTCTGGGCCAATGGGCTTTCCGGAACCTTCAGGGGCAGGATTGCCGCTTACCGTGCGGGCTTTCTGCCCGAAGACCGGCGGGAGATTGAAAAAAAGATGGGCTCTGGCGAGCTTCTGGCCGTGGTGTCCACCTCGGCCTTAGAGATGGGCATTGATATCGGCGCTCTGGATCTCTGCATTCTGGTGGGCTATCCGGGTACGGTCATGGCCACCTGGCAGCGGGCGGGCCGGGTGGGCCGCAGGGATCGGGAGGCCGCTGTGCTGCTCATCGGCGGGGAGGATGCCCTGGACCGCTTCATGCTGCGCCATCCCGATGTGTTTTTTGCCATGCCGCCGGAAAGGGCGGTGATCCATCCGCTCAATCCCGTGATCGCAGGCAGGCATCTGGCCTGTAGCGCTGCGGAACTGCCCCTTTATGGCGAGGATCCCTTTCTTGATGAGGTGAGGCCCCTTCTGCCCCGCATCCTGAAACAGGGCGATGTGCTGGAAAGCGCTGAGGGGGCGCTGCTTTTGTCTCCTTTGAAGTATCCCCACAGGGGGGTGCATCTGCGGGGCGGGGGCAGTCCCCTTGTGATCATGGAAGGGGAGAGGATCATTGGCGAGTCCGATGTGTACCGCGCCCTGCGGGAGGCCCATCCCGGAGCGGTTTATATCCACGGTGGTCAGCATTACCTTGTGGAGGATCTGGATCTCACCAAAGGAAAGGTGGTGGTGCGCAGGGAAAGGGTGCCCTACTTCACTCGCACACGGGCCTTCAAGGAAACCCGGATTCTGGAGATCCTTGAAACCCGTCAGGTGGGAGGCTCTCGGGTGGGGTTCTGCCGTCTGGAGGTAACGGATCAGGTGACGGGATATGAAAAAAGGCTGGTGAAGGGCCAGCGTTTTCTCGGGGTGGAGCCTCTGGATCTGCCGCCCCAGTCCTTTGAAACCGAGGGCATCTGGATTGAGATTCCCGAATCCGTGGAGAAACTGCTTGTGGAGAGAGAGATGCACTTCATGGGCGGTATTCATGCCCTGGAACATGCGGCCATCGGCATTCTGCCCCTTGTGGTCATGTGCGACAGAAACGATCTGGGCGGGATCTCCCAGCCCTTCCATCCCCAGGTGGGCCGGGGCTGCGTGTTCATCTATGATGGCGTGGCTGGGGGAATTGGTCTTTGCCGGGAGGCCTTTTTCAAGGCGGAAGTGCTTCTTTCCCGCACCCTGGATCTGGTGACGGGCTGCGCCTGTGAAAGCGGGTGCCCGGCCTGTGTGCATTCCCCCAAATGCGGTTCCGGCAACCGCCCCATAGACAAGCATGCCGCAGGCTTTCTGCTGAAGGCCCTCCTTGCCCCCCCTGTTTTCCCCCTGCCTCCCCTGCCTGAGCTTCCGGAACTCCGGGAGCCCGCTGCTGTCTTCGGGGGCCGGTATCTGGTTTTGGATCTTGAAACCAGGAAATCTGCGGAAGAGGTGGGCGGATGGCAGAAGGCAGAGCGCATGGAGGTGAGCTGCGTTGTGGTGTATGATTCGGCTCTGGATGATTGCATCACCTTTCTTGCCGAAGACATGGAGGAGCTGGTTTTTTTGCTGAAACAGGCTGACCTAGTGGTGGGTTTCAACATTCTCCGTTTTGATTACAGGGTATTGAAGGGCTATACCGCCTTTGATTTTGCCTCCCTTCCCACCCTGGATCTTCTTGTCCGGGTTCAGGACCGGCTGGGGTATCGTCTTTCCCTCAACCATCTGGGCCAGGAGACTTTGGGTGCGGAAAAAAGTGCCGATGGTCTTCTGGCGCTGAAATGGTGGAAGGAGGGAAAGATCCGGGAAATCATCGCCTACTGCCGTCAGGATGTGCTGCTGACACGGGATCTTTACCGACATGGTCTGGAAAAGGGCTATCTTTTGTTCCGGAACAAGGCCGGACACCGGGTACGGCTGCCTGTGGATTTTTCCGCCTGAGGGGCAAGGTTTCGGTAAAATCTGCTTTTCTCCCTTTCTTGACAAGAATTTTTTGGGCCTTATCTTCTTGCCAACTTCATCGGGACCTGATGAAAGAGAAGGTAGTGAATAAGAAAGCTTTTTGATTCAGACGGTTTATATAGGGTCTCTCTGGTGTTCTTCTGATTTTAAAGTCAAGATTCAAATGACTTTTAAAGAAAAATTCCGGGGCTGGCCGTTCATGAAGGGCATGCAGGCCATACTTCCCATGCCCTTTTTCGTGGAAAAAATCCTGGCTCTGAAACGGGTGCGCTTCAAAGGAAACGAGTGAGAGAAAAGATCATGGAAAACAAGGCCGAAATGAATGCCACGGAGGAAAGTACGGTGACAGGGGAAACGCCCGTCAGTACAGCAGCGGACGGGGTTTCTGAAACTCTGGGCCCAGAGACCGCGGGCGAGGGTGCAGCTCTTCGGAAAGAAGAGGAGATCGAGGCCGTGACAAAGGAAGCGCCTGAGTCAGAACCGGGCCCGAATGCCATCCAGGCGATGGAAGCAAAGCTTGCGGAAACCGAGGTTGCCCTCAAGACCGCAACGGACCGCTACATGCGGACTGTGGCGGAGCTGGACAACTTTAAAAAGAGAACGGCCCGGGAGACCGAGGAGTTTCGGAAATACGCCAACACGGCCCTTGTCCAGAAACTGCTTCCCGCTCTGGACAATATGGAAAGGGCCATGGATTCCGCAGGAAGTCCGGCAGCGGGGGCTTCCGCCATCCTGGAAGGTCTCCGGATGACGCTTGCGGATATTCTGAAAGTATTTGGGGAGTTTCATGTAAAACCTGTGGAAGCCGAAGGCAAACCCTTTGATCCTGTGTACCACATGGCTGTGGCCCATGAGGAAACGGATGCAGCGGATCCGGATACCGTGATCCGCGTATTTCAGAAGGGCTATATCATGCACGACAGACTGATACGTCCGGCTATGGTCTCAGTGGCCAAGGCCAGAACGGTTCCCGCCGAACAGGACGGAAACAGCGCAGCGGAATAAGGCGTTTCAGTCTGTGGGAACCGATTCGTATAAATAAGGAGAGAAAAGATTATGGGTAAGATTATTGGTATTGATCTCGGAACCACCAACTCTTGCGTGGCCATCATGGAAGCCGGAGAACCCAAGGTCATCGCCAACACCGAAGGCGGCCGCACCACACCTTCCATCGTTGCTGTAACGGGTTCCGGTGAGCGTCTTGTGGGGCAGCCCGCCAAGCGTCAGGCCATTACCAACCCGGAAAACACCATTTTTGGGGTGAAACGCCTCATTGGTCGTAAATTCACTTCCGCTGCCGTGCAGAAGGATAAAACCGTTCTGCCTTATCATATTGAAGCTGCGGACAATGGGGATGTACGGGTAAAACTTCAGGACAAGAAGGTAAGCCCTGCGGAGGTGTCCTCCTATATCCTCGCCTATATCAAAAAAGTGGCGGAAGACTACCTCGGAGAACCGGTAACTGACGCAGTTATCACCGTTCCCGCCTATTTCGATGACAGCCAGCGTCAGGCCACCAAAGATGCGGGCACCATTGCAGGGCTTAATGTAAAGCGTATCATCAACGAGCCCACGGCCGCCTCCCTGGCCTATGGCCTTGACAAGAAATCCGATGAAAAAATTGCGGTTTTTGACCTGGGTGGGGGTACCTTTGACGTCTCCATCCTTGAGATCGGGGACGGGGTCTTTGAGGTGAAGGCCACCAACGGCGACACCCACCTGGGCGGTGAAGACTTTGACAACCGCATCATTGATCATCTGGCCGATACCTTCCGCAAGGAGCAGGGCATTGATTTAAGAAAGGACAAGATGGCTCTGCAGCGCCTTAAGGAAGCTGCGGAAAAGGCCAAGATCGAGCTGTCCTCTTCCATGGAAACGGAAGTGAACCTGCCCTTTATCACAGCCGATGCCTCAGGACCCAAGCACCTTCAGATCCGGCTTTCCCGTTCCAAGCTGGAGTCCCTTGTGGCGGATCTTCTTGATAAGCTGGAAGCCCCCTGCATTCAGGCCATGAAAGATGCGGGTATTTCTGCTTCGAAAATTGATGAGGTGGTGCTGGTGGGCGGCATGACCCGTATGCCTGCGGTGCAGGAACGGGTGAAAAAAATCTTCGGGAAAGAGCCCCACAAGGGCGTGAACCCCGATGAGGTGGTGGCCATTGGTGCGGCCATTCAGGCGGGTGTGCTCCAGGGCGATGTGAAGGATGTGCTCCTTCTTGACGTAACGCCCCTTTCCCTCGGTATCGAGACCCTGGGCGGGGTCATGACCCGTCTCATTGAGCGCAACACCACCATTCCCACCAAGAAGAGCCAGGTCTTTTCCACGGCTGCGGACAACCAGCCTGCCGTGTCCATCCATGTGCTTCAGGGGGAGCGGGAGATGGCCAGAGACAACAAGACCCTCGGCAATTTTGAGCTGCGGGATCTTCCTCCGGCACCCAGGGGCGTTCCCCAGATCGAGGTGGGATTTGACATTGATGCCAACGGCATTGTCCATGTGTCTGCCAAGGATCTGGGAACGGGCAAGGAGCAGTCCATCAAGATCACTTCTTCGAGCGGTCTTTCCAAGGATGACATTGAGCGCCTTGTGAAAGAGGCGGAGATGCATTCCGATGAGGACAAGAAGAGAAGGGAGTTGGTGGAAGCCAGAAACACGGCGGACAGCATGATCTACCAGACCGAAAAATCCCTGAAGGACATGGGCGACAAGGTGGATGCGGAAACCCGTGCCGGTATCAGCTCCGCCATTGAGGACCTCAAAAAAGCCATGGAAGGGGAGAATACGGAAGACATCAAGGCCAGGACCGAGGCCCTGACCCAGGCATCCCACAAGCTGGCCGAAGCCATGTATCAGCAGCAGGCGGCCGGTGCGGCGGGTGCGGATTCTGGCCCGGAAGAGCCTGCCCCTGCCCAGGATGATGATGTGGTGGATGCGGATTTTGAGGAAGTTAAGACGGACAAGAAGTAGGTCTGTGAGAGAAGAAATGTGAGACAAAGGGGCCGGGTCTTTCTGGTCTTCTGATAAATGCTTAAAAAAACATCCGCTTTCCCTGAACAGGGAGGGCGGATGTTTTTATTGGTGTTTTTGAGATGAAGCCAGGCGGAGAAAGGGATGGGAGCAGGGTTTCATCGGGGCGTAAAAGGGTTGATCTTACGGTGTGTGCAGATTATTGTGCCCCATTACCCGATACGGGCAACGTGTTATTCAAGGAAGGAAAAGAGAGCGGATCATGCAGTTAATTACGGAGATTCTCGCAGCAAACGCCCGGAATTTTCCGGATGGCCTTGCCCTGGTGGAGCGGATTCCTGAAACTGGGAAACGGACGCATCTTACCTGGGCTGAATTTTATAAAGAGAGCCTGCGCCTTTCCCGGGCCCTGCGTCTGAGGGGCTATTCCAGAGGGGAAAAGGTGGTGCATCTCATGACCAACTGCCTGGAATGGCTTCCTTATTATTTTGGTATTCTGGATTCCGGTGCCTGGGCTGTGCCTTTGAATTTCCGATTTCTGGCGGATAAGATTCTCCGCTGCACCCTGCAGGCCGAGGCCAGGGTCATGATTTTTGGGCCGGAGTTTGTGGATCGCATTCGGGCGGTGAAACCGGAGCTGGATACGGTGGTGGAGCTTTACGTCTTTTCCGGACCGGAAGAGATGCGTCCCCGTTTTGCCATGCCCATGCAGGCCCTGCTTGCCGAAGGCGATGGCGAAGCCGCGGGGCGGTTGCGACCCGTGCCACTGGAGCCCGATGATGAGGCGGCTCTCTATTTCACATCTGGCACCACGGGAGACCCCAAAGGCGTTTTGCTCACCCACGGTAACCTCGCCTTTGCCTGCGAGGTGGAGCATCGGCATCATCAGCAGACTTCCGAAGATGTTTTTCTTTGCATTCCCCCCCTATACCACACAGGGGCCAAGATGCACTGGTTTGGTTCTTTCAAGGTGGCGGCCCCCTCCGTACTCCTGAAGGGGGTATCACCCCGCTGGATCCTGGAAGCGGTGAGCGAGGAAAAGGCCAGCATTGTCTGGCTTCTCGTGCCCTGGGCCCATGACATCCTCCATGCCATTGAGTCCGGTGAGCTGAAGCTTGAGGACTACGATCTTTCCCGCTGGCGGCTCATGCACATCGGTGCTCAGCCGGTCCCGCCCAGCCTGGTGCAGCGTTGGCGCAGGATTTTTCCCCATCACGCCTATGATACCAACTATGGGCTCACAGAAGCCACAGGTCCCGGATGTGTGCATCTGGGAATGGAGAATATCCATAAGGTGGGAGCCATCGGCATTCCGGGTTGGGGATGGGAGTGCCGGATTGTGGACCGCAAAATGGAGGATGTGCCCTTTGGAGAACCGGGTGAGCTTCTGGTCCGTGGAGGAGGCATGATGCGGGAATATTACAGAAATCCCAAGGAAACGGGCAAAAGCATCAAAAACGGTTGGCTCTGCACAGGAGATATCGCCCGTCAGGACAAAGATGGTTTTTACTGGCTTCTGGATCGCAAGAAGGATCTTGTCATTACGGGGGGCGAGAATGTCTACCCCGTGGAGGTGGAAAACTATCTGATCCGCCATGAAAAGATTCAGGATGTGGCCATTATCGGAACACCGGATGAGCGTCTGGGGGAGCTGGTGACCGCGGTGATTCAGGTAAAGCCTGGTATGGAGATGGGCGAGGAAGAGGTGCGATCTTACTGCCTCGGCATGCCCCGGTACCGCAGGCCCAGAATTGTGCATTTTGGAGAAGTGCCGAGAAATCCCACAGGCAAAATTGAAAAACCCCTGCTTCGGAAAAGGTATGCAGGGATTTATTCAAGCTTCCGACGGGACTGAAAAACCCTGAAACGAAAAAAGGATATGGAAACAGGTTCCATATCCTTTTCTGAGTCTCTGTGAGAACATCCCCGCTTAAAAAGAGAAAAAGCGGGGATGCTTTTTTTTATTGACCAGCGCCCGTGGCAGCGGCGTGGGTCTTGATGGCGACTTTCTCGGTCAGGCCTGCATAGTATTCGCGCAGGATGTCGAGAACTTCGTCACGGCCGAAGTGATCGGCAATGGGAGCACCTTCGGAAAGGCCTTTACGCAGCATGGTGCCGGAAAGGATAACGCGGTCTTCCTTGCCGTGGGGGCAGGTACGCAGAGAGGCCATACCGTCGCACTTGAGGCAGTAGAAGGTCCAGTCGATTTTGAGAGGCATGCACTTAAGGGCTTTGCCGTCTTCGGTGGGGTAGGGGATCTTGTCGAAGATGGTCTGGGCTTCGAACATGCCGTAGAAGTCGCCTACACCAGCGTGGTCACGGCCAATGATCATGCGGGATACGCCGTAGTTCTGACGGAAGGTGGCATGGAGCAGACCTTCGCGGGGACCGGCATAGCGCATATCCAGGGGATAACCGCCCTGAAGTACGTTTTCTTTTACAAAGTACTTGTCCACCAGGGTGTCAATGCATCTTACGCGAACGCGGGCGGGAATGTCGCCGGGCTTCAGGTTACCAACGAGGGAGTGGATGAACACGCCGTCGCAGACTTCCACAGCGATTTTTGCAAGGTATTCGTGGGAACGGTGCATGGGGTTGCGGAGCTGAAGGGCAGCAACATCGCTCCAGCCGCGTTCTTCAAAGATGGCGCGGGCCTGGGCGGGGGAAAGGTATACACCTTTGTAACGCTCAGGATAGATGCCTTCGGAGAGTACTTTCACGGGGCCGGCCAGGTTGAAGTCTTTCTGACCCATTACCATCTGAACACCGGGGTGATCTTCTTCGGCGATCTTCCAGAATTCTTCGGCGGTCTTGGTGCCTTCGCCCATGAATACTTTTTCACATTCCCAGCGCTTCTTGGCTTCGGTCATTTCGAATTTTTCGGTGACCTTCATGGTGGCCATGATTTCGCCAGCAGCGGTAACCAGGGCAATTTCTTCGCCGTCTTTGATGGCTTGGGCATCAGCCTTGTCAGCGGAGAGGGTTACGGGGATGGGCCAGAAGGTGCCGTCGGCCATAAGGAAGTTTTCGCAAACGCCTTTCCAGTCTGCTTCGGTCATGAAGCCGGTAAGGGGGGAGAAACCACCGATACCCATCATGATGAGGTCACCTTCTTCACGGGGGGTGATGGTGACTTTTTTCAGGCCAGCAGCTTTTGCCAGTTCGGCTTCCTTGGCTGCGCCTTCCAGCAGGCAGCAGGTAAGACCTTTTCCACCATGGGGGGCTACAAGTTTAGACATGCGTTCCACTCCTTTTTCTGGGGTATTAGGGGTATATATGGTGCGATCCGAAGTTGCCCCATTGGGCAACCATTCATTTCTTCTAAGCTTGCCTGCTTAATAAGAAAGCGGACTTTTGTCAAGGTCAGAAATCCTGGATGAAGCGCTTAATCTTGGTTTTACGGGCTTTTTTTGTCGTTTTGTCATGGCGGGAAGGGCTGATTGATTCCTGAAAATTCTGATTTGGCTCCGAACATCTGCGGATCGGAAGCAGGATGCTGGGGGATTGGGAATGAACCGATGGTTTTTTATTTTTATCCTTGTCATGGCGCGGAGAAAGGGATTGAAACGGCCGCAGGTATCCAGTACATAACAGCCGATATGGTTGCGGTAAGGAAAAAAATAAAAGGGGGAAGGGGGCGTGGGAGAGGCCTCTTTCCTTGCCCGGCAGGGGATGGTGGCTTTCTTTGCCCCTGATAAAATTAAGAATCTGGTTTCCGGGTCCATGGCGTCTGTCTGGGCCGGAATTTTTCACTACGGTTGTGTTCCGGCGCATGCAGATGCCGCCGGGTCTAGGAAAGGATACCCATGCTGGAAGCATACCGGAGTCATGTGGCCAAGAGAGCAGAGGAAGGGATTCCCCCTCTGCCTCTGGACGCGGCCCAGGCCGGGGCCCTTTGCGCCCTTTTGATTTCTCCTCCTCCGGGAGAGGAAGCCTTTTTACTTTCCCTGCTGCAGGATCGGATTTCTCCGGGGGTGGATCCGGCGGCGCAGGTGAAAGCGGATTTTCTTGCGGATCTCGCCTTCGAGAGAAAGCGATCCCCCCTTTTGTCTCCCATGGAAGCCGTGCGGCTTTTGGGGACCATGCGGGGCGGGTACAATGTGCGGCATCTGATGGCACTTCTTTCCCATGAAAAATACGGAGATGCTGCGGCCGAGGCCCTGGCCGGAACCCTTCTGGTGCTGGATGTTTTTGAGGACATCGCCCGTATGGCAAGAACCCTGGATCCAGCGCGCAGGGTGCTGGAATCCTGGGCCGCGGCGGACTGGTTTATGGGTCGGACGGTTGTACCGGAATTTGTGGACTGCACGGTGTTTAAGGTGGACGGAGAGATCAATACGGATGATTTTTCTCCGGCCGGGGAAGCCTGGAGTCGGCCGGACATTCCCCTCCATGCCCTTTCCATGCTGCGTTCCCGTATGGAAAAACCCCTGGATCAGATGGCGGCGTTGAAGACCAAGGGGCTGCCCCTGGTTTTTGTGGGCGACGTGGTGGGTACGGGCTCTTCCCGGAAATCCGCCACCAATTCCCTGCTCTGGCACATTGGTGAAGACATTCCCTTTGTGCCCAACAAGCGCCAGGGCGGGGTGGTTTTGGGTGGCAAGATTGCCCCCATCTTTTTCAATACCCTGGAGGATTCCGGCGCCCTTCCCATTGAATGCGATGTCACGGGTCTTTTCATGGGCCAGAAGATCCGTATTTATCCCCATGCGGGACGCATTGAGGATGAAGGAGGCAGGGTTCTCAGCCGCTTTTCCCTGAAAACGCCGGTGCTTCTGGATGGGATGAGGGCTGGGGGCCGCATTCCCCTGATTGTGGGGCGCACCCTGACGACCAAAGCGGCCAGAGCCCTGGGCCTGCCGGAGACAAAAGGGATCTTCCAGCAGGGGCTTCAGCCCGAAGACACGGGCAAGGGCTACACCCAGGCCCAGAAGATCATCGGAAAGGCCTCGGGCCTTGCGGGTGTGCGGCCGGGAATGTACTGCGAGCCTGTGATGCATACCGTGGGCTCTCAGGATACCACGGGACCCATGACCCGGGATGAATTGACAGAGCTTGCCTGCCTGCGTTTTGGTGCGGATCTTGTGATGCAGAGTTTCTGCCACACGGCGGCCTACCCGAGAAGTGTGGACATTAAAATGCATGAGACCCTTCCGGGCTTCATGACCGCACGGGGCGGGGTGGCGCTGAAGCCCGGAGACGGGGTGATTCACTCCTGGCTGAATCGCATGCTCCTGCCCGATACCCTGGGAACGGGCGGAGATTCCCATACCCGTTTTCCCGTTGGGCTGAGCTTTCCCGCAGGTTCAGGCCTTGTGGCCTTTGCCGCAGCCATGGGAACCATGCCTCTCGATGTGCCCGAATCCGTACTGGTGCGTTTCAGGGGAACGCGAAAGCCTGGCATTACCCTGCGGGATCTGGTGAATGCCATTCCCCTTGTTGCCATCCGGGAAGGCCTTCTGACGGTGGAAAAAGCGGGAAAGAAGAATGTCTTTTCTGGCAGGATCCTTGAAATAGAGGGGCTTGAAGATCTGGAAGTGGAAGAAGCCTTTGAGCTGACGGATGCATCCGCTGAGCGTTCCGCTGCGGCGAGCTGTATTCGTCTCAACCCGGACAAGGTTGCAGCTTATATGCGCTCTTCCGCCGTTTTGCTTCGCAACCTTGCCCGCGAAGGCTATGGCGATGCCCAGACCCTGGAGCGCAGGGCTGCGGCCATGGAGGCGTGGTGTGAAAGGCCCGTGCTGCTGGAGGCGGATGCGGATGCCGAATATGCGGCGGTTCTTGAGATTGATATGGATGCCATTACCGAGCCCATTCTGGCCTGCCCCAATGATCCCGACGATGTGCGTCTTCTTTCCGAAGTGGCGGGAGAAGCCATTCAGGAGGTCTTTATCGGCTCCTGCATGACCCATATCGGACATTTCCGGGCTGCGGCCGCCCTTCTGGATGGCAAGGCCCATCTGCCCGCAAGGCTCTGGATCTGCCCGCCCACGCGCCTGGACGCGGATCAGCTGCACAAAGAGGGACTTTACAATGTTCTGGGAAGGTCAGGCGCGCGCATGGAAATTCCCGGTTGTTCCCTGTGCATGGGGAACCAGGCCCGCATAGCCGCAGGAACCACGGCGCTTTCTACCTCCACGCGGAACTTTCCGGACCGTATGGGAGACAAAACCCGGGTTTTCCTCGGATCTGCGGAGCTGGCCGCCATCACAGCGGTTCTTGGCGAGCTTCCGGATCCGGCGCTGTACTTCAAGGTGATGGAAGAGCGGGTCATGGGCAGGGAAGAAAAACTTTACCGTTGCCTGCGGTTTGAAGATTGAGATCTGCACTTTTTTGGTATTTTGAGCGTTGTTGAGGCGGGCTTTGGATTTTTGCAGGATACAAAGCCAGATCAAGGATATGGGTAAGAATCAAAAAGAGTCCTCCTTTCTTTAAGGGAAAGGCGGACTCTTTTTTTTAAAAGAAAGTGCAAAGCAGAGATCTGAAAAAGGGGGGCTGTGGAGTCTGATTTTTTCAAGCGATCAGGCCAGTGGCTGAAAATCTCCGGTGCGGTAAAGGGTGGCTTTTTCACGGTAGTGTTCCGCAGATTCCCGGATTTTGACAATGATTTCTTCTCCAAAGGTTTTTACGGGTTTTGCGGGCATGCCCGCCACAAGACTGAAGGGAGGGATCAGGGCATTTTCCAGCACAACGGCCCCTGCGGCCACGATGCTGCCCCTGCCGATTTTTGCGCCATTCATGACAATGGCGCCCATGCCGATGAGACAATCATCTTCCAGGGTGCAGCCATGCAGAATGGCCCTGTGCCCCACTGTGATGTTGCGCCCCATGGTGAGGGGAAAGCCGGGATCTGCATGAAGAACACAGAGATCCTGGATATTGCTGCCCTCTCCAATGCGAATGGGAGCCGTATCTCCCCGAATGACGGCGGAGAACCAGAGGGAGGCGTGATCGGCCATGTGGACATCGCCGATGAGGGTGGCGTTGGGGGCGACAAAAGCCGTGTCCGCAATGTGGGGGCTGTGCTGCTGGAAACGCGAGATGGTCATGATAACCCTCCTTAAAAGAAGTTGTGTGTGGCTCCTGGGAAGGCGTTTTTCCGGGGAGGCCCGAAAATCGGCGAGCAGGAGGTTATGGTTTACCATAGTCCTGACAAATGAAAAACACTGTTCAGCATTTTCCGGCCCCAGGAGGTGGCTGGCCAGCGAATTTAAGTTTGACGAAAAAACGAATCCGGGTTTATAATCCGGCACAGTCAATCTTCCTCCTGTTCACGGTTTATCCCCTTTATTCCCTGGCGTTCCCACATCATTTGTCTTTTTTGTAACCTCAGCAAAGCGAGGAAATTCCATGGAGCAGAAACCCGCACCCCGGATTAATCTCCGGGAGTTCAAGGCCATCAGCCACGCCATTTCCACCTATGAGGATCTGACGGTGCTGAACCAGCATATGGTGGAGGGGATCTGTCGATCTTTTCGCATCAAGGCCTGCAGTATTTTTCTTTACGATGATCGGGAAAGACAGCTTTTCCGTGTGACGAGCTATGGTCTGAGTGACGACTATATCCGCAAAGGCCCCATCATCGTGGACCATAACAAAAATCCCGAAACCCTTTCCGGAGAGGTGGTTTTTTATCAGGACCTGAAGACGGACAACCGTGTCCTTTTCCCGGAAGCGGCTTTGGCCGAGGGGATTCTTTCCATGCTTTCCGTTCCCATCAAATACCATGAGCATGTTTTGGGACTGATCAAAATGTACCACAGCGACCCCTGGATTCTCCATGAGGACGATCTGGATGCCTTCTGTGTGCTGGCCGCCCATCTGGGACTGCGCATCGAACACACAGGACTCAGGAATTTCTTTGAGATGGTGAAGGCCGCCGCAGCAAGTCTGCCCTTGCGTATGATGCAGGGGCTGGGCATATGAATGACGGGCGTATTGTAAGAGATACCACCGCCATTTTTGAGATTACTTCGGGAGATATCATTGAGATCGGGGGTCGCAGGTTCCGGGTGACGGGCAATGAGATGGAGCGTCGCTTTGGTGTGGAGGACCCCAAATACTGGGTCAAGAGGGTGGTGGAGGATGCCACGGGGGCGCGGAAAATTGTTAAACTTTCTTTCCTTGAGACCTTCATGACCACCATTGCAGGCGTCCCCATCCGCTGCTACCGGGATCCGGACAAAGAAGGTCATATTCTGGATCTGGTCCGGGGTCGCCCGGACTTTATGCAGGGTGAGGTCTTCCGGGATACGGTGCATAACAACATCCGTGTGCTGGACGTTGTTCGCGGTACCAATTTTTATCTGGCCATGGGGGATTACGTGCGGATGCCCCACAGGCTTTACTACGAAAAGGTGCTGCCCGGTATTCTCGCCAAGCTTTTGCAGGCCTTCCGTTCCATCCGCTTTCTCCATCTTCATGGTTTTCGCCATGGGGACATCCGCAATGACCATCTCATGATCGAAAACCGGACGGGGAACTATGTGTGGATCGATTTTGACTATGAATACGATGCACCGGAAAACCCCTTCAGTCTGGATCTTTTTGGCCTGGGCAACCTCCTTCTGTATGCCGTGGGCAAGGGCTTCCATGAATTGTACATGATCCGCCATGAAACGGATATTTACGGCGATTTTTATGGCAAGATCGTGGAAGAAGATCTTTCCTTGCTGGATGCCAGCCGATTTGTGAATCTGCGTAAACTGTATCCTTACCTGCCGCGTATGCTGAACGATATCCTGCTGCATTTTTCGCGGGGTGCTGCCGTTTATTATGAATTCATTGATGAAATCCTGGAAGACCTTGAAGGCTTTCTTCGTTCCCTTTAGGAGGTGAGATGTGACCAACTCCATTCTGATTCCGGTGGCGGATTCGCCCAGTGCCCGGGCTGCGGTGGATTACGTTGCAGGGCTGTTCCTTTCTCCGGACAATGTGCGGATCACCCTGCTTCATGTGAACCGGAGGCCTTCCGGAGGCGAGGAGCTGATGGGATACCGATATATCGCAGCCTTGCCGGAGAGGGGCAACCATGCCATGCAGCGTGCAAGAAATATTCTGGTGAGCAGCGGGCTGAAACCCGAGCGCATCCATACGGAAATCGTAAGCGGGTCCTTTGCCACGGTGGGAGATGGCATTATTGAGTATTTTAATAAGAATCCCCATACCCTGGTGGTAATCGGACGTAAAAAAATGAGTAAAGCCGAAGAGTTTGTTCTGGGGGATGTGAGCGTGAAGCTGGTGAGGGCTCTGGAGAATACCGCTGTGATGGTGGTGAAGACCTTATAAGATCCACGACTGGAAAGGGAGACCTTTCCTCACCCCTCCCAGCACAGGGGAGAGGAAAGGCTTCTTTGAGGCTGGATCCACAAGTTATTGCTTTTTTCCCTTGCTTGGCTGGTAAAGGCATAAGGGTTCTTCGGTCATGAAATCACCCGTGGCTTCATAGGCCCTGGCCCGGCATCCGCCGCAGACGGTTTTGTACTCGCAGGGCCCGCATTTTCCGGAAAGCTGGTCATAATCCCGAAGCTTCAGGAAGGTTTTGGAATTTTTCCAGATTTCCGTAAAAGACTGTTCCTTTACGTTGCCGCAGAGGGTTTCGAGAAAGCCGCAGGGCTGCACCTCTCCCACATGGGAGACAAAACAGAAACCAATGCCCCCAAGGCAGCCACGGGTCATGGCATCCAGCCCATGGGTGGCAGGGGAAATGGTTTTTCCTTCCGCTTTGGCCCGTTGCCTGAGAATCCGGTAGTAATGGGGGGCGCAGGTGGCTTTCAGCTGCAAGGGCACTTTGTCCCGCTGATCGTAAAACCAGTTGAGGGTTTCTTCATACTGGGCCGCGTCAATGGCGGCCTCTTCAATTTCCTTTCCCCGGCCCATGGGTACCAAGAGGAAGATATGGTGGGCCGCAGCGCCCAGGGAAACGGCCAGATCAAGAATTTTGGGGATTTCTTCGATATTTTTTTTCGTGATGGTGGTGTTGATCTGAAATTCAATACCCGCAGCCTGGGCGTTGCGGATGCCCTGCATGGAGCCCTCAAAGGCGCCGGGCATGGCGCGGAAGGCATCATGAACCGCAGGTGTGGCCCCGTCTAAGCTGATGGAGATGCGGCGGATGCCCACTTCGGCCATGCGCTTTGCCGTTTCCGGGGTCACGAGGGTTCCGTTGGGTGCCATGGTCATGCGAAGGCCAAGGTTTGTGCCATACTGGGCCACCTCGAAAATATCCTTTCGCATCAGGGGTTCTCCCCCCGTCAGAATCACAATCACCTCACCGAGTTCCCGGATTTCCCGCAGGAGGCGGAAGGCTTCTTCCGTATTGAGCTCTCCGGGATAGGGTACGTTGCGGGCCGCAGCCCGGCAGTGAATGCAGTTTAAGTTGCAGGTGCGGGTGGTTTCCCAGGCCACAAGGCGCAGGGTATCCCGCCTTCCGGCTCCGGTCCCGTGGGGCATCTTTGTGGGATGCATGTCCTTTTTCCTTTTTTTTCAGCCCCTGAGTCTGCGGGCCGCGTCCATGGCAAAATAGGTGAGGATGATGTCCGCTCCGGCCCTGCGGATGGCGGTGAGGGTTTCCATCATCACGGCATCCCCGTCAATCCATCCCCTTTCCGCCGCAGCCCGGATCATGGCGTATTCTCCGGAAACACTGTAGGCGGCGATGGGCAGATCCATCTCATCCTTCAGGCGGGTGATGACATCGAGATAGGCGAGGGCGGGTTTCACCATGAGAATGTCCGCCCCTTCCTCCACATCCATGGTGGCTTCCCGCATGGCTTCCCGACTGTTGGCCGGATCCATCTGATAGGTTCTGCGGTCGCCGAAACCGGGTTTGTTGTTGGCCGCTTCCCGGAAAGGGCCGTAGTAGGCGGAGGCGTATTTCACGGCATAGCTCATGATGGGTACGTCCGTGTAGCCTTCCTGATCGAGACCGTCGCGGATTTCCGCCACCCGGCCGTCCATCATGTCCGAGGGGGCTACCATGTGGGCTCCGGCCTTGGCATGGCTGACGGCGATGCGGGCAAGGAGATCCAGGGTGGCATCGTTGTCAACCCGGCCCTTTTCCACAATGCCGCAGTGACCGTGGTCGGTGAACTGGCAGAGACAGACATCGGTGATGACCATCATGTCCGGCACGGCATCCCGCACGGCCTTCACCGCCTGCTGCACGATGCCGTCCTTTTTGTAGGCTTCCGTTCCCAGGGGGTCTTTTTTGTCGGGAACGCCGAAGAGAATCACCGCAGGAATGCCAAGATCCCTTGCTTCCTTTGCTTTTTTGCGGATGTTGTCGCAGGAAAGCTGAGCGTGACCGGGAAGGGATTGGATGGGATTTTCCACTCCTTTGCCGGGTACGGCAAAAAGGGGCAGAACGAGGTTATCCACATGAAGCCTTGTCTCACGCACCATACTGCGGAGAATCTCACTCTGGCGCAGGCGTCTGGGACGGGAATCGGGAAAAAGCATGGCAGGTCTCCTTGGAAAAACATGGGGGAAGAAAACGGCCGCCTTCACTGAAACATCAAGGAAGTGCGGCCGCTACTTGGGGCTTTGGGATCAGGACAGGCCGGAAATTCAGAGGCTCTCGCTGATTTCCGCATCACTGAGGTAACAGGCCGGATCCGGAGCCCAGACATCGCCTGTGAGGGCTTCGGCCCGCACCCGGAAGTTGCCAGCGCAGATGTCCAGCCAGCGGCAGGAGGCGCAGCGGCCTGTGATGAAGTCCTTTTTGATTTTCAGCTGGGCCAGGAGGGGATCGTCCGGGTCGGACCAGATCTGGGAAAAGGGGCGCTTCCGGATATTGCCGAAGCTTCTGTGCCGCCAGAACTGGTCGGCATGAACCTCCCCATCCCAGGAAACGCAGCCAATGCCCCGGCCCGAAGAGTTGCCCTCATTCATCTTGAGAAGCTCCATCACCTCCGCCGCCCTTTTGGGATCTTCCTTCAGAAGACGCAGGTAGATGTAGGGGCCGTCCGCATGGTTGTCCACGGTGAGCACTTCCTTGGGTTTCCCACGCTCATGGAGATCCCTTGTGCGTTCCAGAATGAGATCCAGGGCTTTGCGGGTTTCCTCATGGGAAAGATCGTCTTCCACCAGTTTGGAGCCCCGGCCTGCGTACACCAGATGATAGAAGCAGACCCTGGGAATGTTCCTTTCTTCCAGGAGATCAAAGATGCCCGGAATTTCGGAAACATTCTGCTTGTTCATGGTAAAGCGTAAGCCTACCTTGATGCCCGCTTCCTGACAGTTTCGGATGCCGTCCAGAGCCGCCTGAAAAGCCCCTTTCACACCCCGGAAGTGATCGTTCACGGTTTCCATGCCGTCGAGGCTGATACCCACATAGGAAAGGCCCACTTCCTTGAGGCGCTTTGCCTTTTCCTGGGTGATGAGGGTGCCGTTGGTGGAGATGACAGCCCGCATGCCCTGGGAGACCGCGTAATCCGCCAGTTCGGGCAGGTCTTTTCTCATGAGGGGCTCACCGCCGGAAAAGAGCATCACCGGAGAGCCGAAGGCCGCAAGATCCCGGATCAGCGCCTTGCCTTCTTCCGTGGAAAGCTCGTTGGCAAAGGCCTCATCCTTGGCGTGGGCGTAGCAGTGTACGCATTTGAGGTTGCATCGCCGGGTCATGTTCCAGACCACGACGGGTTTTTTGTCTTCGGAAAACTGCAGAAGATGGGAGGGAAGGCTTCCGGAGTGGCGTCCGTAGCGCAGGGCATCCGAAGGTTCGACGGTACCGCAGTAGAGTTTGGAGATTCCGATCATGGTTCACCTGTCGGAGAATAGGGCGGGATAGGGGAGATCCCCTTTTTATTTTCTTTCTAAGGAAAGACCTTGGGAAAAATCCTTGAGAGAAACCCGTCTCCGTATCGGGTTCCATTCCCAGGGCCTTTCTTTCTTACAAGAAACGTCCATGCTTCCTATACCGCTTCAGACTTTTTGAGGCAAGTCCGGGATGGCGAGAATCTCCCCTGCAAGGTAGAGGGAGCCTGCAATGCACAGGCAACCCGACTCCGGAGTCCGGGAAAGGGCGAGGCTTAAGGCTTTTTTCACATCCGGCTCCACGGTCAGGGGAAGATTTTCCGGCAGAAGGGGAATGAGGGTTTCGGGATTCCGGCTCCTCGGAGTGTCCGGCCGGGTGAGGACAACACGGGAAAAAAGGGGGAGAAGATGTTCCAGCATGGCAGGGGCATCCTTATCCTCCAGTACGCCAAAGAGGAGGGTTCTTGGCGAAGGGGTGTGATGCTCCAGATACTCCGCCAGCACAGCGGCGGCTTCCGGGTTGTGGGCACCATCGAGAAGCACCAGGGGGTTTTTGAGAAGTTTCTGGATGCGGGCGGGCCAGGTGTGGTGCTCAAGGCCTTGGCGGATGGCTTTTTCCGAAAGCCGGAAGCCTGGGCGCTGCTCTTCCAGGCTTTCCAGGGTGGCCAGGGCGAGGGCCAGGTTCTGGGCCTGGTGTTTTCCCGCAAGGGCGGGCCGGAGATGGGAGATGCGGTTTTTTCCTTCATAGGTATAAAGGCCCTCACCTTCATCACGGATATGGAAATCTTCCCCCAGCACCCTGAGGGGAGCCTTGAGAAGGTCTGCCTGTTTTCGGATCACTTCCAGGGCTTCGGGCTGGCGGACACCGGTTACCACAGGAATACCGGGCTTGATGATGCCAGCCTTTTCTCCTGCAATGGCTTCAGGACTGTTTCCCAGAAATTCCCTGTGATCCATGGCAATGGTGGTGATGACACAAACCGCAGGATGGCAGGCTGTGGTGGCATCCCAGCGTCCGCCCATGCCCGTTTCCATGACAGCCATGTCAAGGCCCCGGCGGGCAAAGAGCAGAAAAGCCATGGCGGTGGTAAATTCAAAAAAGGTGGTGGGCTGTCCGGGATCATCAAAGGCCTCCACGGCAGCAGCCAGCCCGGCAAGCAGGGTATCATCGGGATTCTGGCCGTCAAGGCGGAAGCGTTCCCGGAAATGCACAAGGTGGGGAGAGGTGTAGAGCCCTGCCCGCATTCCTGAGGCTTCCAGAATGGCCGTTATGAGGGAGGCCACAGAACCTTTCCCGTTGGTACCTGCCACATGGATGGCGGGAAAGTGGTTTTGGGGATTGCCAAGCCTTTCAAGCAGATGGGTAATGCCTTGCAGGCCAGGGCGGATACCTAAACGGTGGCGGTTGTAAAGTTTTGAAAAATCTGTATGCATGGGATCAATGCTTTCGGGCAAAGACAGGGGTGTTTGTGCAAGTGGTTCATGAAAAAGGATGGGGAAAATCCTTTGGGATTTCTGGCCCGGGGGAGGCTTGGCGCATACCGTAGGTGCGGTAATCTGGCTCCAGGGCAGGATGCGCTTATCCCTGGAATCCACCCCAGGGGGACGGAATAAAAGAAAAGCCCGGACAGCCTTTTTTGGAAGAAAAAGTTGTCCGGGCCGAAATTTCATGGGCTTGATGAATCAGGGCAATGCTTTATTTCTTGTATTTGCGTGATGCAGCAATGCGCTGACGGCGTTGTGCTTCCCGCTGTTTGCGGCGTTTGTATTCGCTGGGCTTCTCAAAACTTTTTTTGAGCTTCAGCCTTTTGAAAAGTCCGTCGTTCTGAATTTTTTTCTTCAGGATCCGCATGGCCTTTTCGAGGTCGTTATCGATCACACGAACTTCGATTTCCTTCACAGTACATCGCCCCTTTCTTTCCGCTATTCCGAATAAGGAAACAAACCTCGGAATCCGGGTATTGAAAACCTTGGCTAAAGAGTAAAAAAATAAAAACGAATACCTGGAGGCACCGTTTTTTTATTCGAAAAACATCCAAAACCGGATTTTTATATCCGGTTTTGGAGCATAAGGCAAATACTATTTTGATCCTTCAAGGTACAAAAGAAGTTGATTTCTGTTTCCATATGCCATTGGGGGCTGTGAAGAACCCCCAATGGCAAGGGATCAGAGCTGGGCAACCAGGGCTTCGGTTACTTCAGGAACACTCTTGGAGCCGTCAAGAACGATGTATTTGTAGCCGTCCTTGGCAGCACGGTCACGGAAGTAGTAGGCGGAAGCGAGGGTGCCTTCCTTGCCGTCGTAGTAGATGTCGTGACGCTTGTCGATGGCGGATTCATCAATGTCATCGGTGCGGGTGGAAAGGGCACCGCCGCATACCCGGCATTTTCCATCTTTGGGGGCAATGGCGGGGATGTTCACGTTGTTGGGGTGGTTGGGATCGTTTTCGCAGAGACGACGGCCAGTCAGGCGGCCTTTGGCAATGTCACGGGCCAGTTCAAGCTCCACCACGTAGTTGAGTTGGATGCCTGCGGCTTTAAGGGATTCATCCAGTTTCTGGGACTGTACGGGGGTTCTGGGGAAACCGTCCAGAAGCCATCCGCTTTTACAATCTGCCTGCTGCAGACGATCGAGAATCATGGGGATGGTGATGTCATCGGGAACCAGATCACCAGCATCAATGAAGCTTTTGGCTTTTTTGCCAAGCTCGGTGCCGCCTTTGATGTTTTCCCGGAAAATGGCGCCGGATTCAATGTGGGGAACCTTGTATTTTTCTTTCAGGATAGCACCCTGGGTTCCCTTGCCGCTGCCATTGGGTCCGAAGAAAAGAATGTTCATGGGAAAAGCTCCTTTCATGAAATAAATAAAAAACATGGATGATACGGGGATAAGTCGTGCCTTTCAGAAAGGCGGCACCCGAAGGTGGCCTTGTCCTTACATGGGATGGAAAACCGGACCTTACCTATTAGAAGCCAGGAAGATTGTCAAGGTATCAGGCGTGTCTTATTGCAATGGGGGGAAGGACGCTTAAAAAAAAATGCTTGCATGATACCCGGAGAACCGGCTATGGGGATGGAATCTGTTAAAAATGCTGCGGCTTCCGGGAAGGGCCGATGGGATCCGGGTATGGAAGCATACAGGCCTTGTGGATGGTTTCCTGATGAAAAAAGTCCCTGCGGACAACAAAAAAATGATGCGGATTGCGGTAACGGGTGGGGCGGGTTCAGGGAAATCCTCCTTTTGTCGTTTTCTGGCGGAGCAGGGGTTCTGTGTCATTGATCTGGACGTACTGGCCCGTGAAGCTGTGCGCCCGGGAATGCCCGCCTACCATGCCATTGTTGCGGCCTTTGGGCCTGCGTCCGTGGGCAAGGATGGAAATCTGGACCGGGCCTGGCTGCGGGATCGCATGATCCGGGAACCCGAGGCCCGGACGCGGCTGGAGGCGGCCATTCACCCTGTGGTTTACCGGCTGATGGAAGCAGAGATTGCCCGACAGGAAGAAATGGGCGCAGGTGTTGTGGTGGTGGAATTCCCCCTGCTTTTTGAAACAAAGCGTGAGTCCTTTTTTGATCGGGTCATTGTGGTGTTTGTTCCGCCGGAAGTCCAGATGGCGAGGCTCATGGCAAGGGATGGGGTGGACCGGGCTTCTGCGGAACGCCTGATCCGGATTCAGATGCCCCTTGGAGAAAAGGCGAGAAAGGCGGACCTCGTGTTTGACAATTCGGGGTCGCTGGAACACATGAAAGCCTGCATACTGGGCTGGATGGAAAAAGGAGAACTTGCGGCGGAAGGATGAAATTTCCTTGACCGGGAAAAATCAATGGGATATTCAATATAAATTATTGTTTCCAGATGGGAAACAATGAGGGAATATGACATTTTCAATGCATTTCCTACCTTGTCTTTATTTGCCCACGGATCATCGCTTCGCTCCCTGACTCTTTTCGGAACAAACTGAATCGATTTTCGACACGTTTTTCCTCAGAACAGAAATTCGGGTATCCTCCTGCCGGGCAGGTGTTTTTTGTCTGCGCCTGCGCCCCTGAATTCCCCTATGTCAGACTGGGCATGTCATCCGGAAGGGAACATCCATACATTTATTTTAAGGTGTAAAGGTTCATGAACATCACCGAGCTGAAGGAAATGAAGATCAAGGATCTGACCCGCCTTGCCAAAAAATTTAATATTGATGGCGCTGCGGGCTTGCGCAAGCAGGAGCTGATTTTTGCTCTGCTGCAGGCTCAGATCGAAAAAAATGGTCTGATCTACGGGGAAGGCACGCTGGAAATTCTGCCCGATGGTTTCGGATTTCTCCGATCCACGGACTGCAATTATCTGCCCGGTCCTGATGACATCTATGTTTCCCCTTCCCAGATCCGCCGCTTCAACCTGAGAACAGGGGATACGGTATCCGGCCAGATTCGTCAGCCCAAGGAGTCGGAACGCTACTTTGCCCTGCTCAAGGTAGAGGCCATCAACTATGAGGATCCGGAGGTGGCCCGGGAAAAAATCCTTTTTGATAACCTCACCCCCCTCTATCCGGATGCCAAAATCCAGCTGGAAGGTGCGCGGGATAACTATTCCATGCGGATCATGGATCTTCTCACCCCCATCGGTTTCGGCCAGCGCGGCCTGATCGTCTCTCCCCCCAGGGCGGGCAAGACCGTTCTCATGCAGAACATTGCCAACTCCATCATTGCCAGTCATGATGATGTGGTGCCCATTGTTCTTCTCATTGATGAACGGCCCGAAGAAGTGACGGACATGGCGAGAAACGTGAACGCCGAGGTGATCAGCTCCACCTTTGATGAGCCTGCGGAGCGCCATGTGCAAGTGGCTGAGATGGTGATTGAAAAGGCCAAGCGTCTTGTGGAGCACAAGAAAAACGTGGTCATTCTCCTGGATTCCATCACCCGTCTGGCCAGAGCCTATAACTCGGTCATGCCGCCTTCGGGCAAGATCCTTTCCGGTGGTGTGGATTCCAATGCCCTGCACCGGCCCAAGCGGTTCTTTGGCGCCGCTCGGAATGTGGAAGAGGGGGGCAGCCTCACCATCATCGCTACGGCCCTTGTGGAAACGGGCAGCCGCATGGATGAGGTGATTTTCGAGGAGTTCAAGGGTACAGGCAATATGGAACTGGTGCTGGACCGCAAGCTGGCGGACCGCAGAACCTTTCCCGCCATTGACATCAAAAAATCCGGTACGCGTAAGGAAGATCTTCTGCTTTCCCAGGAGGTGCTCAATCGGGTCTGGATTCTGCGTAAGCTTTTAAGTTCCCTGAATTCCATTGACAGCATGGAATTTTTGCTCGATAAGATGACCGGTACAAAGAACAACCAGGATTTTCTGGATTCCATGAACGCATAACCCTATCCCTTGGGATCATCAGGAGTTGACGATGAAAGAAGGCATTCACCCCGCGTATGCACAAACCACCATTACCTGCGCCTGCGGGAATGTAATTGAAACCGGCTCCACCAAAAAAGAGATCCGTGTGGAAATCTGCTCTGCCTGTCATCCCTTTTTTACGGGTAAACAGAAACTGGTGGACACCGAAGGTCGTATCGATCGCTTCCGCAAGAAATATGGCAATTACCAGCAGCAGATGGGCAAATAGTTTTTTTAATGGATCTTTGGCCCCGCAGGCTTTTGCGGGGCTTTTTTGTCTTGCGGAGAGACAGGACCGGCGTTTGCCGGTTTTCTTTTTGGAAAAAACCAGCAGGACGCTGAGGATACGGGGATGTTTGAAAAGCTTGCGGGAGTAGAAGATCGTTTTGTGGAGCTGGAGCGTCTGATGAGCGACCCCGTGGTGCTGGGGAATCGGGATGCCTATCAGAAATACCTGAGAGAACATGCGGAAATATCTGATCTTGTAACGGTGTTCCGCCGCTACCGGGAGGCGGTCCAGGAAAAAAGGGAAAATGAAGCCCTTCTGCGGGATCCGGATCCGGAAATCCGGGAGATGGCAGAGGAGGAGGCCCAGCGCCTGGAAACCTTGGTGCTGGAGCTGGAGACGGAACTGAACCTGCTTCTGATTCCCAAAGATCCCAATGATGGGAAAAATGTCATCCTTGAAATCCGCGCCGGAACCGGCGGAGATGAGGCCGCTCTTTTTGCGGGTGATCTTTTCCGGATGTATGTGCGTTTTGCGGAAAATGCCGGATGGAAGGTGGAGATTCTGGACGCCAACGAGCCGGACGTGGGGGGCTTCAAGGAGGTCGTGGCCATGATTCAGGGCCGGGGGGTGTATTCCATCATGAAATATGAATCCGGAACCCATCGGGTGCAGCGCGTGCCGACCACCGAAGCCCAAGGGCGCATTCACACCTCGGCGGTGACCGTGGCGGTTCTGCCGGAAGCCGAAGAAGTGGATGTCCATGTGGATGAAAAAGATCTGCGCGTGGATACCTACCGTTCCCAGGGGGCGGGTGGGCAGCATGTCAATACCACGGATTCTGCGGTGCGTATCACCCACCTTCCCACAGGCATTGTGGTGCAGTGCCAGGATGAAAAATCCCAGCACAAGAACAAGGCCAAGGCCATGCAGGTGCTTCGGGCAAAGATCTATGATGCCATGGAGCAGGAGCAGACGGCCAAACGTTCTGCTGAACGCAAGGAGCAGGTGGGAACAGGGGATCGCTCCGGCCGCATCCGGACCTACAATTTTCCCCAGGGCCGGGTAACGGATCACCGCATCGGCTTAACCCTTTACCGTCTGGATGCTATTCTGGCAGGGGATATCCAGCCCCTGGTGGACGCTCTGAGAACCCATTACCAGGCGGAGGCCCTGCAGCATGGTCGCAGATGAAGCCCCAAAGGCTGAACTGTGGAATGTGGGAAAGGTACTGCGCTGGACAACGGAATATTTTGCCACCCACGGCATTGACAGTCCCCGGCTGACCGCAGAGATTCTCCTGGCCCACGGGCTGGGAATTTCCCGCCTGGATCTTTACCTGCGTCTGGATCAGCCCTTAAATTCCGAGGAGCGGGACGTGTACCGCAAGGCCATTCGTCGACGGATTCAACGGGAGCCTGTGGCCTATATCACAGGAGAGCGCAGTTTCTGGACTCTGGATCTGGAGACGGGGCCTGAGGCTCTTATCCCGAGGCCGGATACGGAAACCCTGGTTGAAGAAGCTCTGAAATGTCTGCCCAGGGACAGGGCCTGCCGTATTCTGGACCTTGGAACGGGAACGGGCTGCATTGCCCTGGCCCTGGCTGCGGAGCGGCCCCTGTCCAGGGTTTTTGCCGTGGATCTTTCCTTTGCGGCCTGTCGCCTGGCTTTAAAGAATGTCCGGAATGCCGGTCTTTCGGACCGGGTTTTTGTGGTGACGGGGAGCTGGTGTGCGGCTCTGGGGCCTGCGGCCTTCTTTGACCTTGTGGTATCCAATCCTCCCTATATTCCAACGGCCCATATCGGAGCCCTGGCTCCGGAGGTCCGGGATCATGAACCGCCTTTGGCTCTGGACGGCGGTCCGGACGGACTTGCGGCTTACCGGGCCCTGGCGCTGGAAGTCAGGCATGTGCTGCGGCCGGGTGGAGATCTGGTTCTTGAGATCGGATATGACCAGTGCCGGGCGGTGTCGGATCTTCTCAGGGAGACGGGGTTTTATGAGGTCCTTTTTTGCATAAAGGATCTGGGTGGCCAGGATCGGGTGCTGGTGGCGCGTCGTATGTGAGGCGGCGGGGGCGTATTTTCAGGGTGGGAACTTAAAAAAAGAGAGGCATTTGATCGAAGTCCTTGCCCACACAGGATGGTATCTGATATGGATATCAGGTTTATAAAAAGGTTTTCCATGGGGAAGGCCTGAGGCTATTTTTACACGTTTCTGGATCCGGATCCTGGTGCCGCATGCGGTTGGGTCCGGAAGTGAAGGGAACGGTGGATGAACCACACAAAATGGGGAAAATCCCCACAGGAGAAACAAGGCATGGCCTACGTTACAATGAAGGAATTGCTGGAAGCGGGTGTTCATTTCGGTCATCAGACCAAGCGCTGGAATCCCAAAATGAAGCCCTATATTTTTGGCGCAAGAAACGGAATTTACATCCTGGATCTGCAGAAGACCGTGAAAATGTTCCGCAGAGCCTATGATTTTGTTGCAGACATCGGCGCTTCCGGAGAATCGGTTTTGTTTGTGGGTACGAAAAAGCAGGCGCGGGAAACCATTTATGAAGAAGCCAACCGTGCGGAAGCTTACTATGTCCAGAACCGCTGGCTGGGTGGGATGCTGACCAACTTTCAGACGGTCAAGCAGAGCATCGAGCGGCTTAAATATCTGAAAAATATTCAGAATGATGGTTCCATTGAGCTTTTCCCCAAAAAGGAAAGGCTTTCCATGGTGAAGGATCAGCAGAAGCTGGAAGCCACTCTGGGCGGCATCCAGGACATGCCCCGGCTTCCCGGCTGCATGTTCATCATTGACCCCAAGAATGAGGCCATTGCCATCAAGGAAGCCAAGCGCCTGGGTATTCCCACCGTTGCTGTGGTGGATACCAACTGCGATCCCGATGACATTGATTATCCCATTCCTGGCAATGATGACGCCATCCGGTCCATCCGCCTCATTACTTCCCGCATTGCGGATGCCTACATTGAAGGTCGTGGCCGTTACGAAGAAAAAATGCATGCTGCAACGGACAAGGAAGGCGATGCTCCGGTTTCTGTGGGGATGAAGCCCGGTGAGCGCAAGGTGATTGCAGACGGCAGCGATGGACCTGTGGTGGAAGTGATCAAAAAAAGCAGCATGTCTGAAGGGATGGAAGCCGCTGAATAAGGGGCCATCTTTCAGTTTTAAAGGGACCTTCTCCCTGGTAAGTCCTTTAAGGAAAGAAGATTTACGGTACGGGCGCAGGGTAAAAGGGATCTTTCGGCGGTGAACGGGATAAAGAAAAGGTCCGGTAAGGTTTCCCGGATTTGGAATATTCGGATTCAAACTCCTGAAAATTCGGGTGTGGCGCAGAAATCCTGGATGGTGGAGATCCCACTGTCCAGGATTTTTGTGGACACCCCAGACATCGAAAGGTAGAGTTGCTCCATGGCTGAAATCAGTGCGGAAATGGTAAAGGATCTCCGGGCCAAGACCGGCGCCGGTATTATGGATTGCAAGGCTGCGTTGAAGGAAAATGATGGTGATGTTGAAAAAGCCATTGATTTCCTGAGGAAAAAAGGCCTGGCTACGGCCAAGAAAAAGGCCGGTCGGGAAGCTTCCGAAGGTCGTGTGGAAGCCTATATTCATATGGGCGGAAAGATCGGCGTTCTTGTGGAGGTGGGCTGTGAAACGGATTTTGTGGCCAAGAATGAGGATTTCATTGAGTTCTGCCGCAACATCGCCATGCACATTGCCGCCGCTTCCCCCATGGGTCTTGCCGCAGAAGAAATTCCCGCAGAGGTGATCGAACGGGAAAAGGACGTGTACCGGGGCCAGCTGATGGAAGAAGGCAAACCCGCCAATATGGTGGAGAAGATTGTTGAAGGAAAGATCAGTAAGTTTTATAAAGATGTCTGCCTTCTGTCCCAGCCTTACATCAAGGAACCCAAGCTGACGGTGCAGGAAGTTCTGAACGATACCGTGAGCAAAATCGGAGAAAACATTGTGATCAAGCGGTTCAGCCGCTTCCAGATTGGAGCCTGATACCTTGGAGCCCAGATATAAGCGGATATTGTTGAAGTTGAGCGGTGAAGCCCTCATGGGAGACCAGGGCTTTGGCATCCGACCGGATATTCTGCAATATGTGGCTGAGGAAATCCGGTCGGTGCATGATCTTGGGGTGCAGGTGGCGGTTGTGGTGGGCGGAGGCAATATTTTCCGTGGCATTGCCGCCAGCTCCTATGGTATGGACCGCGCTTCCGCAGATCATATGGGCATGCTGGCAACGGTGATCAACTCCCTTGCCCTGCAGGGAACCCTGGAGGGCAAGGGGCTGCAGACCCGTGTGCAGTCTGCCATTTCCATGCACGAGGTCTGTGAGCCCTTTATCCTGAGGCGGGCAGTGCGGCATCTGGAAAAAAAGCGCATTGTCATTTTTGCCGCAGGCACGGGAAGCCCTTATTTCACAACGGACACGGCGGCCGTACTGCGGGCTCAGGAAATCCATGCGGAAATTCTGCTCAAAGCCACCAAGGTCAACGGAGTCTATGATTCGGATCCTGTGAAAAATCCGGAGGCCCGTTTCATTCGGAACCTCTCCTACATGGAAGTTCTGGAGCGTCAGCTCCAGGTCATGGACATGACGGCCATTTCCCTTGCCATGGACAATGGGCTGCCCTTGAGTGTCTTTGATCTTTTGGGCAAGGGCAATGCTGCCCGTGTGGTGTGCGGTGATGAAGGGGTTGGCACCCTGATCCGTTAATTTTCCGGACCTTATTTAAAAACCGTCAGGTTAAAGCGCGAGGTAGGAACATGCTGAATACCGTTTTTCAGGACACTCAGGAAAAAATGGGCAAGGCTGTTGAAGCCCTCAAGGCTGAACTGCAGAAGGTGCGTACGGGACGGGCTTCGGCCACTATGTTGGATCCCGTCCGGGTGGATTACTACGGCACCCTGACGCCTCTGCACCAGATGGCGTCCATCTCCACGCCGGAAAGTCGGCTCCTTGTGGTGCAGCCCTGGGACGCCACGGCACTCAAGGAGATTGAAAAGGGTATTCTCCGGGCCAACCTGGGGCTGACCCCTTCCAATGATGGTAAGGTGATCCGGATTTCCATCCCCCCCCTTACGGAGGAGCGGCGTAAGGACATTGTCAAGCAGGTGGGAAAAACCTGTGAAGAGTACAAGGTCGGTATCCGTAACCTGCGGCGGGACGCCAACGAGATGCTGAAATCCTTGAAAAAGGACGGGGACATTTCCGAAGATGAAATGTTCAAGGGCCAGGATCAGATTCAGAAAATGACGGATGAACATATCCGAACCACAGAGGATCTGCAGAAGGCAAAGGAGAAGGAAATCCTTGAGTTCTGATCTGCCTTCCGGACTTCTGGCGGACCGCATGCCCGCCCATGTGGCCATTATTATGGACGGCAATGGTCGCTGGGCCAAAAAGCGTCTGCTGAATCGCGTCCTGGGCCATGAAAAGGGATCGGAGACGGTGCGGACCGTGGTCCGGACGAGCCGGGAACTGGGAATTTCTTACCTGACCCTGTACGCCTTTTCCACGGAAAACTGGGAACGCCCCAAGGCCGAGGTGGGCGCTCTGATGCGGCTTTTGCAGCGCTTTCTGGCATCCGAACGGAAGGAAATGCTGGAAAACGATATCCGGCTGAATGCCATTGGTGAGTTGGATAGCCTTCCTGATGGGGTTCGTCTCGACCTGGAAGCTCTGATGGCGGAAACATCGGATAACCGGGGCATGGTGCTGACCCTTTGCCTCAGTTACGGCTCCAGGGCTGAGATTGTTTCCGCCATGCGGACGGTGGCCATCAAGGTGGCCCAGGGACTGCTGGATCCTGAAACCCTTTCCGATGATATCGTGGCCCGGCACCTGTATACGGCGGATCTGCCGGATCCCGATCTGCTGATCCGCACCAGCGGTGAAATGCGACTTTCTAATTTTCTGCTCTGGCAGCTTGCCTATACGGAGTTTGTTTTCACGCCTACGCTGTGGCCGGATTTTTCCAGGGAAGAATACCTTGAAATCCTGAAAAATTTTCAGGAAAGGGATCGTCGCTTTGGCCAGGTAAAGGATATCTGATTGCATGGGCCGGGCTGCCCATGGCAATCTCCAGGATCTTCCACAAAGGGGAGATCCTTTTTTTTCATAAAACCGGTGCTTCCGGTTGAAACGGAGACCGCACATGCACGGAACCCGCTGGCTTACTGCCATTTTTGCCCTTCCCGTTCTCTTTACACTCATTGCCGCAGGGGGGCCTTTTTTCTTTTTTTTCCTGATCCTGGGGGTGGCGGGGATTGCACATACGGAATATCACCGCATTGTGGACACGAGACTTCCCTCTGTTGCGGATGGGGAGTTGCGCTGGATCGCCCGTATGGCCCTGGCCTTTGTGGTGCTTTCGGGCTTCTGGGGTATGGCAGGGCTCATGACGGGGCTCTTTGTGGGCCTGCTCACTTTGATTGCCTGGTGCATGCTGCGTTTTGGAAAATCTCCGGAGCTGCTTGCGCGGATCCCCTTTGAGGTGCAGGGGCTTTTGTGGGTGGGCCTGCCCCTGGGCTGCCTGGGCGCTTTGCGCATGGGAGACCATGGCATTGCCTGGATTTTTTTCACCTTGTTCCTTGTGGGCTCCGGGGATACGGGCGCTTACTACGCAGGGCGTTTTTTTGGAAAGCACAAACTCGCGCCTGCCATCAGTCCTGCCAAAACCCTGGAGGGTTTTGCGGGCGGTATAGTCCTGACCCTGATTGTGGCGCTGATATTCCAGCTCTTTTTTCTTTCCGCCTATGGTCTTTTGCCCATGCTGATCCTTGCTCTGATTACAGCTGTGGTGGCCCCTTTGGGAGATCTTTTTGAATCCATGCAGAAAAGGGTGGCCGGGGTGAAGGATTCCGGTCGGCTCCTGCCCGGTCATGGTGGCATGCTGGATCGCATTGACGCCCTTCTTTTTGCAGCTCCTGCGGTCTTTTTGCTGAAAACCCTGTTTTTTGGATGATGATGAAAAAGATAGCTGTTCTGGGATCAACGGGTTCCATCGGCCGGAATGTGGTGGAGATCCTTAAGGCTTTTCCGGATCGCTACCGGGCTTTTGCCCTGGCCGCAGGCGGAAACGTGGATCTTCTTGCAAGGCAGATGGCTTTCTTGCATCCGGAAGTGGTGGTGGTGCGCACCGAGGCCCATGTCCGGGAGCTTCAAAAGCTTGTCCCCGCCGGAGGCTGTGAGATTCTCTGGGGCGATGAAGGCTATGCGGCTGCAGCCACCCATCCTGAGGTGGATACCGTGGTTTCGGCCATTGTGGGGGCCGCAGGGCTTTTACCCACGGTGGCTGCGGTGCGTGCGGGAAAAACCCTGGCTCTTGCCAACAAGGAGTCCCTTGTGATGGCAGGAGATCTTCTCATGTCTCTGGCTAAGGAGAAGGGGGTGGATATCCTGCCTGTGGACAGTGAGCACTCGGCCATTTTCCAATGCCTGGCCGGGCAGAGGAAGAGGGATGTGTCAAGCCTCTTGCTGACGGCTTCGGGAGGTCCCTTCCGGAATCTCGATAAGGCGGCCTTTGCCCGCATCCGGCCCGAGGATGCCCTGGCCCATCCCACCTGGAGCATGGGCAGGAAGATCTCCATTGATTCCGCCACCCTGATGAATAAGGGGCTGGAAGTGATCGAGGCCATGCATCTTTTTGCCATGCCCGTGGAAAAGATCTCTGTGGTGGTTCATCCCCAGAGCGTGGTGCATTCCATGGTGGCTTTCTGTGATGGGGCGGTGATGGCCCAGATGGGCATTCCGGACATGAAAGGCGCCATTGCCCTTGCCCTTTCCTGGCCGGAGCGACTGCCTTTAAAAATGGATCTGCCGGATTTTTCAAACCTCAATCTGCGTATGGAAGCACCGGATCTGGAGCGTTTTCCCTGCCTGGGCCTTGCCTTTGAGGCTGCCAGGGAAGGGGGCATTTTTCCGACGGCCCTGAATGCGGCCAATGAAGTGGCTGTGGAAGCCTTTTTACAGGGAAGGATTTCCTTTTCCCGCATCGCGGCCCTGATTTCCGAGACCCTGATGCGTACGGAAAACCATGGCGCAGAGGATCTGGATTGTATCCTCGGGGCTGATGCCCGGGCCCGGAGTCTGGCGGAAAGTCTTGTGGCCTGAAGGATCCGGGGCGTTCGCTCTCCCTTTTTTCCCGCATTCCATTAGCGCGTATCCGGAGGTGATATGACCAGTCTTTTTTCCTTTCTTGTGGTACTCAGTATTCTGATTTTTATCCATGAGCTGGGGCATTATCTTCTCGCCCGGATGATGGGGGTGGGGGTGGAGCGCTTTTCCATTGGTTTCGGCCCACGCCTTGCCGGGTGGACCTCGGGCCGTACGGATTTTCGCATATCCGCCATTCCCCTGGGCGGTTATGTGAAAATGGTGGGGGATGAACCCGATGGCGAACTGCCGGAAGAGGACATTCCCCTTTCCTTTACCCACAAACCTGTATGGAAACGCATGCTCATTGTGGCGGCGGGTCCTTTTTTCAATCTTCTCCTGGCGGTGGTTCTGCTCTGGGGCCTGATTTTCTGGTATGGATTGCCCGCCATGGACCCGATTGTGGGGGAAGTGGAAAGAGATTCCCCTGCGGCTTCGGCCGGTCTGCGCACCGGCGACCGGGTGCTTGGCGTGGATGGAAAAGCCGTGGATAGCTGGGAGGACGTTGTAAAAAGGGTGGGCAAAGCTTCAGCGGATACTCCCCTTGTCTTTGAAATTGAGCGGGGCGGAGACCGCAGACAGGTGGCAGTCCTGGCAAGACCCATGCCCTTTCCCGATCCTTTGGGAGGCATGGAAATGCGCATGGGCATCGGAGCCAGGCCTTTTATCCCGGCCATCATTGGTTTTGTGAAAGAAGGTTTTCCTGCGGATGCGGCGGGCCTTCAGCCCGGAGATCGTATCCTGCGGATCAATGGGGAGCCTACCCCGACCTGGTCTGGTATGGCAGCCCGCATTCAGGCTTCGGGAGGGGAACCCCTTCTTCTGGATGTGGAAAGACGGGGCGAGGTTCTGCGCTTGCATCTTGAGGCCCGGGAAGAGCATTTTGACGATGGCATGGGCGGCCGGGTCACCCGCCATGTGGTGGGCATTTCTCCGGAACCCTATGCGAGGGCCGTGCATCCGGGATTTTTCGGGTCCATGGTGGAGGGAGGGCGTCAGACCGGTGAAATTGTCCGGGTGACAGGCCTTGCCCTGGCGCGCATGGTGAAGGGCAGCTTGTCCAAAGATAACCTGGGAGGGCCCATCATGATCGCCCAGATGGCAGGCAGTGAGGCCCGCAAGGGGGTGGCCAATCTCCTGGCTTTTATCGCGGTGATCAGCGTCAATCTGGCACTTTTGAACCTTTTGCCCATTCCCGTTCTGGACGGGGGACATCTTCTGTTTTACACCATTGAGCTGGTGCGGGGAAAACCCGTGGGAACCCGGGGCAGGGAGATGGCCCAGCAGGTGGGGATTTTTCTTCTTCTCAGTCTCATGGTCTTTGCCTTTTATAATGACATCATCCGTCTTTTACGCGGATAAGGAACCTTTTCAAAGGGAGCATGGGAAAATAGCATGCAGGCAAAACTTGAAATCACCCTGAAACCGGAACTGGTCGATGCCGAAGGCCGGGCTCTGGAAAAGAAGGTGGCCGATGTTTTCGGAATCCGGCTGGATTCCGTACGTTGCATCCGGATTCTCACCTTTGACGCGGATTTGACGGAAGCGGAATGTCTCTTGGCCAAGGAGAGGATTTTCTGCAATCCCGTGACCCAGATGGCTTCCTTTTCTCCTCTGGATCTGCCCTTTGACGGCTGCATCTGGGTGGGATTCAGGCCCGGTGTGCGGGACAATGCCGGAGCTACGGCCATGGAAGCCCTTTCCGATGTTCTGGGCAGGGTGTTGGGCCCTGACGATATGGTATACACCTCCAAGCGGTATTGTCTCAGAGGCAGCGGGCTGACGCCGGACCTCATGGATCGCATTGCAGGAGAGCTTCTGGCCAATGACATCATCCAGCAGTGGCAGGTTTTTACGCCCGAAACCTGGGATGCTGTCCAGGGTTCGGGACTGATCATTCCCCGGGTGATGCTGAACCATGAGCCGGAAGTGACCCTCATTCCCATTGACAGCGACGATACCCTGAAGGCCGTGAGCCAGGCCCGCAATCTTGCCCTGAACCTCAAGGATATTCCTGTGATCCGGGAATATTTCCTCAGGCCCGAAGTGCGGGCTTCCCGGAGACAGAAGGGGCTGGAGTCGCCCACGGATATTGAGATTGAATACATCGCCCAGGGCCGCAGCGACCACTGTAACCACAATACCTTCCGCGGGCTTTTCCGATACAGGGATCTTGAAACCGGAGAAACGGAGGTCATCGACAACCTCTTTAAAACCTGCATCCAGAAACCCACCCTTGCCATGCAGGAGGAAAAGGACTGGGTCGTTTCCGTCCTCTGGGACAATGCCGGTGCCGCCCGTTTTGATGAAAACTGGAATTATGTGATCACCGGAGAAACCCACAATTCGCCTTCCAACATGGAAGCCTATGGGGGCGCTATCACAGGAATTGTGGGCGTGTACCGGGACCCTCTGGGAACGGGCCGAGGTGCGCGGCTCATCATGGGCAGCTATGGGTTCTGCGTGGGGGATCTTGACTACGCAGGCCCCCTGAAACCCCGGCTGCATCCCAGGCGTATTCTGGACGGGGTGGTGGAAGGAGTGCGGGACGGAGGCAATAAATCCGGTGTTCCGACCCCCTTTGGCCAGGTGACCTTTGATGCCGGATACATGGGAAAATGCCTTGTCTTTGTGACCGCCCTCGGCATCATGCCAAAGACCGTTGCCGGTGCGCCGGGGCATGAGAAAACCACCCGTCCCGGAGAACGCATTGTCATGTGTGGAGGCCGGGTGGGCAAGGATGGCATCCACGGGGTGACGGCTTCTTCAGAGACCTTCAGCGCCCATACGCCCGCAGGTCATGTGCAGATTGGCGATCCCTACACCCAGAAAAAAATGCACGACTTTCTTCTGGAAGCCCGGGATGCGGGACTCATCGCCTTTATCACGGACAATGGCGGCGGCGGTCTTTCCTCTTCCATCGGAGAGTCGGCCCGTTTTGCCGGAGGCTGCACCGTGGCCCTGGATCAGGTGCCCCTGAAGTATGAGGGCCTGGATCAGTGGGAAATCTGGGTTTCCGAATCCCAGGAGCGCATGACTGTTTCCGTCAAACCCGAACACCTTGATGCCTTCATGGCCCTTTCGGACAAGCATGCCGTGGAGAGTACGGTCATCGGCACGTACACGGATACGGGTTACCTTGAGATCACCTGGAAAGGCCGTACCGTGGCCTGGGTGCACATGGATCTTCTCGAAGAAGGATTTCCCCAGTGGGAGTTCGACTGTGAGTGGATTCCCCCGAAACTCAGGGGGCTCCATGAGCCGGTCATCGGCGCGCCCAGAGATTATGCGACTTTGCTGAAAACCCTGCTGGCGAGACCCAATATCGCCTCCAAGGAATGGATTGTCCGTCAGTATGACCACGAGGTGCAGGCTGGTTCCGTGATCAAGCCCCTTGTGGGGAAAGGGCGGGATATTCCTTCGGACGCGGCGGTGATCCGACCCGTGCTCAGTTCTGAGCGGGGCATTGCCTTCACCCAGACCCTTTTGCCCTTTTACTCCCGGATTGACGCCGGAGCCATGACTTCTGCGGTGATGGACGAGGCGGTGCGAAGGCTTCTTGCCGTGGGGGGCGGGCTTTCCGAGATCGGCGGGGTGGATAACTTCTGCTGGCCGGATATCCAGTATCACCCGGAAAAAAATCCGGACGGCCGCTTCAAGGCCGCCCAGCTGGTGCGCTCCTGCAAGGCGCTGAAAGCCATGTGCGAGGCCTACCAGATCCCCCTTCTTTCCGGAAAGGACTCCATGTATGTGGACGGGCACCTGGCAGGACCCTTCGGAGAAACCCGCAAGGTATCCGGTCTGGAGACTCTGCAGTTTTCCGCCACAGCCATGGTGGAAAATGTGAACCGGTGCCAGACCCTGGATGTGAAAAAGCCGGGAGACCGGGTCTACCTTCTGGGGGAAACCCGAAACGAGCTGGGTGCTTCGGAATATTATGACCTTCTGGGATACGTGGGGCTGCATGTGCCCGAGGTGAGGCCGGAGGCGTTTCTGGCTCTGTACCGTGCCTTTGAAAAGGCCATGGAAGAAGAACTCCTTGCCAGCGCCCATGCCGTGGGACGAGGCGGTCTCGGGGTGCATCTGGCCCTCATCTCCATGGCGGGTGGGCTGGGTCTGGATGTGGACCTTTCCAGGGTGAAAACCCAAGGCCAGATTCCCGAAGGCCGGGATGATATTCTGCTTTTTTCCGAATCCTGCGGTCGTATGCTGGTGAGTGTTCCGCCGGAAAAGGAAGCCGCCTTTGTGGCGCTTTTTGAAGGCCTGCCCCTTTCCTTCCTGGGGCTTGTCCGTGAAGATACTCAGCTGCGCATCACGGGACGGGGGGGGAATCCCCTGCTCTCGGTCTTGCTTTTGGACCTTCAACAGAGTTTCAAACAGCCTTTCGGAGATCGGATATGACAAGGCAAGTAAAGGCCCTGGTTCTGACGGGCTATGGCCTCAACTGTGATATGGAGACCGCCCATGCCTTTGAAATGGCGGGAGCTTCAGCCGAAAGGGTGCACATCAATACCCTGATCCGCGGCGGTGTGCGGCTGGAGGATTACCAGATTCTCGTGTTCGGAGGCGGTTTCAGCTGGGGGGATGATCATGGCGCGGGCGTGGTGCAGGCCGTGAAGATCATGACCTTCCTTGGGGATCGCATCCGTAAGTTCATTGCAGAGGGACGTCTGGTCATGGGAATCTGTAATGGTTTCCAGACCCTCGTGAACACGGGGCTTCTGCCGGGTTTTGACGGGGACTACACCCGCAGGGAGGTGGCCCTTCTGCATAATGATTGCGGCAATTTCCGGGATCAGTGGGTGCAGCTTTCCGTGAATGAGAAAAGCCCCTGCGTGTTCACCAAAGGAATGGAGGCCTTTTCCCTGCCTGTGCGTCATGGGGAGGGAAAATTCTACGCAGCGGACGCAACCCTCGACCGGCTTGAAGCCTCAGGTCAGGTGGTGCTGCGCTACGTCCATGAGGACGGCAGAGGCGCAGAGGGTGTTTTTCCCCTGAATCCCAATGGTTCGGTCAGGGATATTGCGGGCATCTGTGATCCCACTGGCCGGGTTTTCGGCCTCATGCCCCATCCCGAGGCCTTCACCCATCTGACCCATCATCCGGACTGGACGCGGATGAAAGCTGCGGGAAAAAACCGCCTGGACGGGGAGACGCCGGGTCTTCGCATTTTCAGAAATGCGGTGCGTCATTTTGAAGGATAAGGGAGTTTTTTCCTTATGCCCATTGACAAAACGTCCGAAAATTGGTTCAAGAAAGACGCAATAAAGACCCTAACCCCATCAGAAAAAAAGGAGAAAGACCATGGAGTTTCTTCCCATCAAACCCAGTGTTCTCAACGCCCTTGTATGGATTGCCCTGGTTCTCATCATCATGGGCGGCAATGCAGGAATCGCCACGGCTGAAGGTGCGCGTTACTTTATCGGTGGCGTACTGCTGGGTTTCCCCGCGTATTTTGCCAACATTCTCTGGATTGAAGGTTTTGCCCGGGGCAAGCACTGATTCTTCCGGAAATCCTTTTTATGGATCCAATCAGGGCCTTTCCGTTTTTTCGGAAGGGCCTTTTTCGTCTGCCCAGGCGGACGATGGTGTCTTCTGCTGTTGGGAAGGCCCGGTAATCAGAAAGGGAAAATCCCATGTCCCAGGTGCGTTTTGATGTGGTGTTTCACGGCAGGCTGCTTCCGGGTTTCGGAACAGAAGAGGTGACAGATCGGCTTTGTCGCATGTTTGGCTTGGACAGAGCTGCGGCCATGGGCATTTTATCCGCTTCCCGCACGGTGCTGAAACAGCATCTTACGGCGGAAACGGCGGAAACCTATGCAGCGGCTTTGCGTCAGGCGGGTCTTGAGGTTACGTTGGAAGCCAGGGTGGAAAGGGAGGGCTGTGGCGGAGGCACGGGGGGCGGTGGTTCGGACGCCGGAGAGGGGGAAGGAGCCGGACATCCGGGAAGGGGGCCGGAACGCCTGCCCTTTTCCTTCCATGGAACGGGATCCGCCTATTTTCGCATCTGGATTGTGAATCTCATGCTCTCCATCGTGACCCTGGGAATTTATTCGGCCTGGGCCAAGGTAAGGCGTAAACGGTATTTTTATCTTCACACCCAGCTGGCGGGAACGGGTTTTGCCTATCTGGCAGATCCTGTGAAGATTCTTGTGGGCCGCATTGTGGTGGTGGGGGTCTTTGGTCTTTCTTCCCTGGCAAGCCAGATTCACCCCTTCCTTTCCTTGGGTTTTTCCATAGCCTTCTTGTTTTTCTTCCCCTGGATAATCGTGCGCTCCCTGGCGTTTAACGCCAGAAACTCCAGTTACCGCAATATCCGCTTTGTTTTTCACGGCAGGGTCTGGGGAGCTGTCAAGGCCTATATCCTCTGGCCTGCGGCCGCAGTGCTGACCCTGGGTCTTCTGGGGCCTTACGCCCTTTACCAGCAGCACCGATATGTGATTACGGGCAGTGCCTACGGAAGCACGTCCTTTACCTTTGATGTGGAGCCGAGGGCCTATTATCGCATGTTCATGGGGCTGCTTCCTCCCCTTCTGGTGGCCATCGCCGCCCTTGCAGGGGCGGCTTTTCTCATGCCTCTTTTGCTTTTTGTCCCCCTGGCGGGCCTTTATCTTTTTGTGATGGCCTGGTATGCGGTGAGTACTACCAACATTTCCTACAATGCGGCCCGTCTGTCTTCCCATGCCTTTGAAGCCCAGCTGAAAGTGCTGGAATACCTTAAAATTCTTGTTGTGAATACCCTTTTAACGGTTCTGACCCTGGGGCTCTTTCACCCCTGGGCCAAGGTACGCATTGCCCGTTACCGGGCGGAAAAAATGGCCTTTCTGGCTTCTGGAAGCCTGGATGATTTCCTTGCTGCGGAAGAAAAAAAGGTGGCCTCTCTGGGTGAAGAGGCTGCGGATTTTCTGGATTTTGATTTTGGTCTGTGATGATACGATCGGGTTTTTTCTACGATGGCCGATCCTCTTGTGCAAGGAAGGCGGTTCTTGTTTTTCTTCCGGAAACGGGGCGTTTCAGGGTTGAGGGCCAAGGGGGGGATGAACTGGCCGCAGCTCTGGCTGAGACGGTGCGCTTTTCTGCGCCTTTAGGGGATGCGGCGCTGACGGTGACCTTTCCCTGTGGCGGTGTCTTTGAAACCGAAGATGGCGCAGGGTTGCTTTCTTTGCAAAAAGCCCTGGGAAGAGGGGGCTTCGGGCGTTTTGTCCATGCCCTGGAATCCCGCTGGCCCCTTGTGCTGGCGGCCCTGGCTTTTGTCCTTGTGACCCTGATCCTTGCCTTTCGGTATGGGGTTCCGGCAGTGGCCCGGGAGATCGCCTTCCGCCTTCCGGCTGGGATGCTGGAGCAGGCGGGAGAAAATACCCTGAAAGCACTGGATCAGACCCTGCTGTCACCCACAGGCCTTGCGATGGATACCCAGGAAAGGCTTAAGGGGGAATTTCAGGCGCTCTGGCAGGCCCATCCCGGGGTGCGTTTGTATTTTCGTAAAGGTGGCCGCCTGGGCGCCAATGCCCTGGCCCTTCCCGGCAGCATCATTTTGCTTACCGATGAGCTTGTGGCCCTTTGTGAGGACAATCCCGAAGGACTTGAGGGGGTGCTGGCCCATGAGATCGGTCATCTCGTGCATCGCCATGCAGCCAGACGGGTGGTGCAGGACGCTTTTTTCAGTTTCCTCTTTCTGGGACTTACCGGGGATGGGAGCGGGGTTGCGGAGCTTTTCATGGGGCTTCCGGTTCTGATGACGGAAATGGCCTATTCCAGAAGCTTTGAGAAGGAAGCGGATGCCTATGCCCTGGCCTGGCTGGCTTCCCAGGGCAAAGGGAGTGAGGGGTTTGCAAGGCTCCTTGTGCGCCTGCACGAAGATTCCGGAGGCCGGGAGAAAAGGGGGGCTTGGCGGGGGTATCTTTCCACTCACCCCCTTCTGGAAGAACGGCTGGCGCCTTTCAGGGACTGAGTCTTTCACAGTTCTGATCTGCCTTTGGCTTCAAGCCCAGGTTCAGGTCTGGGAGGTAAAGGGTTTTTTCTTTTTGAAACGGAAAATTAAAGCCAGGATGAAGTCAGGGAAAGACTGGATACGGGTGTTGTAGATTTCCACACTGTCCGAGTAACCCTGGCGGAGCAGGGCAAGGTAGTTTTCCGTTTTCCGCATTTCATCGGCAAGATTCTGCACCAGGGCCTGGCCCTTGAGTTCGGGATAATTTTCCAGGCGGGCCATGAAGTGCCGGGAAACCTGCTGTTCGTTCTGGATGATCCGGTCTGCGGCGTCCACATCGCCTTCGGGCGGGGAAGAAGGCCTGCGCAGGGAGGCAATGGCGGAAAGCAGGGTTTTTTCATGGCTGAGATAGGCCTGGACGATGCGTTCAAGCTGGGGCCAGAGATCCGCCCGTTTCTGGAGGATGGTATCCATGTCGCTTGCGGCCTTCAGGCATCGGTTTTTGAGAAAAACCATGTCATTGTAGTGCAGGATGAGGGTGTAGGCCATGAGGAGAAGGGGAACAAGCAGGGCGGTTTGGAAAAGGGTGGCGGGTGTGAGCCATCCCATCCCGGCCCAGAGTACGCTGGCGGCAAAAAGAAAGGCCGCGAGACTGATGGATGTGGATAAAAATCCCCTGGCCCCTTTGCTGCGCAGAATCTCTTCTTCTTTGCGATGGCTGATGAAAAAGAAGGTATGAGGGGTTTTTCCCTTCTGGAGACTGAGGTTCTGGCTGGAGTCTGGGTCCAGCCCCGCAAATCCGATGCAGTAAATTTTTGCATCCGGAACCAGCCAGGATTCCGTGTAGCAGTATTTGCCCCGGTATTCCGTATGGGTGTGTGAAAACTCGATTTCTGCGTCCTTTGGATGGACTTTCACCCTGCCTTCATCGTCTTGTAACCAGAAGGGGGTGGCGCGGACGGCCTCCTCAATGGTGACCCACTTGGTTTTATCCCCTGATTTTTTTTCTTCCTGGATTTTGTAGTGGCAGGCCACGCAATCTTTAGCGTTGAGTTTGCTCTGGATGCAGGGCAGGGACTGGTCCGTGAAGATGCGGCCTTTGAGTTCTGCCATGCCATAGCTGAGGCCTTGGCTTTTTGCCGTGGGAATGTGCTCCATGAGCCGTTTTCGTTTGATGAGGCGGATACCGAGGAAAAAGGTGAGCATACCCAGAAGACAACCGGCTCCGGAGAGCAGGCTGACAAGGAAAAGGTTTTCATAGCGGCTGGAGGGGATGCGGGCGATTTCAAGGGCGGCGGCTTCTTTTTCGACATCGCTGAGACCCTGGGGCAGGGGAAACCGATGGGCGGCCACATGGTGAAAGAGGGGGCGGTCAGGCCAGTTGCGGGCGGGTTTTTCAATGAGAAGGCGCATGGCGTAAAGATCCATGCGTTGGGCTGGGCTGGGCGTGGGCAAGATGGCCTCCTGCCGGGTTTTGTAAAGCATGGCGGCTTCTTCCCAGTCCCTTTGCAGGTGTAAAAGCCCCGTGTACCAGAGAAACCCCACGCCGCCACAGGTCATGAAAAACACATAAACCCAGAAGCGATGCACCTGAAGGGCGATGAGCAGGAAGGCCATGGCCAGGGCAACGAGGCCTGAGGCGATGGAGATGAGTATGCCTGCGGTGAAAAGGCTTTCCCCTCCTTTTGCCTGCAGGGAGCTGTCTGTCATGAGGGCGGGAAGATTCCAGGGCCGGGTATCGAAGTGAAGCACCTGATGTTCACGGGAATAGGCTCCCAGCAGGCGGATCGATTGGCCTTGTGTGATCACCCATTCACTGTAGATGCGGTCTCCCCGTTTTTCCCTGTAGGTGCGGGAAACGGCAATCTCCAGATGGGATTCGTACCTGGGGTCCACCCAGACCGCCCCTGTGGCGTCGGCCAGGATAAAGGGGCTTTTCCTTTCGCCCTGATCCAGAGTTCGGAGCTGGATACGGTCGTCCGAATCCCGGTATTCCTGTTCGAGCCTGTAACGCAGGTAGATGGCACTCTCGCCGGAGTAAGGGGCTGTGAATGGCGTTTTTGCGGTGATGGCTTTTCCCTGAAGGGCATAAGGCCCGTGGGCCAGGGCGGCCACAGGGGTGGGAGGAAGCCGGTCCAGTTGCCGGGCTTCGCGCATGGATTCAAAACCCCAGTCAAAAAAGGCCGTGGCCGCAAAAAAACAGGCGAGACCTGAAAGGCATGCAAGAAGGGCTGCGAAGCATCGTCTGACAAGGCGCATGGGTTTTCCCGGAAAATGGAGGCCTCAATGGGCGGTTTTCTGGAGCAGGGTTTCAGATTCCAGAAGAGCCTTGGCTCTGGATTTCTGGGCTAGCGCCATTGAAATTCAGAAACGTCCACGGCCTTGGGTCCCTCCGGGGTCTGGATGAGATCAAATTCCAGAATGATCTGACGATGTTTCAGCTCAGCCACATAGCGGGAATCCACGGGCTCCCCGTCCGCGCTCACGTCATTGATGTGGCAGAAAATGTCATGGCGCATGTCCATGGCGCCTAAGCCTGTGCGCATGGTGATGAACCCAAAGCCCCGGTCTTCATTGTAAGCATGGAGAATTCCTTTTTTTCGGGTCTGCCCCGTCTCACTGCCCAGAATGCCGGGGATGAGAAAACCGGAAAAATGATTGTCCACCTCACGGATCAGATCGCCGCTGGTGTTGGCAAAGGAAAGCAGATCCACCCGTTTTCCCCGGTTCTGGAGGGCGCGGACGAGACGGAGAAAATCGCCGTCTCCGGAACCCACAAGAATATAGTCAAGATTTTCCGATTGCAGGATGGCATCCACGGCAAGGTCGAGATCCGCATTGGCCTTGACCACCAGTTCACCTTCGGAATCGAAGTAACGGCGAACCTCTTTCCGGATCAGGTGAAAACCGTTTCTGCGGATGGCGGCCCTGTAATTTTCGTTGCGGATGCGGTAGCCCGTATCCTGGCGCTCCCGTTCCACATCCACGGCAAGATACGCGTTGGCGCGCAGTACGATGGTGCCTTGGGCTTCCACCATTTCCTTGATGACTTCATAGCGGATGCCCCAGCCGCCATTACGGCTTAGGTTTTCCATGTCCAGAAAAATACCGGCCTTGAGCATTTTTTCTCCTTTTTCTCATAACATCCAGTCCAGGGTAAGTCAGGCCTGGGGAAAAGTCCTGCTGCTTCATATCCTTTTTTTGGCGATGAGGAAATCCGGAAAAAAAGAAACCCGGCGCCAGCAAGGGCCGGGTTTCTCAAAAAAGTCTTGCAAAAGATCAGTGAACGGACATCACCGGGCAGGGGTTTTCCCGTATCAGGCGGTCTGTCACGGATCCCATGAGCATGGATTCGGCGAGGGAAATGCCCCTGGATCCGATGAGGGTGATGTCCATGGCGCGGGTCATGGCGTATTTGCGCAGTTCGGTGTGGGCGTCTCCCAGAAGCACGTGGGTTTCATGACGACACCAGGCTGAGGCATCCTTGGGTACCAGGCCTTCAAGTTTTTCTTTAAGTTTTTGCATCTCCGCCTTCTGGTGACGGACACGATCTCCGGCAGGGCCTTCGGCCATAAAGGCCTTGAACTGATTTTCAGAAACCACATGCACAATATGCAACTCGGCCTCAAACTCCTGGGAAAGGCTCAATCCGTAACGCAGGGCCATGGTGGCGTGGTAGGAGAAATCGTAGCCCACCAGGATGCGTTTCAGGTGCAGGGAAGGGCCATGGGTGGAATCCTGCAGGGCTTCGGGTTCCACATCCCGAAGGATCAGAAGGGGAACTTTGAGGGTACGGATGAGTTCTTCGGAGGTGGAGCCCATGAAAAACTTCTTTAACCCTGAACCGGGTCGGGTGGTCACAATGACCAGATCCGTGTCCAGCTCTTCGGCGAGTTCGGTGATGCGGGTGGGGGGATGCCCCGTACGGACGAAGCTTTTCCAGGGAACCTTTGCGTCCGCCATGATGGCGCTCATTTTTTCCTGGGCTCGGGTTTCCATTTTCTTTTCATAGCCCTGGGGATCCCGAAATCCTTCGGCATAGACCAGGGGAATGGGATCAATGACCGAGCAGACGTGAATTTCTGCGTTCAGGGTGTGGGCCAGGGCGATGCCATAACGGATGCCCTGATTCGCATAGTCTGAGAGATCTGTGGTGCAGAGGATGCGGTTGAACTGGATGCGCATGGTCTGCCTCCTTGCGTTGGGGGAAAAGGAATGGGGGATCCTTGGCGAACCTGATCCGGCGGGTAAAATGCATGGGAACATTTTAAAGGGATGCGGGTCGGAATACAAGAAAAGAGAGCAGGCTTTTTTCACGGATGCTGCCTGTGCTTTATTCCTTGTCTTCGGAATGGCGCAGGGCGTAGTGCACGGATCTGGACAGCAGATCCAGGGTATAGGGTTTTTTGATATGGCCCAGCGCACCCAGGGCCATGGCTTCCTGGATGCGTTCGCCCTCAGAAAAACCTGTGACCAGGAGAACCTTGAGTTCGGGCATAAGAGTGCGCATGCGCTGGAAGCAGTCGAGGCCATCCAGGTGACCGGATCCCATGATCATGTCGAGGAGGACGAGATCCGGCGCAAGCAGGAAAAGTCGCTGCAGGGCTTCTTCTCCACTGGCCGCTGTGCTGACCCTGTATCCCAGCCTTTCGAGCACCAGGCCTGCGATTTCCCTTTGCTCAGGCAGGTCGTCGACCACAAGAATGTGCTGGCCCTGACCCATGGGAATGGATTCCTTTTCCGGTTCGAGAAGGCAGAGGCCTGACATGACAGGCAGGTACACGGAAATGAGGCAGCCTTTGTTCGGTTCGCTGTCCACTTCGATGCGGCCCCTGTGGTCCTGGACCGTACTCCATACCACAGCCATACCGAGGCCGGTTCCTGAACGGCCCATGACCTTTTTGGTGTAAAAGGGCTCAAAGATTTTTTCCCTGTCTTCGGGCTGGATTCCCATGCCTGTGTCCCGGACCCGGAGACAGACAGCGCCTTCCGGAAATTCGGGTTGGGGTTGGGGAAGGAAGGTGGTTTCAAGGGTGAGTTGGCCGCCGTCGGGCATGGCTTCCGCCGCATTGGAAACGAGGTTCATCACCATTTTTCCAAGATGAAGGCCTGAGCCCTTGAGCAGGGGGAGATCCGGGGCCAGCTGTTTTTCCACCACCACCAGGGGATGGAAGGAGGCGAGCTTCTCATATTCCGGACTCATCAGATAGTCTTCAATGATGGTGTTCAGTTGCACCACATCCGCCGTTGCGACACCTCTTCGGGCGAGGGTAAGCAGATCCTGGACAATCTGGGCGGCCTTCTGGCCGGATTTCTGAATAATGCGGATTCTGCGGTGCATGGGACTGTTTTCCGGCAGATCCTGAAGAAGAAGCTCCGGATAGCTGACAAGGCCGGAAAGCACGTTGTTGAGGTCATGGGCCACACCGCCGGCCAGCATGCCCACGGCTTCCATTTTCTGAGCCCTTGCAAGCTGGGATTCGAGTTTGTTTTTTTCTTCTTCGGCCCGGATTCTTGCGGAAATATTTCTGACAATGGCCAGGACCGTGTGGTGGGTGGCGGCCACCATGCGGGTTTCAAAATATTCGGTGCGACCCTGGTCCAGGCAGAGTTTGTATTCAAAAATCTGGGGTTTGTGGGTTTCCAGGGCAGAGGCGATGTGCTTTACGATGAGACTTGCGATACCTTCCGGGAGCACGTCATGGGCCCTTTGGCGGAGAAATTTTTCCGGCTGCAGGTAAAGGTGCGTTTTGGCGCCCTGGAAGTCGAGAAAAACGCCATCTTCACTGAACTGGAAGATCATGTCCGGAATGGCGTCAAGGAGGGCTTTGCGCCGGGCCTCGCTCTGCCGGGCCTCCTCTTCGGCCTTTTTGCGTTCCCGGACCTCATCTTGCAACTCCTTGTTCATCATCTGTAAGACATTTTCCCGGGCCTTGATGCGTTCAGCCATGTTGCGGAAGGTGTGGGCCAGGGCTTCCATCTCCTGGTGACGGACCCGTTTGAAGGCGTGATCGTAGCGACCGCCAGCCATGTTTTCCAGTCCATCGGCTAAGGATCGGAGCAAAGGCCGCATGAAAAGGCGGGAAAGGAGCCCCACGCCCAGGTAAATGCCGAGAAAGGAGATGCTGAGGATGTAGAGGGTCTGATTCCGCAGACGTGCCAGATCCTGTTTGTAGGGTTCAGGGGAAAGATAAAGATCCATATAGCCGATGGGATTTCCCTGGACTCCGATTTCCATGGTGCGGATATTTCGTTTTTCGGTCAGAGGATCCACGGGAATGGAGTTGAAAAAAATGTGGTCATTCAAATCCCGTATGCATATGCCAGAGGTGGGTTCATTGTGGGTGAAAGCCAGAGCGATACGCTCAATCTGCTGACTGTCCATCTGCCAGAGGGGGGTGGCAAGGATCTGGGTGAGGCGCTGGGCGTTCTCCTCGCTCTGGGTCCGGAATGCCGTGGAAATCTGGCCTGCTTCCCGTTTGAAATAATAAAAAACCAGAGGTGTCTGGAGCAGGACTACGAGAAGAAAGATGCTGATGGAAAGATCCCTTGAAATGCTGCGTTTGGGGACAGACGGCATGGAAACCTGGCTTTCGTGTGTGAAGTGAACCGGAGGCCTTCAGGCGCAGTGTGCGGGATTAAAAAAAGATACCATTTCAGAGCTCATATGGCAAATTGTAAGGTGCACTGCCGCAATTTATAAAAGGGGATGGCGGAAAGACGGATGTTTACGGATCTGTATGTAGAGAACGGTCCAGAAAAGGGCACCCAGGGCGTCAGCGAGGATATCCATGGGATCGGCATGACGGCCTGGCACAAAAAACTGGTGGACCTCATCGGCAATGCCAAGGCAGGTGGCATAGAAAACGGCCAGGGCGCAGCGTTTTGTCCGGGATGCAATGGGAAGCAGACGGGTGGCCCGGAATGCCAGGATGCCCACCATGCCAAAGGCCATGAAATGAAGAATTTTATCCTTGAAAGCAAACGAAGGGCCAGGAACATGGCGTGGGGCTGAAGAAAGCCAGAAAATCAGAGCGCAGTAAAGGAGGAGGGGAAGAAAAAGGGCGGTAAAACGGGCAAGGGGTGTGGGAGCTGGGTTTTCTGGATGGGGCATATATGTTCTTTTTGTTTCGGGTAGAAGTTTAAAAGGGGGGCAGAGAGCGCCCCCCAGGTCTTTTCAGGCAAAGATTTCAAGACTTAAGGCGCGTTTTCGGATATGGCCTTTGACCGTATCCAGGAAAAGGCTGCGTTCCATGCCCATGAGCACCTTCCCGTCCAGGGTACGGACAGCAAAGGTTTTTGTTTCAATTTCCTTGGCCCCTACGGTGAGCATGAGGGGAATCTGAAGGAGCTGGGCGTCCCGTACCTTCTTTTTGAGGCTTTCGGAACGGGTATCCACTTCCACGCGCAGGCCCTCGGCGGAAAGTTCTTTTTGCAGGGCTTCGGTGGCGGGGATGAGCTCATCGTTCATGGGCAGCAGCATGACCTGTACAGGAGCGAGCCACAGGGGAAATTTTCCGGCAAAATGTTCGGTGAGAATGCCGAAGAAACGTTCGATGGAGCCGTAGATCACCCGATGGATCATGATGGGGCGGTGTTTTTCATTGTCCGGTCCCACATAGTTTAAGTCGAAACGCTCAGGCAGGGCCATGTCCAGCTGAATGGTGCCGCATTGCCAGGTACGGCCGATGGCGTCCCGGATATGGATGTCGATCTTGGGACCGTAGAAAGCGCCGTCCCCTTCGTTGACCTGATAGCCTTTACCGTAGGCTTCGAGGGCGGCCCGAAGTCCTTCGGTGGCCTGTTCCCACTGGGCATCGGTGCCGATGGATTTTTCAGGACGTGTGGAAAGCTCTAAGTGAAAATCAAGGCCAAAGGTGGCGTAGATGCGGTCCACAAGATGAAGAACGCCTAAGATTTCCTGCTGGATCTGATCCGGGGTCATGAAAATGTGGGCATCGTCCTGATGGAAGGCCCGGACGCGGAAAAGGCCGGAAAGGGCTCCGGACATCTCATGACGGTGTACAAGGCCGATTTCCCCGGCTCTGTGGGGCAGATCTTTATAGGAATGGGGTTTCATACCGAAAAGCAGCATGCCGCCGGGGCAGTTCATGGGTTTGATGGCGTAATCCATTTCATCCACCCGGGAGGTGTACATGTTTTCCCGGTAGTTTTCCCAGTGCCCGCTTTTTTCCCAGAGCATGCGGTTGAGCATGATGGGGGTTTTGGTTTCCACATAGCCCGCATCCCTGTGGGCTTCCCGCCAGTAGTCGAGGAGGGCATTCCAGATGGCCATGCCTTTTGCGTGGAAAAAGGGCATGCCCGGTGCCTCATCGTGGAAACTGAAGAGATCGAGCTGTACGCCGAGTTTTCTGTGATCCCGTTTTCTGGCTTCTTCCAGCAGGGTGAGGTAGGCTTTCAGGTCTTTTTTATCGAAAAAGGCCGTACCGTAAATGCGCTGAAGCTGCTGGCGACTCTGATCCGCCCGCCAGTAGGCTCCGGAAACCCGCATGAGCTTGATGGCTTTGATGTGGCCTGTGTGGGGAAGGTGGGGCCCCCGGCAGAGGTCAATGAAATCCCCCTGCTCATAGAGGCTGAAGACATCCCCTTCCAGGGAGTCGATGATTTCAAGTTTGTAGGGCTCGTTTCTGAAGCGCTCCCTGGCTTCTTCCCGGCTCATCTCCTTGCGGACAAAGGGTTTTTTGGCCTTGATGATGGCCTCGATTTCCGCCTCAATCTTCGGAAAGTCCTCTTCGGAAATGCTTTGCATATCAATATCATAATAAAAACCGTTTTCCACCACAGGGCCGATGGTGAGCCTTGCCTCAGGATAGAGGTGCATCACGGCTTCGGCCATGACATGGGCTGAGGAGTGGCGGAGAATTTCGAGGGCTTCGGGATCCTTGGGGGTGAGAAGGCGTACCCTGGCGTCTTTGTTTATGGGGGTATCCAGATCCTTCAGGGCGCCGTCTACTTCCACGGCAATGCAGTTACGGGCAAAACCTTCGGAAATGGAAAGGGCCACATCCATGCCGGAGGGAGGGTTTTCAAATTCCCGGATGCTTTGATCGGGCAGGGTGATACGTATCATGGGAACCATTCCTGGCTGGGGTTGGTATGGGTTCCGCCGTTTGATGAATTTTATAAGGGAAAAAAGCGTGTTGTCTCCGCGCTTTGGGCCTTGCAGGACGGCGGATACGAATGCAATTGCAGTACCTAAGGGAAATGGTCTTGCGGGTCAAGGAAAATTGTGGAACCATGGCAGGCTGCAAAAGTGGGGGAATAGGCTTGGTATTGCGCCGGGATATTCTGATTTTTTAGGATGACCATATGGACGAAGGATGGATTCTACGTATACGCTCATTGAAACCCAAAAAGACCTGGAGGCCATACTTCCCTTGCTCTGGTCGGCAGATCGCGTGGGAGTGGACCTTGAGGCCGACTCCATGTTCCATTTTCGGGAAAAGGTCTGTCTGATCCAGCTTGGGATTGAAAACCGGAATTTTGTACTGGACCCCGTGTCCATTCCGGACCTTTCGCCCCTGGGACCGGTTTTTGCTGACCCGGCGGTTCGGAAAGTTTTTCATGGTGCGGACTATGATGTGCGCTCCTTGTTTCGTGATTTTGGTTTTGTACTTGAAAATCTCTGGGACACGGAACTGGCCACGCGCTTTCTCGGACATCGCAGCTCAGGCCTGGATGCCGTTCTTCAGGCCCGCTTCGGTGTCTCCCTGGACAAGAAATATCAGAAAAAGGATTGGTCCCAGAGACCTCTCAGCAAGGAAATGATTGCCTATGCCGCAGGGGACACCCGTTACCTTCTGCCCCTTTCCCAGGCCCTGGAGGCCGAGCTTGCGGCTTTGGGGCGGCTTGCATGGGTGGAGGAGGAGTGCGCTCTTCTGCAACAGGTACGGGCTCCGGAGGTGGAGGAAAGGCCCCTTTTTCTGAGATTCAAGGGGGCGGGACGTCTGGATCGCAGGAGCCTTGCGGTGCTGGAAGCCCTGCTGGAATTCCGTCTGGAGATGGCGGAGAAAAAGGACAAACCCCTTTTCAAGGTGCTGGGGGGAGAAGCGCTCCTGCGTCTGGCCCAGGTGAAACCAAGGACCCTTGAGGATATCCGGAACCTGAAGGTGTTAAGTCCGCGTCAGCTTTCCATGTATGGGCATGGGCTTTTAGCCGCCATTCATGGAGCCTTATCCCTCTCCGAAGGGGATCTGCCCCTTTATCCCAAGACCCGGGCTATGCGGGTGAAACCCTTGGTTTCCTTGCGGATCAAAGCCCTGAAAACCTGGCGGGACAGCCTGGCGGAAGAGCTGGATCTGGATCCCGCCCTTTTGTGCAACAAAGCCCTTCTGACCCAGCTTGCCCAGCTTAACCCCAAAACCCTGGACCGGGTGTGGAGTATCCCGGAAATGCGCAGGTGGCAAAAGGAAGTTCTGGGTGAGGGCATTGTGGGGGTCCTCAGTGGGCTTTAGGAGCCGGATTCCGGCCAGCGAGCCTGGATGCGCGCCAGCGCGTCCAGATCGTCAATGAAACAGGGAACCAACCGGGGATCAAAGGACGCGCCTGCCATTTTGGTGAGAAAGGCGGCGGCCTGGGGAAGGCTCCAGGCTTTTTTGTAGCAGCGATCATGGATAAGGGCGTCAAAGACATCGGCAATGGCGGTGATGCGGCCAAAGATATGGATATTCTCGCCGGCAATGCCTAAGGGATAACCCTTGCCATCCCATCGCTCATGGTGTTCCCGTGCCACAATGGCTGCGCTGTGGAGGTCCGGTCTGTTTTCTGCGTGCAGCAGTTCATACCCGATGTCGGGGTGGGTGCGGATCACAGCCCTTTCCTCCGGGCTCAGAGGCGTCTTTTTGTCCAGAATGTCCTGGGGAATGGCCAGTTTGCCGATGTCGTGCAGAGGAGATACCCGGCGGAGTTCTTCGGCCATGGCCTCACCCAGGCCTGCCTTGAGGGCGAGATGATGGGAAAAGGCCCCCACCCTGTGGAGATGCCCTGCGCTTTCCCGTTTGCGGCTTCGGATCAGGGCGTGTTCCAGCAGCCGGGGAAAATCGGTTTCCCTGTGAATATCCGGCTGATGGTCAAAGAGCCGATCCAGCACATCGGCGATATGCCCCATGAAGATGGTCAATCTGTCCCTTTCATCCGGGCTGAGGGGCGGCTGGGCCACAATCTGGATTTCCATGCCCCTGCCCCCCGCCGACCGGGTGGAAAAGGATGAAAAAGGAAGGGCTTCCTGCCATTCCGGAAAAGCAAGAATTTCCTGAAAACAGGCGCATAAGGGATTGTCTTGGCAGTCCGTTGCCGTGAAACGGATTTTAAGGTTTCTGCCGGGCCTGCCTGGCGTGAAAAGGTGGACGACCTGGCTGACCACCGCAGAGGCAAAGGCGGGGGGCGCGGAAAGGTTCGTCAGGGGCGAGGTGGCCCTGAGCAGGTGACGGAGGTCATCCCTTTCCTTTTGTACGGAGACAAGTTCCCGGAAGTTTCTTAAGGCCGTGATGAGGGCGCTGCGGAGTTTCTGGGAAGTGAGATCGGATTTTTCCTTGTAATCATTGATGGCATAGTGGCTGATCACATGACTTTCCGGGGCCTTTCCCGGCTGGCCGGTTCGCAGAATGATGCGCGTGTTCTTGTTTCCCAGCTCTTCCCGGATGCAGTTCGCAGCGATAAGTCCTGCGATATCGCTTTCCATGACAACATCGAGGATCAGAACAGCGGTTTGCGGATTTCTCTTAAGAAATTCAGAAGCTTCATGGCCTGAGTAAACGCTGTGGATGCGAATGGGCCGGTCTTCAAAGGTGAGTCCGGCCAGGACCATGCGCGTGGTCCGGTGTACCTCTGCATCGTCGTCAGCCACGAGGATTTCCCAGGGCAGGGAATTCCAGGAACCGCTGTCAGCGGTTTGGGAGGGGGCTTCGGGGGCAAAGGATAAAGGCATGTTCACAGGATCGTCTGGAAAGTCTTGACGCATCTTGCCTCGTGTGTCTTTTTTAAAAGTACGCTACAGTGGATAGCGATGCGGATGGCTTTTTGGCCTGAAAACCTGAAAAGAGATCTGATGACATGGGCAAAAAAAGAATTTGCATTCATTCATGAGGATACCAAGCTAGTTTTTTTGAGGGAAATTGTCAAACTGAAAAAAGGTCAGGGGCGGGTTGCGGCGCTGCATACGCTGCGTCTGGAATACACTTTCGGGTACCACAAGAGCGAAGGAGGGGGAATGCGGATTCTTCTGTTCACAGGTAAGGGAGGGGCGGGCAAAACAACCACCGCTGCGGCGACAGCCCTGAAAGCAGCGCGGACCGGGAAAAAAACCCTTGTGATGTCTACGGATCCGGCCCATTCCCTGGGCGATGTATTGGGTCTGACCCTGGGGCCGGAGCCGGTGGAGGTGGAGGCCAACCTTTTTGCCCAGGAGCTGGATATTTATTATTCCATGCGTAAACACTGGGGTTCCCTGCGCAGGCTCATGCTGGATGTTTTCCGGTGGCAGGGGGTGGATCGCAAGATCGCCGAAGAGCTTGCCGCCATTCCCGGCATGGAGGAGGGCTCTGCTTTTTTGTGGATTGAAGAATACGCCAGAGAAAAGCGCTTTGACCTCATTGTCATTGATTCCGCACCCACGGGAGAAACCCTGACCCTCCTCTCCCTGCCCCAGGTGACCCAATGGTGGAGTTCCAAACTGTTTCCCTTGCCCAGAATGGCCCTGAAGGGGATGGGGAAATTCATGGGCCCCGCAGCCCCCATGCTGGCGGGGTTTGAAGAGCTGGACGCGCTTCTGGAAAAGATGGGCCGGGTGCAGAAGCTCCTGGCAGATCCGGAAATCACCAGTACCCGCATCCTTGTGAATCCGGAACGTATGGTCATTGCTGAGGCGCGGAGGGCTTACACCTATCTCCAGCTTTATGGGTACCATGTGGATGCGGTGATCGTGAATCGGATTCTTCCGGAAGGGGAGGCCAAGGGCTTTTTTGCCGCCTATCTGGAGTCTCAGGCCCGTTATATCACGGAAATTGAAGAAAGCTTTGCGCCGTTGCCCGTATTGCGGATGCCGCATCTGGGAGAAGAGGTATTTGGGCTTGCCCTTCTGGAAAAGGTGGGGCTGCTGCTCTATGGAGAAAGCACGGGAGATGCCTTTTTGTCCATGGAAAGGCCTTTGCGGATTGTGGAGGCCGACGGTGGGTATGTGCTGAGTCTCCGGCTGCCCTTCCTGGAAGAAGGGGATGTGAAGGTGAATCGTTCCGGTGATACCCTGACCCTGCACGCGGGGTCCAGGCGTCGCCATCTGTTTCTTCCTCGCTTCCTTGCCTTTTACACAATCCGGGAAACGTTGCACCATCCGCCGGAGTTGCGGATTTTTTTTGAAAAGCGTCCGGGATAGGGCATTTTCCGGGCAGGTCAGGCCCTTACGCCTTGTCCGATGCAGGCTCAGGCAAAAAAGGCCATGCTTTTTTTGCCTGAGATCCGGAAAAGGCTTTGGTGGAAGCGTGTGGCTTTCTGTATCTTTCTCAGTGGGGCCAGATTTCAATGGTGCCGGAAAAATCCATGTCAGCCCCGCTGAGGATGAGGCTGCCAAAGCTTTTGCCTTCTCCGGGCGCAGGGCCGATGCGTATGGCTCCGATGCGGGCTTCCTCCAGAATGATGCGGACGTGGGTGGCCTGGATGCGGATTTTTGAGACACTGGGGCCATCGGGGTTCAGGAGGCTGGGGCCGTAGATGGCGCTGCTGGAGACGATACCGTTGTCCGGTGTGAAAAAGCGCATTCTGTAATACACATCGCAGATGCTGGCATACATGCTTTTGGGCTCGCTCCCTCCATAATAGAAGGTATCCCAGGAAACTTCCTGGGTGAGATCAAACTGCATGTGGATAGTGGCGTTTCCGGAAAAGGCTTCGGTACGCGTGCGGATGTAACCTGTGGCGTCCTGCATGAGATCCTGGAAAATTTCCTCAAGGGAGGGCTGCCAGTGGAGGGTTTCAGGACTGGCCTGGGCTGTGATCCGGCTGAGCTCTTCGTCGGCAAGGCGTCTGTGATCCATGGCCTGGGCAGGGCAAGCGAGGGTAAGGACAATGAGGGGGGTGGTGAAAAGGAAGCGAAGTCCTTTCATGGCAAAGCCCTCCTGGGTATGGAGATGGAAAAAGGGATGGATGTGAAAATATTTTTCTGAGTAAACCGTGTTTTTTGTCAAATGTCAAATCAAGGCCCGTATTTCGGGTCTTTTTTATTGCAAGCCCTGGATCTGGGTGTTATGGAAGATTGGTTCAACCAATTTGGGCGATATGTCCAGGATGAAAGCCCAGGTGGAAAAAAGCAAACAAGGGAGGCCGGATGGGGGCGTATGCCTATGAACGGGTGCTGATGCATATCCGTGAAATGATGGAAAAGGGCGAGATTCTGGAAGGAGGACGCCTGCCTCCGGAAAGGCAGATGGCGGAAAGATTCGGGGTTTCGAGGCATGCGGTGCGTCAGGCCCTCCAATCCCTCGGGGAAAGGGGACTGGTGCAGCGGCGCCAGGGCTCAGGCAGTACCCTGATGGTGGGATCCTCGGACATTCTTGCAAGGGAAATGGCCCGCCTTCTCGCAGGGGAAGGCTCCCGTCTGGACGCTCTCTTTGAGTTCCGCCTGCTGCTGGAGCCGGAAATTGCAGCCCTTGCCGCTGCCCGCGTAAAAAAGGAAGACCTGCTGCGGCTGGAGGCGCTGGTGCGCACCCAGGAGAAAGGCGGGGATGGGGGAGACCTGGACGCGCGTTTCCACCAATGCCTCGCTGAAGCCACGGGAAATGGGGTGGTGTGTGAGGTGATGGCCTCCCTTGCGGGTCTTTTCAACGAAAGTCGCAGTCGGGCCTGGATGCATCCGCGTCGTATGAAGCGATCCCTTGAGGGGCACAAAAACATTCTGGATGCGTTGAAGGCAGGGGATGGGCAGGCCGCCCGTCGGGCCATGGCGGCGCATCTGGAGGGGGTGAGGGAAAGCCTTGTGTATGGGGAAGGGGCGCAGGAATAGAGTGGGGTCTTTCATGGCGACCTGTGGCAGCAAAAGCGGCGGGGATCCGGGGAAACCTGAGCCTGGGCAGAATGAATGGGCTCAGAAAGTCCGGGTACAACCAGTGGCCAGTGATATTTCTTTTTGTCTGGCGGATTGTGGGGGACCGGGCTTTTGTGAGGCCATTGAGCAAGATTTTTAACGGGGTTTTTCAGGAGAAAGAAATGATTGAAACCTGGCTTATTTACTTGTTGATGGGCGGTGTTGCAGGCGTTCTGGCCGGCCTTCTGGGCATAGGCGGCGGTCTTGTGGTGGTGCCCATGCTGGTCTTTGTCTTTCCGGGGCAGGGGGTGGATGGGTCCATTCAGATGCAGATGGCCTTGGGAACTTCCATGGCGACCATCATGTTCACGGCCATCTCCAGTCTCAAGGCTCACCATGCCCGCGGAGCGGTGCGTTGGGATGTGGTGCGACGCATCGCACCTGGAATTGTGCTGGGAACCTTTCTGGGGGCTATGCTTGTATCCCGCATGCCCACATCCTGGCTGAAAGGCATCTTTGTTATCTTTTTGTACTATGTATCCTTGCAGATGCTGCTGAACAAAAAACCCAAACCCAACCGCACCCTTCCCGGTCCTGCGGGGATGTTTGGTGTGGGTTGCGGCATTGGGGGAATGTCCAGCCTTGTGGGCATTGGCGGGGGGACTCTTTCCGTTCCCTTTATGACCTGGTGCAACCTGCCTTTTCATACGGTGATCGGTACTTCCGCTGCCATCGGTCTTCCCATCGCGGTGGCGGGAACCGCAGGCTATATCACAGGGGGCTGGGGCCATGGGCTTCTGCCCCCGCTTTCCCTGGGATTTGTCTATCTTCCCGCCTTTTTGGGTATTGTGGCGGCCAGCGTGCTGACAGCGCCCCTGGGAGCCAAGCTGGCCCATAGTCTCCCTGTGGACCGACTGAAGCGGGTTTTTGCTTTTCTTCTGATGATTGTGGCAACGCGGATGCTCATGGGGATCCTCTGATATTCTGGCTTAAGTTTTCAAGGCTCTGCGCCGCACCGGGTTTCAGTGCGGCCAAAGCCGCAAAGTGGTGGGAAGGATAAGGTGCGGGAATTTTACCGGAGGGGCGAGGGGGGGCGAAAGCCCCCTGCTTGTTTTCATGGAGGATTTTTCATGCGGGGATGTGGAGGCCATCCTGGAAGCGCAGGGCAATGTTGCGGAAGGTTTCGGCTTCACGGCTGAAAGCAAGGAGTACGTCCGGATCAAAGTGGGCGGGGAGGGTGCGGTTATCTCCTGAGATGATGATGTTCACGGCTTTTTCGTGGGAGAAAGCCTCCTTGTAACTACGCCTGGAAATAAGGGCGTCATACACATCCGCAATGGCCATAAGGCGGCCGGAAACGGGAATTTCATCGCCCTTAAGCCCTCTGGGGTATCCGCTGCCATCCCAGCGTTCGTGGTGGGTATAGGCAATTTCAGCGGCCACGCTGAGAAAGGAACTCTGGCCGAGAAGGCCCATTTCCGCACGGCGCAGGGCTTCATGGCCGTACAGGGTGTGGCGTTTCATTTCCTCGAACTCTTCCTTTGTGAGGGGGCCTTCCTTCAGAAGGATGCGATCGGGAACGCCTACCTTGCCAATGTCATGGAGAGGAGCGGATTTAAAGAGCATTTCAATGTAATGGCTGTTGTCGAGTACGGCTCGGAAGCGGGGATGGTGGCGCAGGTGACGGGCCAGAGTCCGCACATAGTGCTGGGATCTTCGGATGTGTTCGCCGGTTTCCATGTCCCGGGTTTCGGCCAGGGAGGCCATGCACTGGATGGTGACATCCTGGGTGCGCTCCAGCTCCTGGGTGCGTTCCCGAACCCGGTCTTCCAGGGTGGCGTTCTGTACAGCCAGGGCTTCCTGGGCCAGCTTCAGGGCCAGATGGTTGCGTACCCGCATGCGGACAATGGGCGGGCTGAAGGGTTTGGTGATGTAGTCCACAGCGCCAAGGGCCAGCCCCTTGTGCTCATCTAGGGCCTCGTTCATGGCTGTGACAAAGATGATGGGAATGTTGCGGGTGCGGGAATCCTGCTTGAGGCGGCGGCAGACCTCAAAGCCGTCCATACCGGGCATCATGATGTCCAGAAGAATCAGATCCGGTGGGTTGGCCTTGGCATGTTCCAGGGCCGTAGGTCCGTCAATGGCCACCATGATTTCATATTCCGTCCCCAGGGTGTCGAGAAGCAGATCAATATTGGTTTCCGTATCATCCACGACCATGAGGGTACAGTCTTGGGGTTCACGCACCATGGCGTCCCTCCAGGTTCCGGATCTGCTCCTGAATACGTTTCAGGGCGTCCTTGAGTTGATAGGAGCGGATCTGCTGAAGAATGTGGGAAACCTCCGTATCCAGGGGAGGGGGCCAGGTTTTCGCCTCAAGCTCTGCCATGATGGGCGCACAGCGTTTGGGTTTCAGATTGGCCACTTCGGGTTGGAGGCGGTAAAGCAGGCTCAGCAGATCGGCGGGTGTGCCGCCAGGGAGATCCCGGACCTGGGACTGGGGAAGGCAGAGTCCCTGCATGGCTTCCAGGGTGGTGTCCATGGCCTTTTTGAAATCCTGCCATGCGGCAAGAAGTCGATCCTTTTCCGTGGGCCTGCGGAGCAGGGCATCCAAGTGACTTGCGGTTTCGAAGATGGCGTTCATGGCAAGATTACCGGATACGCCCTTGATGGTATGGATTTCCAGTCTGGCCTCCTGCAGATTGTCTTTGTCCATGGATCTGCGGATGCGATCCGCTGCCTGACCGTATTCTTCACGGAATTTGATGAGAAGCTCAAGGTAAAGCTCCGCATTGTCTCCGGCCCGGGTAAGTCCGGATACGGTATCGATGCCGGGAAGATCCGGAAGGGAGAGGGTGTTTTCACAGGCGGTGGCGGGCCTGCCTTCCTGTTTGTGTTCATGAAAGGCCTGGGGCAGCCAGCGTACAAGGGTGGCAAAGAGCAGGGCCGGATTCACGGGTTTGGGGACATGGTCATTCATGCCCGCAAGGATGGCTGTCTCCCTGTCTCCCACCATGGCATTGGCCGTCATGGCGATGATGGGCAGATTTTCCCTGCCAGCGGTATTGCGGATCTGACGCGTGGCTTCATAGCCATCCATTTCCGGCATCTGGACATCCATAAGGATAAGGTCAAAGTGATATTCCAGTACCTTGTGCAGGGCTTCTCTTCCGTTGATCGCCGTTGTGACCCGGGCGCCCGCGCTGGTGAGAAGTTCTCTGGCCAGCTGGCGGTTAAGCTCGTTGTCTTCCGCAAGGAGAATGTGCACACCGTCAAGTCTTGGGGTTTCCTTTTCCGTGGCGAGGGTTTCCTCCTGATCAGAAAGGCTCTGGTGAGGAACGCAGAGGGCTTCCAGCGTACTATCCATGAGGTCTGAAATCGTAAAGGGCTTGAAAAGCACGCCATCGAGAAATTCCCTTTCCCTTTCCCGCAGATCCTTTCCAAAGGCTGTGACCAGAAGAATTTTCGGTTGGGGACTGATACGGCTTTCCCGGATTTTACGGGCGAGATCAATGCCATCCATGCCCGGTAGCTTCCAGTCAAGAAAAACAAGATCGCAGGACGCTCCCCTGGAAAGGTGGGCGAGGGCTTCTTCTGCGGAAGGGAAGGCCTCGGGTTTCATGGACAGGGTTTGGGTATATTCCGTGAGAACCTGACGACTGGCGGCATTGTCTTCCACCACAAGAACTCTGAGATCCCGGAGCATGGCGGGCGGAGTTTTTTCCTCAAGCAGGGTTTCTTCCTCCGAAGTCCTTAACCATACATCAAAGAAAAAGGTGCTGCCTTTCCCCAGGCTGCTTTCCACCTCAATGCGTCCGCCCATGATTTCCACAAGACGCTGGGAAATGCTGAGGCCAAGACCCGATCCCCCATATTTCCGGGTTGTGGAGGCGTCCACCTGGCTGAAGGGTCGGAAAAGGCCGGCCAGCTGTTCGGGACCCATGCCAATGCCCGTATCGCTGACGGAAAAGAGGACGCGGGTGCGTCCATCCTTCTGCTCGCCTGGCCGGATGGAAAGGGTGATCTGGCCTTTTTCCGTGAACTTCACCGCATTGCTGACAAGATTGAGCAGGACCTGGCCCAGACGTAAGGGATCGCCCATGCACACGGCGGGTGTTGCAGGATCTGTGATGAAGATCAGCTCCAGGCCCTTTTCATGGGCTTTGAGGGCCGTCTGATGGGAAAGGCGGGTGAGGATGTCATCCATGCGGAAGGCCACCTCCTCCATCTCCATGTGACCGGCCTCGATCTTGGAAAAATCCAGAATGTCGTTGATGATGCGCAGAAGGGAATCCGTGGCGGCCTGGATTTTTTCAAGGTAATCCTTCTGCTTGGGAGAAAGGGGGGTTTTCAGGGCCAGATAGGTCATGCCCATGATGCCGTTCATGGGGGTTCGGATTTCATGGCTCATGTTGGCAAGAAAACGGCTTTTGGCTTCTGTGGCCGCATCTGCGGCATCCTTTGCGATGGCCAGTTCCCGGTTCTTGGCTTCGAGTTCCCGGGCGAAGGCGTTGAGGGCCTCGGCGTTGTTTTCCGCCTTTTCTTTGGCGCGTTGCAGTTTTTCGTTGGCTTCCTGGAGGGCTGCGGTGCGTTCCATGACCCGTGTTTCCAGAAGACGGTTGGCGCTTTTCAGGGCGGCTTCGGCCTCCTTGCGCTCGGAGATGTCTTCGAGCATGCCTTCCACAAAAGGCAGCCCGGTTTCAGGATTGTTTTCAATGCGGGCCTGGATGGAGCCCCAGATCTGCCTGCCGTCCTTACGGCGGAGGCGGGTTTCAAAATTCTGAACAATGCGGTTTTTTTCAAGGCGTTGGCGGATGGTGATGGGGACATCGGGGTCCACGAAGAGTTCAGCCTCGAAATTATCCACAAGGGACATCATTTCCGCAATGCTCCGATAACCGAAGATCCGGGCCATGGAGGGGTTGATGTTCAGGATTCTGCCTGAAAGGGTGATCTGAAAAATCCCTTCCAGGGCATTTTCAAAAATACCCCGGTATTTTTTTTCCGATATGAGAAGGGCCGTTTCCGCCTGCCTGCGTTCCCGGATTTCTTCCTTGAGCTGATTGGTGTGGGCAGCAATGCGCGTGGCCATCATATTGATTTCCGTGATGATGGCGTTGATATCCTCCTGGGGTACGGGCCTGATGGCGCTGTCATAATTGCCTGCGGCAATGGACTGGATGTTGTGCAGGAGGGTATCCAGAGGCCCCTGGAGCAAGGAGGCCATGAGCAGTCGGATGACCAGCACCACAAGGCCTGTGGAGAGCAGGACCATGAGGCAGACCATGCGGACGAGGGTATTTTGCATGGCGCGGATGCTGTCTCTGGAAAACCAGGCTTCGATGGAGCCGATGGTGATGGGGCTGCCGTCTTCCCGGACGTATTCCATGTTGCGGACTTCCCGGAAGACATGGGAGGCCTCCGGAGGGGGAAGGTGGGTGAAGATAATGGTGTCCGGGCTGAAAATCACCCGAAGGCCCACCAGATGTTCCGTGTGAAGATAGGCCATGGCGATGCGGGCGGTGAGATCATTGTCCAGTTGCCAGGCCGGACCTGCCAGTACATGGGCCATTTCATTGCTGAGGATTCTGGCCTGATCCTGGAGTTCGGCATTGAGTCTGTGGGTGAGGTACACATAGTAAACGGTTCCCAGGGTTGCAAAGAGCAGGCTGAGGGCGAGGGCGAGACCAAGGATCAGGTCACGGGATAAGCTGCGTCTGGAGAGTCTGGGAAGGGGCATGGAGTCGGCTCGTGGGGGGGAGGTTAAAAGCGGTCTGTAAACCCTGTTTCCATCAATATAATCAATATAGAGGAATTCATCGGGACTGGCAAACAGGAATCTTGATTTTGAAGGCTTTGGAATGAAGAAAAGGCAGAAAGCATGAAAACACGGAGTATTCCGGAAGATGCCGGTGCAGGATTCATGGGGGAGAAGGCCGTTCGGAGGAGATGTCTGGGGAAGGCTCTCAGTGTTTTTTCATAAGATTGCATGGGTGGGGTTTGGAAGATCTGGACTTGTGCGCGAAAACGCCACATCTGTGGGTTGTTTGGGGAGGTTTCGTCCATGTCTATAAAAAACAGACTGTTATCTCCTGTTTTGGGGTGGGGCGGATGTGGCGGATCCGCCTCTTTTTTTGGAGCTTCCATGGGCCTGGAGAGAGAAAAAGGGACTTCCGGGAGGTCTCTTTTTTTAATTTTGCGTAAAATATCTTTACAAATTAATGCTTTATAAAATTATTTTGTTTTGTTTTTATACCATGGCATCTGCCTTGCAAAAGGGTATGAACGACAAGCAAAAAGCGTTTTGGTGTTTTGGTGTCTCCTTTGGTGGTGCACACCGGCTCCCTTCCTCCTGAGGTGGGTCGGTGTGCATAGCAAATAAAGGCGTTTTCCGCCTTCATTATAGACGCAGGGCAAAGATGTGCCGGAAGATGGGGCATGATCCGGCCAAATACCAACACAGAGCATTGTTTCATTCTGAAGGATGAACGGTGGTCTCAAAAAAAACGGGGAGTTGAATCATGAGAGAAGCGGTCATTGTCAGTGCCTGCCGTACACCGCTGGGGGCCTTTAACGGAGGATTGACAGCTCTGGGTGCTGTGGATCTTGGAGCCATTGTTATTCGTGAGGCTGTAAAGCGTGCGGGTATTGCGGACAAGGAAGTGAACGAAGTGATCATGGGCCAGGTGCTTCCCTGCGGCTGTGGGCAGAACCCGGCCAAGCAGGCTGCGGTGCGTGCGGGTATGCCCTGGGAAGTGGAAGCCCTGACCATCAACAAGGTCTGCGGATCAGCCCTGAAGGCCGTGATGCTGGCGGCCCAGGCTGTTGTGGCAGGGGACGCGGATGTGGTCATCGCAGGCGGCATGGAAAGCATGAGCAATGCGCCCTATTTTCTGGAAAAAGCCCGTTTTGGCCTGCGCATGGGCCATGGAGAGATCCGGGATGTGATGATCCACGATGGTCTCTGGGACCATGTGAACAATTTCCATATGGGCATGAGCAACGAGATCTGTTCGGAAAAATGGGGCGTTACCCGTGAAGACCAGGATCGTTACGCAGCAGAATCCTACCGCCGGGCCAATGAATCCAAAAACTCAGGCCGCTTTAAAGAAGAAATTGTTCCCGTTGAGATCAAGACCCGCAAAGGGGTAACGGTTTTTGCAGAAGATGAATCCGTGAAGGAAACACCCTATGAGATGCTGGCCGCCATGCCTGGTGCCTTTAAAAAGGGCGGGGTGGGGACTGCGGGCAATGCTTCCATCATCGCGGATGGCGCAGCCGCCGTATGTGTCATGAGTCGGGAAAAGGCCGAAGCTCTGGGGTGTGAAATCATGGCCACCATCGGCGCCCAGGCTTCCTACGGCATTGAGATGCAGTATGTACTCATGGCACCGGTCTGGTCCATTCCCAAGTGCTGCGCCAAGGAAGGCATTGCCATGGACGCCATTGATCTGTTTGAGATCAATGAGGCTTTCAGCGGCACCTCCTTTGCCATCAATCGGGAACTGAAACTGGATCCCGCCAAGGTCAACGTGAATGGCGGCAGTGTTGCCATCGGCCATCCCATTGGTGGCTCCGGCGCGAGAATTCTCACAACCCTTCTTTATGAGATGAAGCGGCGCAATGCCAAAACCGGTCTTGCTTCCCTGTGCCTTGGCGGGGGCGAAGCCGTATCCATGATTGTAAAACGCTAAGATGAGGAGGGCCATGGCCAGGGGGCCATGGCCATATAGAGAAAAGTGCTCTTTGGAAAATCCGTTTTTTTATCCGGCGAGAAGGGTGGGATTTTATGGGAAATGAAGATTTTCCGGAGGACATGCCCAAGACTTTCGGATGGAAGAACGGATTTTGATTCAAGGGACCATGAAAGGAGATTTGGGAATGGAAATCAAAACCTTTGGGGTGATCGGTGCAGGACAGATGGGAGGCGGTATTGCCCAGGTGGCTGCTGCCAGCGGGCTGGATGTCATTCTGATGGACATCAATGACGCTGCGCTGGAAAAGGGCATGGCCCTGATTGCCAAGAATCTTTCCCGTAATGTGGAAAAGGGAAAAATGGCTGCTGCGGAAAAGGATGCGATCCTCGGACGCTTCAAGACCGTTACCAGCCTTGAAGGCCTTAGCCCCTGTGATTATGTGGTGGAAGCCGCCACGGAAAATGAGAACCTCAAATTCAAGATTTTTGAAGATCTGGATCGCATCTGCAGACCCGGTGTCATCCTTGGCACCAACACCTCTTCCATTCCCATCGGTCGTATTGCCGCAAGAACCAAGCGTCCTGAAAAGGTCATTGGCATGCACTTTATGAATCCTGTGCCTGTCATGAAGCTTGTTGAGATTATCCGGGGCATCGCAACGGATACGGAAACCTTTAAAATCACCTGGGATATGTGCGTCAAGTTCGGCAAAACTCCGGCAGAAGCCAATGACTTCCCCGGCTTCATTGCCAACCGCATTCTCATGCCCATGATCAATGAGGCGGTTTTTGCCCTGTATCAGAGCGTGGGCCGTAAAGAAGACATTGATACGGTCATGAAGCTTGGCATGAATCATCCCATGGGACCTCTGGAGCTTGCCGACCTCATTGGCCTGGATACCTGCCTTGCCATCATGGAAACGCTCTACGATGGTTTCAAGGATTCCAAATACAGACCCTGCCCCCTGCTGCGAAAATACGTGGAAGCGGGTTGGCTGGGACGTAAAACCGGTCGGGGATTCTACGAGTACAAATAGCGTATACGGGTGAGTGTGGCGCCGTCCTGCGGGAGGGCGCCTGAAATACGGCTTTCAAATGAACGGGGGCAGTCATGGCGTTTGAAATCAGTAAAGAGCAGAAAATGATTCAGAAAATGGCCAAGGAGTTCGGTCGCAAGGAATTGGCGGAAGCCGCCATGGAACGGGACCATACCGGGGAATATCCCAAGGAGATCCTCAAGAAAATGGGTGAGCTGGGTCTTCTGGGGATGCTGGTTCCGGAAGCCTATGGCGGCGAAAACATGGGGACTGTGGCCTACTCCCTGGCTCTGACGGAGATCGCGTACTACGATGCATCCGTGGCCGTTATCATGAGTGTACACAACTCCATCGGATGCGGCAGTCTTGTGCGCTTTGGCAATGAGGCTCAGAAGGAGAAGTATCTGCGCCCCATGGCCAAGGGCGAAATCATTGCAAGCTTTGCCCTTTCCGAACCCGAAGCAGGCAGCGACCCTGCGGGCATGACGGCCACAGCGGAAAAAGACGGGGACTTTTATGTGCTGAACGGCACCAAGCGCTGGATCACAGGCGGCGCCACATCGGGTGTTTTCATTATCCTTGCCAAGACCGATCCCGCCGCAGGCCACAAGGGCATTTCCGCATTCCTCATTGAGCCGGGCATTCCGGGTTTCATCGTGGGCCGCAAGGAAGACAAGATGGGGCTCAAGGGTTCGGATACCACGGACCTGATCTTTGACAACTGCCGCGTTCCCGCCAGCTGCCTTCTTGGCAAGGAAGGCGAAGGCTTCATCGTTGCCATGAGCGGTCTTGATGATGGACGCATCGGCATCGGATCCCAGAGCCTTGGCGTTGGCATGCGGGCTTTGGACCTGGCCGTGGATTACGCCAAACAGCGCCACCAGTTCGGAAAACCCATTGCGGCCAACCAGGGCCTGCGCTGGATGATCGCGGATATGGCCACGGAAGTGGAGGCGGCGCGTCTTCTGGTGCTGAACGCCGCAGCCATGAAGGACCGGGGCGAAAAATGCTCCAAGGAAGCATCCATGGCCAAGATGTATGCCTCTGAAATGGCCAACCATGTGGCGGCCCAGAGTCTGCAGATCCATGGCGGATACGGATATACCAAGGAATTTGAAATTGAGCGCCTGTACCGGGATGCCAGGGTATTCACCATTTATGAGGGCACCACCCAGGTTCAGAAGATCGTTATCAGCGGTGAGGTCATTGGCGATAAGAAGCGCAAGAAGAAGTAGGGGGCATGACGGACGCCCGACAGGCGTCCGTTTTTTTCACGCAGGCGGGTGAACATTGTTCTTATCTGCAGCCTGCGTAACCGGCGCAAGGACGGGGATTTGCCTTGCGCCATGATGTCAGCCGGTTTTCTTTAAGGAGGAGAAATGGCAAAACCCAAGAAAATGACACTACAGGAGGCTGTCGCGCAGATTCCCGACGGCGCCATGCTGACTTTCAGCGGTTTTACCATCTGGCGGCGTCCCATGGCCGCTGTGTATGAACTCATCCGGCAGGGAAAAAAAGACCTGCACCTTGTGGAAGTGAACGGTGGCACCCATTCCGACCTGCTCATCGGAGCCGGTTGTGTGAAAATCTGGGAGAGTTGCTGGATCGGCCATGAACTTTTCGGCAAAATTGGCGCCAACCTGGCGCGCAGGGCCGAAGCAGGCCAGGTGATCATTGAGGATTACAGCCATGTCCAGATCCTTTACCGCATGGCCGCAGGCTCCATGGGTCTTCCTTACCTGCCCACCTTCGCCAGTATGGGCACGGACATGCTCAACCCCGCCTATGACAACCTCAAGACCGCAGGCTTGAGGGACGGCAGCAACCCCAAGATTCCCAAGAAAAAATACGAGATCGTTTCAGACCCCTTCTATGGTGGAGAGCTCCTGCACATCCCCGCAGCCAATCCGGACTGGTGCATCGCCCATGTGCAGATGGTGGGTGAAGAGGGCACGGTGCGGGTGGATGGTCAGCTGTATTCGGATTCAGAAGCCATCAAGGCCTCGGATAATGTCATCATTGTCGCAGAGCAGGTGGTGAGTGAAGAGTTTATCCGCAGAGAACCCACCCGTAACCTGGTGGCAGCCCATCAGGTATCCTGCATCGTTCATCAACCCTGGGGCGCGCATCCCACGGGATGTTTCGGATGCTATGAAACCGACGGTGCTTTTATCCAGAATTTCTTCAAGAGTACCCGTTCCCAGGAAGGCCTTGACGCCTGGGTGAAGGAGTGGATCCACGATCTGCCGAATTTTGACGCGTATCTTGAAAAACTCGGCATCACCCGTCTGGAGAAGCTGCGGGCGAACCCAGCATTCGGCTATTCCACCACAGTAAAGAGGGGGACACGCGCATGAATCGGGATACTACCCTTGCCAAAGTAGGCGAATTCAAGCCCATTGACCTCCTGGCTGTTGCGGCGGCCAGGGAAGTGACGGACGGAGATGTGGTTTTTGCGGGTACAGGTCTGCCCATGCTGGCCATCGGTCTTGCCCAGCTGACCACAGCGCCTTCTGCAGTATGTATCTATGAAGCAGGCAGCGTGGACGGCCGTCCCGTGTCCCTGCCCACCTCCGTAGGCGATGCCCGTTGTATCTATCAGGCTTCCGTGGCCTCCGGACTTTTTGACGTATTCAACCAGCTTCAGCGTGGCAAGGTGGACCTGGCCTTCCTCGGCGGTGCGGAAGTGGATCGCTATGGGAACGTGAACACCACGGGTATGGGCAAGTACGGCATCGTTCCTGAAAAACGCCTGACCGGCTCTGGCGGTAACTCGGATATCAACGGTCTTGCCAAGAAAACCGTATTCATCATGGTTCAGGAAAAAAGACGCTTCAGAGAGAAGGTGGATTTTGTGACCTCTCCGGGCTGGCGCGTTCCCAAGTGGCCTTCGGGTGAAATGGTACACAAGAAAGAAGTGTACAACAGGGCTTTCCGGGGTGGGCCTGAGGCGGTGATTTCCAACATGGCTGTGTTCCGTTTTGACGAAAACGGTGAAATGTACCTTGACACCTATCATCCTGGTTTTTCTCCGGAACTGGTGAAGGAAAACTGCAGTTTTGATCTCAATATCAGCCGGGTACGCGGTGAAACCAAGCCTCCGACCTTAGGCGAACTGGATCTTCTTTACAACACGATCGACCCGGAAGGCATTTTCCTTCCGTAATCGGTGTGCCGGTGCCCCCCCGCACCGGTTTTCTCCCCCCCAGCCGGGATCCCTCCCGCAAGGGATCCCGGTTTTTCCCACCCCAGTTTTTCCCTGGGGGGATCGGAGGCCACGATGCACGAGGATTTGTTTTCCACACCGCGATGCTGGCAGAGTTTTTGGGTTCGGGACACAGCCCTTTTATTTCGGCTGGCCTCTCCCCTGGGACGTTTTTGCCGTCTTGGAGTGGTGGTTGTCTGGAGTTTTGGGAAAAATCCTCCGTCCCTTCCGGATACCTTTGGTCTGGTGAGGGATCCCGAAGCTGTGGCCTCCATTCTTTCTTTGCCTGTGGGAGCCAGGGTGCTGGGATTTATCCCGATTTCCCAGGCGGAAGCTGCGGATGGGTTCACGGAAAGGATGGCCACATGAGCGATGTCCGGGTGTCCTCCATCCCGGTATCCGGGGGAAAACAGATTCTGTGCATCCGCATTGAAGCCCAGGAGCGCCTCAATGCCCTGCGCCATGAAACCACCGCAGCCATTGGTGATGCCGTGCGCAGGGGCGACAAGGACCAGGATGTGGTGCTGATCTGGCTGGAAGGGGCTGGGGAACGCAGTTTTTGTGCAGGCGGGGATGTGCGTTCCCTCTCTTATGAATATCTCAGCGGCAATAAGGAAAAGGCTTTGTCCTTTTTCACAACGGAGTATCGGACGGATTATGCCATCCATATGGCCAAAACGCCTGTTCTGGGGTTCGCCCATGGCATTGTGATGGGCGGTGGCGTGGGGATACTGGCCGGATGTCGGCATAAGGTGCTGACCAGTGGGGCCACACTGGCCATGCCGGAGGTTTCCATTGGCCTTTTCCCCGATGTGGGAGCCACCTGGTTTTTAAACCGCATGCCCAGGGGCTGTGGGCGTCTTCTGGGGCTTGCGGGGTTCCGTATGGATGCTGCGGATGCCTGCTTTGTGGGACTGGGCGACCGGGTGGTGCGGGAAGAGGACAGGGAAGCCATCTTTGAAACCCTCTGCGGCCTGGATTGGAGCGGCCATCCGGAGCGGGACGCCCAGGCCGTGGACGCCGTTCTGGCCCACTTCGCCCTTCCCCTGGAAGCGGGGTTTCTGGCCAAAAAACCTGAGTGTCTGAGAAGTTTTGCCTTAGCACCGGATCCCGCAGCCTTTGGTGAGGCCCTGGAGGCTGCGGGAAGGCGGGAGCCGCATCTGGCAAAGGCGGCAAAAACCTTTGCGGATGCGAGTCCCTTCAGCATCCATCTTACCTGGAGACAGCTCAACGCAGGCCGACACCTGTCGCTGAAGCAGGCCTTCTGTCTGGAGCTGATTCTGGCGGCTCGATCCCTGGAACAAAAGGATTTCCATGAGGGCGTGCGGGCCCTCCTGGTGGAGAAGGATAACAGGCCACACTGGCAGGACGCCCATCTGGGAGCCGTGGATTCAGAGGTGATCCGCGGTTGTTTCATCCCCCCCTGGCCCGTGTTGCACCCCCTGAAGGATTTACCGGATCCTGCCCTGGCAGCCGGTTGGTCATAACTCCCAAAATCAAAAAAGGAATGGTCATGGAATTTAAGCATCTGATTTACGAGAAGGAAGAGGGGATCGCCCGCATCACCCTGAACCGGCCCAAGGCTCTGAACGCCCTGAACGCCGAACTCATCGCCGAACTTGACGGCCTGCTGGACACCTTGGCCAAGGACGGGGCGGTGCGCATGGTCCTGCTGACGGGTGCGGGAGACAAAGCCTTTGTGGCAGGTGCGGACATTTCTGAATTGGCCCATATGGATTCCTTTTCAGCACGGATTTTTGCAGAAGCGGGTCAGGGCATGATGGCAAAAATTGCCAACCTTCCCATGCCTGTGATGGCAGTGGTCAATGGTTTTGCCCTGGGCGGAGGCTGCGAGCTGGCTCTGGCCTGTGATTTTATTTACGCATCGGACAAGGCCCAGTTCGGCCTTCCCGAAGAAACCCTGGGCCTCATTCCCGGTTTCGGCGGTACCCAGCGGCTTGCTCGACGGGTGGGTGCGGCCATGGCCATGGAACTGATTTTCACAGCAAAACGTATCGGTGCGGAAGAGGCTCGCCAACTGGGGCTGGTGAACCGGGTCTTTCCCGCAGAGGAACTCATGGATGCCGCCATGAAAACGGCCAAAACCATTGCTTCCATGGGCCCTGCAGCCATTGCACTGGCCAAGATATCCGTACACAGGGGCGTGGACGTGGATCTGAGCGCTGGCTGCCACATGGAAAAGGAAGCTTTTGGTCTTTGTTTCGCAAGCCCGGATGCCAAAGAAGGCACCGGAGCTTTCCTTGAGAAGCGCAAAGCGGTTTTCAGCACAAGTCGTTAGTTTTTTTAGTTGTTTTATTTTCGGGGGAGAAAGTTTTGCGCAGGGCCCCTGTTTCATGGACGGATATTTGAATCCAAAGGAGAAATACCATGCAGGAAACGACCTTGTTCAATCGCTGGCTGGTGGTGGCGGGTGCCTGTCTCATGCAGGCCATTCTGGGCGCTGTTTATACATGGAGTCTTTTCAATGCCGCATTGGTTGAAAAATTCGGATGGGCGCGGGCGGATGTTGTCTTTACCTTCTCTGTGACCATGGTTTCATTTACCATCGCAGTTCTCGTGGCAGGCAGGGTGCAGGACAAACTTAAGCCGAGAAACGTAGCCATCGTGGGCGGTATCGTGGCGGGCTTTGGGGTGTTCCTTGCCGGTCAGGTGACCTCCATCATGGGGATGTACCTGACCTATGGTTTCATCACAGGTTTTGCCATGGGTGCTGTGTATGTGGTTCCCGTTGCCACCTGCGCCAAATGGTTCCCGGAAAAGCGTGGTTTCATTACCGGCCTTAACCTGGCTTTTGTGGGCGTCGGCGGTATGACCCTTAAGCCGGTTATTGTCTGGTTGATTGGCGGTGTGGGGGTTTCGGAGTCCTTCACTTACCTTGGCATCGCCTATGGCATTCTCATTGTCCTGGGTTCCCTTTTCATGGTGCAGCCCCCTGCGGGTTATGTTCCCAAGGGCTACACTCCACCCCAGGCCGGTGCTGCCCAGACCGGTAAGGTGGTGCAGTCCGCCAAGCAGTATCTGCCCTCTGAAATGGTCAAAACATCCCAGTTTTACGCCCTCCTTGTGATTTACGTCTGCGGGTGTGCCGCAGGTCTCATGGTTATCAGTATTGCCGCCAACATCGGTATGGAGCTTGTGGGCCTGACCCTCGCCCAGGCTGGTAACGCCGTTGTCACCATTTCCATGTTTAACGCCCTGGGCCGTTTCGGGTGGGGTGCCATCTCTGACCGCATCGGCAGGATGCAGTCCCTTGCTGTGATGTGCTGTGGCTTTGCCGTGATCATGCTCTTTATGTCCATGGCCCCCATGAATTACTTCACCTACCTGGTTTCAACCTGTATCGTGGGTTTCTGCTTTGGTGGCTACCTCTCCATCACGCCTTCTGTGGTTACGGACTGGTTCGGCACCAAGAACGTGGGCAACAACTATGGTCTTGTCTTCCTTTCCTACGGTGTGGCAGCCATGTTCGCTCCCCGCTTTGCCGTACAGATCGGCTATACCGCAGCCTTCATGATCGCAGCCGTTCTTTGCGCCATTGGTGCGGTTCTGGCCTTTACCACCCGGCCTCCCCGGCAGGAAGTACCTGCTGCAAAGGCTGTTCAGGGAGCCTGATCCCTTGGCGGAGTCTCAGGCCAGATAAAAAAACGGACATCGCGGTTGTATGAAATCCGGGGGCTGCAAGGCGGGAAAAGAATCCCCCTTGCAGCCCTTTTCATCTTTTATCCTGGCCGAGTCTTTGTTATAACCAATCGTTCATTTAGGTATCGTTTTGTTCAGTCCTGTTCTGCCTGGATTCTGTTTTCAATGAAAGGATTGTATATGAATGCCCTGGGTATCCGGTTCAAGATGGTTTCGGGAATTTCCCTGCTTCTGCTCCTTTTGTGTTTCATGGGAGGTTTTGGATATCAGCAGTTTGTCCGTGTGGTGCATTATGGGGATATCCATAATGGCGCAGGGGAGATTCGCGTGGGCATCCAGGATGCCAGACGTCATGAAAAGGATTATCTGCTTTTTAATGATGAAGCCCATTACCGTGAACTTCTCAATACCCTTGCAAAAATCGAGACCCAGGCCCTTGCTGTTCGGGAGATGGCAGGAGGCCAGGGACGGCTGGGTGGAGGGATTGCGGGGGTGTTGAACAGCGTGGCGGAATATCGCAAGGCTGCGGAAGCTCTGAAAGCGGGCAAGGAGACGAATCGGGCGATCACCACAAGACTGGCAGGGCTTGCCAATGAGATTGAAAAGCTCGCTGAAGAACGGGCCCTTGTGGCCGCAGGGGAGATCGCCCGGGAAGTGGGGCGGGCCGGAGGATCGGAAACGGAAAGGGACGCCATCCGAGGCGTGCGGGACACTGTGGCCATTGCCCATGGCCTTCTTGAGCATTTTCATGCCACAGGGCTCAGCCGGGAAAGGGCTTTTGCGGCTTTGCGGAGCATTCATTTCGGAGAGGGTCTCTATTTTTATGTGCTGGATGACCAGGGCTATTTTGCCATGCATGGGGTGGCCGCCAGTCTGGAGGGACGCCATGCGGATGTGTTCATTGATCCTGTGAGCGGCAATGCCTTTCTTGTGGATCTTCTGCATCAGACACGGGAAAAAGGAGAGGGGCTTGTGCATTACTCCTGGCCGGCTCCGGGTAATGCCGAGGTTCTGGAGAGAAAGATTGCCTATGCGCGGTATTTTGACCCCTGGAAGGTGAGTGTGGGCAGTATCATTCTCATTGATCAGGTGGATGAAAGGGCCGAAGCCTTTCAAAAGCTTGTGGCGGGGGGGCTCGGACGCTATGGTCAGGCGCGTGAAATGGAGATTCTCACCCTGAAAGCCCGGATGGCAGCCATGTATTATTACTACATGAATATGGGAGACGGCAGCGCTGTGCGGGAGTTTCTCTCGCAGGTGCGCAATACGCCGGGGGCTGGGCCTGAGATGGCGCGGGTGGTGGATGCCTACCTTGAGGGTTTTGGTCACTGGCAGGCGGCACGGCAGGGAGAGCGGGCCCTTCAGAATGACATCCAGAATGTGGCCAATGCGGGAACAGGGGCTGTGCAGACCGTGGCCCAGCGGGTGAATGGTTTTTATGCGAATGCCATCAATGGCGGAAAAAGGGGACTCGGGATTGCCGTTCTCCTGGGGCTCATTTCTGGTGGATGCATTGCAGCTTTTCTTCTGCGCGCCATTTCCCTGCCCATCCAGGCAACACGGAACATGCTTCAGGACATTGCCGAAGGGGAAGGGGATCTTACCCGACGTCTTGAGGTGCGCACCCAGGATGTTCTGGGACAGATGGCGGTGTGGTTCAACCGGTTTGCGGAACGGATCCGAAGTATGGTTGCGGAAATCGCAGGGCATGCGGGAGGGCTGGGACAGGCAGCGGAGAGTCTTTCCGGACATTCGCAGACCATGCGCAAAGAGGTGGAGCGCAGTCGTTTTCTCGCCAATGGTGTGGAAACCGCTGTGGTGGAAGCCAATGGAGACATGCAGACTGTGGCTGCGGCCATGGAACAGGCTTCCGCCAACCTCGCCATGGTGGCGGCTTCCAGTGAGGAGATGACGGCCACCATTTCAGAGATCGCCATCAATGCCTCCAAGGCGAGGGAAATTTCCGAGAAAGCCGTTGGGCGTGGCGCTCTGGCCGTGGAGCGCATGACCGGCTTGGGGGTGGCGGCTCGGGGGATTGATAAGGTCACCGAAGCCATAGAGGATATTTCAAGCCAGATCAACCTCCTGGCCCTGAACGCCACCATAGAGGCGGCGCGGGCGGGAGAGGCGGGTAAGGGCTTTGCCGTAGTGGCGGGGGAGATCAAGGAGCTGGCCCGGCAGACGGGGGATTCCACGCGGGAGATCAAGGCCAGGATTGAGGAGATTCAGACCAGTACCCAGAGCGCGGAAGGGGAAATCCGGGCTGTGGGCGAAGTGCTTTCAGAGGTGGAGCGCATTGTCAGCACCATTGCCTCCGCAGTGGAGGAGCAGTCCGCTTCCATGCGGGAGATGGCTTCCAATATCTCCCAGGCGGCCCAGGGCATCGGAGGAGTGAATGAGCGGGTCTCGGCCACATCGGAACGGACGGATAAGATTGCAAAAGACATGCGCACCATGGGAGAAGCGGTGCAGTCCATGGACAGGAGCAGTGATAAGGTCCGTGAACAGGCCCAGGCCCTTTCCAGTCTGGCTGCGGATCTGAAAACCATGGTAGGGCGTTTTCGCACTTAGGCCGTTTCCGGGTCTGTCTGTTTTTTTAAAGGAAAAAAGGTCCAGAGCCGGGAAGTCTCGATAAAATTGGACCTTTTTTAAGCATGTTATGCAGGAAAATCGATCAGGGATATCCGCGCATCCCCTCAGCGGGATGTGCGGATATTGCGATTTCAGGGGTATTTTCTTGCATTTTTGTGGTGTCTGGGCTTTTATACCCCTATGTGTAAACCTTGTTTTTTGATATGAATTTCTTTTCAAGAATGGGATGCGGGTTCATACGGCTCAGATAAAGGCTTTTTTATGGGGAGGGGATGGAGTTCAAGATGACAGAACATGCGATGCTGGAGGAAAGGCCTATGGGGGGCGGGAAAAATATCTTCAGTGACAAAACCGCAAAGGGATGGCGCCATGAACTTGGCAGGCTCAACGAGCTGGTGACCCTCTTGCGGCGGTGTAATCATGCGCTTTTCCATGCCAGTGATGAACACTATCTCCTGCGGGAGGTCTGCATGGCCCTGGTGGCCATAGGGGGCTATCGTCTCTGTTGGGTGGGTTATGGGGAGGACAATCCCGGACGCACGATCCGTGTTGTGGCTTCCTGGGGGGATGGGGACGGCTATCTGGAAAGCGTCAAGGTATCCTGGGGAGATACGGGACCGGGGACGGAGTCGCCTACGGCCACAGCCATCCGGACAGGTCGGCCCTATCGGCGACAGCACCTGAACCGCAGAGAGGGCGCGTTCACGGCGCCGTGGCAGGCGGCGGCTCAGGCACGGGGATTCGGATCGGTTCTGAGTCTGCCCCTGGAAGTGGTGGAGGGGCAGCGTCCTATGGGAGGTTTTACCTTTTACGCGGAGGATCCCGAAGGCTTTTCTGATGCGGAGGTGGCCCTTTTATCGGATCTGGCCACGGATGTGGCCAGTGGCATCGCCCATCTGCATGAAAGACTGGAGCGCTCCAGGATTGAAGAAGCCCTGCGCGTGGCCGAAGCCCGCTATTCCGGTGTTCTGGAGAATACGGGCACAGGCACCATTCTCATTGAAAATGATGAATTTATTCGTTTTTGCAATGCCACCTTTGAAAAGATGACAGGGTATACCCGCGAAGAAATTCTTGGTCGGAAAAAATGGTCGGATTTTGTGGTGCCCGAAGACGCCAAGCGCATGGAAAACTACCATGTATGGCGACGTACGGAGCCCGGTCGAGCGCCTTCCGTATACGAATGCCAGATGATAGACCGGGAAGGCCGGGTCAAGGATATTCTCATGAAGGTGGGGATGGTGGAAGGCACCCTCATGAGTGTGGCTTCTTTCATGGATATTACGGAAGCCAAGAGGGCAAGGAATCTTCTGCATGAGCGGGAAGCCCAGTTGACGGCCATCGTAAATCATCTTCCAGGGCCGGTTTTTGTCCGGGACGTGAAGGGGCGCATCCTGTTTGCCAACCGTCGGATGGTGGAACAGACGGGCTACAATCCCGAGGGAGAATACTGTTACAATATTTTTTACCAGCGAAGGGCTCCTTGCGCGGACTGCCCCGTATCCCGGGTTTTTGCGGGTGAGACCGTGAGAAAGGAGGTTTTTTTCCCAAAAGAAGGGCGATGGTATGAGGTGGTCTACGCGCCCATAGCCGCCTTTGACGGTACGGTGGGGCGTATCCAGGCCGTGTTTATGGATATCACGGAGCGTAAATCCGCGGAATCCGCCCTCATGGTCCGGGAAGAAAATCTGCGGGAAGAAAACCGGAGGCTCCGGTCTGCCATCCGGGATCGTGTGTCCTTTGGGGGACTTGTGGGAAAAAGTCAGGTGATGCAGGATGTGTATGAACGTATCCTGAAAGCCGCAGGGGGGAACAGCAGCGTCATCATTTATGGGGAATCCGGAACGGGTAAGGAACTGACCGCCCGCGCTATCCACGATATGAGCGATCGGGTGCGGGGTCCCTTTGTTCCTGTGAACTGCGGAGCCATCAATGAAAATCTGGCGGAAAGTGCTTTTTTTGGTCACAAGAAAGGAGCTTTCACCGGAGCAGATCGAGATCGCCAGGGGTACATGGCAGCGGCCGACGGCGGCACACTCTTTCTCGATGAAATCGGCGAGATTCCTCTGAGCATGCAGATCAAGCTTCTGCGGGCCCTGGATGGAGCGGGGTTCACACCCGTGGGAGGTACGGAGGTGCTGAGGCCGGACATCCGGGTGATCGCGGCCACCAACCGCAATCTCTATGATCTCTTACGGGAAAACCGGATGCGGGAGGATTTTTTCTACAGAATCCACATTGTTCCCATCCGTCTGCCCGCCCTGCGGGATCGCAAGGAAGATCTTCCCCTTCTGATTGATCATTTTTTTAAAAAATATGGTGTGGGAAGGGTGCTGCCCCCTGTTACGGGAAAATTGCTGGAAGCCTTTTCCAGCCACGCCTGGCCGGGCAATGTGCGGGAGCTGCAGAATGCCATTCAGCGCTATCTCTCTTTGGATCGTCTCGATTTTCTCGGAGAACGGGAAGGCGCTCCTGAGGAAGAAAGGGGGGACATGGCGCTGGTCTCCCGCGTGGAGGATTATGAGAAAAAACTCATCGTGGAAGCCCTTCACCGCCACCACTGGCACCGGGAAAACGCCGCAGACAGCCTGGGCATCCATAGAAAGACGCTTTTTACCAAAATGAAAAAATATGGATTGCTCACCGATGGCGCGTGATCAGGGGAGGGCTGTGTACTTCTTCAGGAGGGAGGCTCGCTGAAAGGGAGGGGCTTTCGTAAGGAGTGAGGTGTTGCATACCCCATGGTTCCCCAAGGCCCTGGGTCTTGGGAGTCCTGAGGTCTGGGGCAGCCATGGGGCGCAGAACGACAAATGACGATTTTTGATTCAAAGCATGAAACAAGGTGGAAGCGTCCGTCTTTCTCTTTTTAAGCAATTTCCGGGATTCAGCAGGAAATTCCGGAAAGCGCCCGCTCAATCAGGGCCAGCTGCTGGGGATCCTGGGCCATGACGGCAAAGCCTATGGGATTGCCACGCTCTTTTTTTCCTTCCTCTTTTCCGCTTTCCTGCCGGGCCTTATCCCGGGTTTCCGATGCATACATGGAAATTTTTTCTCCTTTGGTGTAGGTTTCCTGCTTCGCCATGCTCCTTGGTGGGTCTGACCTGACCCCATGGCGACCACTGTCCTCGGGCTTTGCCAGGACAGGCTTTCCCTTTATCCCGTTGCGGGTTTCACATCAAGCCAGGAACAGGGATCAGGAAGGGGGAGCCTTGTTTTTCTTTACCCAACTTTACTTGACCTTCCTCCGGATCTGAAAGAAAGCCTGATTAAGGGTCAACAAGGGTCTTTGCAAGAAAAAATGGATGCCTTATGAAAGATACAGATGGAAAAGCCAGAAAGCCTGGGATGGATGCGCTCTTCCATACCCATGAGGAGATTGTTGACTGTCTCCGGCGTGCGGGGAAAACCCTTGGAGAGAATTTTATCTCTCCCGCCTGCCTTGACCTCATGGCTGGTCGGTTTACGGGCTATGGTCCTGGTGTTTTTCTTTCCTGCGTTTTTACTCCCCAGCGCTCCTTTGCCAATCCCCTGGGTTTTGTGCAGGGAGGAATGCTCATGGCGGCTTTTGATAATGTCTTTGGCCCCTTTTCCATCCTGGAGTCCGGGCTGGCTGCGGTCACCCTGGAGCTGAACGCCAGCTTTTTAAGACCCTTGCCCGTGGGCGATGGTCCCTTTGAGATCGGTGTCCGTTTGGTAGAAAAATCGAGGGGTTTTCTTGTGATGGAAGGAGAGGCCCGAACAGCCGGGAAGGCCCTGGCTGCCAGGGCGTATACGCGGATGTTTTTTGTGGGGGAAGTTCGGTGATGGGGTTTGCTAAGGCCCATGTTTCAAAAAAGGGGAAAGGGCTTTCATACCGTGACCTGGGATTTGCCTGGTTGTGCGGGATCTTGCTTTTTGCCTGCGGCCGGACCCAGCCTCAGATGCCGGAAATCTCCCAGACCCTCTTGGAGACGCCCTATGCGGGGCAGGCAACCTGGGAGGGCGGGGAGCATCCTCCGGAGGGGAGTCTGTGGTGGGAGAGTTTCGGGAGCAGGGAACTCAATGCCCTTGTGGCCGAAGCCCTTGCCCATAACCTTGAAATCCGGGAAGCCATGGCCCGTCTGGATGCGGCTGCGGCGGCGTGGGATGCGGACACTTCCGCATTCTGGCCGGAATTCACCCTGAGTGCGGAGGTAGGGCAACAAAGACTTAAGGACAGTGAAACCGGCAGGACCCGTACGGTGGAGCGCTATGGCCTTCAGATGGGAGCCAGCTATGAGGTGGACCTCTGGGGGCGGGTGGCTGCGGCGGAGGCTGCGGAGGGAGAACGCTTCCGGGCCACAGCCGAAGATCTTGAAAGTCTTTCCATGACTGTGGCGGCAACGATGGTGGAAATCTGGACCTCCCACCAGCAGACCCTGGCCCTCCTTGGCCTGGTGGAACGTCAGCTTGGGGAGGAAGAAGCCCTCCTGTCCATTGAGGAAGCCCGCTTTGCCCAGGGGCTGGCTTCTGCCCTGGATGTGCTGCAACAACGGGAGGTTCTCCTCAGCATGCGTTCCCGTCTGCCGGAGCTCCGGGCGGATTTGCGCATGCAGGCCCATCGCATGGCCCTGCTGACGGCAAAATCTCCCTCTTCCTTTCTTCCCTTGTCCCCTGACATTCCCCAGGCATTGTGGACCCTGCCCACCTTGCCGGAGCCTGGCCTGCCCCTGGAGCTTCTGGAAAAAAGACCGGATATCCGTGCGGCAAAGGCCAGGGTCATGGCGGCAGGCTGGGACAGCGCTGCTGCGGAAGCCCTGCGACTGCCCAGGATCAGCCTTTCCGGTAAAGGGGGATTCAGTGCGGCGGGCCTGCATCTTCTCGGCCAGGGTTGGCTTCTGGATGCGGCTGCGGGCATGGTTCTGCCGGTTTTTGATGGGGGAGGGAGACGGGCCGATGTGCGGCGTACCCAAGCCCTGCTCCGGGAAAGACTAGGGGCCTATGAGCGTGCTGTGCTGACGGCGGTGGGGGAGGTGGAGGATGCCCTGGTGCAGGAAGTCCGGCAGCAGGCGCTTTTACGGGAAACGGAGCTGCGGCTGGATGCGGCCCGCATAACCCTGGAAGAGGCCTTGAGGCGGTATGCCTGGGGGGGAGACAATTTTGACGCCGTACTGGCGGCGCGCAGCCGGATTCGGGATCTGGAGGAGAGGCGTGTCTCCCAGAAGGCGGGGCAGGCTCAGGCCCGCATTGGTCTGCACCGGGCCCTGGGCGGGTGGTGGGAATGAGGGTATCCTTTTGCTTTTTGGTAATCAGATTATTTTTTAGCGGATCCGGGTTTGTGAAGACGCAGGATGTGGCAAAGGATTGATGGCATCGGGCACTGGAAATGGAGTTTTTATGACCGCAGCACAGCCCCCCTCCCATGAAAAGCCTCCGGCTTTCCGCAAACCCTTGTGGGTGAATCTTGTGATTCCCCTTTTGCTCCTGGGGCTTGGCGCAGGGGTGGGAAAATATTTTCTTGATACCCGGCCTAAGGCTGAAAGACGACCTGTGGCTGCGCCAGCGCCCCTGGTTCTTGTCCTTCCCATGGAAAAAACAGAGGCTGAGGAGCGTTTGCGGCTGATGGGAACGGTGAAGGCGGAAAGGGAGGCGGAAATCCGAAGCCCTGTGAGCGGAACCCTTTTGCGCGTGGGTAAGAATTTCTACCCCGGCGGCCATGTGGCCCAAGGTGAGCTTCTCGTGCTTGTGGACCCTGCGGATTATGAGATTGCCCTGGATCGTGCGCGGGCCGCCCTGGAGCGGGCCCGGGCGGATCTGGCCCTGGAAAGGGGGCGGGCGGCCATGGCGGAAGCCGAGGTGAAAACCTTAAAAAACCTTACGGGAGAGGCTTTTATACCCACGGACCTGGCTTTACGCAAACCCCAGTTGCAGCAGATGGAGGCAAGCCTTGCCTCCGTCCAGGCGGATTTTGATCTGGCGGAGCTGCAACTGGCCCGCACCCGTGTAACCGCCCCCTTTGCCGCCGTACTGACCCAGCGTCAGGTCATGGCAGGAAGCCGGGTTTCCACGGGAGAAGCCCTGGCCACCCTGGTGGGGAAGGATCGCTTCTGGATTGAAGGACGTCTTCCCCTGGAGCGCGTGGGGTTTGTGCGGGAAGAAGGACATCCCCAGGGCGCTTCCAGGGCCTGGATCCATACGGGTTCCGGACTTCGGGAAGGGTATGTTTTCCGGATTCTTCCGGATCTTTCGGAGAATGCCCGCATGGCCCGGATTCTGGTGGTGGTGGAAGATCCCCTGGGCCTTTTGGAAAAGGAGCCTTCCCTTTTTCTGGGGGACTACCTGTCTTTGGAGGTGGAAGGCCGACGGTTTGAGGAGGGTTTCCTTGTGCCCCACGGGGCTTTACGGGACGGAGACCGGATCTGGGTGGTGGACGGGGAAAAGCGTTTGCGCATGGTGGCGGTGACTTCTCTTTTCAGTGATGAAGGGGGGGTGTATGTGAAGGCGGATCTGGATGAAGGCAGCCTGCTTGTTGTATCGGATCTGGGTCTGGCCGTGGAGGGCATGGCGGTGGAAAAGGAATGGGCGGATCCGGCTTTTGAAGACTCTGCCGTTTCCGGGGAAAAGGACTGAACCATGGAGAGGGAAATCCGGGGTCCCATTGCATGGATGACCCGTAACCATGTGGCCGCCAACCTGCTCATGCTCCTTTGCATGGTGGGAGGACTTGTGCTGTTCCGGGGCATCAAGCAGGAGGTTTTTCCGGATTTTTCCCTGGGTACGGTGACGGTTTCCGTGGCGTACCCAGGTGCAGGGCCCGAAGAGGTGGAACAGGGCATCCTCCTGGCCCTGGAAGAGGCTGTTCAGGGTCTTGAGGGAGTTGCGAAATATACCGCCCTGGCTTCGGAAGGCATGGGAAGTGTGCAGGTTGAAACCGTGGAAGGCACGGACATCAACCGGTTTTCCCAGGATGTGCAGCGGGAGGTGGACAGAATCTCCACCTTTCCCGAAGGCGCGGAAACCCCCCGCATTGTGGTGGATGCCCGGATCCGGGAAGTGATCTCCGTGGCGGTTGCCGGTCCCCAGGGAGAAGGGGTGCTCCGGGAGGCGGCGGAACAGCTCCGGGAGCGTCTTTTGCAGGAAGAGGGCATTACCCAGGTGAGCCTTGAGGGTGTGCGGGATCACGAGATCGCTGTGCTGATCTCGGAAAGGGCTCTGCGGCGTTACGGATTAACCCTGGAAGGCGTAGCCCGCCGCCTGGCGGAAGCATCCGTGGAGATGGGAGGGGGACGTCTGGATACCCGCGGCGGAGAAATCCTTTTGCGGATGAAAGACAGGCGCTACAGGGCTTCGGACTACCGGGATCTGGGCATTGTGACCCTTGAAGACGGATCCAGGGTGCTGCTCGGGGATATCGCCCGGGTGGAGGAAACCTTTGAGGATACGGATGTCCGGGCTTTTTTCAATGGTCATCCTGCGGTGATGGTGAATGTCAATCGGGTGGGAGCGGAAACGCCCATTGCTGTGGCAAAAACCACGCGCAAGGTGCTGGAAGATTACAGCCTCTCCCTGCCCCAGGGCATGGGCGTGCATGTGGTGCGGGATTTTTCCGAGGTTTTTCAGCAGCGGGCGGATCTTCTTTTGCGCAATGCCGGTCTTGGGCTTCTCATTGTCTTTGCCTGCCTTGCCCTTTTCCTTGAAATCCGCCTTGCCTTCTGGGTAAGCCTTGGGATTCCCATCAGTTTTCTCGGCTCCTTTCTTTTTCTGCCCATGACGGATTTTTCCATCAACATGGTGACCATGTTTGCCTTCATCGTTACTCTCGGCATTGTGGTGGATGACGCCATCGTGGTGGGGGAGAATGTCTACTCCCTTCGGCAGCGGGGGCTTGGGTTTCTGGAAGCCTCCATCCTGGGCGCGAGAGAAATGGCCGTTCCCGTGACCTTCAGCGTTCTCACCAACATTGTGGCCTTTTTGCCCATGGCCTTTGTGCCGGGTATGCTGGGCCGGATGTTCGGTTCCCTGCCTGTGGTGGTGGCTGCGGTTTTTGCGGTCTCCCTCATCGAAAGCCTTTTCATTCTTCCTGCCCATCTGGGGCATCAGCGTCGCAGTGCGGGGGTTCTGGGCCGATTTTCCGCCTTTCAGGAAATGTTCAGCCAGGGGCTGATCCGCCTGATCAATGGATTATACGGTCCCCTGCTTTCCCGTTGCCTGGCCCATCGTTATATCGTCCTGGCCGCAGGGCTTGGTATACTTTTCGCCACCCTGGGCTATGTGAGAAGCGGACGCATGGGGCTTGAGCTTTTTCCAAGGATTGAATCGGATTTTGCTTTTTGTGAAGCCATGATTCCCTTTGGATCCGCAAGGGAAAGGGCAACGGAGGTGCATGACCGCCTGGTGGGCTCCGCAGGAAAGCTGGTGGCCCAGTCCGGCGGAGAAACCTTGTCTCTGGGTATTTTTTCCCGTATTCAGGAAAATGCCATACAGGTGAGGATTTACCTGACCCCGCCCGATGTGCGGCCTGTGAGTACGGCGGCGCTTGTGAGAAAGTGGCGGGCTGACGTGGGAAATCTTGCAGGTCTTGACACCATTTCCTTTCAGTCGGACAGGGGAGGCCCCGGATCGGGCAAGGCGCTCACCGTGGAGCTTTCCCACAGGGATATCCGGACCCTGGAGACCGCAGCCCGGCATCTGGCTGAAGATCTCAAGGATTTTCCCCTGATCAGTGATGTGGATGACGGAACGGCCAGGGGAAAACGGCAGCTGGATTTTACCATGCGGCCGGAAGGCGAGCGCCTGGGGCTGACGGCAAGGGAGGTGGCAAGGCAGGTGCGCAGTGCCTTTCAGGGCGTGGAGGCCCTGCGGTTTCAGCGGGGTCGCAGTGAAGTGACGGTGCGAGTCCGTCTGCCTGGGGAAGAACGCCTGCGCCTGGAGCATCTGGAGGATCTTATCCTGAGAACGCCCAGCGGCAGTGAGGTGCTTTTGCGGGATGTGGTGCGTCTGGAAAGCGGAAGGGCGTATACGGAAATCCGGAGAAGGGGGGGGCGGCGTGTACTCACCGTGGCGGCGGATGTGACCCCGGCCTGGCGCACAGGGGAGGTGATGCAGGCATTGAGGACGGATGTGATCCCGGAGCTTCAGTACCGCTACCCCGGATTGTCCGTCAGCTTTGAAGGTCGTCAGGCGGATATGCAGGAGAGCACCCAGCGTCTTTTTCAGGGACTCTTTCTGGCCATGCTGGCCATCTACGCCCTTCTCGCTGTGCCTTTTAAAAGTTATTTCCAGCCTTTGATCATCATGTGCTGCATTCCTTTCGGTCTTGTGGGCGCCATATTGGGGCATCTTCTGATGGGCTACGCCCTTTCCATGATGAGTCTTTTCGGCATGGTGGCGCTCTGTGGGGTGGTGGTCAACGGGGCCCTTGTGATGATAGACCTTGCCAACCGCAGAAGACTTGAGGGGGTGGATACGCTGCCTGCCATATGGGAGGCGGGGGTTTCCCGTTTCCGGCCCATCCTGCTTACCACCCTGACCACCTTCGGCGGCCTGGCCCCCATGATCTTTGAGACCTCAAGGCAGGCCCGGTTTCTGATTCCCATGGCCATCAGCCTGGGTTTCGGTATTCTGTTTGCCTCCATGATCACCCTGATTCTTGTGCCTTCCTTTTACATGATCCTGGAGGACATTGCTGCTTTCTTCCGGCGGAAAAAACCGGATCTTCATTAAACCGGGTCTTCGTTTTCCATATCTTCCTCGGTGACCACCTGATCCCTGCCGTTTTTCTTGGCTTTATAGAGCAAGGCGTCCACGCGGCAGAGAAGGTATTCCGCCGTATCATCGGGTTTGAACTCACAGACCCCGATACTGGCGGAAAGCCGCCAGGGAACGGGTCTGGGGAGTTTCAGGTTTTCCTTGAAGCCCAGGCGTAAAGACTCTGCGAGTACGCGGGCGCCCTTGAGATCCGTATCCGGCAGGATGATCAAAAATTCCTCTCCGCCGATGCGCGCGGCAAGATCTGAAGAACGCAGGCGTTTTTCAATGTTTTTGGCGGTAAGCTGTAAAATGGCATCCCCCCTGGGATGGCCGAAGGTATCGTTGACGTTTTTGAAATGATCCAGGTCCATCATGAGCAGGGAAAGGGGCTGCCCCGTGCGTCTGGAGCGGGCTATGGCGCGTTCCAGGCTCAAAAGGGCCTGTCTGCGGTTGGCGAGGCCCGTGAGGGCGTCGGTGCCAGCCAGGGTGAAGAGGGCGTGCTTTTCCTGTTCCTGCCGTTTCACAGCCTTGGCCAGGGCGTGGGTGAGAAAGGTGAAAAAAGCGAAGATGAGAAGGCCGATGCCAAGGGAAATTCTCTCATACTGCCACCATTCCCTGAAAATCTCATTTCTGGCCAGGGAAACCCAGGCAAAGAGGGGATAGGGTTCAATGCGCTGAAAGGCGAGAATTCTTGGAATGCCATCAAGCCCTGTACTGTTGAAGGTTTCGAGATCCGTAAAGTTCATGCGGCCGGGGGCAAGGTGCGCCATGCGGCCCACGTGGGCTTCGTGGTCTGGGATACGGATGAGAATCTGACCCTGATCCATGATGAGGCCGGCCGTGCCCAAAGGGGGCAGGAGAATGGATGTGTAGCGCTGGCGCAGGTGGTCAAGGTCAATGAGGGCGGCGAGGATATAGCGAAGATGCCCCTCTGGGCTGTAAATTCCCTGGGAAATGGCAAAAAACCAGCCCTGGCCTTCCACCCGGGATTGTAAGGGCGGACTGATGGCCATGTCTTTTTGGGGATGTTCATGGTGGACGCGGACATAGGGTCGGTCACGGATGTCCGGGGCAGGGGCGTCCACGCCCCAGTGGAGGATACGGCCTTCAGGATCAATGACCAGAAGATTCATCAGATAGGGTTCATCCTGGCAGAGCCGCTGAATCTGTGAGGAAAGATTGATGCACCGTGGGCTCTGGCCTTCCGTCTCACAGGCTTCCAGGGTAAGGGAGAGGCCTTTGAAGAAGATTTTAATCCCCGCAAGTTGCTGGGTGGAGCTGAGGGCGAGGAGTCGGCTCAGCTCCAGGGCCTTTTTTTCCGCCCCCCTGAGCTTGGTCTGGTAATGGAGAAAGGCGTTGCCTGTCATGAGCAGGGCTGTGATCAGCATGGCGGAAATTCCAAGACCATAGACAAGGGTCCGGGGATTTCGACTTTGTGCAAAAAAGAGCATGGCGGCACCGCATCGTCTGGAAAGGGTGGGGTTGGGAGCAGGCCGTGGGTTTTTATCGTAAGATTTTTTTTTAGAAAATGGCCAGCAAAGATCTGCTTTTTTAGCATAAACAGAAAGGTCTGGAAAAGGATTGTTTGGTGTATCGGCCTTAAAGGTTGATGTTTCTGAAGGATAGGAGGTTTTATGCCCAATGAAGGGTTGTGGTTGGTTATGCTTTTGGTGAATTTTGGCTGCATTGCCTTGTTCTATCGTTTTTTTGGACGCGTGGGACTTTATGCCTGGATTCCCTTATCCGTGATTCTGGCCAATGTGCAGGTGCTGAAAACCGTGGAACTTTTCGGCCTTGTCTGCACCTTGGGCAACATCCTCTATGCGGGGAGTTTTCTGGTCACGGATATTCTCAGTGAAAATTATGGGAAAAAAGCGGCGGCAACGGGGGTCCTCATCGGTTTTTTCAGCCTGATTGCCATGACCCTTCTCATGCAGCTTGCCGTTTTTTTCGCGCCCCACGCCTCAGATTTTTCCCAGAGCGCCCTGGAAACCCTCTTTGGCCTCATGCCCCGGATTGCGGGAGCGAGTCTCCTTGCTTACCTGATTTCCCAGGCCCATGATGTCTGGGCCTATGATTTCTGGAGAAGGCGTTTTCCGGCTTTCCGATGGATCTGGCTGCGCAACAATGCCTCCACCATGGTGTCTCAGTTTCTGGATACCCTGATTTTTACCCTGGCGGCTTTCTGGGGTGTTTTTCCGAAGGAAATTCTGATAGAAATCTTCCTGACGACGTATTTTCTGAAGTGGTTGGTGGCGGCCATGGATACCCCCTTTCTTTACCTCGCCGGTCGTCAGTATCAGAACGGCCGGGTGCGGGAAGCATGAAAAAAGAGCCTAAAGGGGGCTGAGGGCCGGGTTCTGAAGGGAGGAAACCATGTCTTTGAAATGCGGCCTGCACGCCATGCCTTACCGGATTCTTTTCCGTCTGTTCCTGGGGCTTCTTGTGGCTTTTTCAGCCCAGAGGCCGGAAGTATCCGCCGCAGAGGAACTTCCTTCGGGTATCCACATTGCCACTCCCGTGTGGGAGGGGCAGACCCAGCACGATGGCACGGGATTTTTCTTTGAAATGATCCGCAAAATCTATGAACCGAGGGGAATTCGGGTCACCTGGGAGTTTGCCAACTGGGATCGCTCCCTGGATCTTGTGAAAAAGGGATATGCGGACGCCATGCCCAGTGTCTGGCGGGAAGACGCGGACGCCGCAGGTCTGAAAACCCCCCGCCTTCCCCTGTATCTGGAATATACGGCTGCGGTATTCAAAAAAAGCACCTTTCCCGCCTGGGAGGGGGTGGCATCCCTTCAGGGCCGATCCGTGGTTTGGTTTAAGGGCTATGATTACCATCTGAGAACGCCCCTTGCGGGTCTTTCCATGAAATGGATGGAAATTCCTTCCGAAGGCAAGCCCTGGCGTATGCTGGCTGCGGATCGTGCGGATGCACTCATTGACGCCCGCATTGATGTGGATCGTTATGTGGAGGAAAACCTGGTGGATCTGGCGGTTTTCCAGGTGGTTCCACTTTGGGGGCAGAAGGCCTATCTGGCTTTTTCCGACAAAGGGCCTGCCACAGACAGACTGATGAGGATTTTTGATGAGGGCATGGCCGAGCTCTTTGTCTCCGGAGAGCTTGAAAAACTTCATGACCAATGGGCTGTGCAAGGATTTGATGCCAGGGCCTGGACAGAATCCGGGGAGATTATTGCGCCTTTGTCCCGCTGAGTTGCCCCAAGGCTTTTCAGGAAAAAGAAGGAAGTCCTGTCTTATCCGGCTCACGGAAGGGCAGACGCATCTGTCTTTCTCCCATGGTTTCGGGAAAATGGGAGATACTGATGCCAAGGAGCCGCACCGCCTGCCTGCCCGCATCCGTACGGGCGAGGAGTTCTGGAATTTCCCGCAGCATATCTTCTGCCCGGCAGATGGGAAAGGGAAGGGTGCGGGTCCGGGTGACGCAGCGAAAATCCTGATATTTGACCTTAAGCGTCAGGCTGTATCCGGAAACATTTTTTCGTAAAAGACTTTTTTCCACATCCAGGGCCAACGCTTCCAGGATGCGCCAGATGGCGTTCTGATCCCGGATATCCTGGGCGAGGGTGACTTCCCTACCCATGGATTTTCTTTCCCTGTGGGGCACGACCGCCCTTTCATCCAGGCCCATGGCATAGGCGTGAAACTCTGCGCCCGCCTTGCCAAAGAGGGCCATGAGGTTTTCCCTGCCCCGTTTGATGAGATCCCCGCCCGTGAAGATCCCATGGAGATGCATCTTTTTTTCCGTTATTTTTCCTACGCCGTAAAATTTGCGGACAGGGAGTTTGTCAAGAAAGCCTCTGGCATCTTCCGGCCGGATCACGGTAATGCCAAAGGGCTTTCGCATATCTGAAGCCACCTTTGCGAGAAATTTGTTGTAGGAAACACCTGCGGAGGCTGTGAGTCCGGTTTCCTGGTACAGGGTCTGGAGCAGGAGCCGGGCTGTTTGGGTGGCGGATCCGGTTTTTTTGATGTCGTCACTGACATCAAGGAAGGCCTCATCCAGGGAAAGGGGTTCGATACAGGAGGAAAACTCCTGGCACAGGGCGAAAATCTGGCGGGAGACAGCGGCATAGACAGCCATACGGGGGCGTATGAAAATGGCCTGGGGGCATTTTTTCAGGGCGAGGGAGGCGGCCATGGCGGAATGGATGCCGAATTTTCTGGCCTCATAACTGCACGTGGCCACAACCCCGCGGCCCTTGGGGTCGCCGCCCACAATGACAGGTTTTCCCCGGAGTTCCGGGTGATCTCGCTGTTCAATGGCCGCAAAAAAGGCATCCATATCCATGTGGATGATTTTGCGGGGGCTGGAGGCGAGGGGGATTTCTGGGGAGGATGAAAAGGCCATGGTCAGAACCTGAAGAGGCGGTGTGGCGCCGGGTCTCTGTGTGTGTCTTTTGTCGGGTTGACGCTTTTATTTCGGGTTATATATTTTAACGGCAACAAAAAATGTTGTTTTTATTTTTTCAGATGGCTTTCCAGACGAATGGAGAAGGTGATGGCATTGATTGAAACCCTTGTGATTGGCGTTCTTGTGTTTCTGGCAGCCGCATATCTGGTACGCCATGTGATGGGAAAAGGCAAGTCCGCGGGATGCGGCGATGGCTGTGGATGCTGCGGGTCAAAATGTGAGAAACCCACGCAGATTCTGGATAAAAGGCCGGAAAAGGGCGAATGATGAAAACGTGGTTGCTGCGGATCTGGAATTTTCTTTTGGGAAGGGAGAAAGGGCTCCCTTCCGTTTCCGGGGAAAAAAAAGATATCAGGAAAAAAGAGCCCCGGAAAAAGGCCGCGCCCCCCCGGAAGAAAAAGACAGGCCCCCCTGAAAAAAGCCTTTCGGAGATCCCTTCTTCCCAGATGCCGGAGAGGGAAGACGGGAGTCAGGCGCCGTTGCCGCCGAAGCCCCAGCGCAGGAAAATGGGGTTTGGTCGGAAAAAAGTGGCCCCGTTGCCGGAAACGGAAAAAAAAATTCCTGTTTTGGATGCGGATGCCGATCTTTTTGTGCTCATGGGAGGTGATCCGGAAAAGGAGGGACCTGCGCGGGAGCCGGATCTTCCGGAGAAAGAGATTCTGGGTGAAGCCGAGCCAAGGGTTCAGCCTCCCCTCTGGTCTGCGCCGGAAAAGACCCTGGATCTCCATGGACTGAATATCCAGCAGGCCGAGATCCGCATGCGTTCTGCCATTCTGACGGCCCGGGTGGAAGGGGTCTATGTTATGAGAATTGTAACGGGGAAGGGGCTGCATTCCAGGAGCGGTACGGCCATCCTGCGGGAGTATACGGAAAATTTTCTGGTTCAGTTGCAGAAAAACGGAGAAATCCGGGCTTATAAGTGGGAGGGCAAAACCAAGGCCAAGAGCGGGGCTGTGTGGGTGCGCCTTCCTGACATACCGTGAAGGTTTTGGGGGCCATGGTGGAAGAGGAGATTCTTTACGGGCAGGGGCTACCCGGATACGGCAAGGCGCTGTATGCGGGTTTGGTTTTGTAAAACATTTATCATAAAGGGCGTTTTCCGTTTTCTTCCCCCACCAAGGGGCTATCATGCCCAACATTATCGTGTGCGATCCAAGATTCTGGATGCCCATGGCGGATATCCGTTATCAGGGGGCTTTTCATCCTGTACGGATTACGCGAAAGAACGGCATGAAAGCAGAGTGAGAAGGAGGCGTCATGGTCAGCAAAACGGAAGAAGCCTTTAATTGTTATTCCCATCTGGCGGGGGGGATTGTGGCCCTTGTGGGCACCCTGTGCCTGATTCCTGTGGCGGCCTCTTCGGCGGCGGGTTTGACAACAGCCTTAATTTACGGGCTTTCCGTAACCTTTCTTTTTTTTGCAAGCGCCCTTTACCATGCCTTTAAGCAGGAGGAAAACGAGGTTTCCTTCTGGAGAAAAATGGACCGTATGGCCATTTTTTTCATGATTGCAGGCACCTATACACCCATCTCCTATTTTTGTCTGGAAGGGAGCTGGCGCTGGGGCATGATTGCGCTGCAATGGGGTTTTGTGGGGTTTGGATTTTTCACCCAGGTCTTTTTCCCCCGTGCGCCTCGGGCCTTTTATGCGGGTATTTACCTTGCCATGGGCTGGACGGCCGTATTTCCCATGAATCAGGTTCTTGGCAACATGTCTTCGGTTCAGATTGTTCTACTTTTTGCAGGCGGCCTGGCCTTTACCCTGGGAGGAGTGATCTATGCGATCAAAAGGCCCCGCATGTTTCCCGGTGTCTTTGGTTTTCATGAGCTTTTTCATGTGATGGTGCTGCTGGGTGGGGGGTTGCACTACGCCATGATGTACCACCTTTACTTCACGGGGCTGACCTGAAAGCTTTTTTAAAAAACGCGAAGTTCTGAGGCCTTTTTTAGAAGCGGGAGCGAAGAAAGCCGGAAAAACCCCGGAATCGGGCGGGGTTTTTCCGGCTTTTGTTTGGGGGAAAAATGGTGTAACCTTTCAGTTCATCCCTCCCTTGATATTTTCAGAAAGAAGCTGGCAACCATGTAAAAAAGGAGCCTGCAATGGAAAGTTCCCATCCCGATGCCTGCGCAAAAGAATCTCCCTTTTCCAGCGTGAATCCTCCTGTGTTCTTAGGTGCAGCCTTTCTCACCCTGGCCATTGTGATGCTGGGGGTTATTTTTCCCGGAAAAATGGAAAGTCTTTTTGGCGTGGTTCATGCCTGGATTCTTGAAACCTTTGGCTGGTTTTACATGTTTTCCGTGGCTGTTTTTCTGGTTTTTGTGATCGGACTGGCCTTAAGCTCCTATGGACTGGTGAAGCTCGGTCCTGATGATTCCACACCGGATTTTACCTACAAAGCCTGGTTTGCCATGCTTTTTTCCGCGGGCATGGGCATTGGTCTTATGTACTTTGGCGTGGCAGAACCGGTCATGCATTGGGTATCACCGCCTGTGGGGGAGGGGGGCAGCCTGGCTTCCGCCCGGGAGGCCTTAAAAATCACCTTTTTTCACTGGGGTTTTCACGCCTGGGCCATCTATGCGGTTCTGGGCCTCTCCCTTGCCTATTTTGCCTATCGCCACGACCTGCCTCTCACTGTGCGTTCGGCCCTGTATCCCCTCATCAAAGATCGTATCCATGGTCCCATTGGGCATGCTGTGGATCTGTTTGCCGTGCTTGGAACCATGTTCGGTGTGGCCACCTCCCTGGGTTTTGGTGTGACCCAGATCAATGCGGGGCTTTCCTATCTTTTCGGGATTGAGCAGGGGGTTGGTGTGCAGATTGTACTCATTGTCATCATCACAGCCATTGCCACGGTGTCCGTTGTGGCGGGGCTGGATGCGGGAATCCGGAGAATCTCGGAGCTGAACCTGGGGCTGGCGGTTCTCCTGGTGGCCTTTGTCCTTGTGGTAGGACCCACCCTTTTTCTTTTTCAGGCCCTGGTGCAGAATGTGGGGGCTTACCTCAGCACCATCGTGAGTCAGACCTTTAATCTGTACGCCTATGAGCCCAGTGGATGGATCGGAGGCTGGACGCTTTTTTACTGGGCCTGGTGGATTTCCTGGTCTCCCTTTGTGGGTATGTTCATTGCGCGGGTTTCCCGGGGGCGGACCATCCGTGAGTTTGTCATTGGCGTTCTGATGGTGCCTGTGGGTTTCACCTTCATCTGGATGACGGTTTTCGGGAATACGGCCATCTGGCTGGATCTGGGTTCTGCGGCAGGTAATATCTCAGCGGCCGTGCGTGCGGATACGTCCACCGGCCTTTTCAGATTTTTTGAATACCTTCCCCTCTCCGGCATTGCATCGCTGCTGGCGACCCTCCTGGTGGTGACTTTTTTTGTAACCTCTTCGGATTCGGGGTCCATGGTCATTGATATCATCACTTCCGGTGGTAATGATGATCCGCCTGTGTGGCAGCGGATTTTCTGGACTTCCACCGAAGGAGCCGTTGCCGCAGCCCTGCTTCTGGCCGGAGGGCTTGGGGCTTTGCAGACGGCTTCCATCACCGCAGCCCTGCCCTTTACCTTTATTATGCTTTTTGTGTGCTATGGACTGTTCAAGGCCCTGCGTCTGGAGGGTTATCGCAGAATGAGTCAGGATGCGGCTTACAATGTGCAGATCCAGGGTGCCAGTGTTTCCTGGCGGGAGCGGCTGAAAACCGTTAATGCCCTGCCAAGAAGGCAGAGGGCCCTGAATTTTATCCAGGAGGTGGCCGGGCCTGCCATGGAGGAGGTGGCGGAAGAATTTCAAAAAACGGGGTTTGAAACCCGCATGGAGGCAGATGAAGGGCAGATCAGTCTGCGGGTGTTGCTGGAAGGAGAGCAGGATTTTCTGTACGGGGTGCGGGTGAAAAAATACATCACCCCCAATTTTATTCAGGAAGGCAGGAAAACCTATTACCGCGCGGATGTGCATCTGAACGAGGGCGGCCAGCATTATGATGTGATGGGATATACGCGGGATCAGCTCGTTGCAGATTTTCTTTCACAGTACGAAAAACATCTGCATTATCTTTCCCTTTCCCGTTGAATTTGCGTTTTTTTCCTGTCCTTCCTTTTTTGGGAAAAAAGGGGAGAGTCTGGATGAGGTTTCGATGCAGCGTGTTTTCAAAAAAGGGGGGAGCGCTCTGAGGCCGTGCTCATCAGGGCCAGAAAATCCGTGAAGCTGCGGGTTTTAAGGGTGCGCTCCAGCATGGTTTCGTTGCGGAAAATCCCTGCAATTTCGGATACAATGACAAGCTGACTTCCAGGATCCGAGGTTGGGGTGAGGATGAGAAAAAGGATGTGGGCCAGTTTGTCGTCCGGCGCGTCAAAATCAATACCCTGCTGAGAAATGCCCACCACCACGACACTATGCCGGAGTCCGTCAATGCGGGCATGGGGAATGGCAATCCCTTTGCCAATGCCCGTACTCAAGGCTTGTTCCCGCTGCCAGACAGCGGCTTCCAGGGTGAGGGGATCAAGACCCAGGCCCTGGGCAGCGGGAAGAACCATTTCCCCGATGGCTTCCCTGGGGGTGCTGGCCTTGAGAGTGCGCAGAAAAAAGCGGGACGCAAGGATATCCTGGAGGGACAGCTGCTGACGGTAGCGGAGAACAAGACGCATCATGGGACCGCTGATCATGGACGTGACCATGGCCATGATGACCAGTGCGACGAAAAGGCGTTCTTCAATAATGCCTGATTCCAGGGCCAGCAGGCCCACAATAATCCCCATGGCCCCCACGGAAACCATGGCAAATCCCACTGCCGAAGCTTCCCGCCTGGGCATGCCGCCCCATCGGGCGCCCAGGAATCCGCCGGTGACCTTGCAGCAGCATGCAAGGGTAATGACGGTCAAAACCAGCTCCAGATCAAAGTGGTCGAGAAAGTTAACTTTTAAGCCGATGCTGGCAAAAAAAATGGGGGCGAAGATATAGGAAACAAAATGATCGATGGTAAAACGTGTGCGCTCGCGCAGATGGGCGGAATCGCCTAGGGCTGCGCCTACGAGAAAGGCGCCGAACATGGCGTGAATGCCGATCCATTCGCTGAAGGCGGCTCCCAGAAGTGCGAGGATCAGGGCAAAGCTCAGTTCTCCTCCGGGCCATCCTGTGTAGGCCTGGACAAAGGGAAGGGCCCTGTGGATGAGGCTGCGGCCCAGGGTGAGCATGGTGAAGGTAAAGGCAAGGGTCATGAGGATGGTCATGGGAATGGAGGGACCACTGGCAGGTCCGGTATCCAGAAGCCCGAGGATCATGGCAAAGATCATCCAGCCCACAAGGTCATTGAAGATGGCTGCACTCACCACGATCATTCCCAGATCGCTGCGATAAAGATCCATGTCCATGAGAGTTTTGGCAATGATGGGCAGGGCGGAGATGGAAATCCCAATGGCAAAAAAAAGGATAAAGACAAGGGGCGATGCGGCGTTTTCGCATCCTAATTTTCCAGGAAGAAGCCAGGCTGTAAGTGAGGCGAACAGGAAAGGAATACAGAGACTGCTGATTCCCACTTTGATGCCGATATTTCCCTGCTTCCATATGGTGGAAAGATCCACCTCAATGCCTGCCACCATGAGAAAAAGGATGATGGCCAGGGTGGCGATGGTGTCGAGTGCAATGGCATTGGGACCTGTGGGAGGAAAAAGAAAAAGGCTGAATTCCGGAGCGAAGGTACCGAGGATGGTGGGGCCCAGAAGTACACCGGCCAGAAGTTCTCCCAGTACGGCAGGCTGGCGGAAGCGCTGGGCCAGTTCACCGAGAAGCCGGGCTGCGGCCAGAAGGATTCCTAAGGAAAGCAGCATGACGAGGATGTTGTGGGGGGACAGGGTTTCCATGGTTTCTCGTCCGGTTAAAGGGGATGGGATGGCGGCCAGGGACAGGTTTCCTGAAAGTCCCATGCCTCATCCAAAGAGGCTGGGCGGAAATTTCCCTGGCTGGGATCAGGGGGCATAAGGCCTGATGGGAACAGGAAAGGACGCTCCGCCCCCCCTTGGGTTTGGATGCGATGCAACAGGATCTTAAAACAAAATGGCGAGGTATTCAGCATTTTTTTTGGGTTGTACTCCGGTGCCCCGGAATATGCGGCCTGAAAAGAAAGAAAACCTTTTGTAAGCGTCTCAGGGAGGTTTTATGAAATGCAGGGGAGTGCTTCTTGGCCTGGTGTTTTTTTTCCTTTTGTGCGGCAGCAGCGGAGCCAGGGATTTCTCCCTTACGGTTTTCGGGGGACAGAGTACCCGGAACCACTGGGAGGATTTTTTCATCACCCCCTTTTCTCTCGATTTTGCGGATTCAAGACTTGCGGCCTGCGCCCTTTCCCTGACCTTTGCCCGGATTCCCATGTGGCATCTCACCTTTGAAGCAGAAGGGCAGGTGGTTCGGCACTGGGGTATTCAGAATCACTGGGAGATCAATGTGCCTGTGGTCATCCGACGCCATCAATTGCCCTGGAGCCATGTGTTCCGAAGCTCCGCAGCCTTTGGCGTGGGACCGTCCTGGTCCAGCGATACCCCGCCCCTTGAAGTGGAAACCCGCGAAGACAGCAAGCCTACTCTTTTTCACTGGTTCATGGAGCTGACCGCAGGACCCCTGACCGCCCCCTGGATGTTCACGGTGCGTCTGCACCACCGTTCCACGGGTTATGATACCATGGCGGCCAAGGGGGGCCTTGATAGTCTTGTGGGCGGCATTCGCTGGGATTTTTAAAAAAACGCCTCCCCTTTCACTGGGAATCGGGGGTGGCTTCGGGCATGAGCGAAGAATGGTGGCTGGTGATCAGCCATTCCCTGCCGTTCCATTTGTAAGTATAGGAATAGCGGCCCTGGACCCTTTCTCCGGTTTTGGCAAAGGTGAAGGTGTAAAGTCCCGCATCCAGGGCGGTGTTGCAGGCAATCTCGATGTGACGCAGGTCAATACTGCCGGAGGGGCTTTTTTCCAGAAAATGATGAAAGTAATCTTCCCTTTCTTCGGAGGTGAAGCGAGGTTTGTTGGAAACCGTGGGCAGCAGAATGGCGTTTTCATCATAGTTGGCCACAACCTTTTTGGCATCGTTGCTCAAAAGCGCCTGATTCCAGCGGTCAAAAAGGGCTGCAATTTCTTCTGGACTTGCAGGGTGACAGATTTCCGAACGCTGGGGGGATGGGGGCGCGCTGATGGGGTGGGTGGCGCATCCGGTGAGCAACAGGAGGCAGAGAAAACAAAGGGCGTACTTCATGGGCGTTCTCCTTGGGGCGGATTCTCGAGGGTATGATAGGGGAAAAAAGAAAAATATGAAAAATATGAAAAAAGATAGCATACCTTGGCATTCCATGCGGTTTTTTTTAAGGGTTCTCTGCGATCCCCTGACGCCTGTGCCGGACCTCCTTGGGTGAAAAAAGTGGTTGCAGAGGTGTTTCGATGCAAAAAATCCGTGGGATTTTAGGGGATTCATCCGGATTCTTATTTTTGTGCCTGCGGGCGAAAGGGCAGCATGCAACGATTTGTGAGTAACCGCATGGAGGTTCTGGCGGCCAACCTTGCCGCCCATCTCATGGAAGATCCGCCGCATCCCATGGAGCCGGAACGGATTGTGGTGCAAAGCCGGGGAATGGAGCGCTGGCTTTCCATGGAGATTGCAAAATGGACAGGGATTGCGGCGCATCTTGATTTTCTTTTTCCAGCAAGCCTCATGACGGAGCTGCTTTGTCCTGCCTGGGGGCTTCTGAGGGATGAGGACCCCTGGAAACCCCAGGTATTGCGCTGGGCCTGCCATGAAATTCTTCCCCTTTTGTCCCCTGGGCCGGATGTGGATGCCGTGCGGGAGTACATGGGAGAGGATGTGCTGCGTCGTTTTCAGCTTGCGGATATGCTTGCAGATCTTCTGGACCAGTACCTGATGTTCCGACCGGACCTTATCCTTGCCTGGGAAAGGGGGGAAGGGACCCACTTTCAGGCCCAATTGTGGCGCATGTTGCGTGCAAGGATTGGTACACCCCACAGGCTTGGCCTCCTGCGGGAATTCACAGGACAGGAAGGATGCCTTAAACTTCCCGCCCGGATTTCCATTTTCGGCGTTTCGGCCCTGCCCCCCCTTTATTTAAGCTTTCTGGAAAAACTGTCGGAGTCTGTGGATATCCGGTGGTATCTTCTGGACCCCTGTGAGGAATACTGGGGGGATATCCGTTGTCAGGGGTTCTGGGAGGTCCAGCTTGCGGAGGCCTGCGCCCTGGGGTGGGATGGGGCGGATCTACATGTGGAAAAGGGCCATCCCCTGCTCGCCTCCCTAGGCCGCACAGGCCAGGATTTTTTCCGCAGGCTGGCGGAAATGGGGGGGCACGAAAACCGCCATGCCCAGGATCCTGGCATGGATACCCGGCTGCATCGCCTGCAATCCCGGATTTTGTCCCTTTATCCGTCGGCCGAGGGGGTTTTAGACGAGAGCCTTGGGGGCGGGTCTGAGGATTCCATCGTCATCCACCGCTGCCATGGCCCCATGCGGGAGCTTGAGGTGCTGCGGGATCAGCTGTTGAGGCTTTTTTCCGGGGAACATGCGCCAAAACCAAAGGACATTCTTGTGATGTTTCCCGATGTGGGCGCTTATGCTCCCTATATTGACGGGGTTTTTGGCCGTCCCCTTCCCAATGGGAGACGTCTTCCCTATACGATTTCCGAGCGGCCGAAAGCCATGGAAAACACCCTTGCCGGGCTTTTGATGCGGGTTTTGCTTCTCATGGATTCGCGGTTTGGGGCTTCGGAGGTTTTTGATCTCTTGGAAAGCGACCCTGTGGCCCGTCGTTTGGGGCTGGACGAAGGGGCGCTGGATCGCATCCGATCCTGGCTTGTGGACACGCGCATCCGCTGGGGCCTGGATGCGGCCTTTAAGGAAGCCCTGGACCTGCCTCCCCTTGGGGCGCATACTTGGCGTTTCGGGCTGGATCGCATGATTCTGGGCATGGCCATGGAAGATGAGGGCGGAGCTCCCGAAAAGGGGGGGATCTTACCCTATGATCCCATGGGACCGGATGCGGTGGAGCCTCTGAACGGCCTGCTTGATTTCATGGAAACCCTCATGGCCTTTCACCGGGCCATCCGGGAAGACCGGGACGCCCAGGGCTGGATGGAACTTCTCTGGGATCTCATTGGGAGGCTTTTTGACGAAAGGCAGGAAGACTCAGAGGATTTTCTTTTTTTGCGCAGCATGCTGGATGCCCTGGTCCGGGATACGCGGTTGGCCGGACTTGGGGAAAAGATCCCCTTTAAGCTCATCCAGGCGGTGCTGGGGGAGGAGCTTCAGCGTGCAGGGGAGGGGGGGCTGATTCTGAGCGGCGGCATCACCTTCTGCGCCATGGTGCCCATGCGCTGCATTCCCTTTTCCGTGATCTGTCTGTGTGGTATGAACGATGGCGCTTTTCCCAGAACCCGGCCCAGACCCGCCTTTGACCTCATCACCCAGTCACCCCGGCCCGGAGATCGTTCCAGCCGGGATGATGATCGTTACCTTTTTCTCGAAACCCTCCTTTCCGCACGGGAGAAGCTGTGGATCACATACACGGGTTTCCGGCCGGAAGATGGCAAGCCCCTGCCTCCTTCGGTGCTGGTGCAGGAGCTTGTGGATGCCCTGCATGGGGATGAGGGTCCCGTTCTGCCAGGCCTGATACAGGCCTATCCTCTGCAGGCCTTTTCGGCAACGCTCTTTACCACCGAGGATCCTGCGCCAGGTGTTCTGTTCAGTTACAGTTCCGTATTCCGGGATGTGGCCAGGGCCTTTTCCGTGCAGGGGGAAAAGGAAGGGCCGGTGTTTCAGGATGGCGCCCTTGAAGGGCAGGATGCGGAACATCGGGTGGCTTTGGACGATTTTCTGGCTTTTTTTCAGGACCCTTCGGCTTTTTTCCTGGGGCGCTCTATGCAGATACGGATGGAAAGGGAAGGGGATGCACTGGAGGATCGGGAAAATTTCAGCCTGGATGGTCTTGGATCTTACACCCTTCAGGCGGCTTTTTGTCGGGCTGCCCTGGAGGCCATGGATGAAAGGCAAGCCCTTGCGCGGCTTGAGGCCCAGGGGCTTCTTCCCATGGGAGCCTGGGGACGGACCCGGGTGGCGGAGCTGGCGGAAAGGGGCCGGGCCCTGGCTGCGGCCTTTATTGAAACACCCGGTGAGACGGGTGGGGAAATGCGTCCTTTCACACTGGAGCTGAAAGGCCTGCGCCTGGAAGGAAGTCTGCCGGAATGCCACCGTCCGGAGGGGGAAAAGATCTGGAGAGCTGGGAGCTTAAGGGAAAGGCATCTTCTTGGGGGCTGGCTGCGTTTTCTTGTGCGTCAGGCCCTGGGGCTGTCCCTCTCCCTTTCTCTGGTGGGCATGGGCAAAGAGGGGGTTGAGCGGTGTCATTTTTCGGGATCCCTTGTTTCAAGGCAAAGGGCTCTTGAGTATCTGGAGCAGCTCATGGGTCTTTACAGGGCGGGTCTTCGAAAACCCCTTCCCCTTTTTCCCCCTCTTTCAAAGATCTGGGCGGAGGATGTCTTGGGAAAAAAACCGAATCCGGAAAAAACCATGGAGACCCTGCGCAGAAACTGGGACAGCGGGGAAAAATCCTACCTCCTGGGTCCCGGAAAGGCGGCACTTCTGCTCTGGCGGGGCAAGGACCCCTTTGAAGCGCCCTTTGCCGAGACCGCAGAGACTCTCTGGCTGCCCCTTCTGACGGCCCTGGGGGAGGAAGGAGCGTGATTTCTGTGCAAGCCTTTGACCCCTTACATACCCCCCTTGAGGGCACCTTGCTGATGGAGGCCAGCGCAGGAACGGGTAAAACCCATACCATTGCCAGTCTTTTTGTCCGGCTTGTGCTGGAAAAGGCCCTGGAGGTGGATCGCATTCTGGTGGTGACCTTTACGGAGGCGGCCAGCGCGGAGCTGAAAGAGCGGATCTATGCAAGGCTTTCCGATACCCTGGCGGCCATGGAAGGCCGGCCGTGCAAGGAAAGTTTTTCCGAAGAAATGGGCCAACGCCATGGGAGGGATCCAAAGGCAAGGCTGAAGATTCTTACGGCCATCCGCAATTTTGACCGCGCTTCCATCGGTACCATCCATGCCTTCTGTTACCGTATGCTCCGGGAAAACCGTTTTGAATCCGGTCTGCGTTTTGATGCAGGCCTGGTCACGGAGGCAGGGGTATTGCGTCAGAATGCGGCGGATGACGTATGGCGAAAGGAGATGGCCTGCCTTGATGAAAGGGTGGCTGCCCTCTGGGTCCGGAATCTCACTCCAGAGCGTCTTGCCATTCTGGCCGGGCGGTACGGAGGGCCGGATACCCATCTCACACCCCATGGCGATATGCCGGATCTTCTGCCGCTTGTGGGGATGCTCAGTCTCTCAGAGGAAAGGGTGAAGGAAATCTGGCGGGAAGACCGCAAGACTCTCTGCACGCTTTTGCGGACGGACACCCGTCTGAATCGGAACATTCTGCGGTCTGCAACCCTGGAGAAGGGATTCAGGGAGTTGGATGCCTGGAGCCTGGGGCTGCGGACAGCCCTGCCGGATATCCTTGGAAAATTATCTCCCTGGGAAATGCAGCGGGCCACGAAAAAAGGTGCTTCCACGCCCCAAAGCCCCCTGTGGGAGGCCTGCGGAGCCTTGCAGGAGGCCCGAAAGACCCTGGATGAGGCCTCTGATCTGGCCCATGCCCTTTTCATGAAAACCAGGATTCAGGCCGTGCGGCTGCGGGAGACCGAGCTCAAGGAAGAGGCCGGGCTTCTCACCTTTGATGACCTTCTCGTGCGGCTTAGGGATGCGGTGCTGAGGGATGGACAGGAAGGCATGTGCCAGCGGATCCGGGAGCTTTTCGGCGCTGCGCTCATTGACGAATTCCAGGATACGGATCCTGTGCAGTATGCCATTTTTGACCGGGTTTTTGGGGAATCCGGCCTGCCCCTTTTGCTCATCGGAGATCCCAAACAGGCCATTTACGCCTTTCGCGGAGCCGATGTCTTTGCCTATCTGGAAGCTGCGCGTAAAAGCCGGAACCGCTACACCCTGGATCGCAACTGGCGGTCGGATCCTGCGCTCATTGATGCGGTGAACCGGATTTTCAGCAAAAACCCAAAGGCCTTTGTCCTGGATGCCATGGAGTTCATTCCTGTACAGGCTGCGGACAAAGAGAGGGAGGTCTTTACGGATCCTGAAAATCCCGAGGCCTTTACCTTCTGGCTTGGGGAATCTCCGGACGGGGAAGGCCTGACCGTGGACGGGTTGCGGCGTCGGGCCCTGGGGGCTGTGTCCGATGAAATGGTCCGCTTGCTGGAAGGCGGCCTGACGCATGCGGTTCGGATGGGGGAAAGGGGGCTTGGGCCTGGGGATATGGCGGTTCTGGTGCGCAGCAACCATGAAGCCCTCCTGACCCGTAATTTTCTTTCAGAGCGAGGAATTCCTGCGGTAATCCATTCCGATGGCAATGTCTTTGACAGCCCGGAAGCCGAAGAATTGTTCCTGCTCCTGTCCGCCATGCTTCAACCCTGGGATGGCGCCAGGCTGCGGCGGGCGCTGGCAACGGAGATGCTGGGTTTTACCCTGAAAGATATCGACCTTCTGAACAAAGACGAGGTTGTCTTCCATGGTCAGGTCCGTTTTTTTCTGGAGGCTCGGCGTCTCTGGCGGGAGCGGGGTGTTTTGCGCATGCTGACGGACTTGTATGAGAGGGGAGGTGTGCTGGTCCGGGTTGCGGGTCTCTTTCAGGGCGAGCGTCGGGTGACCAACCTCTTGCACCTTGCAGAGCTTCTTCACACTGCGGAAAATCAGGAAAAGCGGGGACCAGAGGTGCTGCTTCGCTGGTTTGAGAGGCAGCGGGATTCTTCCCTGCCTCGTCGCGTGGAAGCGCCCTTGCGCCTGGAGAGTGATGGGGAGCGGGTGCGGATTCTCACGGTGCATCGATCCAAGGGGCTGGAATTTCCCATTGTGTTCTGTCCCTTTCTTTACACGGGAAGTGATATTCTCGATCCCGGTGTCAACCCGGAAAAGGTGCTGGTTTTCCATGATCCGGAAAGGGGACAGGGGCTTTGTGTGGATTTTGGCGGATCAGGGGAGAGAAGCCGGGAAGAGGCCCTGGCCCGGAAGGAAGCCCTGGCGGAGCAGACCCGGCTTTTATACGTGGCCCTGACCCGCGCCCGTCATCGGGTGTATGCGGTCTGGGGCCGGATCCGACGGGTCCGGGGTCGGGCTGCGGCCTGGGTGCTTCATGGGGTGGAAGGGGCGCTTCCGGATGCTTTGGAGCTTGAAAAGGATATGATGGACCTTGCCCAACCCGGCGTTCTGGGGTGCAGGCCGCTGCCCGAAGACAGGGGGATGCGCTGGACGGCCCAGGCCGGAGATTTGCAGGCCCTTATGGCCTGTGCGGCCCCATCGCTGTCCCAGGATGCTTTCCGGATCAGCAGTTTTTCTTCCCTTGTGGCGGGAAGGTATATGGATACCGCAGCGGACCGGGATGGGATCTCTTACATGGCGCAGCGGGAAACAGGGCGTCCTGAAGGCGGCATCGCCGCCTTTCCTGCAGGAACCCGGGCTGGCACCTTCATGCATCATGTGTTTGAAAATCTGGACTTCACAGGCAGTCCCCTGCACTGGCAGGCTGTGGTGGAAAAAAGCCTTGGCATTTACGGCTATGACGGAACCTGGACACCTGTGATCTGCGACATGGTGGACAAGGTGATGCGTCTATCCCTTGGGGAGGGCGGTTTTTCTTTAAAGGAGGTGGCGCCCGGGGCCCGGATCCGGGAGTTGGATTTTTATTTTCCCCTGAACATGCTGGATTCCAGGGATATTTCCCGCTGGGTGCGGGAAATCACGCAGGAGGCCTGCGATTTTATTCCGGAACAACTGGAAAGGCTTCAGTTTTCAAGGACCAGCGGCTATCTGCGGGGGGTGATGGACCTTGTTGTTTACCATGGGGGCCAGTACTTCCTTTTAGACTGGAAATCCAATTATCTGGGGGAAAGCCCAGGGGATTACGGGCCGGAAATGCTGAAAAGGGAGATGGCCGCCCACCTGTACACCCTTCAGTATCATCTGTATGTACTGGCCCTGGACCGCTACCTTTCCCTGCGCCTTGAAGACTATGATTATGAAAGGGATTTTGGCGGGGTGGCCTATGTCTTTCTCCGGGGTGTGGATCCGGATGCCGCTCCGGGATGCGGGCTTTTTTTTGAAAAACCGCCCGCGGAAAGAATCCGGCAGATGGGTCGTTGGATGATGGCTGAAGGTCTGATGAAGACGGAGGAATAGGCAAGGGGGTTTTGGGGAACCAGGCCCGGAAAACAATGAAAAAAAGAGAAAAATCAAAGGTTGATGATGGCCATCGTTGAAAGGTATGAAACGTTTTTGTTTGATCTGGATGGCACGCTGACAGATCCGAAAGAAGGTATCACCCGGTCCGTTCAGTACGCCCTGAACAGAATGGCGGTTCAGGAAGAGGACCTTGAGGGACTGGTCCGGTTCATTGGACCGCCGTTAAAGGAATCCTTTGAAAGGTATTATGGGTTCAGCGCGGCCGAGGCCGTGCAGGCCATTGGGTATTACAGGGAATATTTTCAGGCCAGGGGTATCTTTGAAAATTTTGTCCTGGAGGGTATGGACAGGATTCTGGCCCGGCTGATGGAAAAGGGCAAAGGGCTTTTTGTGGCCACATCTAAGCCCACGGTCTTTGCGAGAAAAATTGCAGACAGATTCGGACTTTCTCCCTATTTCACGGAAATCGTGGGCAGTGAGCTGGATGGGAGGCGTTGTGAGAAGGCGGATGTGATCCGCCATATTCTGGATCACCATGGCATCCGTAAGGAAAAGACCCTGATGATTGGCGACAGGGAACATGATATCCGGGGTGCCTTGAAAAACGGCATGGATTCCCTTGGGGTTGGCTTCGGGTATGGCAGCCAGGAAGAGCTGGAAGGCGCAGGCGCGGATTATTATGTGGAGACCATCGGGGCCCTTGAGCGGCTCTTGTTCGGATAAAAATCCTCATGCAAGGTGCGTTCTGCGCATACGCGGGGTATTTCCCGTGAAGGGGGAGAGTGCAAGACAGGAGCCAGCCTTTGGAAAAGCTTGAAGTCTTTGATCCGGGAAAGGATGGGGATCTGGCCGTTTTTTTCCGCATGCGGCCTCTGGACACGCACCTTGCGGCCCTTTTTCAGCGCATGGATCCGGACATGGATCCCCTTTTGGGTCTTGCGGTGAAAATTCTTTCCGCCCGCACCCGGGAGGGGCATGTGTGTCTGGATCTGGCGGGCCGGGATGGAATCTGGCCCAGGGCCCTGCGCATGGCGGGCATGGAAGCGAGTCTGGATGCCTGCCGCAGGAAGATGGCGACCTCCTCCCTTGTGGGAGAGAGGGCGGAAGAGATCCGGCCCCTTATTCTCGCAGGGAATCGTCTGTACCTGCGCCGGTATTTCCGGGCGGAGTCCGGGCTTGCCGAAGGGCTTCTGAAGCGGGCCAGGGAGGATGTGCATTTACCGGATGCCGTTGCCCTGAAAGAAGCCCTGGATCGGTTTTTTCCAGGCCAGCCTCAGGGGCCTGTGAACATGCAGGTGATTGCGGCCTTTGCAGCGACGAGAAAGAAGCTCTGCGTGGTGGTGGGAGGACCCGGAACGGGAAAAACCACCACCGTGTGCCGACTGCTGGCGACCCTGTGCAGCCTTGTTCATCCCCTGCCCGAGGTGGTGCTGGCCGCACCCACGGGTAAAGCCGCAGGCCGCCTGGCCGCCTCCATAACAGCGGGCAAGGTGGGTCTGGGCGGGCTTGGGGAAGGTCTTCTTGCCGCCATCCCTGAATCGGCTTCTACCCTGCACCGGCTTCTTGGCGCAGGGCAGGGGGGCAGGTTCCGTTATCACAGAGACAATCCCCTTTCCGCAGACCTGGTGGTGGTGGATGAGGTTTCCATGGTGGATCTTTTTCTCATGGCCCGTCTGGTGGAAGCCCTGAAACCCCAGGCCCGCCTCATTCTTCTGGGGGATCGTTTTCAGCTTTCCAGCGTGGCGCCGGGAGCGGTGCTGGGGGAAATCTGCAAAGGCGCTGTTAATCAGAAATCCGTGGCCTTTGCACGGGATTTTGAAAGCACCATGGGCGAATCTCTCAGGGATCTGCCCGTTCATCCACGGGTTCCGGTTATGGCCGATTGCGTGGTGGAGCTGACCCAGAGCTGGCGCTTTGACGCCGCAGGAGGTATTGGCCAGCTGGCCTGCGCCTTGAATGAGGGCTGCAGCGAAGGGGTGAGGCGGATGCTCATCCAGGAAAAAAGTGCGGGGGTCTGCTGGTGTCCTTTGGTGGGGCCTGGGGACCTGGAAGCCATACTTGGGCCTTGGGTAAAGGAAGGGTTTGGCGATCTGATGCAGGCCGAGGATCCGGAATCCGGTTTTGCGGCCCTGGAGCGTTTCCGGATTCTCTGTCTTCTGCGGGAAGGCCCTTTTGGCGTGGAAGGGCTGAACAGCCTTGCAGAAGGGATTCTCAGAAAAGAAGGCTTCTTGCGGATGGCGGCTCCCTGGTACGCGGGACGTCCGGTGATGGTGGGCCGGAATGATCCTGCAACGGGTCTTTTCAACGGAGACGTGGGCATAACCCTGAAAGATGGAAAAACCGGAGAGATTCGGGTGTATTTTCCCTGGGAGGGGGGGGGATTCCGGGCTTTTCATCCCCTGCGGCTTCCGGATGTGGAAACGGTTTTTGCCATGACCGTACACAAGAGCCAGGGCTCGGAGTTTGACCGGGTGCTCCTTGTGCTTCCGGATCGGGATACGCCGGTTCTGACCCGTGAGATCCTCTACACGGCTGTGACACGGGCAAGGCAGAAGGTGGTGCTGGCGGGCGGGGCGGAGCTCTTGGCCCTGGGTGCGGGTCGGACCATACGCCGGGCTTCGGGCCTGGGTGAAACCCTGTGGCGGGTTCAGGCAGAATGAAGAAGACCTTACGGAAATACCTATCCCATGGGGAGGGTGAAGGGAGCGGGGGGAAGGCGCAAGTGCCGGGTGGGGATGCATTCATCAAAAAACCGTCATGATGCCCATGCATGGAGAATCATGACGGTGAGGGTGTTGGGGGGCTGTGCTCAGGTCTGGATGAATTCGGTTTTTTCCAGTGCAAGCTCAATGTGAAATTTCTTGCCGTTCACGTGGAAGACCATACGGCGGTTGTCCCGGTAATCGCAGTCCAGAATCAGGGTGATGGCGGAGTTGAGGGCAAGGGCCTTGGGTTGGCCGCAGAAGCTTGAAAGCTGGAATTTATCTTCCACGGTGCGCATGAGCAGACCCATGATTTGGTTGGTCATTTCACCGATGCTGTCTGCCACCTCGTTGGAAGTATAATCCTTGGCCAGCTCGTCCTTGGGAATCCCCATGCTGGTCATGTAGTGGGTGTAAAGCTCCATGGAGGCGGCCCCGGAAAAATTCATGACCACCAGTCCGTTGTAGTCCCCGGTGAACTGCACAAAGCAGCCGATCTCAGGTTTCATGGTGACTTTGGGAATTTCCTGGAATGTGGTGGAATATTTGATGGGGAGCTTGGTGCTGGACTCCAGTACATGACGGGTTGCCTTGCAGAGGATAAGGGCTATCTGATCTATGGTGGAAAGTTTTTTTTCCGTATCCATAAAGGAAAATCCTTTTTTCCGGTGTAAAGGTTGGGGACATTTTACGGTATAAAATCTAAAAAACGGAAGAAGCATAGCGTAAAAAGCAAAGGATTTCCAATGGAAAACCATGGAGGGGCAAAGACCTGCTGAGGCCCATTGCGGTTCAGGAGGTGCTGGTCAGCCTTCCCCAAGGATGGTTTTGGCGGCATACCGGGCCGTGAGAATGGCTCCCCCGAGGAAGGTGCCTTCCAGGGCTCCCCTGCCGTGCATGTTGCCGCCTCCGAATCCTGCGGTTTCACCAACGGCAAAAAGGCCTGGGATGGGTTGATTGCCGAGATCCAGTACCCGGCTTTGCAGATCCGTACGGATACCGCCCAGGGATTTGCGGGTGAGGATGAAGGTTTGGATGGCCATGAGGGGGCCTGCTGCGGGATCGAGGATTTTCTGAAACTTGCAGATGCGCAGGCGATCGCCCTTGTATCTGCGACTGATGGCGATGCGGCGGAGCTGGTCGTCGGTGAAAAAGGCGGAACCCCAGTCAATCTGACGGTCATATTCCCGGATGCCCTGCTCCATGGCCTTGAGGTTGAGGGGGGGTTCCGGAGCCTTTGCCTGCATTTTGCGGGCAAGTTCTCCCAGAGTGGAGGCGGTGAGTACCTCGTCGGATTCCTGGATGAGGCGGTCGGTAAGCTCCTTGTTGCCAAAGAGCAGCTCTTTGATCATGCGGAAAAATTTTCTGTGGCGGAAGGCTGTCATGTAGTCGCATCCGGATACGGCCAGCTCCCTGAGGGCAATCCTGCGATTGAGAATGAGCCAGGAAAAGGATTCCTTTTCCCGGCAGAGACGCTCCACAAGGTAGCCCGTATCCGTGTACCCCATGAGGGGCAGGGGGCCGATGCGTTCTCCCCTGGCATTGAGCCAGAGGGCGGATCGCGGCGGCACCAGGCTGAGGCCGTGGTCTTCCTGCAGGCTTCTGGGATAGGGGATGCCTGCGGCGTAATGCCACTGGCGATCCAGGTGATCGAGCCTTGCGCCGATGGCGGCTGCGGCCTCATGGAGGCGACCATCGGCAAAACGGTGGCTTCCGTTTAAAAGCCTTTTGGGAATGGTGCTGAGGTGGGCAGGCCAGTGCTTGCGGACCTGGGAGAGATCGCCCCCGCAGATGCCCCCCGCAGCGAGGATAACCCGGCTTCCCTGGGCTTCAAAGGGCCTGCCCGTACCCTGCATGGTGCCTGTGCATCCGGTAATGACGCCGCCTTCCATGCGGAGGTTTTCCACGCGGTGTCCAAAACGGAGGGTGAGGCGCTGGCGGTTGGGATGGGCTTCCATGCGTTTGAGGATGCATTCCATGATGCGGTGCCCCGTACCCCAGGCAATGTGCCAGCGGGGAAGGGAATTGGCCGTCTGGAGCATGCCCCTTTCCGGCCAGTTCACCACAGGCAGGAAACGGATCCCAAGGTCTGTGAGAAAATCGTAGATGTCTTTTCTGGAGTTTTCCACATAGGCCTTGGCCCAGGCTCTGGACCAGGTTTCGTCTTTGCGGAACCGGGCCACCCGTTTCCAGTCTTCCCAGGCCACCTCCGGAGTGTCCGGAATCCCCATGCGTTTCTGCAGTGGGGTGTTTACGGCGCAGATGCCCCCAAAGGATTCCCTGGCAAGGCCACCCAGCCGTTCTTCCCGGTCCCGGTCGAGGATGAGCAGGGAAAGGCCGCTGTCCAGAAGCTCCAGAGCGCTTACGAGGCCGGCAATGCCACCGCCGACAATAATGACATCGCTTTTATAGACAGGTGCTGGGGCAAACATGGTCGGGCTTCCTTATATTTATGATACGCACACAAAGGATCGTATACAATAAACCTTTTGCCATGGCTTCCTGGAAAGCCCTCCGTCTCTGGCGGAATGGATTTTTCAGTATAAAATGAAAGACACGATAAGGATGCTGTTCACGCTGCCCCATCCCTGTGTTATTGTCAATAGCTTTTGGGTTTCTGTGGGTCTTTGCGCGGCGCAGGGCGCAGGGCTTTGGGGTATCTCTGCGATGCGGAGCGTGTATGAAGAATCCTTTGTTTGATAATTATCGCGCCCTTGTGGTCCGGGTGGAACAGCGCCTGGAGGAGATCCGCAGGCAGGCAGGTCCCCTCATGGTCTGCCGGAAGGGGTGCCATGGCTGTTGCAGACATATCACGGTTTTCAGCGTGGAAGCCTGTATCCTGGCCGAGGCCCTGGCCGGATTGTCCGAGGACAGAAGGCGGGTCATCCGGAGTCGGGCCAGGCAGGCGGATGCGGATGGGGAATGTCCCCTTTTGTGGGAGGGGGCTTGTGCGCTTTATGCGGCCCGGCCCATCATCTGCCGGACCCATGGTTACCCTCTGGTGATTGAGGATGAGGAGGGGGCTTTTGTGGATTGTTGCCCCCTGAATTTTTCGGATAATATGACAGCTGCGGTGTCCATGGCCCTGGCCCTGGAGCCTTTGAATCGCACCCTTGTGGCTGTCCACGCGTTGTTTCTGAGGGAAAGCGGCATGGAAGGCAGGCTTGCGGCCAGAATGAGTGTGGCTGAAGCCCTGCTCCTGCCATGGCCGCTGACGGAAAGGTTTGCATGAGTAAGGAAGTGGTGATCAGTGAAAGGGGGGCCGAAGCCCTGGAAAGGCGGCATCCCTGGGTGTTTTCCGGTGCTGTGCGCGGGGTGAGGGGAAACCCCGGAATGGGAGAAACCGTGGCCCTGCTGGATGCAAAGGGCCGCTGGCTGGGTTGGGGGGCATACTCGCCCGCATCCCAGATCCGGGTGCGGGTCTGGACCTTTGATCCTGAAGAAAGGGTGGATGGTCTGTTTTTTGAGCAGCGGATTCAGGCTGCCCTTTCGCTGCGTTCGGGGTTTTATCCCAATGGTTCGGTGACGGCCCTGCGTCTTGTATCCGGAGAATCGGACGGTCTGCCCGGACTCATTGTGGATCGCTATGACAAGGTGGCGGTCTGTCAGTTTCTTTCCGCAGGTGCCCATCGGTGGAAGGCGGAGATTGTTTCGGTTCTGGCAACTCTTCCGGGCATTGAAAGTGTGTATGAGCGTTCCGATGCGGAGGTGAGGAAAAAGGAGGGGCTTTGCCTGGAAAGGGGTCTTTTGCATGGACCTGAACCGGAAAAACGGGTGGAGATCCGCGAAGGCCGTCTGCGTTTCTGGGTGGACATACGGGAAGGTCATAAAACGGGGTTTTATCTGGACCAGCGGGAAAACCGCAGCCGGGTGATGGCCCATGCCTCGGGCATGCGGGTGCTCAATGCCTTTTCCTATACAGGTGGTTTCGGGATTGCGGCCCTGGCGGGGGATGCGGCCAGGGTGGTGAACCTGGATGCCTCCCGTGCGGTTCTGGATATGGCGGAAGACAACCTGAGGCTGAATGGCGCTTGCGCCGATGCCATGGAGAATGTGGAAGGCAATGCCTTTCAGGTGTTAAGGGCTTTCCGGAATGAGGGGCGTCTTTTTGATGTGGTGGTGCTGGATCCTCCCAAGTTTGCGGAGTCCAGAGCCCAGCTGAACCGGGCGGCCAGGGGATACAAGGATATCAATATCCTGGGGATGCAGCTTCTTGCACCCGGAGGACTTCTGTTCACCTATTCCTGTTCCGGCGCCATGCATACGGATCTGTTTCAGAAGATTGTTGCGGATGCGGCCCTGGATGCGGGCCGTGAGGGACGTATCCTGCGACGGATGGCGGCGGCGCCGGATCATCCCGTATCCCTGAATTTTCCCGAAGGCGAGTATCTGAAAGGGCTGATGGTTCAGCTGGTTTGAGTCTTTGCAACAAAAACCGTTTTTTTTAGTGAGGAAGCCAATATGGAAAAGATTTGCGCCCTGGGCGTTCTGGATGGTCGTTACCGGAGACTGACCGAGGATTTAAGGGATATTTTTTCCGAATACGGTCTCATCCGCCACCGCCTTGTGGTGGAATTGCGCTGGCTGCGCTTTCTGGTGGAGCGCCTGAAACTTGTGCGTCTTTCTCCGGAAGAGCTGGATCGCATGGATGGCATGCTTGCGGATTTCGGACCGGAAGAAGCCTTGAAGATCAAAGCCATTGAGCGGGTGACCAATCACGATGTCAAGGCTGTGGAATATTATATCAAAGAAAGGCTTGAAGGCCTGGGCCTTGGAGACGCCAGGGAATGGGTGCATTTTGCCTGTACGTCCGATGATATCAATAACACAGCCTACGCCCTGATGCTCAGGGAAGGCCGGGATTTCATTCTTGCCCGCGGCCAGGAGGTACTGGAGGCCCTGGAAGGTCTGGCCCGAACAACCCGGAGTGCGGCCATGATGAGCCGTACCCATGGTCAGCCTGCAACGCCCACCACCATGGGCAAGGAAATGGTCAATTTCGCCTGGCGCCTGCGTGAAGAGATGAAAGGCCTTCGGGCTGTGGAAATCGGGGCCAAGATGAACGGTGCGACGGGCAATTTCAACGCCCATGCCGCAGCCTTTCCGGAAGTGGACTGGATTGGCGCTTCCGAGGTTTTTGTTTCGGAGTACCTGAAGGTGAGTCCTCTGCTTTATTCCACCCAGATCAACCCGAACCACAGCATTGCCCAGGTTCTTCATGCCATGGTGCGGATGGCGGGGGTGCTTATGGATCTGGATCGGGACATGTGGGGGTATATCAGTCTTGGGTATTTCCGGCAGCGTCTCAAGGAAGGAGAAGTGGGTTCCTCCACCATGCCGCACAAGGTGAATCCCATTGATTTTGAAAACGGCGAGGGCAATCTCGGTCTGGCCGTGGCCCTGATGGAGCACATGGCTTTTAAGCTTCTTCAGAGCCGTTTTCAGCGGGATCTCACGGATTCCACGGTGCTGCGGAACATGGGGGCCCTGTTTGGCTACATGACCATCGGATGCCGCAACACCCTCAAAGGCCTGGGTAAGGTGGCTCTGGATCCTTTGCGCCTGGAAGAAGATCTGGCTGCCAATCCTGAGCTTCTCGCCGAGCCCGTGCAGACCGTGATGCGGGTGTATGGGGAGGAAAATCCCTATGAAAAACTCAAAGAGCTGACCCGGGGCCGGAAAATGACCCTGGAGGACTTTGGGCGTCTCATCGACTCCCTTGAAAAGGTGCCCGAGGAAGCCAAGGCCGGGTTGCGCAGACTGACACCCGCAGCCTATGTGGGCCTTGCCGAGGCTCTGGTGGATCGCTATTTTTCAGAAAATGGCAAGTAAGGGCTTTTTTTAAGGCTTTATGTTTTTCGGGGTTCATCCGATGAGGGAGAAAATGTTTTTTTGATTGGACGCTTTCATCCCATTGGCCGTTTGCGGAGGTTCAGAATGAAAAAAAGCCATGTATGGGGCCTTGTGCTGGGTGTTTTTTTTCTTTTCTCACATACGGGCGCTGCGGCTGAGGCCTTAAATACCCTGGTGGTCCTGAGGGACGGGCACCATATCCGCTCCCTTTATTTTGACGGGCCAGCCCAATACAGTGAGGAAGGACTTCCCCTCTACGACACTTCCCGCCGTGTGCGGGACCTGAACATCGCAGCCTTTCGTTTCACCAGAGACGGAAAACGTTTTTTTGTGCCCCTGGAAACGGCCAGCCGGGAGTTTGCCCAGGTGGAGCTTCTGGGTCTTCCCGGTCCTTCCCATGACAATCTTTCCCTGCGCATCACTCCCAGAAAGGGTGAAGCCTTTGAGGTGGAAAGGGCCACCCTGGTCCGCCATGTGGGGGATGAGTATCCGGCCCATGAAATTGAGATTGAAAAGTTCATGGCCCATGAGGACGCCTGGCGGCGGGATTTTCTTCCCATGGCTGCGGTGCGGGAAATTCATTTTGTAAGCCGGGAAAAGAAAAAGGAAGCGCTTACCGAAGAACGGGTGCTGGTGGGACCGGCCCTTTCCGGGGATGGGCATTCCGTAGAAGCGCTGACCGGACTTCTTCTGGCCATGGCCAAAACCGGAGGGCAGGCGGGCCGCTTGAGCTTTGACATCCGTTTTGATGTGAATTCCGCCAACCTGACCCCGGCTTCCCGTGTGGTGCTGGATCGTCTGTCCGCAGCTCTTAAAGATCCCCGGCTGGGGGGAACCCGGTTTCGCCTGGGCGGTCATGCGGATTCCACGGGTCAGGCGGCCCATAACCTGGCTTTAAGCCGCAGGCGTGCGGAAAGCGTGCGCACCTATCTTGTGCAGCAGGGGGGCATTGAAGCCTTCCGTCTGGAGGCCACCGGGTATGGGGATACAAGGCCTGTGGCTTCCAACAGAACGCCCGAAGGCCGGAAAGCCAACCGAAGGGTGGAAGTTGAATTTTTGTCACCGGGCTAGGAGGCGGGGGCTCGCCCATACAAAAATGTATTGGATACGGGGTAAATAAGGACTTTTTTGTTGTGTTTGTGTGGGAACCCCAGGGGCCATCTGTCTGGAATCCGATCTGATTCCAGGCAGATGGCCTTTTTTTAATGTCTGGCATGTTTCGTGAACGGCTTATTTTCCGGATATGAAAGAGGGGAGGGCATGTGTTCCAGGAAAATAGCGGACCCGAAGCCATGGCGTGTATCAAGGACCCCGGAGCCTTTCTTCTGCCAGGCATCCGGTCAAAAATTCTGAAAAAAGGGAGTCGCCATGTGGTGCAGTGGGGGGGGCTGACCCTGCATTCTGCCTTCCAGCCGGTGTACAGCCTGGCCCACAAGCGCATTGCAGGTTTTGAAGCCCTGGTGAGACCTGTGGGAAAAGATGGCAGGCCCATGCCGCCGCCGGATTTTTTCAGAGGGCTTTCCACGGATGCTCTGGTGCTGGCGGATCGCCTCTGTCGTGGCCTGCATGTGGCCAATTTTCAGGCTTTCCGTCAGCCGGACACCTGGCTTTTTCTCAATGTGGCCACGGAGGTGGCTGTGCATGCCGGACGCTATGGGGCTTTTTTTGCGGAACTTCTGGATGCCTATGGTCTGGCTCCGGCCTCTGTGGTGGTGGAGGTGGTGGAGGATCCTTCGGATGATCCTGAGCGCATGGATGCGGGCATCTCCTTTTTCCGGGATCTCGGATGCCTCATTGCCATGGATGATTTTGGGACGGGTGCTTCCAATTTTGAACGTATATGGCGTTTTTCTCCCCATATTGTGAAGCTGGAAAGGGGAATGATTGCCCGGGCGGGAAAGGAGCCGCGCACCCGGCGCATGCTGCCGGGCATTGTATCCCTTCTGCATCAGGCAGGCGCTCTGGTGCTGGTGGAAGGCATTGAAACGGAGGAGGAGGCCCGCATTGCCATGGCTGCGGATGCGGATCTGGTTCAGGGATATTTTTTCGGGAAACCCGATGGGAACATGCCTGGGACTTTTCCTGATTTTGACGGTCTTTTTGATCGGAGCAAGGGAGAAGCCATGGTCAGGGAAGCCCTGTGGCGGGAAAAAAACAAGGCCCTCATGGCGGCCTTTTCCCAGGCTCTGGAGACCCTTGTCTCCGGAGCAACACCGGAGGCGGCCTTTGACGGGCTTTTGCGGGATCCAAGGATTCTGCGGTTTTACCTCCTGCGGCCTTCGGGTGTGCAGGTGGGTCCCACCCTGGTGGCTGCGGG
>Ga0265295_1000225_pt1 | contig 117544 bp, 103 predicted proteins | sample Munlansysbiofilm_FD_192503 | JGI IMG/M metagenome (GOLD analysis project Ga0265295, IMG submission 192503) | Leachate microbial communities from a municipal landfill in Southern Ontario, Canada - Methane capture system biofilm | ecosystem: Engineered > Solid waste > Landfill > Unclassified ...
ATCATCCCCTCTCTCCTGATATCTGGTCTTTGTATATTTTCAGATTATCAGAAGTTTTCTTTGGGTGGGTCAATTTTCAGCTGCAATTTTGTGCTTTAGTGGGTCAATTTTAGGCTACCAAAACTAGACGTTTTTTAGCATTCTTCCTTCTGAGGTGTATTTTTCTTCTTTTGAAAGTAATTTGGTTAAGTCTTCTAGTAAATTCTGCATATTGTTCCTCTGTTAAATCAATCCTTCTCTTGGAGAAGATTGGTAATTTTGTCTTTCAAATCTTGTATTTTTTCTTCTGGTATTTCATCGTTTGTCAGCTTTGATAAAGCTGTTAAAGGTTTAATGTCTTTCCGTTTAGGTGCTTCGTACCCGAGAAAAGACTCCATATCTACATCAAAGAAGGCTATTGCGCATGTAAAATCATTTTTGTTTTCATTAATATATTTGTTAACTTCTTCCTGACCAATTTTTTCACCATCACCGTCGTAAAGTACAGAATGATTTATACCAAGCTCTGAAAAAAGATTCATATATCGGTGTATATTGAATTTGCCCATGGAATCTAATACATAAATCTGCTTTTTTTGTAACTCTTCCCAAGAATTAGCTATAAGATAATCAAATATTACTTTTTCTGTTGCACCTTCACAAATCAATACATGTTTGGCGAAAAAAGCTGATGCCCTCTCAGTATCTAGCCATAAAGAATACCGAAAACTTTCATCATCAATCTTCTTAAGAATATCCGGAGTTTCTTCACCAAGGTGTTTATCTTTTATAAATTTAATCAGTTTCGAATCACTACTATCATTTACTAATAAATCAGAAAAATACTTATACATGCCTGCATTCGTATTCCATAACTTTTCAAGAACTTCGTTCTTTATTTGATATACTGATGTTCTTCCACTGTTTTTGTTTACTTTTATTATAGATGGCAACTGATTGATATTCTTACTTACAAATGTTGTGGAATGCGTTGTTATCAAAATTTGATTTTCTTTGGAAAGTCTCTTTAAACTGAGATTTAAATATTCCTGTTGTGAAGGGTGTAAAAAAGCCTCTGGCTCTTCGAATAGCAACAATGTAAAATCAGGGTTAAAATCTTTTTTCTTCGGAGTTTTTTTATCGACATATTTACTGCTCAAACGAATGAGAGTATATATAATGTGTCTCTGTAATCCCTGGCCTAAATTATCAATATCGACTTCTGAATCCTGGAGGTTTCTATCAGTCACATAGTGGTTTAAAAGGTTTTTTACAATATCTTCCGGTTTTATTGCATTGATTTTAAAACCAAAATCTATTTCCCAATGAGAAATTTGCTCATTGATATCCTGAACAAGGCTGTTTAGTGAAAATTCGTTTCCTTCAGATTCAACTCTAAATTCTTTATTGAAATCTTCAAGAGCTGTGTTTAATTGCGAGTAGGAAGGGCTATTTGAAACAATTTTTTTGAAAACAAAGTTAGTTATGTCTCTTAATGGAGATGGTCCAGATAGTTTTAAAGTGTCAGATGTTTTGGACATTTCAGGGATGTAAATAGCAGAACCCAATTTAGCGGAAGATATGTTTTTCGCCCCATAGAATTGATTCTTAGATAATTCGCCTTTTTCATAAGCAAAAATATTGCTATTCTTCGAATCAATCAGTTCTTTATCATCAGATTTAAAATACCTTCTGACTTTCAGAACCTTATCAGCAGTTTTATATTCTTCTTTGATAAGTTCATTTTCTTCATCTGACAAGATGAATGTTAATTCAATCCACGATTCTTTATCATTAGTATCGAATTTGGGAAAATCTTTCTTATCATTGTATTTAGTGCCACCTTCTTCATAAAAAACTCGAAGTGCGGAAATTACATTTGTTTTGCCAGCATTGTTTTCACCGACTAATAGACTAAAGGCATCAAGATCAAATGATTCTTCTTTAATTGACCTGAAATTATGGATTTTAACACTCTTTATTTTCAATAGTTAATATTTCCTCCAGCAATTGCAAATACAGTTTTAGTTAATGAATCTTTGAATTAAGTCTATTAATTCTGTTCACTTTTAATCAGGTTTAGAGAAAAATAAAACCATTAAATTCTTTATTGCAAGCAAAAACTAAAACATTTCTCTGATTTCCTTCAGTATCGATCTTAGTGAAAATCTTGGAAACTATCAATAATTCTTAACGGCAGAATTTACCCCATTCCTCCATCATAGGTCTTCTTTCTTCCAAAAGTTCGTTTCTAGCGTAGGCTGCACTGGTTTCATCGCTATTTACGTGAGCTAAGGCAAGCTCAGATAATTCATCAGAGTAAAAAGGGTGATTATATTTTTTTGGCTGTCTTGCCCAATCTTTGAATGTAGACCTAAAGCCATGTGGGTTGATTAAATCATTTAATTTGGGATCAATATATTTTTTTCCTTTTTTATCAAGATTTTTAATGATGCTGTTCATTGCACCATCAGATAAAGCCTTACCTCTTGGGCTGGGAAAAATATATTCATTAATCTTGGGTAAGTTTATTAACAGTTCTACAGCCTGTTCAGATAAAGGGATTCTTTGTCCTCTCTCATTTTTTTTCATCTTAAAGTTTGGTATTGACCAAACCTTTTGTGACAGATCTATTTCAGTCCAAATCAAACTGCGTACCATACCTGGTCTAGCTGCCGTTAATATTAAAAATTCAAGTGCCTTTGGAGCTATTCCTTTTATATCTCTTAAATCTTTTATAAATTGGGATACTTCTTCTGGAGGAAGAGCTTTGTAATGGCTTTTTGTTTTATTTTTATCAGGATTAGGCATTAAAGTGCTTAGATGCCCATCCCATCTTGCAGGATTAAATTTAGAAGGTAAGATTTCAGATGCTATTGCATAATCAAAAATAGCTTTTAATCTTTGCTGAACTTTTTTACCCATATCTGCAGTTGTTAGCCAGATAGGATCAAGAATCTTTCGAATGTGATTTGTATCTATATCTTCAATGTTTAAATCACCAATAACCTTGAATGCATGATTTTCAAGAGAATTAATCCAGCTTTTTCTTCCCTTATCATTTTTAAGTTCCGGACTAATTTTTGTTTTATGATAGTGGTATGCTATTTCAGAAAAACTCTTGAATTTTTTTGCTTTTTCTTTTTTTCTTTCTTCAATGGGATTTATGCCTTTATATATTTGATCTTTTATTTCTCTTGCTCTTTCCCTGTTGTCATAATCAAGCCCTCCGCATTTCAACAACTTCACCAATTGATTTTTTACCATCGCAATATTTAGCCCAGTCTGACATTAAAGGCCGACGTTCTTCGAGTAGTTCATTTCTTGCATAAGCTGACCTTGTGGCATCACTATTTACATGAGCAAGTGCAAGCTCTGATAGTTCATCAGAATAATTAACATGACCGTACCGCTGTGGCTGTCTTGCCCAGTCTTTAAAAGTACTCCTAAAGCCATGAGGAACAACAAGCCTTCCTGTTGTTTCGTCTGTGTATGTCTTTCCTTTTTTATCAAGTCTCCTGATAACGTTATTTACTGCCGTATCACTTAAAATTCCGCCTCTTGGAGATGTGAAAAGATACTCACTCAACTTTGGTAGATCGGCTAACAGGTTTAATGCCTGCTCTGACAATGGCACTGTGTGAGGTTTTCCAGCTTTCATTCTGTCCGCTGGGATAGTCCAGACTTTATTCTTAAAATCAATTTCCTTCCATGTCGCAAGCCTTGCTTCCCCTGACCGGCAAGCTGTTAAAATAATAAATTCTAAAGCTCTTGCGGATATGCCTTTATAATCTTTAAGATCTTTTAAAAATTGATTTATCAGTTCAGGTTTTAACGCTGGTAAATGTTTATCCTGCTTTTTGATTTTTGGAAGTAACTGCTCTAAATTTCCTTTCCATGAGGCCGGATTAAAACCACGTTCCATAAGATTTGAAGCAATAGCATAATCAAAAATAACCTCTAAACGCTGTCTTATTCTTTTTGCTGTCTCATGCTTATCTGTCCATATTGGTTCAAGTGCTTTGATAATATGGTTTGTTTCAATGTCTTTAATATTGAAATCACCAATTACAGGGAATATATATTTTTCAATTTGTGATATCCAATTTTTAATATGCTTTTGATTTGTAAGTTCAGGAATGATTTTTATTTTATGATACTGATATGCTATTTCTGAAAATAAATTTATTTGTTCCGCTTTTGTTTTATATCGTTCTTTAACTAAATCTACACCTTGACTTTGAAGGTTTAAAAGCTCCCTTACTTTTTCTCTGGCATCAGCTAATGAAATATTCGGATAGCTCCCTAAGCCCCAAACATAAAATCTACCTCCTTTTTTTATTCTAAATCTCCAACTTTTAGCCCCAGATTTAAAACACCTTATATATAAATATGGAACACCGCCAACGGCATAATCGGAATTGCTTTGCCCTGGCTTTGGTTTTAAAGCTAATAATTGTTTATCTGTAATAGGGGTTTTTATTATCATAAATATTATCTTTCTTTTTAAGGGTATCCATAAGGGTATCCAAAAAGATAAGATATTATGATATTTAATGCAACAAGAAGAGACAAAGATTTTCTAAGAAGTGCTTGTAATGTGTGTTTTTATTGGGTTTTTGATATTGTTTGAAATTGGATGCAACTATGATGTGGTGGAGGCGCCGGGAATTGAACCCGGGTCCGGAGAGGTTCCACAAAGACTTCTACATGTTTAGTCTGTAGATTTAATCTCGCAGTCAAAGCCTTTTACAGACAGAAGTTTTTGACCGCCAGTCCGATTAATTTAATCTTTTTGTCAACGGACAGGACAAAAAGACGAGATTGCTGAGTCGACGCCCAGAACCAGAGACGCAATCTTACCCTGGCAGGACGGTAGCTTATGCTGCTACAGCGTAGTTATAATCGTCTGCGATTATGTTTGTTTCGCATTATACGGACTGCGAATCCGACATGCCGTCTTGGTTTCTATCAGCCCCGTCGAAACCAGATCGCCCCCAAATTTTAAAAGAACTTCTTAAAAACTGTATATATTATAATGATTCCTATCTTTAAGTCAATCAAATTTTTAAAATAAATTTAATATCGAGTTGGATTTCCATAGATTTGTTATCTAAATTTGTTAATAAAGATAATACCCCTTTGATTTAAATACAACCTTTAATAGTTAAAAAAATCAGTTAAGGTTTTAGTGTTGACAAAAAAGATTGGAAAGTATAGTTAGAGATATCTAATGATATTAAAGAGAATTGAAAATTATGGATAGAAAATGAATACAAAAATATTAAAAAAAAATAAAAAGCCCCTTACTTCTTCCATGGAAGACTATCTTGAAGCTATTTACCAACTGAGCCAGGAAAAAAGATTTGTCAGGGTAAAGGATATTGCAAAACAAGTTGGTGTGAAAATGCCTACTGTAACAAGTATGCTCAAAAACTTAAGGGACAGGGGGCATGTCTTTTATGAAAAATATGAGTTTGTAGAGTTAACAAAAGAAGGTGAAAAGGTTGGTCGTGAAATCCAAAGACGACACCAGATTCTTTTTAAATTTTTAACAAAAATTTTAAAGATAGATAATTTAACAGCCGACCAGGAAGCATGCAAAATGGAACATTCTTTAAGTCCATCAACCCTTCAGAGGGTGGTTGATTTTATGGAGTTTATTCAGATTTGCCCAAGGGCTGGAATGGAATGGCTTGATCATTTTGAAGAATTCAGGAAATCAGGGAATAATCCTGGAAAATGTCTTGAAAGAGGAGAATCTGAAATTCCTTGCCAGGTAATTCAAGACAGGGTTGAAATTCTTTCAAAAATGGAAAATAAATAATTTAAGTAAAAGCTTGAATTGGTTTTTATAAATTCAGGCTTTTTATTTGCAAGCAAACTTAGAGTTGTCTAACTATTCTGGGTGACAGATTTTACAAATTTACAGCTGTTAAAACCCAGAAATTTTAACCTTGACTAAAAAAATATCTTAAAGTTTTAAAAAAAATTATAAAATTTGTTTGACTTATAAAACATCACCTGGTACTTAGCAGAAACTTTTTAAGTTAGACATATCTACCAACGCCTGACTTTATCCTTAAATTATAGTGAATATAGGAAGCTGGCATCGGAAAAAAATAAATTAAGTTTTATGGTTTTTTCGCAACTTTTTATTTGAAGGGATTTTCAATGACTTTGGACAAAATTAAGCCGGGTAACAAGTGTAAAATAAAAGGTCTTTTGGTATCAAGCATGCTTGGTCAAAGACTTTTTTCCATGGGTATTTATCCAGGAGCAATTGTTGATGTTGTAAGAAATGCTCCGCTTGAAGATCCCATGGAAATAAAAATGGATTCAACTCTTGTGTCTTTAAGACATGCAGAAGCAGGTTGTGTGGAGGTTGAACCTCTATGAGTCTTGTTAACATTGCATTGGCAGGCCAGCCAAACTGCGGAAAATCAACTCTTTTCAATGCTCTTACAGGAGCTTCTCAGCATGTGGCAAATTATCCAGGTGTAACAGTTGAGAAAAAAACAGGGAATTTTAAATCTAAGGATTTAACGTTTTGCCTTACAGATTTGCCCGGAACATATTCTCTTACCTCATTTTCTTTGGAAGAAAGAGTTGCCCGTGATTTTATTTTAAATGAGGAACCAAAAGTTTTAATCAATGTTGCAGATTCCATGGCTCTTAAAAGAAGTCTTTTTTTTACTTTTCAGCTCATGGAAGCAGGGCGGCCTGTTGTTCTTGTTCTTAATATGATGGATCTTGCCCAAAAAAACAAAGTAACAATAGATCATGAAAATCTTTCCTTAAGACTTGGTGTTGAAGTTGTTCCTGCATCAATGAAAACAGGGATGGGAAAAAAAGAAATTATAGATTCTGTTTATAATCTTTCCAAATCAGAAAAATTAAAAGTTCCTGCCCAGCTGGATTATCTTCATATGGAACCTTATTTAAGAGAAATAGAAACCCTTCTTTCAAAAACATCATTTGCCCATAAAAAATTCCCCCTGAGATGGGCTGCCATAAAACTTATGGAAAGCGATGAAAATGTTGAAGAGCTTATTTTAGAAGAGGAAAATCACCTTGAAATCCTTGATTCTGTATCAGAATTAAGAAAAAATTTTGAAGAAACTTATGATTTACAACCTGAAATGTATATTTCACAAAGAAGGTTTGAGGTAGCTGAGGATATTATTCGAACTTCAGTAACAAAAGAAGAAAATTCCAAAAGAAATATGACAGATATTTTAGACAGTTTTTTCTGCCATAAAATTATGGGACCGATTTTACTCATAGGAGTTGTTTATCTTCTTTATTATCTTGCCATTGTCCAGGGCTACAATTTAACAAATTATACTTGGCCTTTGCTTGCAAAAATAAGAACATTTACTGAAATTATTATGCCTGCTCCGGGATTTATTGAAGAGCCTCTTATCAGATCTTTTGCACTTTGGTTTGTTGACAGCATAAATGCCCTTTTAAACTATATTCCTATTTTCTTTATTCTTTTTGGACTTATAGCAATTCTTGAAGACAGCGGATATATGCCAAGAATGGCATTTATAATGGACAGACTTTTAAACAGATTCGGACTTCACGGACAATCAACCCTTCCCATGGTTTTAGGCGGGATTTATGTTGGAGGCTGTGCTGTTCCTGCAGTTATGTCTTGCAAAGGAATACCTGATGAAAGATCAAGGCTTTCAACAATTTTAATTATTCCTCTTTTAAACTGTCTTGCCAAAGTTCCTTTGTATGTTCTTTTAATAAATATTTATTTTTCCGCACATAAAGGACTTGCAATGTTTTTTATTTCAACAATAAGTCTTTTATTTGTTCTTCCAGTTTCAAAAATTCTTACAATGACAATTTTAAAAGATAAGGAAACAGCTCCTTTTGTAATGGAACTTCCTCCTTATCATATTCCTTCTTTTAAAACTATTTTCAGACGTGCAGCTGAAAGGGTGTGGCTGTTTTTAAAAAAGATTACAACCATAGTTGCAGCAGTTGCAGTGATTGTTTTTGTTCTTCTTTATTATCCTGGAATAAGTAATGAAAGAATGAACTATTATAAAAATATTGAAAAAAATGCAATTTCAGAATTTTTAAATTCAGCTGCAAATACTTCATATAAAGATGAGTTTGATAAAGAAAAAGTAGTAGAGCTTGCTAATTTTTACGATTCATATCGTTCTGCAAGAATGCAGGCTGGTTCTAATTTCAAGAAAAAAGAAAAAGCGTTTGAGCAAAAAAATCCTCTTTTTCTTTCAATTGTAAAACGATCTAAAGACAAAGATTTGAAAATACTTGGAAGGGAACTTAGGAAGCTTGTCAGAACAAGGAAAATGGCTACCATGGAAATGCAAAAAGAAAGAATAAACAATAGTTTCCTTGGGAAAGCCGGAATGGCAATGGAACCTGTTACAAAATATGCGGGGTTTAATTGGAAGGTAAATGTTGCCCTTTTAAGTGCACTTGCCGCAAAAGAAAGCAGTGTTGCAACCCTTGGAGCTCTTTATCAGCAAGATGAGTCAGGTTCATCTCTTGAAACAAGAATGGAAAAGGAAGAAAAAGGATTTACTTCTCTTCATGCACTTTCACTTATGCTTTTTATGGTTTTGTATCCACCCTGTGTTGCAACAGCAATTGCAGTTAAATTAATGTCTGGTTCAGCTAAAATTATGGTTTTTTCTGTAATTTATCCAATGGTTATAGGTGTTGCTGTTTCTTCTGGAGTGTTTTCTGTATCAAAGGCTTTTGGTTTAAGCGGTTTACAGGCAATGTTTTGGTTTTATGGAATTGCCTTGATTTTTACAATACTAATGGGGTTTGTAGGCAATGATAAAAGTTATCAAAATTAAAGGAGAAAAAAATGGTTAAAAAGTTATCAGCTTTATTTGTTTTTTGTGCTTTGCTCTTTTTTACAGGGCAATCTTTTGCTCATACACCACTTTGTTCATGTTATGATGAGGGCGAGGGAAGTATTGTTTGTGAAGGAGGGTTTTCAGACGGCTCTTCAGCTTCAGGAGTTGAAATGCGTGTTGAAGATAAAAATGGAAAAATTGTTTTAAAAGGAAAGATGGATGATTTTAGTGAATTTTTGTTTCAAAAGCCTGAACATGATTATGTTGTAATTTTTAATGCAGGTCCTGGGCATGAAATAAAAATTGATGGCGATAAAATTTATTAATAACTAAGAGGCAGGGTTTTAAAGTTAATCAGTTTTAAAGAAATTAATAACTGAAAGTAAATACTTTAAATAATGCCATTTTTTTAACTAAAAAAGTTAGAGGGGTCAAAATGAAGAAGGGTTGTCTTGTTCTAGTGGGGTTGTTTGTTTTAATCTTTGCAGTGCCGGCATATTCACATTTTCAGATGATTTATACACCAGAGTCAGCTTTGACAAATGCATCTGAAATAGATCTTAAGCTTGTATTTACCCATCCCTTTGATGGGGGATATACAATGGATATGGGAAAACCAGTTAAGTTCTTTGTTGTAAAAAGAGAAAGAAAAACAGATCTTTTAAAAACTCTTAAGCCAATTGAGTGGAAAAGCTCTACAAATTCGGGGAAGGCCTATGAAGCAAAATTTAAATTAAGGGGAATGGGAGATAATGTTTTTTGCCTTGTTCCTGAACCATACTTTGAAAAAAATGAAGATATTTACATTCAGCAGATAACTAAAATGATTGTAAACACTGCTGGTTTTCCAACAGACTGGGATTTGGAAACAGATCTTCCAACAGAAATTGTTCCCCTTGATAAGCCTTATGCACTTTGGACAGGTAATGTATTTAGAGGAATTGTTAAAAGTAATGGAAAGCCGGTTCCTTATGCTGAAATTGAAGTTGAATACCTTAATCACCAGCCTTTAATTGACAAAAATGAGTTTGCAAAGGAGGGTGCAGTAGAAGCTCCCCAGGATTCTTTTGTAACCATGGGAATCAAGGCAAACTCAAATGGAGAGTTTACTTTTGGTATTCCAAAAGCTGGATGGTGGGGTTTTTGTGCTCTTGGATCCGGACCTTCAAAAAAATATAAAGGAAAGGAACTTTCCCAGGATGCTGTTATCTGGATCCAGGCAAGAGATATGAAATAGTTTTGATTATAATTAAAGGCACAATGGCTTAGTCCATTGTGCCCGGTTAATAAAAAAACAAACAAAAAGAGGATAAGATGGGGGAGATTTTTGTATTTATTATTGTTGGAATATCAGTAGTTTATGTGGTCAGAAAGCTTTACCTTTCTTTTAAGAACGATTCTATAGATTCCGGTTGTCAGGGATGCTCAGGGTGTGAAAATCCCAAAATCAAAAAATAGTCAATTGTAAAATAAGATTTTGCAAATCTGATTTTGATTTAAATGATTCTAGGCTTATCCATTTCAGGGTTGTATTTTTGTTTAATGAGTTATTTAATTGATTAATAAAAACTTTAGATTGAAAATATGATAAATTTGATTAATTTAAGTAATTGTCAGATTTAATATATTAACTTTTAAATAAAAAACTTGATAATGGGAAATACTTTTAAATCAAAATGGAAATTAAAAGATCTTATTGACTTTGACTATTTTCTTTTTTTAAGAAAAAATAATGATAAGGATAGGAGATCTTCAGACAGGGAATTTTATCTGGACAAAATAGCTCCTTTTGCTAATTTTGAAAGCTCCAATTTTAATCAAAAGGATCTTTTATATTTATGGGCCAGTGCAAAAAAAACAGAACTTATTAAAATTTCCAATCCCCAGCTTCCAGGTGAGTGGTCAGTATCTGCAGTAAAATTAATTGTATTGATATTTTCTGTCTTGTTTTTTTTAATTGGGCTTTTTACTGCTTTTGGATTTTTGTCATATTCAGGAGTTTCTCCTATTAATGTATTTTATTATTTTGGAATTTTTGCAGGATTTCAAATTTTAATTTTACCTTTTGCTTTTATTCCTTTCTTTTTTCGGAATGAGAAAAGTTTTTTTAAAAAATTTTCTTTGTTTTTACCAGTGGCTGGTTTTTTTAAAATAGCTTTCCAAAAAATTTTCAAAAAATTCTTTCATAAATCTTCATCTGACCCAAGCGTTTTATATTCTTTTGATTTTTTAAAATACAGCCAGCCTTTGTTCTGGCTTTTTTTTACAATTTCTCAAGGGATAATTGCTTTATTTAGTACAGGAGTATTGATAGGAACCCTTATTAAGGTAACTGGTTCTGATCTTGCCTTTGGGTGGCAAACAACTTTAAATCCAGGGGCTGAATATATTTACAAAATTGTAAGTTTTATTGCTTCTCCCTGGGCATGGTTTATTCCAGAGTCCATGGCAAATCCTTCTATGGATCAAATTATAGGCAGCAAAATTATTTTAAAAGAAGGGATTGCTTCACTTTCAACCCAAGACATGACTTCATGGTGGCCTTTTCTTTGTTTTTCTGTATTGTTTTATTCGATAATTCCAAGGTTTATAATTATGCTGGTGGCATATTTTAATTATAGCCGAACCATTAAAAAATATCCTAAAGACAGTTCAGAGTTAAGACAGCTTTCAAGATCTCTTTTAAGACCTGAATTCGATTTTAAACCCAGTGAAAAAAATTTAGAAAAAGATTTAAGATCTGTAACCAAGCCTGATTTTTTAAAATCTGAAAAAATTAAAGAAAATTTAAATCCAACTTCAACAGGGGTAAGACTTATTTTACCAGAAGATATTTATAGTGAAGAAGTAATTGATTTTATAGAAAAAATAATAGCCAAAAAATTTGGATATCTTCTTTATCCTGTGATAAATTCAACTGGAGTATCAGAATTTGATCAGCCCTGGTTAGAGGAAAATATCAAAAAATCAGGTAAAAAGTTTATAATTATGCTCTGTCTAGAAGCCTGGCAGCCTCCTTTAAAACAAACTATTGAATATATAGAAAATTTACGTAAAATATCAGGTAAAAACTGTGAGATCCTGGTTGCCCTTGTTGGGAAACCGGGAAAAGAAGATCTTTTTTTGGATGTAGAAAAAAATGACTTTGAACTATGGCAGTTTAAAATTGATTCTATTAAAGATCCTCTTGTTTCACTTACTGAGCTGAAATTGGAATAGATATTATGGGGAAAAATATAAATGAATCAAACTTTAAAATACCAGTATTTGCCATTGTAGGTCATCCAAACGAAGGTAAATCTTCAGTTGTTTCAACTCTTGCTGAAGATGACAGGGTGAAAGTGAGCAGATACCCTGGTGAAACAACAGAGTCTATGTCTTATCCTGTGATAATTGACAACCTGGAAATAATAAGATTTGTAGATACCCCTGGATTTCAAAATCCTGGAAAAACCCTTGCCTGGATGAGAAATTACAAAGGGGATGCTTCAAATATTTTTAAAAATTTTATTGAAGAACACAAAGAAAACCCAGATTTTAAGGATGAAATTGAGCTTCTTACACCTATCAGCCAAGGTGCTTGTATTATTTATGTTGCAGATGGTTCAAGACCAGTAAGATCCATAGATAAAATGGAAATGGAAATTTTAAGGCTTACAGGTCAGCCTAGAATGGCTGTTCTTAATGCCAAGGAAAATGAGGATAAATATCTTGATGAATGGAAACTGGAGTTTACAAAGAACTTCAATTCTGTTCGCATTTTTAATGCACATACAGCAACTTACAAGGAAAGAATTTCTATTCTTGAATCCTTAAAAGCAATGCATCAAGACTGGCAGGAAGAAATAGCCAGGGTTGTTGATGCCTTTAAAAATGACTGGGACAACAGAGCTGAGGAAGCTGCAGAGTATATTTTGGAGTTTTTAAAAAAAAGCATTAGTTTTAAAATTAAAAAAACTTTTTCTTCCAGGTCAAAAACAGAGGAGTTTAAAGAAGAACTTGTTAAATCCTATAAGCAAAAACTTATAAGTTATGAAAAACAAGCCTGTCAAAAAATAAAGAAGCTATATAAACACAATATTTTTAATTATTCTTTACCGCAATATTCAGTTTTAAATGAAGACTTGTTTGATGAGAAAAATCTTGAAATTTTAGGACTTAAATCAAGTCAGCTTGCAATTGCCGGAGGAATTGCCGGTGGTGTAATGGGTGCTGTTGCTGATGGAATTTTTCACGGAATAAGCCTGGGAGTATTTACAGCAATTGGGGGAGCCGCAGGTGCTGGTTATGCTTATTTTAACAAAAACAAAATTGCAGATGTAAAGCTGGCTGGAATGAAACTTGGGAAATTTGAAATTATAGTAGGTCCATGCAGAAATATTCAGCTTTTTTATGTGCTTATGGACAGAATTCTTATTTTTTATTCAAATTCAATTAATTGGGCCCATGGTAGAAGAGAGGAAAGTTTTTCGGACAATTTTGTAAAATCAAATAAAATTGGATTTTCTTCTCGTCTTGATAATGAAAAAAGAAAGATATTTGATAAGTTTTTTAGGCAGACAACCAAGCCAAAGTCGGTAAAAAAAGAAATGGTTTTGGAAAAAGATTTGATCATGGAAATTAAAAAAATCCTTCTTTCAATTTCAGGCAATTAATTTTTTAAATATATTTTGAGAGTTTGACTAAAACTGAAATTTTAAGTGATTTGTTTTTCGTAGACAAAAATTTATTATATTTAATAAGTAAAACATAAAAGCCCGGTAAAAACTACCGGGCTTTTATAATTTAGAAATCAGATGTTTTTATCAGTCTTTGTTAAGTCTTTCTTTTACTTCTTCTTCAACCTGCTCAATTATTTCTGCTGGAGCACGTTTGTAAAAACCAAACTCCATTGTAAATTGGGCCTTACCCTGGGTGCAAGATCTTAAGTCAGTTGAATATCCAAACATTCCTGAAAGGGGTGATTCTGCTTCAATTGTACACATAGGTCCGTCTTCGTGGACAGATTTGATTATACTTCTTCTCTGGTTAAGGGTTCCTATAACATTTCCCTGGAATTCGCCTGGAGTTTCAACAACAACCTTCATTATAGGCTCAAGTATAGTTGGTTTTGCTTTGTAGTAAACTTCAAGAAAAGCATCTCTTGCAGCAATGCGAAAAGCCATTTCAGATGAGTCAACTGCATGGGAGGCACCATCGTTAATTACCACTCTTACTCCTGTTAAAGGAAACTCAAGTCTTGGTCCTTTTGCAAGGCAGTCTTTGAACCCAGCTTCACAAGCAGGAATGAACTGTCTTGGAATTGAACCGCCTTTAATAAGGTCAACAAATTCAAATTCTTCCTCAATTGGCTCAATATAGCCTGCAATTCGGGCAAATTGTCCTGAACCACCTGTTTGCTTTTTGTGTGTATAATTAAACTCAGCATGCTTGGTAATTGCTTCTCTGTATGCAACTCTTGGCTTTCCTGTTGTAACTTCAGCTTTATATTCTCTTTTCATTCTTTCAATATAAACTTCAAGGTGAAGCTCGCCCATACCTTCAACAATGGTTTCTCCTGACTCATCATCTACAAAAGTGCGAAAAGTCGGGTCTTCCTTGGTAAATCTCTGGAGAGCCTTTGACATGTTCACCTGGGCTTTATTGTCTTTTGGTTGTACAGAAAGAGAAATAACAGGTTTGGGAATAAACATTGAAGTCATTGAAATATTGATTGCAGGATCACAAAACGTATCTCCTGAAGCACAGTCAACTCCAAAAATAGCTCCAATCATTCCTGAAGGAATTTCATTTATATCTTCCATTTGATCCGAATGCATTTTTACAAGACGGCCAATTTTAATTTTTCTTTTTGTTCTTACATTTATAAGGGTGTCCCCCTTTTTTACACTTCCTTGATAAACCCTGATATAAGTAAGCTGACCATATGCTCCGTCTTCAAGCTTAAAAGCAAGAGCAACTGTTTTTGCTTCAGGGTCATTTGAAAGAATAATAATTTCTTCTTCATTATCCAGGTTAAGTCCTTCATTTTCTATCTGGGTGGGGTTGGGAAGGAAGAGTAAAACCGCATCAAGGAGTTTCTGGATTCCTTTGTTTTTAAATGCAGAACCCATTGCAACAGGAGTAAGCTCTCTTATTAAAGTACCTTTTCTTATTGCAGAGATAAGCATATCTTCGGTAATTTCGGTTTCTTCAAGAATTGCTTCAGTGAGTTCATCTGAAAAAAGTGAGGCAGCATCAATTAGTTCTTCTCTTTTTTCTTCTGCCATTTCAATAAGGTTTTCTGGAATTTCTTTTTCTATTAGATCGTCTCCATTAATGCCTTCAAAGTAATAAGCTTTCATTTGAATAAGATCCACCACACCTTCAAGTGAATCTTCAAGCCCTATGGGAATCTGGATAGCAACTGCATTATGCCCCAGTTTTGTGTTAAGTTGTTCAATAACTCTGAATGGGTCTGCTCCGACTCTGTCGCATTTGTTAACAAATGCCATGCATGGAACGTTATATCTTTTCATCTGCTGATCAACGGTAATAGACTGGGACTGAACTCCACCAACTGAACAAAGAACAAGAATAGCACCGTCAAGTACTCTTAAAGATCTTTCTACTTCTATTGTAAAGTCAACGTGACCGGGGGTGTCAATAATATTTATCGGAGTATCTTTCCATTCACAGAATGTAGCTGCAGAGGCAATGGTAATTCCTCTTTCCTTTTCAAGCTCCATATGGTCCATAGTTGCTCCGACACCGTCTTTGCCTTTTACTTCATGGAATGCATGAATCCTTTTGGTGAAATAAAGAATTCTTTCGGTGAGAGTAGTTTTTCCGGAATCGATATGAGCACTTATGCCTATATTTCTGATTCTGTTAATGTCGTATTTCATTTCCTGTTCCTTAAAATATAAAAAAATTGTTTAAACTAAAAAATTACCCGGTTTTCCCTGTACAAAATATTTATAATATTTTAATTCAGGGTTGGTTGACCATAAATTTTTGATGAATAAAAATACAAAAAAAATCGGCATTTAAGAAAAAATGCCGATGTAAACTGACTAAAGCAATAACAGATATACTGAAGTAGCTGGATTGTCAACTAAAAAGCACATTTTTTTTAAATTTGCCTATAAAAAGTCTTATACATATTTTAGTGATAATAGTCCACCACTATCTTTGTTTCTAGATTTAATATTTAGATAGGTATTTCTTTGTGAACAATATGAATAATAAATTGAGCAATTTTTAAGTTTGCCTTATATAATTGCAAATTGTCTCAGCTTAAATTCATTGTAATTTTTTAAAATTAATTCTGGTTTATATCAGCATAGTATTTTTTATTATCATCATAGAGAAAGGGATGCTTTTTAATGAAACCACAAACTCCTTTACTTGCAGTTGACGGGATTGTTGTTTACAAAAAAGGAATTATTCTTATTAAAAGAAAAAACAAACCAAAGGGATTTGCTTTGCCCGGAGGATTTGTTGATATTGGGGAAACAGTTGAAAATGCGGTGAAAAGAGAAGTTTTTGAAGAAACTGGAGTAAAGGTTGAAATTGAAAGGCTTTTTAATGTTTACTCAGATCCTTTTCGGGATGAAAGGGGGCATTGTGTAAGTATTGTTTTTGTATGCAAACCCCTGGATGAAAACTTTCTTCCCGTTGGAGGAGACGATGCAGCCAAAGCAATTGTCTTTGATTTAAAAAACCTTCCTTCAAATCTTTGCTTTGACCATAAAAAAATAATTTCAGATTTTATCAAAGGTAATTAAATGAAAGATTTTAACCAGGAATGGGTTGAGTTTTTAAAAAAAGTATTTTTAGAAATCAATATAAATTTAACTGATACTCAAACCTCCCAATTCCAGATTTACGCCAAAGAACTGGTGTTTTGGAATAAAAAAAAGAATTTAACTTCAATTTCAAACCCAAAAGACATTGCAGTTCTTCATTTTGTAGACAGCGGTTTTGTACTTCCCTTTATAAAAGATAAAAACAAAAAAATTGTAGATTTTGGTACAGGAGGGGGATTTCCTGGCCTGGTTCTTAAAATTTTAGATCCAGATCTTGATCTTACCCTGATTGATTCCTCAGGTAAAAAAATAAGCTTTCTTAAATTTATCGCAAGAGAACTTGGATTTAATGATATAAGCTGCATCAATCAAAGGGGTGAAGCTTTTTCTTCTAAGAATAAAAATCTGTTTGGATACAGCGTTTCAAGGGCATTTACTGCTATTGAGCTTTTTTATGAAATCATGCTTCCCTGTCTTGAAAAAACAGGGGTTTGTATAGCGATGAAAGGGCCTGATACTGAAAAAGAAATAAATGATTTTCACAAAAAGTCTTTCATATATAATGATAAAGTTTTTTCAGGAAAAGATGTTTTAATGGATATCCATGAATACAGACTTCCTGTTCTTGATCATCAAAGAAAAATCATATCCTTGACACATTCTGCAATTGTGAAATAAACTTAAAGGATTTAACAAAATGACACTTATTTTATTCGGAGGAATATATGGATTATAAAGATACGCTTAATCTCCCTAAAACAGGTTTTCCTATGAAGGCAAGCCTGATTGCCAAGGAACCCAAACAGCTTGAAGAATGGGAAAAAATAAATCTCTACAAAAAAATCAGGGAAAAATCAAAAGGACGGGAAAAATTTATTCTCCATGATGGTCCTCCTTATGCCAATGGAAATATTCATATTGGAACCGCACTTAATAAAATTTTAAAAGATATGATTATCCGTTCCAGACAAATGGCTGGTTTTGATGCTCCCTATGTACCGGGCTGGGACTGCCACGGGCTTCCAATTGAACATAATGTGGATAAAAAGCTGGGTTCTAAAAAGAAAGATATGTCTGCTTCACAGGTAAGGGATGAGTGCAGAAAATACGCAGACAGATTTATTGAAATTCAAAAGGATGAGTTTAAAAGACTTGGAGTAATGGGAGAATGGGACAACCCATATCTTACAATGAATTATGAATATGAAGCCAGAATTGCAAGAGAGTGTATGCAATTTAGAATTGACGGCGGATTATATAAAGGTAAAAAACCTATTCACTGGTGTTGTAATTGTAAAACAGCCCTTGCAGAAGCAGAAATTGAACATAAGGATAATAACTCTCCTTCAATTTATGTTAAATTCAAAGCTATTGATAATTTAGATATGAAAGAGTTTGAAGGAAAAGAAGTTTTTGCAATTATATGGACAACAACTCCCTGGACAATTCCAGCTAACCTTGGAATTTGTGTTCATCCTGACTTTATTTATCAAGCTATTCAGGGCAAGAATGAAAATGAAGTTTATATTGTAGCAAAAGAGCTTTCTGAAAATCTTTGTGAAAAATTTGGAATTGATTATAAGCCTTTAAAAGAATTTGAAGGCAGTGAAATTGAAAATAAAAAATGTCTTCATCCTTTTTATGACAAAGAATCCTTGGTTGTTTTGGGAGACCATGTAACTTTGGAAACAGGTACAGGACTTGTTCATACATCACCGGGCCATGGTGCAGATGACTTTATTGTTGGACAAAAATACGGACTTGATGTGTTTGCTCCAGTAAAAGACAATGGAACTTTTACAAAAGAAGCAGGTGAAGATCTTGAAGGTCTTTTTGTTTTTAAAGCCAATGAAGTTATAAATGAAAAACTTGATAAACTGGGAATGCTTGTTTTAAAAGAAGATTTATCCCATTCATATCCCCATTGCTGGAGATGTAAAAGACCTGTTATTTTCAGAGCTACTCCCCAATGGTTTATATCCATGGAAACCAATGATTTAAGGAAAAGAGCTCTTGAAGAAATTGATCAGGTAAACTGGATTCCTAAATGGGGTCGTGACAGAATTTATAATATGATAGAAAACAGACCTGATTGGTGTGTTTCAAGGCAAAGAGTATGGGGAGTTCCCATTCCTGTGTTTTATTGCGAAGAATGCGAAGAAACTTTTATAAACAATGAAACCCTTGAAAATATTTATTCTCTTTTCAAAAAACATGGTGCTGGAATCTGGTTTGAAAAAGAAGCAGAGTTTTTCCTTTCTAAAGATGTAAAATGCAGTAAATGTGGTTCCAGCTCTTTAAAAAAGGAAACAAATATTCTTGATGTCTGGTTTGATTCAGGAGTAAGCCATGCTGCAGTTCTTGATGAAAGAAAAGATGAGTTAAGATGGCCAGCTGATCTTTATCTTGAAGGAAGTGATCAGCATAGGGGCTGGTTTCACAGTTCTCTTTTAACTTCTGTTGCAAACTATGGAAGTGCTCCTTATAAGGCTGTTCTTACCCACGGGTTTGTTGTTGACGGAAAAGGCAAAAAAATGTCCAAATCCGTTGGTAATGTAATTGCCCCAAAAGAAGTAATAAATAAATATGGAGCTGAAATTTTAAGACTTTGGGTTTCTGCTTCAGATTATCGTGATGATATAAAAATTTCAGACAATATTTTACGCCAGCTTTCAGATGCTTATAGAAGAATAAGAAATACCTGTAGATTTTTGCTGGGCAATCTTTCTGATTTTAATCCTGATACTGAAAAAATAGATTATGAAAATCTTTCTCAGCTTGACAAATATATGCTTCACAGGCTGACTCAAGTTGTAAAACGGGTTAAAAAAGCATATGAAGAATATGAATTCCATTTGATTTATCACACTCTTTATAACTTTTGCACTGTGGAACTTTCTTCTTTTTATCTTGATATTGAAAAAGACTCCCTTTATGTGCTTGGAAAAGATTTTACCGAAAGAAAAGCTGTTCAAACTGTGATGTTTGAAATCCTTAATTCTCTTGCTTCCATGATGGCTCCAGTTCTTCCATTTACTGCAGAAGAAATTTATTCGTTTATGCCAAAAGGAGAGTACAAAGAAGAAAGTGTTCATCTTTCATCTTTTCCAAAAGTTAATTCAGATTTTCTTAATAACGAACTAAGCGAAAAATTTCAAACAATGACCAAAATAAGAGAGGTTGCCCTTAGAGCTCTTGAAGAAGCAAGAATTAAAAAAATCATAGGTCATCCCCTTGATGCAGGAATTAATCTTTTTGCCTCAGGTAAAACCCTTGAAGCTATGAATTGGTATAAAGGAGATTTAAGCGAGTTTTTTATTGTTTCTCAATCTAGTCTTTCAGATATAAAAGACAAAACAGAAGATTCAATATCAAGCGAAGAATTGGAAGATTTCTTTGTAAGTGTTTACAAGGCAAAGGGTGAAAAATGTGCAAGGTGCTGGCATTATAGCGAAACAACTAATAAAGACAGCCAATACAGCGATGCCTGCGAAAGATGTGTGAAAGTTTTAAAAGTAATCAGCTGAAATAAAAATTAAAATTGTTTATAAACCCTTGTGTCTAAATATTTAGTTTATTCACAGGGGTTTTCATTGTTTAATTAAATCACACCCCTAGATACGGTTTAAAATAAATGGATCACAGACTAAGATTTGTTCTCATAGTTTTGATTGGAGTTTTATTTGATCAGGCTTCTAAGATTATTGTAGTAGAGTATATTCCCCTATTTCAAAGTATTGAAATTATTCCAGGTTTTTTTGATCTCACCCACCTTAGAAACCCTGGAGGTGCTTTTGGGTTTTTTGCAGATAAATCTCAAAATATAAGAGTATTTGTATTTGTTTTCATGGCTTTTATCGCTCTTTTTTTAATTTTATGGTTTTATAAAACAACGGATAAAAACCTTAAATGGCTTAGAATTTCATACTCAATGATATTTGCAGGAGCAGTGGGAAATCTAATTGACAGAATAAAGTTTGGATATGTAGTGGATTTTTTAGATATTTATATTAAAGACATGCATTGGCCTGCTTTTAATATAGCCGACTCATTTATCTCCATTGGAATGTGTATCATAGTTTATCATGTACTTTTCAATAAAATTCCTGATTTTTAAATTATAACTGGTAAAATAAGAGGAAAGTAAAATGCATCCTGTTTTTTTTGAATTCAAATCCTTTGTTATTCATACATACGGAATAATGGCCGCTCTAGGATTTCTTTTTGCCATTATGGTTTCAGGTTTTCTTGCTAAAAAAGAAAATATCAAAAAAAATGAAATTTCAGATCTTGCTGTTTATATTATTTTATCTGCAATTATTGGTGCAAGAGTGTTTTATTTTTTTGTGGAACCTGAATATTTTTTAAAAAATCCAATAGAAATATTTAAAATATGGAAAGGCGGTCTGGTTTTTTATGGAGGCTTTGTTTTTGGACTGTTGGGAGCTTTTATTTTTATAAAAAAAAGGAAGCTTCCCTTTGGAAAAACTGCTGATATAATTGCTCCTGCCCTTGCTTTAGGACATGGAATAGGCAGGATAGGCTGTTTTTTTGCAGGTTGCTGTTATGGAAGACCAACTGAGCTTCCCATAGGAATAGTTTTTAAAAACCCGGAAGCTTTGGCCCCTTTAAATCTAAGTCTTCATCCTGTTCAAATTTATTCTGTTCTTTCAAATTTCTTTCTTTTTGCTGTTCTTATTTTCTTCTATAAAAGAAAAAAAAATGATGGGGATGTTTTCCTTTTATATCTTTTTTTGTATGGAATATTAAGAATGATAATAGAATATTTCAGGGGAGATAACAGGGGGGAATTTATTTTAGGCGTTTTTTCCTTATCTCAATTTATTGGGTTTTTGGCTGTTATCTCTGCTGTTTTGATTTATTTGTTTAAAATTATGAAACATAAGACTTTGGAAAAATGAGTGAAATAAATTTCTTTGATCTGAAAAAAAAAATTAAAACCTTAAACAACTCTGGTCTTTTTTATATTTACGGTGATTTATACCTGTGTGATCAGGCCAAAAAAACAATAATTGAATTTTTGCTTTCATCTCAAAACAATCAGTTTTCTGTTGAAGAATACGATGGGAATTTTAAAAGCATAGATGAAGTTTGTGAAAGTGTGTTTACCTATTCCTTTTTTTCGGATCAAAAAATAATTGTGTATGAAAATCCTTCTTTTTTTGAAAAAGCTCCTGAACCTAAAAACTCCCTTGAAAAAATCAAAAAGAATTACATTCAAAACAGGCTTGATTTAAGTGCTTCAGGACTGATTAGAATGTTTTCAGAAGATCCAGGTGATGATGACTCTTTCTATGACGAGCTTGGAGATAAAATTAAAAATGAATTTTTAAAGGAAGAAACTGATAATTCATGGATTGATCAGATAATTGCCTATGCAAAAGAAAATAAAGTAAAGATAAGCAGTAAAAAACAAGAAAATGATTTGTTTTTAGAATGGCTTGAAAAAGATTTTCCCGAAAACAATTATCTTATAATTCTATCTTCAAAAACAGATAAAAGAAGTAGAATTTATAAAAAGCTTGATAAAAAAGGTGAAATAATTAATTGTCTTCTTCCTTCGGGGCAAAGAAAAGCTGACAAGGATAAAAGAGATGCAGCAGCAAGAGAAATTGTATTAGCAGAGCTTGAAAAAGCAGGAAAAAATTTAACAATCAACAATAATACTTTGAATTTATTGCTTGATTATTCAGGGGATGACTTGAGAACTCTTGTAAAAAATTTAAATCAGGTAATTGTTTATTCGGGTAACAAAAACAATATCAATACTGAAGATCTTAAAAAAGTGTTGGAAAGAACAAGGGAAGACCCTATTTTTGCTTTTACAGGTGCTGTCAGTGAAAGAAAAATTGAAGATTCTCTTTTTTATATGTATTCTCTTATTTCCAATGGCTTTCATCCCCTGCAGATCCTTTCAGCCTTATACAATCAATTTTCAAACCTTCTTCTTGCATCAGAATTTTTAAATTCTCATTCACCGGGTTATTTGCCAACTATGAATTTTAATGTTTTTTTATCTGCAATAGCTCCGCAAATAGAAAATTATGAAAATAGTTTTTTAAAAAAAATTGAAGACTTAAGCTTAAAAAAATCCAAGGATAAAAAATATTTAATATCAAATGGGAAAAAAATTTCATATCCTGTTTTTTTTCTTTTAAAACATGCTTCTAATTTTAAAATAGGAGAGCTTAAAAAAGCATTAATTGAGCTTGGTGAGATTGATAATTCAATAAAAAACGGAGCAGAACCAATTAAAATAATTGAAAGTTTTCTTTTCAGATATATAAGGTAATGGATTTAAAAAATCATTGGTTAGCAACTCATTATTTTTTGGTTGGACTATGCAATTTAAGTTTTGTGCTAATCTTTTTTTGATTTTAAATCCTTGCTAAGTTTTTCAAACAAAAGTTTTTGTTTTTCCTTTTGTTTCTTTTGAAATTCCTCAATTTCTTTTGTTTTATTTTTTTGTTTTTCCTGAAAATGTTTAAGTTCATTGTCAAGTTTTGGAGGCTGTTTTTCCCTTGGGATCTCTTCAATTAAAGTGTGATCAATTAAACAGATCTTAAAATTACGATCTTTTTCAATTAAATTAATTATATTTTTTTCTTCAAGTTTTCTTAAGACAAAGAGAGTTTCCTCCTGGGAAACATTTAAAAGTTCTGAAACTTCTTTAACAGAAGGTGGAAGTTTATTGTTTTTGTATTCAATGACCCTGGAAGCTGATATGAGAAGAAGAGCTTTATTATATAGGGACATGTTTTTCATTTATATTGGCTCCGTGTTTTTTTAGTTAACTTGACATAATAATTAAGTGAGAGTATCAATTCTCTTAAAAAAAAGTCAAATCTAAAGATTAAATTAAAGTAAATACTAATTTACTTAAAGCAATATCTGGCTGGATTTTAATCTTGGCTGAATTTAGGCAGAAAAATTTTATTCCAGATCTATATAAAAATCAATCAGGAGGGGAAGATGACTGAAATTATTGATATCAACTCAAGAGAAATTCTTGATTCCAGAGGAAATCCAACCGTTGAAGTTGATATTCTTCTTGAATCCGGAGCCTTTGGACGGGCTTCGGTTCCTTCAGGGGCTTCAACTGGAGCAAGAGAAGCTCTTGAGCTAAGGGACAAAAATGAAAATTATTATCTTGGCAAAGGGGTGGTTAAAGCAGTTGACAATGTAAACGGACCTATTGCAGAAGCTATTATAGGGCTTGATGCTTCTGAACAAAGAACCCTTGACAAGGTACTTATTGAACTTGATGGAACAGAGAACAAATCAAAGTTTGGTGCAAATGCTCTTCTTGGTGTTTCAATGGCTGCTGCAAGGGCTGCTGCACAGGCACACGGGCTGCCTCTTTATAAATATATAGGCGGAATCACAGCTTATACTCTTCCCGTTCCCATGATGAATATAATAAATGGCGGAGCTCATGCGGCAAACAACCTTGATATTCAGGAATTTATGATAATGCCTGTTAATGCTTCCTCTTTTAAGGATGCCCTTAGAATGGGAACAGAAGTATTTCACCATCTTAAAAAGATTTTAAAATCAAAAAATTACAATACTGCTGTTGGTGATGAAGGGGGATTTGCTCCAAACCTTGGTTCAAACAGGGAAGCTCTTGAACTTATTTCAGAAGCTGTTTCAAAGGCAGGATACAATTTAGGTAAAGATATTCTTCTTGCATTAGATTGTGCTGCAAGTGAGTTTCTTAAAGATGGAAAGTATAATTTAGAAGGTGAAGGTAAAATCTTGTCTTCTAAAGAACTGGTTGACTATTATCAAGGACTGGTAAACGATTTTCCAATTATTTCTATTGAAGACGGTCTTGCTGAAGATGATTGGGAAGGGTGGTCACTTTTGACCCAAAAGATTGGTGAAAAAATTCAGCTTGTTGGAGATGATCTTTTTGTAACAAATCCAAAAGTTCTTGAAAGAGGAATTAAGGAAAAGGTTGCAAATTCAATTCTTATCAAGGTTAACCAAATTGGAACACTTTCTGAAACCCTAGACGCTGTTGCCATGGCTAAAAAAGCAGGCTATACAACAGTGATTTCCCATAGAAGCGGTGAAACTGAAGATTCTTTTATTGCAGATCTTGCAGTTGGTCTTTCAGGAATGCAGATAAAAACAGGCTCTCTTTCAAGAAGTGACAGAGTTGCAAAATATAACCAGCTTTTAAGAATTGAAGAAGAACTTGGAAATCAGGCTGTTTATCCAGGAAATATTTTTATTTAATTTAAACCAAGAACTGCGGCAGGATTGAATCCTGCTGCATCAGAAATTTGTTTAATATGAAAAAAGTAAAACACATTGTTTTATTGCTTGTTTTTTGTTTGTTTATCAGCCCCAATGTTTATGCCTTTGTTCCTGATGCCCCGAACCTGATTAATTATATGCTCAGGCAAAAAGGAAGGTGCAGCTCATATTTCAGTGCTGTAAATTCAGACATATTTTCCTTTGGCGGTTCAAACATTTCTGAAACAAAAATAGATCTTTTTTATTCTTGTTCAGGTGATTTCAGGGCAGATTGGATAACAAGTGTTAAAATGCTTTATATTGAATCTTTAACAGGATCCCTGACTTTATTTGGAGAAGAGATAGTTTCTGAAGACCCTTCGAAATATTTTCTTTTCAAAGATATTTTCTGGCTTTATGATTATGAAAGTTTAATGGGTTTGCTTGGAAAAAGGGGTTGTGAACTTTCAGAGGTCAGGCTTGACAAGATTGACGGTAAAATTTGTTATGTTGTTGGCAAAGTAAATGAAAATTCAATTAAAGATCAGGCTGAACTCTGGATAGACAAGGAGACTTTTCTTCCTTATTATTATAATCTTGTTTTTGAGGGTAAAAGCTGCTCATTTAAGTTCAAGCAATATTTCAAGACTAGCGGGTTGTTCTATCCAAAAACAACAGAGATTTTTATCAACAATGAATTAACCAGGAAAATTGATGTTAAGTATTTGAAGTCTTCTTTTAAACCAAATTCAAATAGTTTTTTCAATTTGGATAAGATTAAAAAATTATACAAAAAATCTGACTCAGGTTTTGGAGATGATTTCCCCTGGAAAAGCGATTCCATTGATAAAATTTTTGAATAGTTATAAGGACAATCAACTGGAAACTCAGGAATATCTGTTCCTGGATTTATAAACTTCTAAATTTTTAATAATTCAAATTATAAGGCAGGTTATGGCTGGAAATTCAAATAAATATATTTTTGTTACAGGGGGTGTTCTTTCATCCCTTGGCAAAGGTCTGGCTTCAGCAGCAATAGGAGCTCTTCTCGAAAACAGAGGACTTAAGGTTACAATTCAAAAACTTGACCCCTATATTAATGTTGATCCTGGAACCATGAATCCCTTTGAGCATGGAGAGGTTTTTGTTACAGATGACGGAGCAGAAACAGACCTTGATCTTGGTCATTATGAAAGATTTATATCCTCAAGACTTACAAGAAACAACAACTTTACCACGGGTAAAATTTATAATTCAGTTATAAAAAAGGAAAGAAGAGGAGAGTATCTTGGAGGTACTGTTCAGGTAATTCCCCATATAACTGATGAAATAAAAGCATGTATAAAAAAGGTTGGTGATAATGTTGATGTTTCCATAGTGGAAATTGGCGGAACCATTGGAGATATAGAATCCCTTCCTTTTCTTGAAGCAATAAGGCAGATGAGATCTGATGTTGGAAAAGAAAATGTATTATATCTTCATCTTACTCTTGTGCCCTTTATTAAAACATCTGGAGAGCTTAAGACCAAACCTACCCAGCACAGTGTAAAAGAACTCAGAAGCATAGGAATTCAGCCAGACATTCTTTTATGCAGAACAGAAAAATATCTTACAGATGATTTAAAAAAGAAAATTGCACTTTTTTGCAATCTTAGCCAGGATCATGTAATTACAGCTATTGACGTTGATTGTATTTATGATGTTCCAGTTGTATATAATCGTCAGGGACTTGACGATAAGATTCTTTCCCACTTAAATCTCTGGGCTCGTGCTCCTAAACTTGAAAACTGGGAGCAGCTAATTTACAGATTTAAAAACCCAAAAGATGAAGTGACAATTAAAATTGTCGGTAAATATACAGATCTTACAGAATCATATAAAAGTTTAAATGAAGCTCTTATTCATTCAGGGATAGAAAACAATCTAAGGGTTAATTTTGATTTTGTTGATTCTGAAACAATAAGATCTGGAAATGTATCTGAAAAGCTTTCAGGAAGTGATGGGATTCTTGTTCCCGGCGGTTTTGGATTTAGAGGTGTTGATGGTAAAATAGAAGCAGTACGCTTTGCCAGGGAAAACAAAATTCCTTTTTTTGGAATTTGTCTTGGAATGCAGGTTGCTGTAATTGAATTTGCAAGAAATGTTGCTGGTATTATCAATGCAAACTCTACTGAATTTGATGAAAAAACCAAAGATCCAGTTATTTATCTTATGAAAAAATGGTTTAATGAAAAAGAGGGTATAAAAGAGTTCAGGGATGAAAATTCAGACAAAGGCGGAACAATGCGCCTTGGTGCCTATCCATGTATAGTTGAAAAAAACACCAAAGCTTATGAAGCGTATCAAAGGACTGAAATTTCTGAAAGACATAGGCATAGGTTTGAATTTAACAATGAATATCTAAAGCCTTTAAAAGAAAAAGGTCTTATTATAAGCGGGATGTCTCCTGATAAGGAATTGGTTGAAATGGTGGAAATAAAAGATCATCCTTGGTTTGTGGGATGCCAGTTTCATCCTGAATTCAAGTCCAGACCAATGGATTGTCATCCTCTTTTCAGGGATTTTATCAAATATTCATATAAGTATAAAAACTCTAAAAAATAAGCTTGTAAAATTTAATAATTGCAATAAAAAAAGCTCTGAATAATTCAGAGCTTTTTTATTTTGAATACTGATTTTTCAATGCTTTTTTAGTAAACGCTCAAGAAATCCTTGCAGGCCTTCTTAACTGTTTACTTTTGATTTGATAACATCAAAACCTAATTTGTTAATTGCACCTTCTATTTTTTCAATTGACACTAGATCTTCGTCAAAATCCAGTTTTACTTTGCTGGAGTTGAATAATATTTTTGCTGTATCTTGGTTTACACCGCCTAAAGATTTAAGTGCACCTTCAATTTTTTGAACACATGATGGACATGTTAAAGTTTCTAATTGAATTGTTGCTGATTTCATATTATTACCTCCTCCTGTTGTTTTTTATTGTAGTTTTCAAAGTTTTTATCTGACTGCTATATTACCCCATTTCACCTGATAAAGCTTTGACTTAGATCAAAAGTTTTTTATTTTAGATTATAACGTAATAATCTCATACCATTTAAGACAACAACCAAGATACTGGCTTCGTGCACTAACATGCCAATTGACATATTTACCCAATCACTAAATAATACGCCTGCTAATAAGACTAATACAACACCTAGGGCAATAAAAATATTTTGCTTCATGTTTCTAGCCGTAGCTTTTGTTAATCCAAGTGCGTGTGGTAAATGACTAAAATCTGAATTCATTAAAACAACATCTGATGTTTCAATAGCTACGTCTGTGCCACTTCCCATAGCTATACCAATATTTGCCAAAGCTAGTGAGGGGCTGTCATTAACACCATCACCAACAAAAGCAACTATTTGGCCTTGTTCTTCAATTAATGTCTTTATATACGCTGATTTGTCTTCAGGCAACATGTTCCCATGGGCTTTTGTTAAGCCTATCTCACGGCTAACCACGTCAACTGTTCCCTGGTTGTCGCCCGATAACATAACAAGATTTTTCACTCCTAATTTCTTTAGTTTTAACAGAACCTCTTTAACGCCTGGACGTATCTGGTCACGAATACCCATTAAAATTTTTAGTTTTCCATCAACTGAAGTTAATACAAGTGAGTTCCCATTTTTTTCGAAACGAGTTAGATCGGCTTTTGTTTTTTCATTTAGTTCAACATTTTCCCTTTCCATTAAGGCAGCATTACCAACAGCTATTCTGTGCCCACTGACACTAGCTACAATTCCGCCGCCTTTTACAACCTCTGTATTTTCAACTGGTGAGAATGTCGTTTCACCAATTTCCTCTAGTACTGCTTTTGCTAATGGGTGACCTGATTCTCTTTCAACACTTGCAAGGTATCCTAATGCTTCATCAATCTTATCTCCATAATATTCTTTTTCTGCAACCGATGGATTGCCTAGAGTCAGTGTTCCAGTTTTATCGAATACCATTGTATCCAACTTGCTGAAATCACTAATTACTTCACTACCTTTTAGTAATACCCCATTACGTGCTCCATTCCCTATACCAGCAACATTAGATACTGGTACACCAATAACTAAAGCACCTGGACAACCTAGAACCAGAATAATAATTGCTAGTTCAAAATTTTGTGAGAATAACCATACTATAAAGGACAGGACAAGAACTCCTGGTGTATAATATTTCGAGAACCGATCTATGAAACGTTCTGCTTCTGATTTTGAGTCTTGTGCCTCTTCTACCAGTTCAATGATTTTACCAAAGGTTGTATCTTCGCCTACGCGGTCAGCAACAATTTGAAGAGTTCCATTATCCAGGATTGTACCAGCAAATACATTTGAACCCTTTTCCTTTCCAATGGGAATAGATTCTCCTGTAATACTTGCCTCATTAATACTACCTTCACCAATTAAAACTGTACCATCAACAGGAACCTTTGCACCAGTTTTAACAAGTAAAACATCTCCTATGTTAACTTCATCCACTTCAACTTCTACAAACTCTCCATTTTCCATTTGCTTTAGTGCACTCTCTGGGGCCATTTCTGTTAATTCCTTTATGGCAGAGCGGGTTTTGTTTAAGGTGCGTTGCTCTAAAAAGGCACCGAATAAGAATAAAAATGTAACAATTGCCGCCTCTTCATAATTTCGAATTAAAAATGCACCAAAAACTGCGATTGTAACTAAAACATCAATACTAACCACTTTTACTCTTAAAGCTTGATATGCTTGAATAGCAATAGGCGCTACACCTAAGATGGATGCAACAATTAATGACCAGTTAAAGATGGTCATATTATCGATTGTCCATTTGCTTGAAAATCCAACGACAATCAAAAGACCACCAATTAATGCAATCTTATTTTTACTGTTTAAAATATACCGTTGCATGTCTTCACCATTTTTTTATTGTTTTTTGTTTTACGATTTTAGAGCAGTTTAATAATAAAATCCACAATGCTGTTCAATGTTATATTTTTATTGCACAATTTTCTCTATCTTTGAAGGTGTAGATTTTTTTAAAAATTCCCCTAAAACGGCCCAAAATACCAGATGTATCTACATGATTTCAAGAAAGAGACGAGTTTATATAACTGCTGTGCTTAGAAAATAATCCTTGAGTTTTGAGTTCAAAATGAGTGGATTCGTTTTGAACGGGAATCCACTCATTAATTCGTTGTTTTTTTAAATCAATTTTGATCTATAATTTGTAAATTAAATTTTTTTATAAAGGCCAAGTACTTTTTCCTTGGTCATTATTTTTTTCCAGTCTTTACCAAGGGCATTTTCCCAAAGAGGATCAAGGCCAAGACAGATTTCAGCCATCTGGTCAAATTGTTCGCTGGTAAGATTTTTAGTTATATTGACTGGAAGCTCGATTTTATGCTTATCCATCATTTTTTTAAACTTTTCAACACCTTCAGGATAAAATTCTCCAAGCTGATTGAATGCAAGACAATTGCCTATTCCGTGCTTTACACCAAGAACAAAGGCAAGGCCATATGAAAGTGCATGACAGGCTCCAACCTGGGAGTAAGCAATTGACATTCCTCCAAAATAAGAAGCCATCATCAGCTTGTCGTCTGAATCTGGATGATCTTCCAAAAATACCTGTTCGCAAAGAGCCTGGGATTTTTCTCCAAAAGCCCTTGCAAATTCATTTATAAAGGTCCCTTTAAGAGCTTCTATATTGTGGATAAAGCAATCCATTCCTGTATAAAACCATTGATCTTTTGGAATGTTTTTAATCAGTTCAGGATCAAGAACCATTTGATCATAAACTGTATGATCAGAGTTAAGACCAAGTTTTCTTACAGGGCCTGTTAAAACGCAAGTTCTTGATACCTCAGCACCTGTTCCGGAAAGAGTGGGGATTCCAACTTTATAGACTCCTGGTTTTTTAATCAGATCCCAGCCCTGATATTCATGGGACTTTCCTTCGTTTGTAAGCATAAGGGAGACGGCTTTGGCAACATCCATTGTACTTCCTCCGCCTATACCTATGATTCCATCGGGGAAATTATCCGAATCTGAAATTAATTTATCTCTTAATTTGTCTACATCTGAAGTTGTGGGTTCATAGGTTACATCAATGAAAATCAATTCGTCATTACCTTGGAGAGGTATTCTTTTTTCAAGGTCTTTTCCTTTGAAGAAATGATCAACCAGAAAAACCATTTTTTTGGAACCAGTTCTTTTTTCTTTTAAAATATCGGCCAATTGATCAAAGCATCCGCGGCCAAAAACCACTCTTGATACTTGTTTGAAATTTCTATGCATTATGCTTTCCTTAAATTTAAATGTTTACGCTTTTTTTCAATGCTTCAACTCTTTTTTCCATTTCTTCTTCAGTCCAGCTAAGTTTTATCAGCATTGACAAGGTTCTTTTCATTATTTCATCAGATTTTTTAATATTTATTGTTTCAGGGTTAAAAAATTCTGAAAACTCAGTTTTGTACAAACTAACCTTTTCTTTGAAATGATCCCATTTTCTAAGATAATGCCAATTATTATCATACCAGTAAAATGTACCGTCTGCTTTGTTTTTGTTAAGATTTTCCAAGATTTTTCTAGCAGCATTTTCGTCTTCAGTAAAAAAAGAGAGGAAACCTCCATTATCTCCTTTTTCATCGATAATTTGTCTAAGCTCAATGTTTTTTAAATCTTTAAGTTCGTTTTTAAGAATTTGTTTGTTTTTTCTTTGAATGGAAATTATTTCATCAAATCTTTCAAGCTGGGCAACCCCAACAGCTGCATTAAGTTCGCTTATTCTGAAGTTAAGCCCTGGGAAAGGGTGGTTTTCTTTTCCTCTGTCATTGCCGATATGATCATGACCATGATCAGAAAATGCGTGTGCATTTTCATAAAGCTCTTTTTTGTTTGTAACAACAGCCCCGCCTTCTCCGCAGGTTATTGTTTTAACAAAATCAAATGAAAAACAGCCCATGTCTCCAAATGTTCCTGCATAAACATTGTTTATTGAGGCTCCAATTGCCTGACATGCATCTTCAATAAGAATCAGGGAGTTTTTCTCACAAATATTTTTTATTTTATTAATATCTGCCATTGCTCCGCACATGTGGACAGGCATGATTGCTTTTGTTTTTTTGGTGATTTTAGATTCAAGAAGATCAGGATCAAGACAAAGGGTTTTGTCAATATCTGAAAAAACAGGCATAGCTCCGGCTGCAATTATTGCTTCAATTGTTGCAACAAAAGTGAAAGGAGGAACAATAACCTCATCTCCTTTGCCAATCCCACATGAGGCAAGAGCTATTGAAAGGGCTGCTGTTCCGCTTGAGCATAAATGGGTAAAATCAACGTTTAGTTTTGATGATAGTTTTTCTTCAAATTCTTTTGCTTTCCAGTGTCCGTTTCTCATTGAATCAAAATTGTAACGCATGAGAATTCCTGATTCCAGGACATCTGAAACATGTTTTTTTTCTAGGTCTCCGAATAACTCAAAGCCAGGCATTTGGCCTCCTTAATTTATATTTAGAAAAGGTGACTAAAATAATTTGCTATTAATTTTCTTGCAAATTCAGATGACTTGGTTCCTATAAACTGACCATGGCCAATTAACACAGAAAAAACAATTGCTTTTTGTGAATCATTGTCTATTGCATAGCCTGAAAACCAATCATATTTAACTTCTTTAGAATAATCAGAAATTGAGCCGGTCTTTCCTCCTATAATTATATTTTTCATGGTTTTGCCATTTCTATAAGCATTAAATGAGTTTTTTGCTGTACCGGCTTTTACTGTTCTTTCCATCATTTCTGCTAATTTTTTTGATGTTGATTCATTTATAATTTTTTCCTTGATAGAGGAAATATTTTCATATCTTGTATTTTGGCCATCATCTATTATCTTTTCAACAAGCAAAGGATTTATAAAAAAACCTTTATTAGTTATGGGCATACTTAAAAAAGCTGAATGGAGAACAGAAATTTTGGTTGAATTATTATACCCTGATGCTATTTCAGCCCAATTGTACTTTTTATCACTTATATTTACAACCCCGGTAGTTAATGGAATTTCTGTATCTGCTTCTTTGTTTAAAAGGAAATCGCTTGAAAATTTTATAAGATTGTCTTTTTTAAGTTCAAAAAAACCAATTTTTCCAAACACAGGATTTACAGACTGGGCAAAAGCATCTTTAAGTTTTATATAATTTGTATATTTAGTTGTTGAATTTGAAAGCTGCTTTTTATAAAGAGTATACTTTCCCCCGTTAAAAGCCATTTTCTGATTTGGGGTATAGTTTTTTGTTTCAATCACAGCAGCCGAGGATATTATTTTAAAAAGACTGGCAGCCGGGTATAAAGTTTTTGTACATGGAGAAATATTTTCTGAAGTTTCAAAATTGTATCCCTTTAGGCCAAGTACTTTTCCTGAATATGCATCTGCAATGGCAAAGCATATTATTTTAGGAGCCCCATGACCACAGTTTAAAGCGGCTTGAATTTCCATCTCAAGATAATTTTGAAGATTTTCATTTATAGAAGTATGAAAAACAATAGTTTCGTTTTTTAGCTTTGAAACAAAGTATTTTTTTGTAAATTCTGACTCAGGGATGTCTGTTAATATTTCTCTTATTTCAGTTTTTGAAATTAATTTTGGTTCAAAAACAGGAGAGTCAACTTTTTTGCTGCTGAGTTTGAAAATTGAAAATATTGATAAAAACAAAAAAACCATTAAAAAAACAAATTTAAATATTTTTTTTAAATTTGTTTTTTTTGTTTTTTTCTTATCAAAACGATTTCTTTTACCTTTATCAATATAATCGTACATTTAAATGCTTTAAACAACCTTTTGGCTACTTTGAAATTGATTTTAAATCCCTTAAATCAAATATTGTTTCATATCCTTCTTCATTTGAAACTCCTACTCTTTGTTTAAGGGGGAGATGTTTTGTAACAACTCCAGGCCCATTTGGTGTTTCCACTTCTTTGCCTAATTCAGGAAGTTTGTTGTGTAAATATTTGTATGTATCATTTTCATAGTGAAGGCAACACATAAGTCTGCCGCAGACTCCAGAAATTTTTGTGGGATTGAGAGACAAACCCTGAACCTTTGCCATTTTGATTGAAATGGGTTCAAAGTTTTCAAGATATGATGAGCAGCAGATCTCTCTTCCGCATCTTCCAACACCTCCGCAAAGTTTTGCTCTGTGTCTTATTCCAACCTGCCTCATTTCAATTCTTATATGATATTCTCTTACAAGTATCTTGACAAGTTCTCTAAAGTCAACACGACCGTCGGCTGTGAAGAAAAAAGTTAGCTTTTTTGCATCAAAGGTGCTTTCAACCTTAAAAAGGTTCATTTCCAAGCCTAGTTTGATTACCTGGGTTGAACAAAAGTCAAAAGCTGTTTTTTCATGTTGATTGTTTTTTTCAATGAGTTTTTTATCTTCATCTGTAACAATTCTTAATACAGATTTTATTTCCTGTTCATCAGGATCCAATGTCCTGGGTGAAGGAGGGTGAATAACCCTTGCCACACCAAGACCTTGTTCTGTTTCAACAACAACAAGGTTTCCCGGTTCAAGCTCTTTAATTTGAGTTTCAAAATCATATATTTTACCGGCGGGCTTAAATCTTACTCCGGTTATTATTATTTCATTTTTATTCATTTATTGCTGCCTGAATTTTTAAAAGTGATGATTTGATTAAAATTTTTGTATTAACGTTTCCTTTAAGTCTTGATTGAGCTAGATAAATTGTTTCAATAATTTTATCTAAAGTTTTATTGTCAAATTTTTTATTGTTTTCTGCAATCAAAATCTTGGATTCATCAAAATAAACTTTATCTTCTAAATATTTCCCTGCAATGAGATCTCTGAAAAACACCAGCATATAGGTGAAAAAAGATTCTATTGTTTTTTTCCCTGAGATTAATTCTCCTGCCAGAAATATCATATTAAAGTTTTCAAAATTATCTTCTAAAAGTTTTTTAAAAATATTTGAACATAATTCAAAGTTCTTTTGTGAAATTCCAGACTCATTTTTAATCTGCTCTGATGAATAAAGATCTTTTTTTTCTAAATCATCTAAGTCAGTTAGATTGAATCTGAAAACCTGACATCTTGACCTTATGGTTTTAAGAACACTAGATGAGTCCGGAGCCGTAAGCACAAAATGGGTGGCTGCAGGAGGTTCTTCCATCATTTTTAAAAGGGCATTTCCTGATTGAAGATTTAACAAAGATGCGTCTTTAATATAAACTATTCTTTTTTCAGCTTCATAAGGTCTGAACGAAAGAGAGGCTTTAAGATTTCTGATCTGTTCAACCTTGATACCATTGCCCTTGGCTTCAACTATAATAAAATCAGGATGGATGTTTTCCTTGATTCGCCTGCAGTTTCTGCATTTACTGCAAAAGCTGAAAATGTTTTCTTTATTTTCAATACAATTTAGAGCCATAGAAAGATTAATAGCAAAATCTTTGTTTTTACTTTCTTTTTCCCCTGTAAAAAGCATTGAAGGGGGAATGGCCCCCTTTTTTATTATATTGTTAAAACATTCAATGATAAAATTCAATTTTTATCCATGGCATCTGAGTGAACAGATTCTTAATTCATTTTGTCAACTCTTTCCTTAAGCTCTTTGCCGCATTTGAAAAAAGGAAGTTTTTTTGGAGGTATTTTAACTTTTTCTCCAGTTTTTGGATTTCTTCCTGTATAGCTTTTGTATTCCTTGATATAAAAGCTGCAAAGTCCTCTTATTTCAACTCTTTCGTTGTTTGCAAGGGCTTCAGTCATTGAATCAAAAAAAATTTGCACTATTTCTGAAGCTTCACTTTTAGTAAGATTTGCTTCTTTTTTTAGTTTTGAAATCAGTTCCAGTTTATTCATTTAACCTCCAGGGTAATAAGTTCTTTAAAATCAGATGCATTACATAAATGGCAGATAAGAATAAGTCAAGTAATGATAGTAGTTGAGTCCAAAAATTCTATGTCGGCTTCATTAACTTCTGTATATGCATACCTGCCTAAAATATCTATTTGGACAATTACTCTCATTTTTCCAGTTTCTTTTTCAAAGATACCTTTAACACCTGTCATCCCACCTTTTGTTATAATAACAGGCTGCCCTTTTTTATAGCCATGGCCTGTGAAAATTTTTTCTTTAGACTTAGAAAGTAAAATTAAAGATTCAACTGCCTCGGTTTTTACAGATACAGGGCCTTTGTTTGTTCCTATCAGTTTTACAGCTCCTATGGTTTTGAGAATTTTAAGTCTGCTTTCTGGAGAAGAATCACATTGAACAAAAACATAGCCAGGAAACATAGGAACTTCAATTGTTTTTTTTCTGTCTTTTCTTTTGCTCAGCTTCAGAATTAAAGGAAGAAAAACATTAATATCTTTTTTTAAAAGCTGATTTTTTACAACATTTTCAAACTTGCTTCTTGTATGGAGTACATACCATTTTTTTTCTTTAACCTGATTGCAACTCATTTTATCTTCCATTGTAGTAATAGTCAATTTAGGTACAAAGTGTTAGTAACCAAAGATTGATTAACCTCATACTGAATTTTATAATCTTTGTTGTTTTAAAAAACTTAAATTTAAAACCCTTGCTTTTTAATTTTTTGAGGATTCAGTAATGCTTGGGTAAATTCCCCCAAAGTTTTTAAGGTTTATAATAAAAGAAACCCTTTTTTCTTTTTCATCTTCTGAGTAAAAGATTCCCCCATCCCAACACTGTGAAATATAATGAAACCCAATTTTTTTATCATATTCATTTTTTTCTATATCATCTTCCATATAGATTCTTTCATAAGAAGCATAGAGATTTAAGGAAGGCGAAACAACAATTTCTCCAGAAATTACAGCTGACTTGTTCTCTTCGTGGGTATATCTATGTTCTAGCCTGAGCTTTGAACCTTTATCAGATAAAATATTTAGGGCAAAATTTCTTTTGTTTATCATATATTGATAATGATCATACTCTCCTGTAAATTCAAAATTTAACTGGCTAAAAGGAGTAAACTTAAGATATGCACTAAGTGGCTGGAATCTTCCGTGTTTATACTCATCACCTGTATTATATATAATTCTATCATCAGCCATTTCATATTTTTGAGAAAGGCGAAACCTTAAAAACTCATGGTAATTATATTTGTTTTCATTAGAGTTATCAATTGATGGAAGAATATTTTTGGAAGTAAGTGTCTGAGTTAAAGCAAATTCAAATTCATTTTTTTCTTCTATTCTGTCAAAGTCTTCAAATTTAGGTAAGTCTCTTTGATCCTTTTCAGGAATAAAATGATAATTGAGTTCGGGAACTATTGTATGTCTTATTTTTTTGATTTTATCCCCATAAATATTATAGACTTTGTAAACTGAAGAAGAAGTTTTTAATTCAAGGCCATAGAGCTGCCTGAATGATTTTTCAAAGTCTTCATTTTTATCGGGATTTTCTGTGTACCATAAAGTTTCATTTATATAGGCTCCAGGCTCAATATATAAATAGTTGCCTAGATTAAAAGGAAGATAAACTGAAGGAGTAAGGTTTATCCTATGACCTTTTTCACCGTTTATTCGGTGGAAATAATTGTAATCAGTAGCAAAAGATGTTTGTAAGGGCATGAAATCATAGGTTGTTCTTGGGCTGTACAATGAAAGTCTTGGAAGTTTTTGTACTGTAGAATTCTTTTTGTCTGTTTCCTTTACTATAAGGTCGTCCATCCATAAAAATTCAGCTTCAAAAATGTTTTTACCAAAATTTTTTGAAGAATATATTCTGTTTGTTCTTTTCATTTCATCATCTGGTTCAATATTTCTGCTGAAATTTTTAGTAAAGACTTTTTCTGTGAAATCATAACTCATATAACCACTGTCAAAATCTTTTAAATAATCGGGATCACTTGCCAGATCTATATCAATGCTTGTTTTAAATCCCGACTTGGATAAAAAATCAGATTTCATTCTAAACCAGTATCTGTCGTGATTTTCAATTTCAGGATCTTTAAACCTTTTTTCATTATATAAATAAGGGTCATTATTTATCTGGTCGTAAAGAATTTGGCTGAAACTATGGGCTGAATGCTTGTATCTGAATTCAGCTCCTGTCCTGTTGGATCTTTTTTCCAAAAAATTATAATATAAGGTAAGATCTGCTTGATCTGAAAGCACAAGATAAAGAGGCTGGTTATAATCAAGTCCGTCTGTGCTTGAATAGTCAACCTGGGGAATCAAAAAACCTGATTGTCTTTGTGTTTTTACCGGGAAATATAAAAAAGGGAAATAAAACAAAGGCCTGTCCATTGTGTTCAGCCTCATATTAAATGCATAGCCATATCCGTCTATTTCAGCCTTGATTTTTTTTGCTTTAAATTCCCAGTCTTTTTCAGGATTATCACACGAACTTATTGAGGCATCTTCAAAAACATAGGTTTTTTCAGATATTTTTTCTATTTTAGACCCTTTGATGTAAAAATTAAGGTCGCTTATAAATATCTTTCCATTTCTTATTATTCCTTTATTTGTAGAGTAGTTGAAAAAAATCGAATCTCCGGTAAGTGTTTCATTTTTAGTTTTGAAAAGGGCATTGCCTGTAACACTTACTATAGTTGAATTTTGATCTATAAAAACATGGTCACCTTTTATTTCTTTATCTTTTCCTTTAACAACAACATTTCCTGACGCTTTGACAATCTTAAGTTTTGTATCGTAATAAACAAAATCTGCATTGGTGTTTATTTTTTCACCTTTTTCAAATAAAGTTTGAGTAAAACCGTAGTTTTTAAAGAAAATGAAGATAAAGATGTAAAATGAAATTATACTTTTCTTTGCCATATCCTTGCTTTTTTTTAGTTTAAATAATAATTTAAAACGTCCTTATCAGCTTGGTAAAAGATTAATTACCAAGCTTTTTTGTAAAGAACAATTATTTCAATTAGGAGGTGCTAAATTAACAGCGGTAAATTTATAACACTATGCGGGGGCGAAGGTACAGGAAAGTCTACCCAGGCAAAAAAATTATTTGATTTTTTTCAAGAAAAAAACATTCCCTCTGTTCTTACAAAAGAGCCTGGAGGTACAAAAATTGGGATGATGATAAGAAAAATCCTTCTTTCGCCTGAAAATTCAGAAATTGGAAATAAGACCGAGCTTCTTTTGTATCTTTCAGACAGAGCAGAGCATTTTGAAAAGATTGTTTTACCTTCACTTGAAAAAGGTGAATTGGTTGTTTGTGACAGATTTATTGACAGCACTTTAGTTTATCAGGGAAAAGTAAGAAAAATGGGAACCAGGTTTATAAACTCAGCCCATGAATATATTTTAGGAGATTTTCTTCCTGATTTGACCTTGATTCTTGACAGTAGACCTGAACTTTGTCTTGAAAGAATAAGTTTAGATAAAAATTCAGGAATCAGAAATGAAGATGAATCAAGATTTGATAATGAAAAGCTTTCATTCCATAAAAAAATTAGAAAAGGTTTTTTAGAGCTTGCTGAAGAAGATAAATACAATAGATTTGTTCTTATAAATGCAGAAAAAACAGCTGATGAAGTTTTTGAACAAATCAAATCTGTAATTTATGAAAAAGGAATTGTTAAAATTTAATTATGATCAGTCTTATTTTTCCATACACTAGGTTAGAAAATCCTGTGATTGATAAAGCAGCAGATGATTTTTCTAATCTTTCATTGATATCTTTTGATAAAAATTCAATTGAAATTGACGGGCTTTATTCAAAAATTTTTAAGTTGCCCCAAAGTTTATTTGAAAATATCAAAAGACTTGAAAAACATTATCTTTTAAACGGGATTTACGATAAAAACTTTGATTTTTATCAGTTTAAATTTAATGAAGAAAATGAATCCGAGCTTCCCGAGTTAATAGTAAAAGAACTTAAGTCCGGAATTTTAAATAAAAATTTAAAAAAAATAGAAGACAAACTAGTTTTATCAGGACTTTTTTTAAAATTGTTTGAAAAATATGAATTAGACAAAAAACATATAAGCTCATCTTTTGCCAGTATTCAAAAAAAAGAACAGGAACTTTTTAATTCTCTTAGAAACAATAAAAATGAAAAATTTATAATACCTGAAAAAATCAATAATAAAATTTCACCAGATTTGATTGAAAAACAAATTAAATCATGGCTTGATTTTTATTTTTATCTTGATTTTCCATCTTTTAATTTAATTACAGATAAAATTGAAAATATAAATATTCTTTTAGAAAATGGATTTAAACTTGAAAGCCAGGGTTTGGATTCAAAAGGCTTTAATACCTGGATTTTGTCATTTGATTTAGAATATTTGAACAATAAAAACTTGGTTTTTCAATCAAAATCCCAGATATTTGATCATAAAAAAGGGAAATTGAAAATCAAGGTTGTCAGATAAGACAGCCTAACTTTTTTTATATTTTAAAACTTGGCAAAATGATTGACAAAAAAGAAAAAGAGAGTATAGCTTCAAATAAAAATTTAAATACTTTGAGGATTTAAATTCAAAATATAAAAACTTTGGCTTAAAATTTAATTTGTGTTGACATGGGGTTTTTAAAAATTATAAAGAACCCTTGAAAAAGCACCCTTTAAATTATGGGTCAGAATATAAAACAATTTTTAAGAAGGAGGAAGAAGGTTATGAGTTTTAATCCAGTAGTTGATCAGGAAAAGTGCACAGGTTGCGAAGAATGTGTAGATATCTGCCCAGTAGATGTTTATGAGATTGTTGACGGTAAATCAGTTCCTGTTAACGCAGAAGAGTGCGTTGGATGCGACAGCTGTGTTGAGGTTTGCCCTGAAGGTGCAATTACAATAGAAGAATTATAAAAATATTCCCGGAGTTTATTTGATTTTTAAATGATTTTTAAATTCCGGGGAAATTATAATCTAATCAGATAAATTTTATTATTTTCAGTGTTACAAATTTATGAAAAGTTATGTTGTAGATTCTTTAAACCACAAAGATATTTCATCAATTAAAAAGGTTTTAATAAAAAGATTTGGAAATCCTTTCCTGGATGAAGTTTTCCAGGTAACCTTAGACTCTTCAGTTTTATCTTCCGAACAAAACAAACATAGCAACTGCAGTCCTCATTTTTTTTCTTTGAGTCTTGAAAAAGACAAACTTGTAGCTGAAACTCTTGTCCGCTCCAAAAAAACAATGAGATGTTCTTGTATGGGTTATGCTGACAGCCCTCAGATTTTATGGCTTATTGGACTTATTAATGATATCCTTTCCGAAGCTGGAGTCAGAATTTAGCCAAACTGAATCAGTTTTTATAAACTTTCGTGTTTAATATATTCTCCCAAGCTTATTTTTATCTTTCAGTTAAATAAAATTTAGAACCTGACTTTTAAGGTTTTATTTTGATTTTTTTGAATAGATAAAACTATATCATTAGCGTAATGCTAATTTATTATCAAAAACTTTGAAAGGATTTAAAATGCTTAAAATAGTTCCTCTAGGGGGGCTTGGAGAAATCGGACTTAATATGATGACTGTCGAGTACGGCGGCAGGATATTAATTATTGATTGCGGCTTGATGTTTCCAGAAGATTATATGCTTGGGGTAGATATAGTAATTCCCGACTTTACCTATATTCGAGAAAATATAAACAAAATTTCAGCCCTTATCCTTACCCATGCACACGAAGATCATATAGGAGGAATTCCCTATCTTTTAAGAGAGGTAGATTGTCCTATTTATGGAACTCCTTTTACTATTGGTATTGTCAAAAACAAGCTTGATGACTTTAATCTTCCGATTGATTATGATTTGAGAAAAATCGATATTCATTCAACCCTTGAAATTGATGATTTCAAAATTGAGTTTGCCAGAGTATCCCACTCCACCATTGACGGGGTGGGAATGATGATTGAAACTCCTTTGGGCAGAATAGTTCATACAGGAGATTTTAAAATCAATCCTTCTGTTATCAATGACATGTCAACTGATATCAATAAGTTTGCCTCTTTTGGAGAAAAAGGGGTTTTATGTCTTTTGTCTGATTCAACAAATGTTGAAAAAGAAGGGCATACCATTTCTGAGGCTGAGGTGGGAGAAAGCCTTGAAACTCTTATTTCAGGAAGTCAGGGCAGACTGATTGTGGCTCTTTTTGCTTCAAATGTTGCAAGAATCCAGCAAATAGTGAATATTGGCAGGAGATATGGAAAAAAAATTGCTTTCAATGGAAGAAGCATTGAAACAACTGTAAAAGTAGCTAAAGAAAATGGATATTTAAGAATCCCTGTTGATATGGAAGTTGATATTCATGAGATTGGCTATATTAGCAATTCTTCAACAATGATAGTTACAACAGGAAGCCAGGGAGAACCCATGTCTGCCCTTGCAAGAATGTCTGAGGGAAGTCATAAGCAGCTCAAAGTACAAAAGGGCGACACAGTGATTTTGTCGTCAAAGTTTATACCTGGAAATGAAAAGGCTATTAATTATATAATTAATAACCTCTATAGACAAGGGGCTCATGTTGTATATGAAAAAATAGCCAAGGTTCATGTATCAGGTCATGCTTATAGAGAAGAACTGAAGATGATGCTCAATCTTGTAAAACCCCAGTATTTTATTCCAATTCATGGAGAATACAGGCATCTTTTTCATCACTCAGCTCTTGCTGCAGGAGTTGGAGTTTTAGAATCAAATATTTTTCTTGTTGAAAACGGTCAGGAAATAATTTTTGATGAATTAGGTGGAAGGCTTGGCCAAAATGTTTCAACAGGAAGAGTTCTTATTGACGGCAAGGGAATTGGTGATGTAGGAAGAAGCTTGTTAAGGGAAAGAAGGGTGTTATCAGAGGACGGAATAGCTGTTGTGACTATGGTTATTGACGAGGAAACCGATGCTATTCTTTATGGGCCTGAACTTGAGTCAAGAGGGTTTGTTTTTTGCAATGAAACAGGACATCTTCTTCAGGATGCCCAATGTGTTATTCTTGAAGTTGTAGAAGATATAGAAGCTGGCACTCCAAACAGAACAGAACTTATTAAAGCCAGACTTCAAAAATCTTTAAGGCAGTATTTCTATTTTGCTATCAGAAGAAAGCCGGTTATTATTATAAAAATAATGGAGGTTTAGTAAAATTCGTATGAAAAGGGAAATCGCAGGTCTTTTTTTGTTTTTTTTATCTGTGTTTATCCTTCTTGGATTTTTAAGCTATTCCCCTTATGATCCTTCCTTTAATAACTCCGTATTTTCAATTAAAATCAAAAATTATGTGGGAATTGCAGGGGCTTTTTTCTGTGGTTCTCTTTTTGATTTTTTTGGACTTGGGGCCTTGTTTATTCCTGTTTTTTTATTTATTAAATCTTTTTCCATGTTTAACAAGGATTTTAAGTTTTTATCCACTCCTATAAGTTTGTTTGGGAGTTTTATTCTTGTTGTTTCCTCGGGCTCTTTATTTATTGGATTTAATTCTTTTTTAAAAATACCGGACTATCCAATTTTTTGCGGATTTTTAAAGGCTTTTCTTGAGAAATATTTAAATTCTGCTGGCTCTTTAATTTTTCTTATTTTTCTTTTTCTTACAGGAATTTTAATTACAACAGGACTTAGTGCAAAAATTTTTTTATATATCCCAGTTTTTTTTGCTAAAGTTCTTTTTTACATAAAAAAATGGGGCTTTTCTTTTACCTTGTTTTTAAAAGAAAAATTAAAGTTTAAAAAGAAACCAAAAATTAATCATCCAATAGTTTCTCCAAAAACAAATTCTCCAAAAAAAGAAGTACAAAAGAAATCTTTGCCAAAAACTATAAATAAAAAAGAAAAATCAGATAAAAACAAAAGTTTTACCCTGGAAAAAGGAGTTCTTCTTCCTTATTCTTTTCTTGAAAAAGTTGAAAATATCGACAATCTGGAGTCTGCTTCTGAAGTTGAGAAAAAATCTGAAATTTTGGTAAAAAAGCTTCTTGATTTTGGAATTAACGGTGCAGTGGTAAATGTTTTAAGAGGTCCTGTTGTAACAACCTTTGAGTTCAAGCCTGCTCCTGGTGTTAAAATAAGCAAAATTTCAAATTTGGCCGATGATCTTGCTCTTGTTTTAAAAGCAATGAGTATAAGAATTGTAGCTCCTGTTCCTGGTAAGTCGGTAATAGGAATTGAGGTTCCAAATAAAAATAGATCCTCTGTTTCTTCACGTGAAATTTTGCAGACTAAAGAGTTTATTGAAAGTAGTTCTCCTTTGAGTATAGGTCTTGGAAAAGATATTGAAGGAACTCCTGTGGTGGTAACTCTTGAAAAAATGCCACATCTTCTTATTGCAGGGGCAACAGGAGCTGGAAAAAGTGTTTGTTTAAATATGATGATCACCAGTTTTTTGTACAAATCGTCTCCAGAGCATGTTAAAATGCTGATGATAGACCCTAAAAGAATAGAGCTTTCAGTTTATGAAGGAATCCCCCATCTTCTTGCTCCAGTTGTTACAGATATGAAAAAGGCAAAAAATGTTCTTTTTTGGGCAGTAAGGGAAATGGAAAGAAGATATGAGCTTCTTGCCCTGGAAAAAGCCCGTAATATTGGACAATATAATTTAAAAATTCAAAAGAAAATAGAAGATGAAAAAAATAAAATAAAAAATGAAAAATCAGACAAAGTTTACGAAAAACTTCCTTTTATAGTAATTATAATTGATGAACTTGCAGATCTTATGATGGTTTCTTCAAAGGAGATTGAGTTTGCTCTTATACGACTTGCACAAATGGCAAGGGCATCTGGAATTCATATGATAATTGCAACTCAAAGACCTTCAGTTGATGTTCTTACCGGAATAATTAAAGCAAATTTTCCCACAAGAATTGCTTTTAAAGTTTCTTCAAAGGTAGACTCAAGAACAATTCTTGATGCTAATGGTGCTGAAAAACTTTTAGGTCAAGGGGATATGCTTTTTTTACCGCCTGGAGTTTCAGGTATAAGAAGAATTCACGGTTCTTTTATCTCTGACAATGAGCTTGAAAAAGTTATAGAGTTTATTTGTGACTCAGGAGAACCTGAGTATAATGAAGAAATTATAAACAGTGATTTGGAAACTTCTGAAAATGTATTTGGAGGTGGCTTGAATGAGGCTTCCAATGATGATGATAAAAAATACATGGAGGCTGTTAAGCTTGTCCGGGAAAAGAAAAAAGTTTCTATTTCAATGGTTCAAAGACATTTAAGAATAGGCTTTAACCGGGCAGCAAGAATGATAGAGCAAATGGAAAAAGATGGGATAGTTTCCAAAGGAGACGGTTCCAAACCCCGTGAAGTTATCAATTAATATTAAATAATTAAGGAAAATTACGCTGATGTATAATCTGGAAGTTATAGAAAAAACCAAAGGTTTTCTGGATTTGGAGGAAGGTGAGCTTTTATATGAATATGCTCAAAAAGCTTCGGCTGAACTTGGTCTTCCAGGACTTGAAATAGGAAGTTATTGCGGAAAATCGTCTTTGTATCTTGGAGCTGGATGCAAGAATGAAAACAATCTTATGTTTTCCATTGATCATCACAGAGGTTCAGAAGAACAGCAAAAGGGCGAAGAATATTTTGACGAAGACCTTTTTGATAATAAAACCCAAAAAATTGACACCTTGCCTTTTTTTAGAAGAGCTTTGAATGATTCAGAGCTTGAAGGCACAGTAGTTCCAATTGTGGGTGATTCCCATTTGATTGGAAAATTTTGGACAACTCCTCTTTCTTTTTTGTTTATAGACGGAGGACATTCCCTTGAAACAGAGTTTGGAGATTATCTTATCTGGTCATCCAAAATTGCCTGGGGAGGTTATCTTTTTGTTCATGATATTTTTGACTCTATCCATGAAGGAGGGCAGGCTCCAAGGTTTGTTTTTGAAAAAGCTATTGATTCAGGCCAGTTTGAGTTTGTTGAAAGAGTTAAAACCCTTGGAATATTAAGAAGAACCAATGGATTAATAAGTGAAAAAATAAATAAAGATTATTTAGAAATCATATCTTAAAATAAGGTTTAAAGCCTCCTGGGCATCGTTGGAGGCTTTAGTCTCATCAGAATAGGGCTCAGCCACTTTAAAATTTTCTGTTTCATTAAGCCAGGTCTCCCAGCTGTAAATAAGACCTGCACTAAAAGAGTCGCTGATTTTTTTTCTTAAACCAATTGATAATGCCATTGCATTACCTTCGTATCTGTACCTGTTTTCAACTTCTCTTGTTCTATGATCTTTGTCTCTTACTTCAAAATCTTTTTGATAAAAGGTAAGGTTTGAATCAATATAGATGTCTTTGTTAATTGCATAGGAAAGATCCATTCCTATGTAAATTGAATTGGTTAAAGACGATGAGGCAGAAACTGAAGAAGGAACCAGCTTTTCTGAGTCTGCTGAGTCCACATTAACTGATGATTCAGACTGAAAATCATTTTTTCCCCTTGAGATTTTGTCTTCAAGAACTCTTTTGAACCTAAGTTTTGGAACAATTTCAAGCTTTTTATCATTGATATTAAAATCAAACTTATGTTTTATTTTTGCATCATAACTTCCATGGGGATTGATCTTGTATAATTCTTCATTTTTAAAGGGCTCTGAAGGTGGGTGAAATTTAGGTAAAAAACTATCAGGATCAAAAGGATTTACAAAAAAACTGTCTTCATTTTTAGCAGTTGTTTCGTCATAGAAATAGTTCTCACCTCTAAATTCTTCTGCAAAGCAAAAGAAAGATAGGTTTATTGTAATTAATATAAATGCTATAGCAGAAGTCAATTGTTTCATTTTGTTTCTTAAATTTAAATTTTTACTAATAAAATTATTATAGTGTTTTCTGTAAAAAAAACAAGTCTCAATATAAAAAAATCAACAGCTGATCAATAATAATCAAGGTTTAGAGGTTTTTGAAATTTCAAAATTGATTCAGATTGCATAGGGGTTGATTCTACCCTATACAATTTGTTTTCTTAAATTTTTAAGCTGTCAATTAAGTTTTTAATAGCTAAAGCTGATTTTTCAAGGGCTTTTTTTTCATCTGGTTCAAGTCTTATTTCAATGATTTCTTCTATTCCGTTTTTCCCAAGTTTTACAGGAACTCCCATAAAAATTCCGCTTATCCCATATTCACCTTCAAGGTAGGCGGCACAGGGCATAATTTTTTTCTTGTCAAATAAAATAGCCTTTGTCATTTCAACTGCAGAAGAAGCAGGGGCGTAGTAGGCACTTCCTGTTTTGAGAAGACTTACTATTTCAGCTCCTCCAGTTCTTGTTCTTTCTACAATTTCTTCAAGCCTTTTTGGTTCAATCAGTTCTGTTACAGGAATTCCTGCTATGGTTGTAAATCTTGGAAGAGGAACCATTGTATCCCCATGCCCGCCTAGAACAAAAGCTTCAATGTTTTCAACTGAAACATCAAGCTCCATTGAAATAAATGTCTTAAATCTTGCTGAGTCCAGAACTCCAGCCATTCCTATCACCTTGGTTTTTTTAAAACCGCTTGTTTTAAGAGCAATTTGGCACATGGCATCAAGTGGGTTGCTTATAATAATCAGGGTTGAATCAGGAGAATTTTCAGAAATTTTTTCAGTAACTTCCTTCATTATTTTTGAGTTAGTTTCAATCAGTTCATCTCGGCTCATTCCAGGTTTTCTTGGGATACCAGCAGTTATAATAACAACATCAGAGTTTTTGGTGTAAGAATAATCCGAAGTTCCCATTATTTTTGAATCATGGCATTCAATGGGAGCAGCCTGGCTGAGGTCAAGAGCTTTTCCTTTTGGCATCTCTCCATTAACATCAACAAGCACAACATCGGATAATTGTTTTTCCGCAAGTCTTTGAGCCGCTGCAGCCCCCACATTCCCTGCTCCGACTATGGTAACTTTTCTATTCATTATTCCCCTCTTAAAGTTTAATTTTACAGATATTTTTATTTTATGAACTCTCATTATATAAAATGGAATGAATTGGCAAGGTTTGCTATTGTTTTAAGATTGAAAATATATTAATTGTTATTTAACTTTCACAAAGCATGGAGTTTAATAATTTTATGACTCTAAAGAAAAAAATATATTCAATCAACAAAGAAGCCTTGCTTTATTATTCTCAGGGAATGTATGAAGAATCTCTTTTGAAATACAAAACCCTTCTTAAGCTTGTTTCTAAAATTAGAGGTTTGAAAAATAAAGAGGAAATTAAAAAAAAGATTGATGAAAAAACAGTAGAAATAAAACAAAAGCTTAGTTTTTATGAAAGAGAAGGGGTTAATACTGAACTTTCAGATTCTAAAAAAGAAATAATTAAAAAACTTTTTTCTGATGCGGAAGATGATCCTGAGCATAAAAAATTTGAAGAAGCTCTTGCACTTGCAAAGTTTGGGCAATTCAGTGATTCAATAAAAGAAATGACCCCTTTTCTTGAAAATAGAAAGCTGAAAATAGATGCTGGGAGAAATATAATCAGATGTTATGAGGCCATGGAAAAAATTGAAGATATAATTCCTCTAGTAAATAAGTGGAAAGAAAAATCTTTGTTTTCTGAAAAAGAAGTTCTTCATTTCATAGAATCTTCAAAAGCAAATGCTCTTGTTGAAGCTGATTCAGATTCCAATGAATATTTAGAAGATTCCTGCTCACCAGAAATAATGGAAATCGATTCTGTGGGAATTAAGTTCAGCGGAAGCGAAAGGTTTGACTCTGATCCCATTGAACTCGATGTAAGTTTTCAAACAGGAAACCATCTCAGCCTGATTATCTCCAGCAAGGAAAAGGGAATTATTGATAGCCTTGATGTAGGCGTAAAGCTAAAAGATATGTGTTTTTATTCTCCAATAGCTGTTTTTAAAAGCACAGGTATTATTTTATCAAAACATCAGATAGGCAGCGGGCCTAAAAAAGGTGACTGGTGTTTGGATCTGGAAATTAAAAACCCCAGTTAAAGGAATTAGTTAAATGGCTGTATTTAATATTCAAACTCGGGAAATTGAATGTAAAATTGTTTTTTACGGGCCTGGGCGCGGTGGTAAAACAACCAATCTTGAATATATTCATAAAACATTTAAAAAAAATATCACCGGAGATCTGGTTTCAATAGATACCCAGGGTGATCGAACTTTGTTCTTTGATTTTTTACCTATAGGTCTAGGTAAAATAAGGGGTTGTGAGGTAAAAGTTCAACTTTTTACAGTTCCGGGTCAACCCCAGTATGCATCAACAAGAAAGCTTGTTTTAAAGGGAGCAGATGGGATAGTTTTTGTAGCTGATTCTTTAAAAGTTCAGAGAAAAAATAACATCTTATCCCTCCAGGATCTTCACGACAATCTTAAGGAATACGATAGAAATATTTTTAAAGTTCCCCTGGTCCTTCAATATAATAAACGAGATCTGCTTGACCAGGGTTTACCTCTTCTTGAGGTGGAAACAATGGAAAAAGATTTAAACAGGCAGCTTAAGGTTCCCTCATTTCCAGGAAGTGCAATCAGAGGTGACGGGGTTGGTCAAGCTTTAAAAAAGTGTCTTGAACTCACCCTTGAAAATCTTCAAAAAGAGCTTAATTGGGCTGGTTGATAAGTATGATCGTAACTAATTTATTATCTGGCAGTCTTGGCTTTATATCTTTTGCAGATGTTTTGCAGCTTCTTGGATCAACTGCTTCAAGCGGTATTCTTGAAATTACTGATGATAAAGACTTAAAAGTAAAAATTTTTTTTGAAAAAGGCGAAGTTGTTCATGCACAGACAAAAGAACTAAAAGGCGAGCCAGCCTTTTTTCTGCCTTTTTCATGGAAGAAAGGCTATTTTAAATTTTTATTAAATAGTACAGATTTTGAAAAATCCATAGAAAACAATCTTACAGGACTGATACTTGAAGGCTTAAGATTGCTTGACGAAGGAAAATTATCACCTAAATCAGATATCACTGACTTTGGTGAAGATATTCCTTTCTTAAAGGGCAGGTTTATTGATTATAGTGAAATAGTGGATGAAGAATATTTTGAAAAAGATGAAATGATTGTAAAAGAAGGCAGGTACGGTTCTTGGATTTGGGTGATTCTTGACGGGATTGTTCAAATTAACAAAAGTTTTTCAGGAAAAAGCATTCCCATTGTCCAGCTTGGCAGAGGCGGATTTATTGGAAGCCTTTCTTCATTTTCAAGGGGGGACAGACCAAGAAGTGCCACTGTAAAAGCAATTTCACCGGTTCAGCTTGGAGTGCTTGATGCCCAGTCTCTTTCCAAAGAATATTCAACATATTCTGATTTACTGAAAGCATATTTTATCTCAATAGATAATAGACTGAGAAAGATAACAAACGTTTGTGCCCGAATTTACGCCAATGGAATAAGAGAGGTTTCCAACAAAGAACAATTAAAAAACATTATTCCTGAAAAGCTTAAAAATAGAAATCCGGGAATAGTAAAGTCTGGAACAGCACAGCTTTATTTAGAGTGTTCCGGTAAATTTCTTGATCTTGGCAAAATTGTAAAAGGTGAAATTGTTGGAGAACTTCCTTTTGTAGAAACAAAAAATGATTATAGTTTTTATCTTGAAGGTGACAAGGATTTTTCCATAGAAATTCTTGATAAAAACGAGCTTAATAAAGAGTTTTCAATAATGTCTGAAAACATAAAAAAAATGGCGGAGTTTACAGGCTCAAGCTTATCAACCACAACTTTGAGACTGGCTTCAAAACTTACGGTATTATGCAAAAGATAAATTAAGGCAGGTTGAAAATGAAAGTGGAAAGAAGGAAATATCCCCATAGGTCAGAATCAGCTAATCTTGTATATTTTGCAATATTTTATCCTGATAAAACTTTAAAACAACAGGGCATGGGAAAAACTATCAATATAAGTGAGGGCGGAATTCTTCTTGAAACCCATGAAAAACTTATTGATGATCAATTAATTTCTTTAAGTCTTGGACTTAATAATGAAACTGTTGATTTAGAGGCAAAACTTGTACATTTCACCAAAAATAAAGAAGGACTTTATCATTCAGGCCTTTCTTTTATAATAGATTCAATTAAAAAAACTGAAGCAATAAAAAAATACATAACTATATTTGAACAAATGAAATAAATTAAATTATGAAAACTATTCTCGGTGTTATTTCCGATACCCATATGTACAAAGCTGACAAAGAGCTTGAGTTTTTAAATGAAATTGTTTTTAAAAATGCATCAAAAATCATTCATTGTGGAGATCTTGTTTCTCTTAATGTTCTTGATGGGTTTTCAAATAAGAAAGTAATAGCTGTTTCTGGTAATATGGATGGTTCCAATGTTAGAAATGTTTATCCTTTTATTGAAAAAATAACTGTTTCAGGAGTTAATTTTCTTATTCTTCATGGAAACGGGTACTATTCAAACTTTTTTAATTCACTCCAAAATGAATTTCCAGACTTCAATGTTTTTTTATATGGACATACCCATAAACCTTTAATAAATAAAATCGGCAAAAATATTTTTTTTAATCCAGGTTCTTTTTCATATAACAGAGTCAAAGACCCTTCAAGAAGTGCAGGGCTTATTGAAATTGAAGATGAAAAAGCAGTTTTTAAAATTATTGATCTTTCAAAGATTTCACAAAAAAAATTTACAATTAAAGAGGTTTTAGATGTCAGACACAATAAAGGAAACTTTTTTTAAGGATTTGAATCTTGTAAACCAGGGCAAAGTCAGGGATCTTTATGACCTTGGTGATTCAATTCTTATGGTAGCAACAGACAGAATTTCTGCATTTGATGTGATTTTACCAAATCCTGTGCCAGAAAAAGGAAAGATTTTAACCCAACTATCATTATTCTGGTTTGATTTTTTAAAAGACATTGTGCCGAATCATCTTATTTCAGCAAATATAGACGATTATCCAAAAGAGTGCCTTAAATACAAAGCTCAGCTTGAAGGCAGAAGTATGCTTGTAAAAAAAGCTAAGCCCTTTCCTGTGGAATGTGTTGCAAGAGGTTATATTTCAGGTTCGGGCTGGAAGTCATATTTAAAGACCAAAGAAGTTTGTAAAATTAAATTGCCGGATAATTTAAAAGAATCAGACAAACTTCCTGAAGTGCTTTATACACCTTCAACAAAAGAAGAAGTGGGCACCCATGATGTAAATATTTCCTTTGAAGAGTCCGCAGCTCTTATAGGAAATGAAAATGCAAAAAGATTAAAAGAGCTTACCCTTGAAATATATAAAAAAGCTTCTGATTATGCTCTTACAAAAGGGATAATAATTGCAGACACTAAATTTGAGTTTGGAATTTATGATAATGAAATAATTTTAATTGACGAGGTTTTAACTCCTGATTCTTCACGGTTTTGGCCAAAATCAAAATATTTACCAGGCGGTTCCCAGCCAAGTTTTGATAAGCAGTTTGTAAGAGACTATCTTGAAAAAATAAATTGGGACAAAACTCCTCCAGCCCCTTATCTTCCTGATGATGTTATAAATAAAACTGCAGATAAATATAAAGAAGCCCTTTTAAAAATTGCAGGTGAAAAATATGCAGTTTAGAGATATCTCTATTAATGATATTGACTTTAACTATAGTTTGTTCAGGCTTTTTCCTGTGGAAACAAAAACTTTTAATAATCTTTTTTTAAATATTGAAAAGCTAGGGGTTTTATCTCCTCCTATTCTTATTGAAGATAAAAATTTAAAAAAGTTTATTGTGGTAGATGGTTTTAAACGTTTGCTTTCAGTCCTAAAATCAGAGAAAAAAAATTGCAGCTGTCTTGTTATGGATTATAGTGCTGACTCTTTTTTAAAAGGATTTTATTTAAAGTTTTTAGATAAAGAGATTGAAAATTTTGATGAATCTTTAAACTTTTACGCTAAATCAAAACTTTATAAAATTCTTTCAGGAATAAATGAAATTTTTCCAAAAATTAATATTAAAGCTGAAAAAGATTTTTGGTTTGGCAAAAATAAAGACTTTATCAATAAAATCATTTCTTTTTCAAAAGCCCCTTTTTATATCCAAGATGCTTTTTTAAAAGGAGTAATTGCTCTTCCCCTTTTATTTGATCTACTAAATCATGAAGAAGATGAAATAAAAAGCATCTTGATCTTTTTTAAAAACTTATCACCCAACCTAAACAGACAAAGAGAACTTCTTAATCTTTTGGAAGAACTGGCCCATATTGAAGATAAGGATATTTCTGAAATTATAAATCAAAATAGAATAAATCAAATTATTTTAGATGAGAAATTGTCTAAACCCCAGAAATTAAACATTATTATTAAGTTTTTGACAGAAAAAAGATATCCTGAAATGATAAAATTGAAAGATAAATTTCAATTACTTGCTAAAGAATCTGGATTTGAAAAAAATCCTAAAATAATTCCTCCTAAAAACTTTGAAAACATTGATTTCAAAGTTGAACTTAGCTTTAATAGTCTTGAAACTTATATTAATTTATGTGAAAAGATGAGTGAAAATATAAAAAAAGGCTATATAGAAAAGTTTGTCAATCTTACTTAGTCTTTTTTAATTCCGATTTTAAAAGATATTTTTACAATCGAAAATTTGATTTCATGGGTTTAATTAAATTTATTTACAATTTTAAAGAAAGAAGGGTAGGAAAATGAAAAAAAGTTTTATTTGTTTTTCATTGGCTTTTACCTTGTTCTTTGGGTCAGCAACTTTTGCTTTAGCTTCAGACATTCTTATTATTGCAAACAAAGGAGTATCTGAAAGTTCTTTATCAAAAGATCAGCTTCAAAGAATTTTTTTGGGTAAAATGTCAAGATGGGAAAATGGAGACAGGGTTTATTTTTGTCTCTTAAAAAATGAATTACTTGATGAATTTACCCAGGATTATCTGGGACAAAATTCTTCAAACTTTGTAAGATATTGGAAAAAAGAAGTTTTTACAGGAAAAGGCTCAATGCCTCCTTTTTATGAAAAAGATGAAGATTTAATTCAATATGTATCCCAGAAAAAGGGAGCAATAGGCTTTGTTTCATCTGGTGCAAATACAGACAGTGTTAAAGTTATCAGTGTGAAATAATTTTGTAAGAAATTTTTTAAGGAGGTAAGCAATGAAAAAATATATTAAATATTTGCTGGCAATTTGCATTGTATTTACAGCTTTTTCTGTGTCTGCAGTTGAGTTTGGTGATATTTCAATGGGAAGTAATGTTGAAATTCATGGCTTTATTTCTCAGGGTTATATGCAGTCCAGTCATAATAATTTTTTTGGTGAAACTGATGATGGAACAGCAGAATTTTCTGAGGTAGGATTTAACCTTGGTACTGATTTAGGTGATAATCTTCGTTTAGGTATTCAGATTTTTTCAAGAAAACTTGGTGAGTTTGGAAAAGGTGAAGTTGAAATAGACTGGGCCTATGGTGACTATAGGTATAAAGACTGGCTTGGTATCCGTGCAGGTAAAATGAAGCTCCCCCACGGACTTCATAATACAACAAGAGATATTGACTTTTTAAGAACAAATATTTTTTTACCCCAGTCTGTATATAATGAAGCCTGGAGAGATTCAGTTGCAGCAATTCAAGGTGGAGAAGTTTATGGTGATATCTACCTTGGAAAAGCTGGAAACTTTTCATATCAGTTCCAGGGGGGGATTTGTGAATTTGATGTAGATTCAGGAGTTGTTACTACCACAAAAGATCAATTAAAACTTAAGGGGATGGATTTTGATATTAAAGACTCAACCTCTCATTATGGAGCAGCTACTGGTTTGGTTTGGTCAGCTCCTGTTGATGGATTAAAGTTTTCCTTAACTGGATGGGTGGTAAATTTCACACTTAAGGGCGAGACAACTGTCGTTTCAGATGAGACGCTTAAGTTTGAAATGGAAATGGAAACAAAATCAAGACAATGGACTGGTTCAATTCAATATGAAATAGGGGATTTTATAATTTCAGGGGAATATTCAAGAAATTATTATGATTTCTGGAGTGAAGCCGATAAAATTGGAAATTCTCATGATAAATTGGAAACAGAAGGTTATTATGGAGCTGTTTCATATAGATTTACAGACTGGATGGAAATAGGGACCTATTATTCAGTATATTATGCTGATATAGATGATAAGGACGGAAAGTCGAATACAATAGATTCTAATCCTAGTAAAGCAGCTGGTTACAAAGATCATGATGCATGGCTAAAAGATCTTTGTCTTTCCTTTAAATTTGATCTTTCAGACAACTGGGTATTAAAAGTTGAAGGTCATAAAATGGACGGTGCTGCTATTTTGATGAAAGGAATAAATACTTTTGACGGTAAGCTTCAGACAGAACAAGATTGGTATCTTGGAGCTGCTAAATTAACATTCAGTTTCTAAAAAATCATATAAATCCGCTGAGTTTTTCAGCGGATTTTTTTTAAGCTGCTGGAGGTGGATTAATGAATAAGCTCATTAAAGTTTTTATGGGCGGTTTAATTTTTTGTTTTATTTTCATATCAACTTCATTTTCAATCCCTGTAAATTCAAATTCTGAAATCGGAAAAGCTCTTGATTTAACTGAAGCTCAGCTTGAAAAAGCTTTAAGTGAAATTGATAAGGCACTTGATGTTGTTTCAAAAAATGAAGAAAAAAAGAAAAGAAAAATAAGTTTTTTAGACCCTGTAAAAGTTTTTGATTTATGTGACAAATACTCAATGATTGCATATAAATCAAAGTATGAATCAGGAGAAGATGCAATTGTTGGTTTTTTGGTAATTAAAAATGATGAAGGCATTGAAATACATAGTTCTGTTCCACATTTGATCTGGAGGGGCAGTGCAAATATAAACTCTTTTAATTCAATAACTGATGATGTTTTATGTAAATATTTTAGAGATTATGGAATAAAAGATGTTTACCCAATTTACTCACAAATAAAACTTCGAGAAAAAATCAATTTAAAAGCAGATAAAAACCATACACATAGCGGCAATGATATAGTGGAGGGAATTATCAATGAAAAATTTATTGATGATTCAATAACAAGGGATTCTGAACTTGAAGAAGCTTTATCTAAAAAAGCTGATATTGCTATGATTGTAAGTTTAAGACAAGGTGATAAATCAGCAAGTGTGGATTCAGCTATAGTAAATCAGCTTCAGTCAAGAATAGCCCAGCTGGAAAAACAAATAGAAAAGCTAAATCTTATTTTAAGCGGTGTTGTTAGAAAAGATAATGAGATTTTTTTTAACAATGTAAATATCCATCTTGTTAATGGACTGGGTAAAACCGAATCTTCAAATTCAACAGGTAATTTAATAGTTGGCTATAATGAAAAAGGTAATATTTCTGGCTCCCATAATATAGTTGCAGGAACTTCAGTTAAAGCCAGCTCCTATGGAGGCTTGGTTACAGGTAAAAACAATAGTGTATCAAAACCCTATTCTGTGGCTGCAGGAGGAAACAATAACAAAGTAAGCGGTAATTTTGGAGTAGCAATAGGTGGCAGCTCAAATACTGCCTCAGGTATATATTCCACTGTGGCTGGCGGAGAAAAAAATAATGCAAAAGGCGATTTTTCAATAATTGCAGGTGGAAAAAATAGAAGTGTAGTAAATGAAAATCCTCATTTTATTCAATAGGATTTTTCTTTAGTTCTGGGGGAAAGTTTATGAAAAGCTGTAAATATCTTTTAATTATTTTTTTTCTAATTTATTCCTCTTTAGTCAGTGCTGGGGAGTACCATGCTTTTTTAATTGGAGTTGATAATTATCATGATTCCATGATCAAAGGACCTGGGACAGCAGCAAATGATGCCAAAGGACTTGGGGAGGTTTTAAACAAAAAATATGGGTTTAAAACAAAAGTTTATTCAGGAGAAAAAGCAACTAAAAAAAACATCTTGAATAAACTTGATAATTATTCAAAAACACTTTCAAAAAAAGATACTCTTTTTATTTATTTCAGCGGTAAAACCGAATATGATGCTTTTAGCAATGATTCATGGTGGATTCCCTATGATGCTTTTTATGGAGATACCTTATCATATATTGATTATTCAAAAGCTTCAGAAATTTTAAAAAAAATAAAATCAAATACTTTAATTGCAACAAATTCATCTCTTCCTCAAAACTATCCTTCGTATAGATATGGTAACTCTTATTCAGACTCAGGACTTGGAATTAAATTGATTTTAAATTCATCTGGAAATCAATCAGCTTCTTCTATTTCCCCGGAGTTCAGCATCTTTGGTTATTCTTTGATTCAAGCTTTAAAAGATTCAGATACAAAAGAAGTTTCTGTGCGTTCTTTATCAGAAACTGCAAGTAAAAATTCATCTGCCCAGGGGCTTAAGCTTGAATTAAAAGTTCTTGGTATTTCTCCTGTACAAAAAGGAGAAATCAAATTTGCCAATTTCTCTTATAAAAATCAAAAGGATCAGGTTCCTTTAAAAAAAGAGAAAATCAAATCTCAGGAGAAAAAACCTTCAGTTATAAATATTTTCACAAATCCAGGTGAGGCAAGTCTTTTTATAGATAATAAATTCAAAGGTAAAACTCCTGTTGAAAACCTTATTCTTCAACCTGGCTCATACAATTTAAAATTATCTAAGAAAGGTTATAAGGAAAAGATTGAAAATTTAAAAATTGATGAAAACAGAGACAAAAAACTAGAGTTTTTTCTTGATAAACTTATACCTGAAAAAGGAAGCCTTAGTATCAACCTAATTCCAGATACAGGCTCAATTAAATTTAAAAACAAGGAGATTAAATACAAAAACAAAATAAAACTTGATCCAGGTAAATATGAGCTTGTTTTGTCTTCTCCTTTTTATTTGGAAAAAAGTATAAAAGTTGAAATTTTGGAAGGACAAAATCTTGAAATTGATGAAAAACTTTCTCCTTTAATGAATTTTACAAATTCCATTTCCCAAAAATTTGTAAGAATAACAAAGGGCGAGTTTCAAATGGGTACTCCAGACAATGAACTTAGAAGAGATCCAGATGAAAATATTTTTGAGGTTAAAATCTCAAAAGATTTTTTTATAATGGAAAAGGAAGTCAGTCTAGGGGATTGGAAAAAATTTATTGAAGAAACAAATTATAAAACAGATTCTGAAAAAGAGGGCGGAGCTTTGGTTTGGATCGGATATAAATGGGATAAAAGCTGGAAATATTCATGGAAAAATCCTGGATTTGATCAAACGGACAAAGAGCCTGTAACCTGTGTCAGCTATAACGACGCTGCTGAATTTGCCAAATGGGTTTCTCAAAAAGAAAACTTAAATTATTCACTTCCAACAGAAGCTCAGTGGGAATATAGTTGCCGAGGCGGGAGCCAATCAACCTTTGCCTATGGAAATTGTCTTTTGGATACCCAGGCTAATTTTGCAGCAAATTCAAAAAGAGGGAATTGTCCTGAAGGTAAAAACAGAAACAGAACAATTGAAACCGGAAAACTTCTTCCAAATAAATTTGGACTTTATGATATTCACGGAAATGTAATGGAGTGGTGTCTTGATTTTTACTCTGAATATCCAAAAGGAAAAGTTGTTAATCCCTCAGGGCCGGCCACAGGTAAATTTAAAGTGGTAAGGGGCTGTGGATGGGAAACTGATATAAATAATTGCAGGGCAGGTAATAGATTTACTGAAAAGCAAAATACCTCTAAAAACAATCTAGGGTTCAGATTGGTTCTTCACCCATAAATCAGGAATAGAAATAATGAAAAAAAAACTTATAATTTTACTTTTATTCTTATTACCGGCTTCAAATTTATTTTCTAAATCTTTTGATGAATTTAAAAAACTTTCAACTTCAGATTTCAAAACTTATTCTAAAGGTGTTGAAAAAGATTTTGATAAATATAAAAAAGAGATTGAGGAAGCTTTTAAAGAATATAAAACAAAAGTTGCTAAGGTATGGGGAGAAAAAAATTCTGTTGTTTCTGATAAAAAGCAATATGTAAGTTATTTTAATAAATTAAGGGAAAGAAATATAATAGATTTTGAAGAGGGCAGGGTTAAAATTGAAATTGTTTTATCTTCTGATCAAAAAAATGACAAAAATATAAAGAGCAAATTAAAAGAGTCGCTTAAAAACGCTATAATTCAAAAGCCTGATACCAGATCAATAACTGAAATATCAAAATCTCCAGATACAATTCAAAATGATAATTCTGATTGTCTTCTTAAAGATCAAATCAAGGATAAAAATGGCAATCCTGTTGACTTAGAGAATGCAGAGCTGTTTGCTTTGGAGGTTCTGGAACAAAATAAATTTGAATCAATTACAATAAAAGATGATGAAAACAATGAAAAAACTATTGTTTCAATAGATTTTCCCCTTGCTGAAGATCACATAAAAAAAAGAGCTCTTAGATATATTGATTTTGTTATTCCTGAAGCTGAAAAAAGAAATATAGATCTTGAACTTATTTTTGCAATTATGGAAACTGAGAGTTCTTTTAATCCCCTGGCAAAATCTCCTATACCTGCTTTTGGGCTTATGCAGCTTGTACCTACGACTGCTGGAAGAGATTCGTTTCGGTTTATTTATAAAAAAGATCTGGCACCAAGTGATAAATTTCTTTATCAACCAAAAAACAATATTGAGCTTGGCTCAGCCTATCTTTATATTTTGTTTAACAGGTATCTTGATGAAGTTGAAAATATGGACTCAAGACTTTGGTGTGTTGTTGCTGCATATAATACTGGAATAGGCAATTTGTTTCAAACATTTGTCGGAGAATACTCTGAAACAAAATTTGGTACAAGACAGCTGTGGAAACTAACTGCTTTTAAAAAAATCAACGGGATGTCGCCCGATGAAGTTTACGATTATCTTTATGCCAATCTCCCTTACAAAGAAACTAGAAACTATATTGAAAGAGTTAAAACTAGGATGCCAAAATATAAAATAAATTAAAAATTTATTTTATTCCTGATATAGATCAAATTTCTTTTAAATTATTCATTATAATGGAGAATATTTGTAAACATCTTTAAGTGAAATTATGGGTGAAAGGAATCCCCCTGGTCCAATCTGGGTAAAATAAGTTTTAACAGAACCTGTGGCTTTGTTTTCTTTAAAGTCAAATACAAAACCTCCAAGATTTACTGAAGGCATTTCATGGGCTTTTTTAATAAAGCCTTCTCTTGTAATTGGTTCTTCGCAGTCTGAAAGAATTGTAGTCAGTGCTCTTGCAGAGATAAAGCCTTCAAATCCCTTGAATGAAGCAGTTTCTTCAGGATAAAATCTGGAAGATAATCTTTTGTAAAGATTGGTGATTTGATATCTTGTTTGGAAGGGAAAAGGAACAACCTGACTTACAATAACCCCAATTCCTTGATTCATAAGAAGTCCTGAAAGCTTTGACCCATCAACTTCAGAAGCTGCCATTATAATTATGGAGGGGTTAAGTTTTCTAAGTTCTTTAATGAATAAAGCCGCAATTTCAGCTTCCGAGGCTATAATTACAGCATCTGGAAATCCAGAGTTTATTTTTTTTGCTGCAAATTTAAAGTCTGGATTTTTTGTTTGTACTGATGCTGATGAAAAAATTTTAAGATTTTTTTCTTCAAAGCTCCATTTGGCACCTTTATAAAAACTTTCTGCCCAATTGCTGTCTGAATAAAAAAAAGAGATTTTATTTTTTTTATTTTCAATAAGAAGATCAACCATACTAGCTGTTTCTCTTCCATAATCTGGACGGGTAAAAAAAGCGTTTGGCTCAGAAAACTCATGGAGTTCAGTTGAACCGGTTGCGGCTCCAAAAAAGGCAAGCTTGTTTTTTTTGGAAAGCTCATAGCTCTTCATAGCTGAATCATAACCCAGATAACCATAAAGAACCAAAATATCGTCAAGAATAAAGTTTTCAGTTATTTTTAAGGCTGTTTCTGAATTACCTTTATCATCTTTTGTTATCAATTCTATTTGTTTTCCGTTTATACCTCCCCTTGAATTAATATAGTTAATCCAGGAAAGACTGCCTTTTTGAAATTCCTGTGCTGATTTTTCCATTTCACCAGTTAAAGGTAAAGATTGTCCTATTTTTATTGTTTCTGCAAAAATTTTTGGTGTTATGCTAAAACTTAAGATAAGCGGGAAAAGAACCAATAAAGTTTTTTTGAATAAATTGTTTCTCATTTTAATCCTTAATTTGTCTGTAACTCAAAATAAAGTTATTTAACTTAGACAATAGCTTTGCTGGTTTAGGGGTTAAACTCAATCATCTCTTCGGCCATTGGCAGAAAAAGCTTACATTTTTTAATCTCAGTTATTATTTGATAAAGAACTTGATTTAGCAATGTCTCGATTCAATTAACCTTATATAAAATAAAGTTTTAAAAATGGTCAACCTAAAGGTTAGCCTTTTTTAAAATTTTATAAGTAATGGCTAAATTAGCTGACAATGGAATCCATAATGAACAACTACAATCATTGTCTTGAACAATGATATTAAATGGGTTATAAAAATTGGTGCTTATATTTGATCGGAAAGTTTTGATTTGTTGGAAAAATATAAAACACATTTACCTTAAGGACAGATTTCATGGAATTCACTTTGGACCTAGGAAAAAACCAAATAGATCAGATTGAAAAGGTTTTGAATGAAGAGTTGATTGAATTAGGGGTTACAAATGTCATTCTCCTTGATCTTGCCGGCAATGTCATTGTCAATCTTGATAATGGTAAAACAAACCATGATGTTTATTCCCTGGCAGCTCTTGCAGCAGGAAACTTCGGGGCAGTAAGTGCAATGGCAAATCTTATTGGAGAACAGGAATTTTCCCTTTTATTCCATAAAGGAGAGATTGAAAGCATACATTTTAGCAAGGTCACTCAGGACATGCTCTTGCTTACAATATTTGAGAAGTCAGTTTCTTTGGGTTTTCTCAGGCTTAAGGTAAGTGAAGCTGTGAAAAAAATAAAATCTTTGTTTTAATTTAATTTTACCCGGAGGAACTAAATTGGCTTTAATAAATCCTAAGAAAAAAGAAGTGCAGGTTAAAATAGTTTATTACGGACCAGGAAGGTGTGGTAAAACTACAAATCTTGAATTCATAAACAATAAATTTAAAAAAAGAATCCAAAATGAAATGGTCACCATAAAAACTTATGGAGACAGAACTCTTTTTTTTGACTTTTTACCTTTAGATATAGGTACTATTTCAGGGCATAATATTAAGGTTCAGTTTTATACAGTTCCAGGTCAGGTTAAATATAATGCTACCCGAAAACTTGTTTTAAGAGGGGTAGATGGGATTGTTTTTGTAGCTGATTCAATGGCTTTGAGAAGAGATATGAATATGCGCTCACTAAAAAATCTACATGAAAATTTATTGTCATTTAATAAAGATATAAGGAAAATTCCCCTTGTTATGCAATTTAATAAAAGAGATCTTGGGGAGCAGGGTATTGAGCTTTTAGATATTGAAACAATGAATAATGATCTTAATAAAGTTATAAAAGCTCCTTACTTAGGTGCCAGTGCAATATCAGGGGAAAATGTGGCATTAACAATGAAAAAAATAATTTCTCTTACAATCTCTTCATTAAAGAAAAAACTGGAGGCCTAGTTGAACTCTAAAAAAGATAATCTCACTCAGGAGCTTGACACTAAACTTGAAAATCTTTTTGATGAAGATACTCTTTTTGATGAAAACGAAGTTGAGCCTGAGTCATTAATCAGAAATCCGGTAAAACCAGAACTTCGAGTGGATGAAAGTTTAAATACAGAAACTGCTAAGTTAAATAAAAAATCCAATGTCTCTCTTCTGGATAATTTAAATGCAATTCTTTTATCCCTGGACTGGGAAATCACTGATGAGCTCATAGATAACTACACTTCTGAAATTAATAATCTTAAATCAAGTTATGGGGAAGACAAATATTGTGGTTATTTTTATCGAATACTCGAAAATCTAGGAAGATATATTAAAAAACATCTTGGGGAAGCACATCCTGAGTCAGTTTTAATGATGCAGTCAATTCATAAAAGCCTTGAAAATATTTTTCTTAATTCAGATTTAACTGAAGTTCAAAAAAAAGATATATTTTACAAAGAATACAATAAATATACAAAATTTAAAGAAAAAGTAAGTCTTAAAAAATCAAGAAAACCTTCAAAAAAATCATCAGACAGCAACCTTGGAACAGGAAATATTTCTGAAGCTTTAATTTTAAGACTTTCTGAAGTTTTGAAGACAACAATTAAAGAAGAGCTTGAAATAGTAAAAAAAGAAATAATTGAAACTTTAAAAAAATAATTTTTCAGGATTTATAAATGGTGGATATTGGCAGCCTGGATGAAATTAAATCAATAAACATTAAAGATTTTACTAAGATAACCAAGTTTACCTGTTCTGGGGAAGAACTTGAATTATTGTTAATCTTAATTGAGAATAATAATTTGCCTGAAATTTCTGCTCAGTTTAAAAACAACAAAGACAAGCTTTTATCTTTAATTTTAAATCTTCATTATTTGAACCTTATTGATTTCAAATTAAAAGATATAGTTTCAAAGCCTCCTTTAATTGATTTGGGTTTACTTATTCAATTTATTTTAATCAGCTTTCTTGAAGCTGTAGGACCAATTGCCAACTTTATCCTTGATGATACAATAAATGAGATGGGCGAAACTAAGGAAAATTTTACTTTAAAAAGAATTCCTGAACTTATAAATATTTTGTCCAGGGAAATTCCAAGGAAAGATAAGAAAATTAAGTTCCAAAAAGCTATGATAGAAAAACTAAAAGAGATTAAAATGGTGTAAACAGATTTGAAACCATTGCTTTGTTGATTGAAATTGATAAAATCAAACCCCGGGAAATTGGGAGTAAAAAACCAGATACTTATTTCTTAAAAAGTCTGCAGCCAGGCAGTTTTGGTTGAAAAACTTTGATGTTCAGATAAATACCAAATCAATAATAATCACTAAATTTCAGGAGTCCTGATTATGGCCCTTATATGCGAAGAATGTGGAAAAATTTATCATATTGATAAAGAAAAACTGGAAAAACAGCTAAAAGGTGACTTTGCAAGAACAAAGTGCCGTATTTGCGGTCATATAATTCAGATCTCAAAGGAAGATATTGAAAACTTAGTACCTGAAAAAGATTTTAATATTTTAGAAGAGATATCAAATTCAGACAATGGAACTCAAGAGAATAGCTTTGATTCTTTTGATGAAGAGAAAACTGAAAGTTTTAAAGAACCTCAAAATAAAACTTTAGTTGAAGATAGCAAACTAAAAAAACAAAAAATCAGAGGAAATGAAAGAAAAGGACTTGGTCTTAGGGCAAAAATGTTTTTTCTTTTTCTGGTTATTCCTATTTTTCTTATGGCAGCATCTGGAATATTTTCACAATTTCAGCTTAACAGACTTTCTGAAAATATCACTGACAAAGGTACTGCTGTTGTTAAAGAGTTTGCAGAGCAAAGAATTGCTGAAAAAGCAAGAGACGTTGCTTTGCAATGTCAAATTTATCTTTTAAGCCATCCTGAACTTAGAAAATCAGACTTTAACTATGAAACAGAATTTAAAAAAATTATTGTTCAAAAAATCGGAAAGACTGGATACACTTTACTTGCAGAAAGGACTTTACCAACGGAGGATTTAGATGGATTTAGAATTTGGGGGCATCCTAACCCATCAATAGTTGGAGTTCCTTTGTTTAAAACGCTTAAAAATGAGCTGGGTTTAGAATTTGATAAACTTGCTGAAAATTTAAAACCTTTAATAAGGGGAGAAGAAGTTGCTGATTATTACAAGTGGAAAGAAGTAAGCGGGGAGATTAAAGAAAAATTCCTTGTTGCTGTTCATGTAAAGCATACAAAATATGTAATTCTTGCCACAGCACCCATTGATGAATTTACAAAGCCTATCAGGGATTTAGAAAGCGAAGCTAAGCTTTTAACCCTGCAAACAAGAAATATAAATATTCTTATTTTGATAACAACTCTTTTGATCATAAGCATGGCAATTTTGATTTATGGATATAGAATCACTAAAAATATAAAATATCTTACTGAAACTGCTGACAGGATAAGTGTTGGAGAGCTTGATGTTAAAATTGAAATTAAAGCTAAAGATGAAATCGGAAGTCTTGCAGATGCAATTTCAAGAATGCAGGATAGTCTTAGGCTGTCCATTGAAAGACTGAGAAAAAGAAAGTAAAGAGCAAATTTACAATGCCTGAACTTAAACTTTCAGGCATTGGGCAGACAGTTTTCTTAGAATAGAACTTCAAACATCATTTTTATCTACACCAAGGATTGATTATGTATTTTCCCGATTCAAATCCTATCTTAAAAGGCCTTAATACTTATTATATAAAAACTGATAAGCTTATTGAGCATTTTCAAGGCGAAATAGGTAATGGAGTAATTTATTTTAAGGGTTCTATAAGTGAAGGTGCTGTGTTTTTCGAATCAGATCACTATTTAAAGTCATTTTTTAAAAAAAAAGATGAACTCATTTTTGATAATGAAGCTTTGTCTTTAATCATGAAAAATTGTGAAAAAAACAATTATGAAATCTATATTTATTACCTAAAGCCAGATGAAGTTTATCTTTGGTCAGAAATTACAATGTCTTTTCCTGTGAGTTTAAATGTTGAGTTTAATTCAAAAACTTTTAATAAAAAACTTCAGGAATTTATTAATCTACAAGGAACCGGTTATTTTATAACAAAAAGTGAAAAAAATATTTATGGTGTTTTTTTTGCTTATGGAAAAATTGCAGGATACTTAGTAAATGGTGAAATTTTTGTTAAAGATTTAAAAGAGAATAAAAGGTTCATAAAGGATATTTCAAAAATTATTGATAAAAATCAGGCTAAAACAGATATTTATATAAAAAATTCTGGGTTTTCAAAAAACTCAAAACTTAATCCAAGGTTACCTAGCAAACAAACCATTGAAACAATGGGTGAGTTTATTTTTATTTTTGATAATTTTATTTCAAATAATAAAAAAATAAAGTCTGAGTTTCTTCCTATGCTTAAAAAGAAATTTATTGAATATGTAGATGAGTATGATTTTCTTGATCCTTTTGCAGCTGAATTTCTTTATTCTGATGGTAAAATTCAATTTACAGGAATTGCTGATGAGACTAAGTTTGTTGAAGGCATTTTTAAATGTATTATAGAAATTGCCCTGGAAACAGAACATCTTAATAAAATGGAAGATCTTTATACAAATTGGTCAAAGAAAAATCAAAAATTTATTAAAAAATATAAATTGAGTTTCAATTAGATAAACCGGGGATTTATGAAAAACATTCTTGTAGTTGATCATGATATAACTTTTATGAAGATGATTGCAAAAAAGTTTGAATCTGGAACGAAACAATTTAACCCCATATTTGTCAAAGACGGAGCTTTAGCAGTTAATCAGCTCAAAAAAACAAAAATTGATATTATAATTTCAGCTCTGCAGATGCCTAAAATGGACGGATATAGCCTTTTAGAATTTCTCAACCTAAACTATCCAGATATACCATTAATAATAATCACTGCCTTTGGAAAGCCTAAATCAAGAGAAATTTTAATGGAAAAAGGGGCTTCAGCTTATTTTGTTAAACCTGTTAATTTTGACGAGCTGATCTCTAAAATCAAAGACTTGAAAGAAGAGAAATCCAATGGAGGAATTTTAAGGTCTGCTTCACTTGAAATGTTTGCTCAACTTGTTGAAATGGAACAAAAAACCTGCACCATAAGAATCAAAAGGGAATCTGATGGTAAAGAGGGAGTTCTTTGTTTCAAAGAAGGGGAAATATATTTTGCCAGAATAGGGAATTTAAAAGGGCTTGAGGCTGCTTATAAAATATTTAGCTGGCAGAATGTCACTCTTTATATAGAAAACAACTGCAGAATAAAAAAGAAAAAGATAAATTCTGAACTTCAGGCTCTTCTTCTTGAAGCCATGAGACTTAAAGATGAAAAAGAGGTCAAAAAAAGCTCAGCAAAAAACAAAGATTCCAGAGAACCTCAAAAATTATCTCCTGTTGATTCTTTAAAAAAATACATTGAAGATAATTTGCCAGATAAAACCGGTGTTTTAGATGTTTATCAAGATTCTTCCTGGTCTGAGTTTATCAAAAGCTCATCTATGCTGGGTTTGGTTTTTAAAAAAGAAGATCTTAAAGCCTGCTATGTTAGTAAAGTTGATTCGACCAATTTTATTATAGTTCCTGATAAAGAAAATACTGTTTTGTCTGTAAGTTCAAAATGCGATAGAGAAAAAATTTACAAAATACTTATGGATTGATTTAAAATTGAATTGGGTAGATTATGAAAGAAATATTTACAGAGTTAAATTCTATTGAAAATGTCCAGGGTTCACTTTTTTTCTCTATAGACGGTGAACTTATGATTTATGAAGCTGTGGGAGAAAATATTCCTTCAAAGGAAATCATAGAAGAATATTCAGGTTCACTTGAATGGGAATTTATTAATAATCAATTTAAAGAAATTAATGAGGCTGAACTTATTTTCATAAAACACAGGGTCTATATTAGAAAAGTTGACCATGGTTTTATACTGGTTCTTATGACTTTAGAAACGCCAATAGAAGTTGTCCGGCTTAATACAGATCTTTTGATTCCGGAATTAGACTCTCTTAAAAAAAACAAAGGCTTTCGAAGATTTTTTAGATTTCGTTGATATTTAATTAAAGAGGAAACTAATGCCAGATTCTGCAGTTAAAGATATTGCTTATAAAATTAAGGAAGCTGAAGCGTACTGCAAGCACGGTCTTTTTTCTGAAGCAGTTCACATATTTGAAACAATCTTATCATTTGAAGACTTGGACAATGATACTTCAAAATTTGTTGTTGAACGAGTCAAAGAAATTCAAAAAGATATTAAAGAGCTTGAAAAAATTGACAATCAAATTCTTTCATCTCAGCAGCTAAACCAACTTTCAGACACCTGGAAAGGAAAAGGGACTGTTCCTGAAATACTTGACAGTGCTGAAGCTTTTGAAGATTTAGGGTTCAATGAAGAAGCTGCAACCGAATATGGAAAGCTTCTTGCCATGGGCAAGTTTGAAGAGTTTAGCAAAAGATTTTCAGATTTCATGTTTTCTCGATTCACCGCTTCTAATATTTATTCTCAGCTTGAAAAAATATTTAACCAAAGCAAGGTTGAAGATGAAATAAAAACAAAGGTTTTGTTTTTATTTGGTGAAGTTTTTGAAAAAAAGAATGATTTTGAACAGGCTCTTAAATATTTTGAAGGAATAGAGCTTATCAATCCTTTTTACCCTCTGCTTCAGAAGAAAATTTCAAAACATAAGAAAAAAAACAATTACAATTCAAAATATGATTACCTTATAAAACAAAACTTTATTGATCCTGCCAAACTTAAAGAAGCAAGGGATATTTCAAAGTCAGATAATAAAAGCGTTGAGTTTGTTCTTATAACAAAAATGAAAATCCCAAAAGAAGAGGTTGGTAAGTCGCTTTCTTGTTTTTATAATGTCCCATTTAGATCTTTTAATCCTGATCTTGATCCTCCTGTGGGAGTTATAAAAAATCTTAGAAAAAATTTTCTTCTTCAAAATATGTGGGTGCCTTTAGATTGGGATATAGAAAAAGGTATAGATGTTGTAATTGATGATCCCTTAAACCTGATGAAAACAGATCAAATATCTAATTTGCTTGACGTAAAAAAAATAAATTATCAAGTTGCAATCCCTGAAGATATAAAGTCTTTTATAAAGGTTTTTTATGAGGCACCTTCCAAAAATTTAGAAGATGACCCAAAAATGGATAGTTTCGAAGAATTTTCAGTAAGCAATAGCTTTGAACTTGAAGAAGAAGATGAAGACGATGACATTGAATCTTTTGGTGATAATGACAGTGAAGTCGTAAGAATGGTGGATCAGATAATTTTTTCAGCATACAAAAAAGATGCTTCTGATATACACATTGAACCTTCCCCGGGACTTAAAAAGACAAAAATAAGATACAGGATTGATGGGGTGTGTCAGCAGGTGCTTCAGGTTCCCAATTCATTTGCAGCAGGAATTATATCCAGGTTAAAAGTAATGGCAAATCTTGATATAGCTGAAAAAAGACTGCCTCAGGACGGCAAAATTAAGTTTAAAAGAAAGGGAATCAGGGAGTTTGAACTAAGACTTGCAACTCTTCCCACTGCCGGTGGTTATGAAGATGCTGTATTAAGAGTTCTTGCATCTTCAGGAGCAATGCACATTGACGATATGGGGATGAATTCAAGAAACCTTTCTTTAATTAAAAAAACAATTGTTCAGCCCTATGGACTTTTTCTTGTTGTTGGTCCAACTGGTTCAGGTAAAACCACAACTCTTCATTCATCCCTTGCGTATATAAACAATCCAGGGGTTAAAATATGGACTGCTGAAGATCCTGTGGAGATTACTCAGGAAGGTTTAAGACAGGTTGAATGTAAACCCAAAATAGGCCTTGATTTTGCCAGGGTAATGAGATCTTTTTTAAGGGCTGATCCAGATGTGATCATGATAGGTGAAATGAGGGATCGAGAAACAGCTGCAATTGGAATTGAAGCTTCACTTACAGGTCATATGGTTTTTTCAACTCTTCATACCAACTCAGCTCCAGAAACTATTACAAGATTGCTTGATATGGGACTTAACCCTCTTAACTTTTCAGATGCTTTTTTAGGTGTGCTTGCCCAAAGACTGGTAAGAAGGCTTTGTAAGCATTGCAAGGAAGAATATACACCTGATGATAAAAAAATTGGCGAAATAATGGAACTTTACAACGGAGTTGAAGCCTTTGAAAAAATATCAGGCTATAAAAAGTCTGATTTGGAAAAGATGAAGTTATTCAAAGCCAAGGGGTGTGAACATTGTTCTGAGGGCTTTAGAGGTAGACTTGGGATTCACGAACTAATGGAAGGTACAGCCAAAATTAAGCAGCTTATTAAAAGAAAAGCTCCTACTGAAGAAATATTTGAGCTGGCATCTGAAGAGGGAATGAAAACACTTATTCAAGATGGAGTTGACAAGGTTTTTCAGGGGCTGACTGATTTAAATGAAATCAGAAGGGTTTGTGTTAATTAACTTAAATCTATAAATTTAAATTTTTGGTTGAAATATTGTTAAAGAACAAATTTAAAAAATCTTTGATTTAAGTTTTGAATTGGTTTAATTTAACAAACTAAAACTTGATTGTTGAGTTTAGAGCTGATAATTTACCAAATGCTTTATTAATCTTAAATTACCGCAAAAACAATGTCAGGAAACAGGCTTATAGGAGTTGAACTTATAAACAGTTAAAAATGGTGGATTAACCAAAAATTTGACTTTCAATTAAGCTGTAAATATTAAAAAACTATTTAAAAGATGCGAAAATGCATCTTTTTTTGTGCAGGAAATATGTTTAATATAAAAAAAATTTATTTGACAAGTGATTGTAAAAATTATCCTTTGGCCCATGAAATTATCAATAGTCTGGATGCAGAAACTAAAATAACAAATGATCTTATTCCCTTGATGAAGGAAATTTCAAACTCAGAAGATCCCCAGTCTAAAGGCAAGGAAGTTTTAATTCTTACAAAAAATAGGGGTGATTTTTTAAAAAAATGCCCGGGAACCAAATATTATAGATGTTGTAATTATCAAATTCTCCATGTGGGCAGTTTTTGTCCAATGGATTGTTCTTATTGCATTTTGCAGACATACTTTCATCCTCCTGCAATAAGTTTTTTTTTAAATCAGGAAAAAATGGAAGATGAGCTTGACAAAAGGGTGTTTAATTCTAATAAAATCTGGCGAATAGGAACTGGAGAGTTTACAGATTCACTTGTATGGGATGAACTTTTCAATTATTCAAAATATCTTGTAAATTTGTTTAAAGGTCAAAAAAGAGCAATTCTTGAACTGAAAACAAAAACAGTGAATATTGAAAATCTTCTTGAGCTTGATCATAATAAAAAAACAATTGTTTCCTGGTCTTTGAATACTCCAAAAGTGATTGAAGAAGACGAAAGAGATACAACAACCCTTGAACAAAGACTTGAAGCTGCTTCAATCTGTGAAAAACAAGATTATAAACTAGCATTTCACTTTGATCCAATTGTAATTTACCCTGGTTGTTCAGAAGATTATAAAAAAGCAGTAAGAAAAATTTTTGATTATGTATCACCTGAGAACATAGTTTATATAAGTTTAGGTACTTTTAGATTCATGCCAGACCTTAAGGACATAATTAAAAAACGATTTTCAGATTCAAAAATCTGGTGTGGCGAGTTTTTTTTGGGAACTGACAATAAAATGAGGTATTTAAAAACTTTAAGAATTGATGTTTTCAAATCCATCCATGACGAGTTTATGAAAATAGATCAAAATCTATGTCTTTATTTTTGCATGGAAGATGACAAAGTTTGGGAAAGAGTCTTTGGATATCCTCCAAAAGCCAAAGGAGGATTGGCAAATATTCTTGATCAAGCTGTACAACAACATTGTGGAGTGAGTAGTCATTAAAATGAAAAAAACTTTAATAACAATTCTTTTTATTTTGTTTCCGGGAATTTGTTTTAGTGCTGATTTTTTTTATTCCAAAGTAAGGTTTATTCCAGACGGTGATACTATAGTTTTAAAAAACAAAAGGGTGGTCAGATACATTGGGATAGATTCACCTGAAACAAATCACAAAACATCAAATCCTCAACCTTTTGCTTTAATGGCCAAAAATTACAATAAAGAACTTGTTTTAAATAAAACTTTAAAAATAGTTCCTGGAGATAAAAAATCAGATAAGTATAAACGAATTCTTGCCTATGTTTATCTTCCTGATGGAAGAATGGTAAATAAGCTTGTTTTGGAAAAAGGACTTGCCTGGGTATATAATCATAAGGATAATTCAAGATATTTTAATGATTTTCTTTTATCCCAAAGGCAGGCAATGAATTCAAATTCAGGTTTATGGGAGAAGATTTTGCAGATTGATTTACCTGTGAGGGCAAATCCAAACTCTTTGAAGTTTCACTCTGTTGATTGCAAAAATTCCGGCAAAAAAAGCTTTATTGAAAAAAATCCTTTCCAGGCATTTTACAAAGGTTATTCACCTTCAAGAAAATGTCTGGCAAATATATTTAAATATAAAAACTAGGCTTATATGCGTTTTTTATTTATTGAACCCTATTATGGCGGTTCTCATAAAGTGTTTTGTGACGGACTTGAAAAACATTCAAACCATAAAATAGAAATTTTAAAGCTGAGTGCAGAAAACTTTAAATGGAGAATAAGAGGATCGTCCTGGTATTTTAAAAAGAAAATCAAAAACATTTTTGACTATGATGGGATAATAATGACAGATATGATCAATCTGTCAGACTTCAGAGCTTTATATAAAAAAAAAATTCCCCCTGTGCTTTTTTATTTTCATGAAAATCAACTTGATTATCCTTTAGCCTCAAATCAAAAAATTGATTATCATTTGTGTTTTGCAAACATTAACTCAGCACTTTCATCTGATCTTCTTTATTTTAACTCAAAAACCCATAAACAAAGTTTTTTAAAATCATTAAACAATATTATTTCAAGAATGCCAAAAAATGATTTTGATGTTTCCTGGGTAAAAACTGCCATAAAAGAAAAATCAGAGTTTATTTATCCTGGCTGTGATTTTTCATTTAAAGTTTGTCATGAAAAAAAACCTGATAAAACTCCGGTTATTTTATGGAATCATAGATGGGATCATGACAAAAACCCGGAAGATTTTTTTAAGATTCTTTCTTTTTTAAAAAATGATAAAATAGAATTTAAGTTAATAATTTTAGGAGAAAAAGGACCTAAAAAAAACACAGTTTTTTATGAAGCAAAAAAGAAGTTTTCAAAAGAAATTATTCACTTTGGATATGTTAAAGATAAGAAGGAATATTTCAGGCTTCTTCAAATGTCTGATATTGCCTTGACTACTTCTGTTCAGGAAAATTTTGGTTATTCTGTTTTAGAGGCTATATATTCAGGCTGTGTACCTGTTTTGCCCCAAAGACTTTCATATCCTGAGATCATAAATGGAAAATATCATAAAATGGTCTTGAACCAAAATCTTTCATCTATGTATAAGATGGTTAAAAATTATTTGCTTAATCCAAGTCTTCTCAATCAAGGCTGGGTTAAGGAGTTGAGAAAAGATATAGAAAAATTTTCCTGGACTGAAATGATTTTAAAATACGATGAATTACTTGAAAAATTGGCGAAATTAAAATAAAAACAAACAAAAGGAGAAGCAAATGACTGAAACTGTTAAAATCAATTCTATACTGGAGCTTAATCCAGAAGTATTGGAAAACATAAAATTAAGATGTAAGGAAGTTGCTAAAGCAAAAAACCTTAAAATGTATGAAGTTGATCCTGCAGATATGGTTGGAGAGTTAATTTCCAAGTTTTTAAAAGAAAAAGATTTAACCTCTTATTCAAGGGATATAAAAAATTTCCCTTTAATTCTTCAGGACTGATTAAATGAAGCTTGTTTCCCAGATATACGAAATCCAAAGTCCTGATCAGGCTTTAGAAGTTATTAAACTTGGAGTAGATCATCTTGGTTCTGTTGTTATTGACAGCCAAAATTTTATCAAGGATCAAGACTTAAAAGATACGGTTACTCAAACAAAATCCTTAAAAAGAAAAAGCTCGATAATTCCTCTTTTTACTGATTTTGAAAAGGTGATGAAGTTGATAGATTTTTTTGAGCCGGATATCCTTCATCTTTGCGAATCTTTGATTTATGAAAATGAATATTTAGAAAAAAAATATTTAGAAAGTTTTTTTGAATTTCAGTATAAATTGAAATCAAGAAATAAAAGTTTGAATCTTATGCGTTCAATTCCTCTTTCTTCAGAAAGTTCATCTTTTGAAGAAAAGGAAAATTTAAGATTAAAACTTGAAGATTTCCTTTCAGCTTTTACTGAAATAAGTGATTTTTTTTTGACAGACACTTACTTTGTCCAAGGAAATCATTTTCAGCCTGTGCCTGGATTTCTGGGGATCACGGGCAAACTTTGCGATCTGGACGGAGCAAAGTTTTTGGTTGAAATTTCTAAAATTCCTGTTATTCTTGCTGGTGGTCTATCACCTGAAAATGTATTTGATTCGGCCATAAAAGTAAAGCCTTATGGACTTGACTGCTGTTCCAATACCAACCTTGTTGATGAATCAGGAAATAATATCCGTTTTAAAAAAGATTTAAAAAAGGTAAAAAAATTTGTTGAAGAAATAAAAAGGGCAGAGAAATATTTAAATATTTCTTAAGATTAAATATATATAATTTTCAGGTTTGACTATTCAAGACTATAAAAGGAATATAAAAATTATTCCAAAGATTAGGAGATTTTATGCTGGAAAGCGGAGATTTAAGAAAAGGTTTAAAAATAATTTATGACGGAGATCCCCATGTAATAACCCAGTTTGAATTTGTTAAACCGGGCAAGGGGCAGGCTCTTTATAAGTGCAGACTTAAGAATATGCTCACAGGTTCCCAGTTTGAGAACACTTTCAGATCTGGTGAAAAATTTGGAAAAGCAGATTTGGAAGAGTTGGAAATGGAATATCTTTATCCTGATGGTGAAAATTTTTGTTTTATGAATACAACCACCTATGATCAGGTGTTTTTATCACCAGATCAAATAGGTGAGGAAAACATAGGTTTTCTAAAAGAAAACACTGTATGTAAAATTTTGTTTTTCGGGTCTCAGCCCATAGGGGTTACTTTGCCTAACTTCATAGATCTCAAGGTTGAATCTACAGAACCTTGGGCAAGGGGCGATACTGCAACAAACGACACCAAACCTGCAACTCTTGAAACTGGAGTGGTTATCCAGGTTCCTCCATTTATTAGTGAAAATGAAATGGTAAGAATAGACACACGAACCGGTCTTTATTCTGAAAGGGTAAAATAATATATTTTTGGGCAGCTTGCAAACTGCCCAAAATATGACTTTTTATAGTTCAGGCAAACTTATTTTGTTTTAAATTGGCTGGTTTAAATTCAAAAATTGAAAATGAACTCAGGTTTTATAAATTAATCTTCATCAATTGTTTCTCTATATCCGCATTCCTTGCTAATACATTTAAGGTATTTACCTTCTTTTTTTGTTTCTTTTTCAATTAAAAACGGATTTTTACACAATGGGCATTCCTTGTTTACCGGCTTATCCCAAAGAGCATAGGTGCAGTCAGGATATTTGTTGCATCCGTAAAACACTTTACCTCTTCTAGAACGTTTTTCTACAATTTCTCCAGAACAGTCTTTTCCAGGGCATTTTACTCCTGTTTTGTTTTTTTCACCTAAATTGGCAAGGGAAAGAGTGAATTTGCAATCAGGATAACCTGAACAGGCAAGAAAAGGTCCAAATTTACCCTGCTTAACAACCATTTCCTTCCCACATTTAGGGCATATTTTATCGGATTCTGGAATTTCTGCCTCAAGAACTTCATTTTTAACAAGCTGAATTTTCCCTTTCTCATCTCTTTCATAATTGGATGAAAAAGTACATTCAGGATATTGATTACAAGCTATAAAGGGTCCGTTTTTACCTACTTTGATTTTAAGTTCACCAGTTTCACATTGAGGACACTTCATTCCTGTAGAAAGACCCACGCCTTTTATGCTTAACATATTGGTTTCAGCTTCAATTAGATTTTTTTCAAATCTTTTATAAAAGCTGGTTAACACATCTGAAATCTTAAGTTCTGAATTTTCAATCTTATCCAGATCATCTTCAAATTTGGCTGTGAAATCGACATTTAAAATTTCAGGAAAATTATCAACCAAAAGGTCATTTACAATTATTCCAAGTTCTGTTGGAAAAAACTTTCTTGTTTCTAAAACCACATAACCTTTATTCTTTATTGTTGAAAGAATAGCTGCATAAGTTGAAGGTCTTCCTATCCCGTTTTCTTCAAGAGCTTTTACAAGGGAAGCTTCAGTATATCTTGGAGGTGGCTGGGTAAAATGCTGAGAAGGAGTGATGTTTTCTTCTTTGAGCTTTTCTTTTTCACTTAAAACAGGAAGCTCTTTTGACTCAGCTTTTTTTGGAGTTTCAGCCTGATAAACCGCCATATAACCTTTGAAGGCTGTAGTTGAACCTGAAGCTGTAAAAGTATAGTCTCCAGAAAGAATTTCACAGGAAACCTGATCAATGGAAGCATTTGTCATTTGAGAGGCAACAAATCTTTTCCATATAAGTTCGTATAATAAAAACTGGTCTCTATTGAGATAGTTTTTAATTTCTTCCGGAGTTTTAAAAACAGAAGTTGGCCTTATAGCCTCGTGGGCATCTTGAGCTTTATTTTTATTTTTAAACACTCTTTGCGATTTAGGTGCATATTCATTTCCAATATTTTCTTTTATCCAGGAAAAAGCTTCATTTGAAGCATCTTTTGAAACTCTGATTGAATCTGTTCTCATATAGGTGATAAGACCAACATGACCTTCTTTTCCAAGTTCAATCCCTTCATAAAGCTGCTGGGCAATGGTCATTGTTTTTTGGGCAGAAAACCTGAGCTTAGTTATGGCATCCTGTTGCATTTTACTTGTAATAAAAGGTGGTTGTGGTGATTTGCTTATCTTTTTTTTACGTATTTTTTTTATTATAAAGTCTTTATTTTCAAGCTCTTTTAAAACATTGTCAGCTGATTCTTTATTGGTTATCTTAAGCTTTTTTGAATTTTTTTTAACTAATTTTGCTTCAAATTTTTCCTTAGTGTCAAACTTTGAAAGCAGAGCTGTAATATGCCAATACTCTTCTTTTTCAAAAGCCTGAATTTCTTTTTCCCGTTCACAAATCATTCTTACAGATACAGACTGAACCCTTCCTGCTGAAAGGCCTCTTTGAATTTTTTTCCAAAGAAGTGGGGAGATTTGATAGCCCACAAGACGATCTAAAATTCTTCTTGTCTGCTGGGCATCAAATTTATTTTTATCAAGTTCCAAAGGATTTTTAACAGATTCTTCAATTCCGTTTTTTGTTAGCTCATGTAAAAGAATCCGGTAGAATTTTCTATCTTTTTTCTTTAAAACTTCTGCAGTATGAAAAGCAATTGCTTCTCCTTCTCTATCAGGGTCAGGGGCAAGATAAATAATATCCTTGCCTTTGGCAGCATCTTTAAGAGCCTTGATTGTTTTTTGTTTACCCTTGATTACTTCATATTCAGGAGAAAAGTTGTTTTCAATATCAATCCCAATTTTTTTGGGAGGTAGATCTTTGATATGTCCTGCAGTTGCAGTAACATCAATGTCTTTTCCAATGTATTTTATCAGAGTTCTCACTTTTGTGGGAGACTCCACTATCAGTAGTGGTTTACTCAATTTTAATCCTCTGTCAGATAATAAAATTTTCCCGGCAGCTGTTTGATTATTCCCTCAAGTTCAAGATTTGTAAGTACAGCACCGATTTTGTTTGAATAACTTAAATTGCAACTTCTGCAAATCTCATCAATGTTAAGAGGTATTTCAGTCTGTTTAAGTGCTTTAATCACAGACTCCTCATTAAAATCAAGAGATTTCTTTTGAAGAGGTGGTTTGGAACTTTGAATTTTAAGCCAGGGAAACTCTTCAAAAATTTCATCAGAGTTTTTTATTCTTTTTGCTCCAAGCTCTTCGAGTTTGTCTGTTCCTGGTGAATTTGAATGTTCAAGATTAACAACAAACACTTCCTTTCCCTGATCTGCTGCAAGTTTTGCTGTGATAACAGCACCGCTTCTTTCTCCAGCTTCAACTACCACAACTCCAATGGAAATACCTGAAACAATTCTGTTTCTTTTTGGAAAGTTAAATGCCTCAGGAGTTTGGTTAAGAAAAAACTCTGAAAAAACTCCCCCGTTTTTATCAATTATATTTTTAAATAAGGCCCTATGTTCACGAGGATAAATATTTAAAAGCCCGCTTCCAAGAACAGCCGTTGTACTTCCTGGAAAATTTAGAGCAGCACTATGACTTGCACCGTCAATACCAAGAGCCATTCCACTTGTTACCCTTATTCCGGATTTGGAAATTATTGATGAAAGTTTTGAGGCTTTAGCCCTTCCTTCTGTACTGGCATTTCTTGATCCTACAATTGCAATTGAAACAATATCTGGAGGATGATTGCCTCTCAAATATAAAAAAGGAGGAGGGTCAATAATTTCCTTTAAAAGAACAGGATAATTTTTATCATTATAACTAACAAACTTTATATTTTCTTTTAAAGCAATTTTTATTTCATCTTTAATAAACTTTGTTTCTTTGGCTTTTTTTATTGATTCTGCTCTTTTTTGGGTCATTCCTTCTATTGAACACAGTTTGTTTATTGGAGATGAGAAAATTTGTTCAGGGGTGGAAAATTTCTCCAAAAGTCTTTTAATTAAAATATTTCCAATTCCATTAACTGATTTTAAAACCAGCCATGGAGAAATGTCTGAGTCCATAATTTGATTGATTATAAAATTTCTTTTAGTTTAGCCTGAGCCTTGGGTGCTGCGTTTGAAAAGGGCCAAGTCTTTATAACCTTTTGCAAACTTTCTTTGGCTTTTTTGTTATTTCCAAGTTTTAAATAAGAATATCCAGCTTTTAGCATAGCATCAGGACATTTGGTTCCATCAGGGTAAGTTGTGGTTACAAGCTCAAAAATTTCTGCTGATTTATCATAGTAGCTTTGAGCATAAAAAGATTCCCCCTTCCAGTAAAGGGCATTGTCAGCCAAAGTTTCATTGGGATATTTGTCTAAAAACTCATCAAAAGTTTTAATTGCATTTTGATAGTCTTTCTTTTTTAAAAAGTCAATCCCTCTTGAATACAGCTTTTGGGGACTTAAATAAGTTTCCTCTGGCTTTAAACTCTCAACTGAAAGATTTTTATCTTCCGATGTTTTTTCTGAAGAAGGTGTAACTTTTATCATTTGCTCATGGTTATCAACCATGAATTGAATAATTGAAAGTCTGCTGTAGAGCTTGTCAATTTTTTCTTCCACAGCAGTCATTCTCTCATCAATAAGTTTTAATTCAACTGGAGATTGGTTTGTTTTTGAAGAGTTTTTTGAAGCACATCCTGTGATAAAAAATAAAACCAAAACAATTGGAATTAGTATTCCGGGTTTAAAGTCTTGAGTAAATACTTTTAAAAAGGATTTGTTTCTCATTTTGATTCCCATACCAGAAGAATTGGACTTGCAATGAAAATTGAAGAATAGGTTCCTATAATAACCCCTGCAATCATTGCCAGGGAAAAGTCATGAATGGTTCCCCCTCCAAGAATAAAAAGAGAAAACAAAACTAAAAGAGTGGTAAGTGAAGTAAGAATAGTTCTGCTTAAAGTTTCGTTTATACTTTTGTTGATAAGTTCTGCCAGGCTTAATTTTTCTTTTTCTGATTTGAGATTTTCCCTTATTCTGTCAAAAATAATGATAGTGTCATTTAGTGAATATCCAATTATGGTAAGTAAAGCAGCAATAATTGGAAGGTTGAATTCAATATCTAAAAGAGAAAAAAGACCTACAGTAATTATAATATCGTGGATAAGAGCACAAATTGCCCCCATTGCAAACCTAAGATCCCTGTACCAGAAAATAATAAGGCTTGCTATAAGTGCAAAAAGAATAAGGTAGGCAATGCTTATATTAAATAATGAAAGAAAGTATACTGTACCCATTAAACTTCCTGCAATTACAGCACTTTCTCCCCATTTCATTTCAAATCTACCAGAAATATAAATGGTAATGAATAAAAGGGAGTAAAAAATTGCAAGAAGGGCCTTTGAACGAAGCTCATGACTTACTTGAGGACCAACCATGTCAACACTTAATACTTCTGCTTTATTATTTTCCACAGAAATATATGAAGAAAAGTTTTTTATAAAAGAAGTTTCAATTTGTTCAGAATCAAGAAGTCTTATTTGGAACTGATTTTGGTTATCATCACCAAATTTTTGAATCACTGGTGATTCCAGTCCTGAATCAATAAGTGTTTTTCTTACTTCCGCAGTGGAAACAGGTGATTTATATTCTACTATAAATTGAGTTCCACCGGCAAAATCTACTCCATACTTGGGACCTTTATTAATAATAAGAGTGAGAACACTTCCAATTAATAGGCAAAATGATAAAAAGAATACTATTTTTCTTTGACCGATAAAATTTATATTAGTTCCGGGTTTAATGAGTTCCATACGAAAATATTCCCCTTAGATAGAAAGTTTTTTAGTCCCTTTTCCAGAGTAAATATAATCAAATATTACCCTTGAAACAAAAAGTGCTGTAAAAAGACTTGAAAGAATACCAAGAGTTAAAGTAACTGCAAAGCCTTTTACAGGGCCAGTACCAAACTGGAACAAAACAACAGCAGCAATAAGAGTGGTTACGTTTGCATCCATTATAGTAATGGCTGCTCTGTCAAAACCATTGGAAATCGCTGCATAATTTGATACACCACGTCGGAGTTCCTCTCTTATTCTTTCAAAAATCAATACATTAGCGTCCACTGCCATTCCTATGGTTAAAATCATACCCGCAATTCCGGGCAAAGTAAGGGTTGCTTGAAAGGCAGTAAGTCCTGCTCCGATGAGAAGAATGTTTATTATAAGGGCAAAATCAGCAATCAGTCCTGCTCCTTTATAATAAAATCCAATAAAGAAAATAACCAAAGAACCGCCAACTATCATGGAGATAAGTCCTTTGTTGATCGAATCTGCTCCAAGAGTGGGGCCTACAGTTCTTTCCTCAACAATATTAACAGGAGCGGGAAGGGCACCTGCACGAAGTACAATTGCAAGATCACGAGCTTCTTCAGTTGAAAAACTTCCAGTTATTTGAGCACGACCTCCAGAGATTCTGTCTTGAATTACAGGAGCTGAGTAAACCTTTCCGTCAAGAACAATGGCAAGTCTTTTATGAATATTTTCAGAAGTGATCTGATCAAAGATTCTTGCTCCCTTGGTATTAAATTCAATTGAAACGTAAGGATCGTTAAACTGAGAATCAAAATTTACCCTTGCATCTGTAAGGTATTCACCTGTAAGAAGGGTTCTTTTTTTAAGAATAAACGGCATTTTGGAATTGTCTATATCAGAAATCTGATAGGCAATTTCGCTTGTTATAGGAAGATTGTTAAGCTCAGCTTTTTCGTCAACAATTTTAAATTCCAGCTGAGCTGTTTTACCAATGAGATTTTTAGCTCTTTGGGGGTCATCAATTCCAGGAAGCTGAATAAGAATTCTGTTTTCGCCTTGTCTTCTTATATCTGGTTCTGATACACCGAATTCGTCAATCCTTCCCCTTATTGTTTCAAGGGCCTGAGCAACCGAGAGCTTTTTAATATCTTTTATTTCATTTTCATTCATCCTGAGGACAAACTTGACTAAGTTACTCCCTGAAGAAGTTTTTTCAATTGAAAGTTCTTGAAAGTTTTTCTTTAAAAGTTCAGAAAGTTTATCTGATTGTTCGTTATCTTCAATTGTAATATCAATTTTAGATATTCCTGATTTTGTAACAGCTCTATACCTTATTTTTTTATCTTTGAGTTCTTCTCTTATGCTGGAAACAAGTCTTTCAGTCCTGTTTTCAACAGCTTTGTCAGTATCAACCTGCATTACCAAATGCATACCTCCCTGAAGATCAAGTCCAAGATTTATCTGCTTATAGGGCCAGATATCAGGATTGAAAGTAGGAATTACAAGTACAGCTGATATTATTATTACAGAAAAGACTATAATTGCTCTCCAGGGAATGGGTCTCAAGATGATATCCTCTCAGTTTGGCGTTTTACGCATTTTCCTTGTTTAGTACAGAAACGATGTTGCCTCTTACAAGTTTTATTTTTACTTGTTCTGCAACCTCAAGTGTAACATTTATTTCGTCTAGTGAAGAAATTGTTCCATAAATTCCTCCGCTTGTTATCACCCTGTCTCCTTTTTTAAGGCTGCCAATCATTTCTCTATGTTCTTTGGCTTTTTTCTGCTGAGGTCTGATAAGAAGAAAATAAAAAATAACAAACATTATAATTAATGGTACAAAGGCTCCAAAACCACCCTGTGCACCTGAGACACCACTTTCACCCATTGCGTAAGCTTCAGAAATCAAAATATCCCTCCTTAAGAATAAAATTTAAGTTTAATTAAAATAAAATATAGTGTGTATAAATGAAAAATACCCAAGCGTCAATTGTCTTGTGAATTTACACTGTCTATCCAGAGATTTTTTCCGTCAAAAACAACATTTTTGATATTAGCCATAGAAATATCGTCTAAAAGTTCTATTATTTCAGTCATTTTATATATTACAACTTTTCCTTCAGGCTCAAGAATATTGATATCTTTGGTTAGTTTTCCTGTTTCAAGTGAGTAAACACTTACTGTTTCTTCAGAAAACTTCAGTATTTTTCCAACTCCTGAGCTGTATCCTCCATTTAGAGGTTGATCAGCTCCATCACTTAAAGTTACTCCTTTTTTTGCAAAAAGTTCTTTTAGTAATCGGAAATGAATAGTCCAAAGATTGTCGCCTTTTTTAACCAGATAAAGTCCATAGTCTTTGGGGGTTATTTTTTCATTTATTTTAAGATCTGTTGAAACAAAGTCTCCTCTGAGAACCTTATCTTGTTCTTCAATTGACTTTAAATCAATTACCTGTCCGTTAATCTTAGTTTTTTCATCAGACTTTAAAACCATGTCAAGACCTTTTTCCACCCCGTATTCTTCTTTTCTTTTTTTCATCAGCTTTAAATCATCAGAGTTTTTAATTGAGATCATTGCCTTAGTGGGAACTTTAATTTCTTTTTTCGTATCTTTTTCATAAATTTCCTGGGGTGTTGGTTTCTTTGTTTGATTGAAAATTATCAGACCAGCAATGGCAATAGCTGATGCTAGAGCTATTGAAATAATAATTTTAGTTTTCATAATAAAGCCGCCAAAGTTAAATGGTTGAACTTATTTTTTGTCCTGAATTATAAAAATAAGATTTTACACTTTATACAAAACATAAAAACTTTTTCCTACCCTTTTTAAAAGTATCAGAAATTTTATATAAACAAAACGCTTCCCTTAAGATTTAAATTTTCGGGTCATTTTATCAAAGATAATGTATTCTTGCCATTTAACTTTTGATATGGCATGAGTATAAAAAATTTTAAACTAAATTTCTGGAGGGAAAAAATATATGGGACAAGACTATAATCCTGATTATATAGAAAAAAAATGGCAAAAATACTGGGAAGAAAACAATTGTTTTAAAGTTTATGAAGATAAAGCCAAAGAAAAATTTTACCTTCTTGAAATGTTTCCATATCCTTCAGGTAATCTCCATATGGGCCATGTAAGAAACTATACAATAGGAGATCTTACTGCAAGATACAAAAAAATGAAAGGCTTCAATGTAATTCACCCTATGGGTTGGGACGCTTTTGGAATGCCTGCAGAAAATGCCGCAAGAGATAATAATACCCATCCTGCAAAATGGACATATGCAAATATAGAAAATATGAAAAACCAGCTCAAAAGACTTGGGTTCAGTTATGACTGGTCAAGGGAAGTCACAACCTGTGCTCCTGAATATTATCGATGGGAGCAATGGCTTTTTATTCAAATGTATAAAAAAGGCCTGGCATACAGGAAAATGGCGAGTGTCAACTGGTGTGAACAGTGTCAAACAGTGCTTGCAAACGAACAGGTTGAAGATGGTGAATGCTGGAGGTGCAGTAGCGAAGTCCAGGAGAAAAAGCTTAACCAATGGTTTTTTAAAATCACTGATTATTCTGAAGAGCTTTTAAGTTATTGTGACAAGCTTACTGGCTGGCCTGAAAAAGTAACAACAATGCAAAAAAATTGGATTGGAAAAAGTGAAGGTGCTTATATAGATTTTGAAGTTGAGGGCATTGATGAAAATATAAAGGTTTTTACAACAAGACCTGATACTTTGTTTGGATGTACATTCATGTGCCTTGCTCCTGAGCATCCCCTTGTGGAAAAGTTTGCTTCTTTTTCAGGAAAACTTGATGAAATAAACAAGTTTAAGTCAAAGGTTGCCCGACAGGAAAGAACTGCTAAAGCAATTGAAACAGCAGAAAAAGAAGGAGTTTTTACAGGAGTTTATTGTATAAATCCTATAAATAACAGAAAAATTCCTGTTTATACGGCCAATTTTGCTCTTATGGAATACGGGACAGGTGCTGTGATGTCAGTTCCTGCCCATGATCAAAGGGACTTTGATTTTGCAAAAAAATATAACCTTGAAATTATTCCTGTAATAACTCCCAAAAATGAAGACTTAACTTTAGAAAACCTAGAAAAAGCATATTCTCTTCCTGGTATTTTGAAAAACTCAGATGAGTTTAATGGAAAAGACAATGAAGAAGCCAAAAATTTAATTGTTGAAAAACTTGGAAAAGAAAATAAGGCAGAAACTGCGGTAACATATAGATTAAGAGATTGGGGGATTTCCAGACAAAGATATTGGGGAACACCAATCCCAATGATTCATTGCGAAAAATGCGGGATAGTGCCTGTAAATGAAGAAGAGCTTCCTGTAGAACTACCAGAAGATGTAAATATTTTGGAAAACGGAAATTCTCCCCTTCCTTTTCTTGAATCATTTTATAAAGTTAAGTGCCCAAAATGCGGAATCAATGCCAAAAGAGATACAGATACCATGGATACTTTTGTTGAATCTTCCTGGTATTTTTTAAGGTATTGTTCTCCTGACTATGAAAAAGCTATGTTTTCAAAGGAAGCTGCTGATTATTGGATGCCTGTTGATCAATATATTGGAGGTGTAGAGCATGCTGTAATGCACCTTTTATATTCAAGATATTTTACAAGGGTATTAAATGATCTAGGTCTTGTTTCATCAAGGGAGCCTTTTAAAAATCTTCTTACCCAAGGAATGGTTTGTAAAGAAATAATGAGATGTCCCATTGATGGTTATATTTATCCTGAAAATGCGGTGAAATCAGAAAAAGGAGGTCTTAAATGTACCTTGTGCGGATCTGATGTTGAAGTTGGGCGCAAGGAGAAAATGTCCAAATCCAAAAAAAATGTTGTTGATCCAAATTCTTTAATTGAAAATTATGGTGCTGATACAACAAGACTTTTTTCATTATTTGCAGCTCCTCCTGAAAGAGATCTTGAATGGACAGAAGAAGGAGTTGAAGGTGCAAATAGATTTTTAAATAGAGTTTGGCGGCTTATTATAGAACTTCTTAATGAAATTAAGGGGTATTCTTCCTTTAAAGGAGATTTTAACAGCCTTTCAGGAGTTTCAAGGGATATTTATAGAAAAACAAATGAAACAATAGAAAAAGCAGGGGCTGATATTGACAGGTTCCATTTCAACACCTCAATTGCTGTGGTTATGGAGCTTGTTAACCTTATTTATTCTTCTATTGATAAAAAAGATGAATTAAATCCAGAAGTTTTAGTCCACTCACTGGAGTCTGTTCTTCTTATTCTTTCACCAATGGTTCCCCATTTTTGTCAGGAGCTTTGGACATTAACAGGTCATGATTCAATTCTTACAGAAGAGCTTTGGCCAGAAGTTGATAAAAAATCTCTTGTTCTTGATGAAGTTCTTGTTGTTGTTCAGATAAACGGAAAATTAAGGGCAAAGCTAAATGTTTCTCCTGATACTGATGAAGAAGAAGTTAAAAAGCTTGCTTTTGAAGATCCTGGAGTTAAAAGGCATACAGAGGGTAAATCTCTTAAAAAAGTTATTTATATAAAAAACAAACTCTTAAGCATTGTTGTTTAATTTTTTAAGCCGGTTTGGTTACCGGCTTAAAATTTAAAGGCCTTAGATATTTTATGAAAAAAAACTTAGTTTTTCTAGTTATATTATTTGTTTTTATCTCCTGCGGATATCATTTCTCAGGCAGTGGTTCCCTTCCTTTGGGTATTAAAAAAGCTGATGTTGATATATTTGAAAATCAAACCGGATTTTCAGGAATTGACAGCTGTATGAGAGATGAATTTATCCAGGAGTTTTCCAAGTATAATATTTTTGCAACAGGTAAAGAGGCAAAAGGGATTCTTAAAGGTGAAATTTTAAAAATGTCTATTTCAAATCCTGTTAAAAAATCATCGGGCGGCTCTTATGAAAGGAGACTTAGCATAGTTTTAAATCTTAGGTTTGTAAATTTAAAAGGGAAGGTACTTTTTAGAAGGAACAACTTTAGTGAAAACTATGTTTTTGAAACAAATTCTGATGAATCATTCAGCTTTGGAGTGCCCTATGAAGATATGAGGGAGCTTTGTCTAAAGGTATCAAGAAGAGTAGTTATGGAACTTACTTCTGACTTTTAAATATCAATATTAAAATTAAATTGATATTTTCACAAATATTTTAATTTCATCTGAATTAAAAAACTGACCTAAAAAAATAAAGGCATATCAGTTTTATATATTAATAGATATGCCTTGAATTTTATTAACCAAAGCTGATTTAATTTGTTGATTTAAGCATTAATGGTTTTTTCAACAAATTTATAAAGCCTGGATATTTTACGTGAAGCTGTATTTTTGTGGATTGCACCTTTTTGAGCAGCTTTTGAAATAATAGAGGTTGCTTCACTAAGAAAGTTTTTTACTGTATCGTCTTTTGCTTCGGCTGCGGCAATGGTTTTTTTGGTGATTGTTTTAACTCTTGTTTTAACAGCCTTGTTTCTTAAATTACTTTTTTCACTCTGCTTAGCTCTTTTTATAGCTGACTTATGATTTGCCAATTTCTAGCTCTCCTTTTGAAATTCAAATATTTTTTCAAGTTATTTTTTTAAATTGTTTACAAATGAAACTAATTATCTTTTTTTTAAAAACTTGTCAATTTTTTTTAAAAGTTATATTGAAATTAATGATTTTAAAAAATTGGTTTTGTCCTGAACAATCCTTTAATTTGGGTATGAAAATATAAAATGTCCCGGGTAAAAAAAACATTTGCTTCAGCAGGGGTGGTAAGCCTTTCAACCCTTTTAAGTCGAATTCTTGGCTTTGTAAGAGATATGGTAATAGCTTCTTTTTTTGGTGCAGGCACTGCAGCAGATGCTTTTTTTGTTGCATTCAGAATTCCCAATCTTTTTAGAAGATTGCTTGCCGAAGGTTCACTTACTCCAGCTTATGTTCCTGTGTTTACATCAATTTTAAATAAAAAAGGCAAAAACCAAGCAGTTTTTTTTGCTGAGTCCTCATTTAGATTTTTTTCTGTATTTTTATTTTTTTTTTGCATCTTAGGAGCTGCGGCTTCCCCTATAATTATTAAACTTACTGCTCCTGGTTTTTTTGAAATTCCCGGAAAGGCCGAGCTTTCAATAGTTTTAACCCAGATAATGTTTTTTTATCTTTTGTTTATTTGTCTTGTAGCTCTTTGTATGGGAATTTTAAATAGTTTTGAACATTTTTTTGCCCCTGCCATAGCACCGGTGTTTTTAAATATTTCAATGATTTCATCTGTATTATTATTTGGCTCTTACTTTACAGAACCTGTATTTGCTCTTGCCTGGGGCGTGCTTGCAGGAGGATTGATCCAGCTTTTAGTCCAATTTCCATTTTTATTTAAAAAAGGGGTAAATCCTTTTAAAGGAATAAAGCTATGGCATCCTGAAATAAAAAAAGTTACAAAACTCATGGGCCCTACAGTTTTTGGGGCCGCAGTTTACCAGATAAGTATATTAATAAATACAATTCTTGCTTCTTTTCTTCAGCCGGGCAGTGTTTCCTATCTTTATTATTCAGACAGATTAGTTCAGTTTCCCCTTGGTATTTTTGGAATTACAGCAGGAATAGTAATTCTTCCTTTAATGTCCAGGCAGGTTGAAGAAAAAAAACTTGGCGAACTTTCCACCACACTTTCTGAAGGGCTTTTGTTTATAATGTTTATTACCATTCCTGCAAGTGTTGGTCTTGCAGTTCTTGGTATTCCCATTATACAGCTTTTGTTTGAAAGAGGTGAGTTTACCGGGCAGATGACAATTTATACTTACTATGCACTTTTATGTTATCTTCCAAGCTTATTTGCAGCATCAAGCTTAAGAATACTTATTTCGTTTTTTTATTCATTTAAAGATGCAAAAACCCCTGTAAGAGCTGGGATAATATCTTTTTCAATTAATATTATAGCAGCAGTTGTTTTAATGAATTTTCTGTCTTTTGCAGGCTTAGCTCTTGCTTTATCCCTGGGAAGTATTGCCAATTTTTTTATTTTATTTATTAAAATCAAGACAAAAATAGAAAAGCTTAATTTAAAGTTGTTTTTAAAAAGAGTTTTTTTTATTATTCTTGGATCGGCAATTATGGGATTGGTTGTTTACTCGATAGATTTTTATTTTGTAAAGTTTTTAAAACATTCAACTACAATTCTTTTACTTAGGATTGTATCAGGAATTATATCAGGAACTTTGGTTTATTTTTTATTTTCATATTTTGTAAAATTTCCTGAAATTCAAACATTAAAGTACTTGGTTGGTAGAAAAAAATGAACTTCAAAACTTTTTCCATTATTTTTCTTATAATCTCGTTTATTTATTTTTGTTTTATTATTTTCAATGATCAAGGGTATTTAAAGGTAAAAGAACTTGAAGCAAAAAAAACTTCACTTGTAAATGAAAGTTTAGAAATTGAAAATGAAAATGAAGATTTATCAAGAAAAATAGTAAGACTTCAAAATGATAAAAACTATATTGAGCATGTAATAAGAAATGAATTTCATATGGTAAAAGATGATGAAATTGTTTTATTTATAGAGGATAAAAACTTTGATGGACAATTTAAAAAAGAATAAAATATATATTAATCTTTTAGAAAAAAACGGGTACCAAGCCTATGCTGATTATCTTATTAATTCTAATAATTCAGCCAATTTTAAAGTTCTTGAAAATTTTATAAAAATTATTACAAAAAATAAAAGTTCTGATGAAATTAAACAAATAAGAAATAAATATATAAAAAGATTTGAAAGGAAAAATATTTAATGTCACCAACTCTGCCTTTAAAAACAGCCCTTACTATTGCTGGTTCAGACTCTTCTGGGGGTGCCGGGATTCAGGCTGATTTAAAAACTTTCCAGGCAAATATGGTTTTTGGAATGAGTGTGATCACTGCTGTTACTGTTCAAAATACAAAAGGGGTTCAAAATGTTCAAAACATTGATCCTGAAATTGTAAAAGGGCAGATAGAGGTTTTATTTGAAGATATTAAAATTGATTCAGTAAAAATTGGAATGCTTTCAAGTATTGAGGTTATTGAATCAGTAAAACAAGGACTTTTTAATAAAAACAATGATTTTCTTGTTCTTGATCCTGTGATGATATCAAAATCTGGTTTTCTTTTGATTGCTGAAGATGCCATAGATAAAATGATAAAAGAGCTTTTTCCCCTTTCTTTTATTGTTACTCCAAATATCCACGAAGCCTCAAAAATTGCAGGATTTGAAGTTCAAACTTTAAAAGATATGGAAAATGCCGCAAAATCAATTTTTGAACTTGGTCCAAAAAATGTTTTTGTTACAGGAGGGCATTTAACAGGGGAAGATTGTATAGATATCTTATATGATGGAAAAAGTTTTCATTACTTTGATTCCAAAAAAATTATAACAAACAACACCCATGGAACTGGATGTACTCTTTCTTCAGCAATTGCAGCCAATCTGGCAAAAGGAAAAGAACTTCTTGTAAGTTTAAAAAATGCCAAAGAATATGTTACAGGAGCCATTAAAAACTCAATTCCACTTGGTCATGGGTGCGGACCAACCCACCATTTTTTTAATTATTACAAATGGAAAAAATAAAATTTATAGTTTATCAAAATAAAAGTTTGTATAAAAAAGCTGAAGAAATTGCCTTAAATACTTCATCTTCCTGTGTATCAATGGAAGAGTTTTTAAAAATTGAGGACAAAGGAGAGTTTTATTTTTTTGTAGATAGAAAAGTTTTTGAAATAAGATTTTCAAATATGAGATCAAAAGGTATTTCAGTTAATTTTAACAGCGAAAAAATAAATTATAGAATTAAAACCTCAACTGTTAGAAGTCCCCTGGCAAGAGCTGTAGGCCTTAAGGGCAGAATGGAAAAAAAACCTTTTATTGTTGATTCAACTGCAGGCCTTGGAACAGACTCTTTTTTTCTTTACTGCCTTGGTGCAAAGGTGGTTGGTTTTGAAAGAAATATGTTTTTGTTTTATCTTCTTGAAAAAGGCCTTGAAAATTACTTTTCCCTTAATAAAAAAACAAACGACCTTTTATTTGTAAATTCAGATTCAATGAACATATTTAATGAACTTGAAAAAAACAAAATAAAAGAAAAACCAGATGTGATTTATCTTGATCCTATGTATCCTCTTGAAAGTAAAAAAAAGGCAAAACCTAAAAAAGAACTTGAAGTATTAAGAAAAATTATTGGAAAAGATGAAGATTCATCAATTTTGTTTGAAAAAATTTATAGCAATAAAAATTTAAAAATAGTTGTAAAACGACCTGTAAACTCAGCTTTTATTTCAGAAAAAATAAAACCTTCCCATCAAATCCAATCAAGACTTGTCAGGTATGATGTTTATCTCACCTGATATTTTTAATAAATTTACATAATTTTGATTAAAGCAAATTAATAAGATTAAAAACCAAAGGCAGGGTTGCAAAACTTATGATAATTCCTGTGCCAACAAGAGCTGCTGCAAGCTCAGGTTCAATATCTGCCATTATAGCCATGGCAGCGGCTGTAACCATTGAAGGCATTCCTGCCTGAAAAACTGAGATTTTGGAAGCAAAGGAATTAAATCCTATTAATTTGCATATAAAAAGAGCAAACAAAGGCATAAATAAAAGCTTTAATAAAAGCCCGAAAATAAGCTTTGATTTTAAGTTATGTCCAAGTCTTAATGAAAGCTGAAACCCAACAGCTACCATTACAAGGGGGACAAGGGTCTGGGCAAGTGAGTTTATAATTATTGTAAAGGTCTGGGGGTATGGCTGATTTTTAAAAGCAAAAGCTATGATAAGGGCTATAAAAGGCGGGAATAGGAATATTTTTTTTAAAATATTTGTAAATGTTGGCTTGGCAGTTTTTTTTCCGTAAACTGCAAGAATAAATGAGCCATAGGTTGTAAAGGCAAGAAAAGTTCCTGTTTGATCATACAAAAGAGCAAAAGGGACCCCTTTTTCGCCATAAAATGCATTTACCATGGGAAGCCCTAAAAAAGCAGTGTTCCCAAGCGGAACAAGCAAAAGAAGGCATCCTGTTGAAGCCTTTTCCCAATTAAAAGCTTTTGAAAATATTAAAATAACGGCAACAGAAAAAACAAGGCAAAGCCAGGGAATCAGAGCTGTTATAAAAAGATTTTCATCAAATTCAAGTTCAGGGATTTTCATAAAAATAAGGGCGGGAAGGGCAAAATAAATTACAAAAAGATTTAAAACTTTTCCCGTATCCACAGGAAAATCAGGGATTTTTTTAATTGCCATTCCTGAAAAAAGATATGTCATTGTTATTATAAAATTTTCCATTATTTAAAATCCTTAGAAAATATCATCATTGTTTAAATTTAAAAAAACGATTTTATTAAATCTGTTGAAGATTTAAAAATAGCTTGTTTTGAAACAAATAACCTTTATTATTACCCATTGATTTAAATTTATCAGAGCAAAATATCAATCAATAAAACGGCGGTAACAATGAAAGCAGAAATTATAGCCACAGGAAAAGAAATTTTAACAGGTGATCTTGATGATACAAACACAAATCTGATTACATCAAAACTTACCAAAAAAGGAGTTGATGTAATTTTTCATCATTGTTGTGGAGACAATGAAACAGATCTTTATAATCTTATTCTGGATGCTTCCAAAAGAGCCGAGCTGGTTATTATAACAGGGGGCCTTGGTCCTACAATAGATGATAAAACAAGGTTTGCAGTTTCAAAAGCCCTTGATTCTCCCCTTAGTTTAAATAAAAAAGCTTTGCAGTCAATAGAAAGCTATTTTTTAAAAAGAAGCTTTAAAATGCCTGAAGAAAATATGGTTCAGGCCATGATCCCGGAAGATGCTGGTTTTATAGAAAATAAATTTGGAACAGCCCCCGGAGTTTATTTTAAATTAGGAAAAGCAGAGTTTTATTGTTTACCAGGAGTGCCTTATGAAATGGAAAGAATGTTTGAGTTTTTTATAGATGAAAAAATAAAAACCCAAGATTTTTATATTTCAGAAACATTTACTGTTTTTGGGCTTCCTGAATCAAAAACCGGTTTTCTTTTGTCAGAGTTTGAAAATTATTTTCCTTTTAATCCCTCGGGTTCAATTGTTGAATTAGGTATTCAGGCAGTTTTCCCCCATATTTTTGTAAAGCTCTACGGAAGAGGAAAGGACTTGTCAAAACTTGAACTTAAAATAAGAAAAGCCAAAGATTTTATAGCAAAAAATCTTGAGGGTAAAATTGTTTCAGGAAGTGGTAAAACCCTTTATGAAAAAACAGCTAAGTTATTAATTGAAAACAAGCTTTCTCTTTCAGTTGCAGAAAGCTGTACAGGCGGTTTAATTGGAAACAGCTTTACTGATATTTCAGGAAGTTCTGCTTTTTTTAAAATGTCGGCTATCACCTATTCAAATGAATCAAAAGTAGAACTTTTAAATGTAAAAACAAAAACCATAGAAAAATTTGGAGCAGTTTCAAAAGAATGTGCCATGGAACTTGCTCTAGGTGCAAGAATTAAAGGTAAATCTGATTTTGGTATTTCAACAACAGGAATTGCCGGACCAACAGGCGGGGTTAAAGACAAACCTATAGGTACTGTTTTTATAGGAATATCTACATCAAAGGGAACTAAAGCCTTTAGATTTGAAAGAGATATGAAAGACAGGCTTTTAAATAAAAAACTTTTTTCAGCAACAGCTGTTTATTATCTTTTAAAAGAAATTGAAAAATTTGTTTAATTTAAATTATGAGGTTTTGTATGGATAATGATTTTAAATTTGATTGTGACTCCCATGGGATTGATGGTTTAAATTTAAGTTTTCTTGACAGTGGAGGTAAAAAAACACCTCTTCATTTTTATCATGCAAATGGTTTTCCAGTCAGTGTTTATCTCCCTTTCATGGAAAGACTTACCAATGATTTCAGAGTAATTGGAATGGGTCAAAGAGGCCAGGATTCACAAACAACAGGAAGCACCTCCTGGCAGAGTTCGGCAACTGATTTAATAGATTTTATTGAAAAAAGAGTAAAGCTTCCCATAGTTGGAGTAGGGCACAGCATAGGAGCTGTTGCAACCATGTTTGCAGCTGCAAGAAGACCGGATTTGTTTAAAAAAATTATTTTAATTGATCCAGTTATGCTTCCTTATAGATATATCGCCTATATGGCTTTTATAAGAATTATAGGACAAAAAAACGCATTTATTCTTGCAAAAAGGGCAAGGGGAAGAAGAAATCATTGGGAATCAAGACAAGATGCCTATGATTATTTTAAAGGAAAGGCTTTATTTAAAAATTTTAAGGAAGAATTTTTAAGATCATATATAACCTATGGCCTTAAAGAATCAGAAAAAGGCGGGGTAGAGCTTGTTTGCCCTCCAGAAGCTGAGGCAAGGGTTTTTGAAAATTATCCATTATATTCTTGGTTCTGGCCAAGGAAACTCAAAACAAAAACTTTGCTTTTAAGGGCTGAATTCTCAGATGTAATGTTTATGCCAGAGCAAAAAAGATTTATAAAACAATGTAAAAATTCCCAAGCCATTGTAATAAAAAATTCAGGTCATCTTATTCCAATGGAAAAGCCTGATGAAGTGGTTAATCATATAAAAGATTTTGTTTTTCAATAAATAATCAAGTTAACAATTGCATTTTTTATTTACTAAACTGCAAATTTTTTTTGTAGATCTTACATTTAAAAGAAAAGGAAAAGTTATTTATGAAGTCATTGGTTTTGTTTGTTTTGTTTATTGCAGGAATCAGCCTTTTTTCAGCAGACAATGTTTCAGCTGAAAAAAACACAAAAATTCTCTTAGATACTGATATGGGAGAAATTGAAATTGTTTTGTATGATAAAACAAAAGAACATAAAGAAAATTTTTTAAATCTTGTGAATCTAGGGTTTTATGATGACCTTCTTTTTCATAGAATAATTAAAGGCTTTATGATTCAGGGCGGAGATCCCCAGTCAAAAAATGCACCTAAAGAAAAAGCCCTTGGTTCTGGAGGTCCTGGTTATAATGTTCCGGCTGAAATAATTCCTGAATACTACCATAAAAAAGGAGCTATTTCTGCTGCAAGAACAGGGGATAATGTCAATCCCATGAGAAGATCTTCAGGTTCCCAGTTTTTTATAGTTACTGGAAAGGTATTTAAAAGCGACGAACTTGAAATGTATGAACAAAGGCTTAATACAAAATTCACTGAAGAACAAAAACATATTTATACTACCATTGGAGGAGCTCCAATGCTTGATGCTCAGTACACAGTATTTGGTGAGGTTGTAAAAGGGCTGGATATAGTTGAAAAACTTGAAAAAGTTAAAACTGGCTCCAATGATCGCCCTCTTGAAGATGTGAAAATAAAAACAGTTAAAATTATTGAATAATTTCAGTTTAAACTTTAACCTGTTTATTCAAAATACTGATAATAAAAGGATAACTAATAGGAGGATAACAATGAAAAATAAAATCAGATTAATTTCATCAATTTTGTTTGTTTTGTTTTTTCTCATGGCTTGTTCCTCAGAAAAAAAAGAAAAAACTATTGTCCACTCAAAATTAAATTATAGTACAAATGCTTTTGAACCCTATATTTCAGCAAAAACTATCAAGCTTCACCACGGAGTTCATTATAAAAACTATGTTGAAAAATCAAATATGCTGATTGATAAGTTTGGGTTTAATGGGAAATCAGTGGCTGTAATTTTAAAGAAAACAAAAAATAAAGAAAAATATTTTTCTTTATACAATAATCTTGGGCAGGCATTAAACCATGAGATTTATTTTAATTCCCTTTCTCCTAAGCCAACAACTCCATCCAAGCAAATGATTGAAATGATAAACAAGTCTTTTGGTAGTTATGAAAACTTTAAAAAAGAATTTATTTTTGCTGGAAGCTCTCATTTTGCAAGTGGTTGGGTATGGCTTGTAAAAAACAAGGACAAACTTGAAATAATGACAACCTCAAATGCTGATAATCCTCTTACCCAGGGGTTTGTTCCAATTTTTACAATAGATGTTTGGGAACATTCTTATTATCTTGATTATCAAAATAAAAAATCAGATTATATGAAAGATATAACTAAAAATCTTCTTAACTGGGATTATGCGGATTCAGTTTGTTTTGATCTTAAATAATTATTTATGGTTAATGGTCAGCAAGATAAATTTAAAAAAAGTCTAAATTCAAAAATAAGTTAAAAAAAGAAAACTTTTAACCGTTTGAATTCAAATGACTTTTAAAAATATAAAAAAAATTATTTGTAAAAAGCTAAAAATCTATTGACACAAAAGCATAAATAACCTAAAAACTCTTTCATCGCTCACAGCGAGCCCAGGTAGCTCAGACGGTAGAGCAGGGGACTGAAAATCCCCGTGTCGGCGGTTCGATTCCGTCCCTGGGCACCACAAAACATAAGGCTTTCGGGATTTATCTTGAAAGCCTTGTTTTTTGGTATTCTTTGTCTGTGCAAATCCTAGCCTCTTTTTAAAAACCTGTTAAAAATTTTTTGATTTATATTTAGGGTAAATTTTCTTTTTATTCTTCAATTTGTCCATATTTTAGAGTTTTTAAATTCAAATACTTTCTTTATGATGAAGTCAAAAAACATCTTTCAGAATTAAAAATTAAACTAGTTATGGCTTTTTTTGAAATTGATTTTCCAATATTTGTTTTGTTGGTTTAAATCTATAAAAAAAGGGAAAGCAAAATGCTTCCCCCTTTTATTATTGTTAATGTTTTTTATGGTTATTTTAAAACAACAGCAATGGATTAATTTCGTCAATAAACCTTATGCCATAGAAAAATGGATTTTCTATTCCTCCTACTCCTTTTTCCCATTCAAAAGCTATAGTAATATCCTTGTTGGCTATACCTTTTATTTCTATGGTTTTAATGTTTCCTGGATTGCTTGAATCATAAGTTAAGGTGTATTTACCTTTATTGTTGTTTATTTCTGTTATTTTACCTGAATCTGAATACTTATATTCTAAATTCACTGTTGTAATAGAAGCTGAATTTATTTTAAGATCCAATGGTAAAGTAATTTCTGCTGACAATATTTTATTATCATCATAATCAATTGTTTTTGCAAAATAAGAATTTACAGGATTATATCCAGAATCAGTGGCAAGATAAGAATTATCATAAAAAACTTCAATATTGGTACTGTTTATAATATACAGAAAAAGTTGCGAAGAAGGGGTATAAAATCCTCCTTCTTTTTTTCCTATAAGTGTTACAATTCTTAAATCTTCCTTATTGTAATTAAATTTGTTTTGATAAAAAATGTTATTACCGTCGAAATTAAAAGCTTCAGAAACTACATAAGAAGGTTTTTCTTCAAAGTTTATGTATAACTCACGAATAACATCTGTTTTTTCTGAAAAAGACGTTAATGTTTCCTTTACACAATCTTCTATATACGTAAATTTTTTTGTATATTCCTTTTCTTCTTCAGTAACGGTATAAGATTTAAGCCTGTAACCATCTTTGTGGAAAAACTTTAGAAAATCATACTTATATTTTCCTAAGTTTATAACTGGTTGATCTTTATCTTCTTCAACTGGTTCGTTTTTGTTTTCTTCTTCTTCTTCAACTGGTTCGTTTTTATCTTCTTCTTTTTCTTCAACTGGTTCGTTTTTATCTTCTTCTTTTTCTTCAATGATATCTTTAATAATTACAGGGATATTATCTTTTGTTTGAAAATCACAATTACAAACTGGTATATTTTCAATTTCTTCTTCTAAAAGACCTTTAAGATTTTCAGCGATTTTATTCAAATCACCACCTGAACTATTGACCCTTTCAACTAAAGAAGAAAGATTGCCATTTTTAAGTTTTTCTTGAATTTCTGAGTCAAGAAAAATGTAATCAGAGTTGCCAAAATCATTATTATTCAACAAAGCGAGCAATACCAAAGCTTTTTTATTAAGCTCAGAATCATTGCCTTTTAAGATATCATTAAGAAAAACATCTTGTTCTTGCCCTTTAACAGATCCTATTTTAAAATCCCCTATATAAAAGGATATTGTTTCACCTTTTTTATACTCATAATTACCATTTGTTGTAATTTTTTGAGGTGCATTTGTTCCATAATAAAGTCCGTCTACATTTGCAACGTTTCCAGTAAGGGTCTTGTTACTTGAATCTTTCGAGTCAGAGCTTCCGCTACTGCTGTTACAGCCTATGATTACAATTAGCGATAAACTCATAATCAAACAAATAAATCTTTTCAATTTTTTTCCTTTCTGATTTTAAATAACTGTTTCTTTAATAATTCAAATTACAATTGGCTATAAATCAAAATTTTTAAACAATCAAGTGTGGTGCTCAGTCAACTACCCGGAATTAAGAATTGTCAGGGCCGGTTTAACTGGCTTTGATTGTTGGAATGACTGGTTTCAGCAGCCACAATTGCATTTGATAAATTTTGACATACAAAAACTTTCTTGACCAGACGCATTGACTTATCCTTTACCAGGATTTCTCTCAAAAAATCTTGATTTAATAGGCTGAATATAGATAATTAATGCGTTTGACACTAAATCAGTATAAGATGAGATTGACAAAAAAAACGGACTTTAAATCATTATGATAGCTTCAGTACTATGGAATAAAACAAAAGGAGCGATAATGTCCCCAAAAACCCGCCATAAAAATATTTGGAATTTACCAAAATTTAACACACCAGCAGGGTTGGAAGAGTACCGGACTTGGCTGACAAACTTATTGATGTTGTTTGTAGTGATTGTATTTCCAATTGTTGTTGTGTTTTCAGGAAGCATTTTTTTTCAAGAAGAAATGTATTTTTTAATAATCCTTGATGCAATTATTTATTTTATCATCAGTCTTATATTCTTTTTAAAAAAAGAGTCAATGCCTATTCTATCTTATATTTGGCTTTTGCTCTTATACACAATACTGATTACATTTTTTGTAGCTCTTGGGCCACATTATATATGGGCTGCCTGGATGGTGATGGCAGCAGTGATGGCGGCTTTTCTTTTTGGTTTGCGAGGTGCTGTTTTTGCGGTTATTTTAAATATTTTAATCCTTATAGCCCTTTATTTTACAATTGATGCTAATAATTTGGCATGGGCAAATGTATTTGCTGAGCCTTTTGGTAAGTGGGTAATCTTTATTATAAATGTTTCTTTAATCACAATTGTCAGCACTTTCCCCGTGGCATTTTTACTCAAAAGACTTGATATATCATTAAAACACGAAAAAAATGCTACTGAGACTTTATCAAAAGAGACAATGGAACTAAAAAAAACAATAAAGAGATTAAAAAATATACAGAAAATTTAAAGGCAATATTTGATAGTGCTCCAAATGTTCTTGCCCTTGTTGATGAAAATATAAGGGTTGAAATGATAAATCAAAAAGGTGCTGCTTTTGTTGGCAAGGATAAAGAAACTCTTTCAGGCCGTCTTTGCGGAGATGTTTTTAATTGTCAGTATATGTTTTACGGTAGCCAATGTGGTACAAATCCAAAATGTTCAGTTTGTCCTTTGAGAGACTATGTAGTGTCAACTTTTGAAACTGGAAAGACCTATACTGAAGAAGAGGGGCAGATGACCTTTTTGTTAAATGGACAAGAGACCACCATGGATATTCTTATTTCCACTTGTCTTTTAAAAATAAATAACAGCAAAAAGGTTTTACTTTCCTTGACAGATATAACTGAACGTAAATCTTTTGAAACATCTTTGATGGAAAGCGAGAATCGATTTTCAGAAATGTTTGAACATATGTCCAGTGGTGGTGCTGTTTATGAACCAATAGAAAATGGTGAAGACTTTGTTTTTAAAGCATTAAACACAGCTGCAGAAGAAATATCCAATATTCAAAGAAAAGACGTTCTTGGCAAAAGATTGTTGGAAATATTTCCCATGATGGACAAGTCTGGTTTGTTTAGTGCTTTAAAGGAAGTTTGGAAATCAGGTGAGCCAATTCACTTGAACCCATTCTATTATAAAGATGCTTTTCGGGAGGGTTGGAGAGAAAACAGGATTTATAAACTACCTTCGGGAGAGGTGGTGGCATTGTTTGATGATGTTACATTAAGAATTGAGGCAGAATCAAAAATTAAAGAAAGTGAAATAAAATATCGAAGATTATTTCACAAATCTAATGACGGGATAGTTGTGCTCAACCTTAACGGACAAATTCTTGACACTAATTTCAAGATAGAAAAGATGTTGGGTTATAAAAAAGAGGAACTTAACCAATTGAGTTTCCAAGATTTGCATCCTCATTTTGATTTGGAAAGACCAAAAAAAGCTTTTGAAAAAACAAAAACAAAAGGCCATTCAAGATTTGAAACAAAGCTTATCAAACGTAATGGAACAATAATTGACGTTGAGGTCAGTTCAAGTATTGTTGACAGGGAAACCGGCACTGTTCAAGGTATTGTCCGGGATCTGACTGATAAAAAGAAAATGGAAAAACGTGTAATTCAAGCACAAAAAATGGAATCCATAGGTAACCTGGCCGGGGGCATTGCCCATGATTTCAATAACCTGCTATTTCTAATTATAGGAATATCTGAAATGCTTTTGGAAGATTTGCCGCCAGAAAGTTTTCATTATGAAAATGTTCAGAAAATATTAAAGGCAGGGGAAAGAGGGGCAGGTCTTGTTAAGCAGATCCTTTCTTTCAGTCGTCAAGATAAATATATAAAAACCCCGGTTAGAGTTCAGCAAATTGTTGAAGAAGTTATTAAACTAATCCAGTCGACTATTCCAGCAAATATAGAAATTAGAAATTATCTTCAACCTGATTGTGGATTAGTTATGGCTGACCCGACTCAGCTACATCAAATTGCCATGAATCTTATTATCAACGCTCTTGTTATTTCAGATATGAATATGCCTGGTATAACGGGCGTTCAGCTTGCAAAAGCAATGCTGGCAATAAGGTCAGACCTACCAATTATCATTTGTACTGGCTTTAGTGATCTTGTGAGTGAAAAAATGTGCGAAGATATTGGTATTAAGGGATTTTTAATGAAGCCCATTATTATGTCAGAAATGACAAAAGAAGTACGTAGAGTATTGGATGAAGCCAAGTACCAAAACCAGACCTGAATCTCTTTTAGTTGACGATATATAAAGTTTTACAATCTTTAAAGAAGGTGTTTGATGAACCAAAAATTTGATTTTGCAGTACCAGAATATTTTATAAATGACTTAAATAGTTTCAAATATTATATTTGGGGCATGGTGGCTTTGTGGACGGTGATTATTGGAGCCTTGTTCATATTTAACTCCATCAGCATAAAAAAAGCGTTTTCTTCCCTGGCTCGCCTGGAAGCAGTTGTCAGTTTTAATAAAGATACTGTTTACCGCCGTTGGGCAACCATGCATGGAGGTGTTTATATGCCGATTACAGAAAACACACCCCCAAATCCATATTTAAATGTTCAAGAGCGGGATATCTCAACTCCTTCAGGGAAACAACTCACTCTTGTTAATCCAGCTTATATGACCCGACAAGTTCACGAGTTGGGCAAGGAACAATACGGACTTCAAGGCTATATCACGAGTTTAAATCCACTTAATCCAGAAAATATACCTGATCCTTGGGAAGCCAAGGCTCTGAAATCTTTTGAAAATGGAAAAACAGAGAAAGCATCTATTGAAACAATAAACAATATTCCCTATTTTCGATTTATTCGAGCATTTGTTGTGGAAGAAGGTTGTTTAAAATGCCATGGACATCAAGGATATAAAGTTGGTGAAGTTCTAGGGGGAATAAGCCTGGCTGTGCCCATGGAGCCTTACCTGGAATCCGCATACAGGGGTAGGACACAAGCTGCCCAAGGCTTGGGAGTCCTTTGGTTTATAGGAGTTGGGGTGCTATGGGCAGGGATGGGATATATACAAAATAGAATTCGAGAAAGAGAAAAGGCAGAGCAGGAACGAGATCTATATGTTAAGGAGCTTCAGGAAGCATGGTCTGAAGTAAAAACTTTAAGCGGCCTTCTTCCCATTTGCTCTTTTTGTAAAAAAATTCGAGATGATAAAGGTTATTGGAACTCAATTGAAAGCTATATCCACAAACACTCTGAGGCAAAATTCAGCCATGGGATCTGCCAGGAGTGCATAAAAAAACATTACTCTGATTATGATATCAATGACAATAAGTCTAAAAAAGACGATGAACCAATAAAGAATTGAACAAATATGAATAAAAGCTTTTTATCAGCAATGATTGAAGAATCTTCATTTGCCTTTGCCTATCATAAAATAATTTTAGATGAAAAAAACAACCCTTGTGATTATGAATTCATAAAGGCTAATCATGCTTTTTTTAAGCTTACAGGTCTTTCAAAACAAACAATTATTGGCAAAACTCTAATTGAAGTTATGCCGGAACTTAAAACTTTAAAGTTTCAATGGATTAAGTTTTATGGGGAACTTGCAATTAAAGGAGGCAGCAAAACTTTTGAAGAGTATTTAGAGCCTTTTAAAAAATGGTTTAAAGTTTATGCTTTTTCACAAGGGGATGGTTATTTTTCAACTGTTTTTATTGATATTACTTTAGATAAACAAAAAGCAGAAGAGCTTGCAGAAAGGGAATTAAACTTCAGGACTTTTTTTGAAACTATTAATGACATTGTTGTTATTGGAAATAATCAGGGTAATGTTTTTTACACCAATCCCTCAGCAAGTAAAAAACTTGGGTATACTCCTGATGAACTTAATACAATGCATTTTTTAGATCTTCATCCTGAAAAATACAGAATAAAAGCTGAAGAAATTTTATCTGATATGTTTGCCCAAAAAAGACGTTCATGTCCTTTGCCTCTTCAAAAAAAAGACAAAACAGAACTTCCAGTAGAAACAAGGTCCTGGCTTGGAAAATGGAATGGAGAAGAGTGTGTTTTCAGTATTTCAAAAGATCTTAGTAATGAACAGGAAGCACTGCAAAAATTTAACCGGCTTTTTGAAAACAATCCTGAATTAATGGCTGTGACAATTTTTCCTGAAAGAGTTTTTTCGGACGTTAATACTGCTTTTTTAAAGACCCTTGGCTATAAAAAAGAAGAGGTCATTGGCAAAAGGCCAAAAAATTTGAATCTTTTTGTTGAAAAAGCTGTTTTAAAATTTGTATTAAAACAGCTGGAAAGTAAAGGTTCTATTTACAATTTTGAGATGAAAATCAGGACAAAATCAAATGAAATTTTAACAGGACTTTTTTCAGCTGAAAAAATTGAAAGTCAGGGTAAAACATATTTTTTAAGTGTAATGACAGATATTTCTGCCCAAAAAAAGGCAGAAGAAAAACTTCTTTATTATTCTAAAATGCAGCATATTTTAATGGACATTGCTTCAAAATATATAAATATTAGGCTTGATGAAGTTGAAATGTCAGTTAACAAAGCCTTGAGTGAAATTGGAAAGTCTTTTGGAGCAGACAGAGTTTATATTTTTGATTATGATTTTGAAAACCAGACCACATCCAATCTTTTTGAGTGGTGCAACAAGGGAATAATTCCTCAGATTGATGAGCTTCAAAATGTTCCACTTGAAGGTCTTGATGACTGGCTTGATGCCCATTTAAAAGGAAATCCCATGTTTGTAAGGGATGCTTCTGCTCTTCCTGAAGGAAATTTAAAAAAGATTTTAGCCCCCCAGGATATTAAAACCCTTATCACAGTACCATTAATAGATAATGATAATATTTTGGGATATGTTGGTTGTGACTGGGTAAGAACTTATCTTAAATACACAGAAATTGAAATTGATCTATTTTATCTTTTTGCACAAATACTTGTAAATATAAAACTTAGAATAGAAGCAGAAACTTCCCTTGTAAAAGAAAGAGAAAGGCTTACTCTTGCATTGAAAGGTACAAATGCAGGACTTTGGGATTGGTATATTCAAACTGGAGAGGCTGTTTTTGATAACCGCTGGGCAGAAATTGGAGGCTATTTATTGTCTGAACTTGAACCTGTAAGCATAAATACCTGGCTTAATCTTTGTCATCCTAAAGATTTGAAAATTTCAAAAAAAGCATTAAAAGAGCATTTTTCCGGTAAAACTGATTTTTATGAAGTTGAATTAAGAATGAAGCATAAAAACGGTGGCTGGGTTTGGGTTTTAGGCAGAGGCCGTGTTGTTAGATGGGATAAATTCGGGAAACCTTTGAGAATGACAGGAACCCACGTTGACATATCACAAAGAAAAAAAGCTGAAGAAATGATAAGACATCTTGCCAATCACGATGCCCTTACAGGGCTTCCAACAATCAGGCTTGCAAAAGACAGAGCCAGGATCGCAAATGAAAAAGCCAAGAGGAATAATAAAAAAACAGCTTTTATGTTTATTGATCTTGACGGGTTTAAGCTTGTTAATGACAGCTTTGGTCATGAAGCAGGAGATTTTGTTTTAAAAGAAGTTGCCTTAAGATTTAATTCTTCTGTAAGAAAATCTGATACAGTTTCTCGTATTGGAGGAGACGAGTTCCTTGTAATAATAGATGAAATAGAAAATTTAAATCCTGTTAAAAACATTGCAAAAACAATAATTTCAAAAATTTCCACACCTTTTATCTATAATGGCAATGAAATAAAGATTGGATGTAGTATTGGAATTTCAATTTATCCAGATAATGGAGAAGAGATTGAAGAGTTGATAAAAAAAGCTGATGAAGCAATGTATTCAATCAAAAGATCTAGTAAAAAAGATTTTGCCTTAATTTGTTAATTTTAGGTGGTTTGTTTTGGGTTAATCTTTTTAGATACTCATAAACCTTAGTCCAGCAATGTATTTATTAAAAAATTATAAAATAATGAGTATGCTCTTTAAAAACTAGGGTAAAAGCTGAAAACTAGTCAAATAACTAGCCCCACAACCAGCCAATTTATAAATCCCCAAAAATATGTTGAAGTAAAACCGCAGCAGCAATTGAAGCAGTTTCTGCTCTTAAAATTCTTGGGCCAAGGCTTATGGTTTCAAATCCTGCTTTTAAAGCAGCTTCTTTTTCATTATCGGTAAATCCGCCTTCAGGGCCTGTGATTGCAAGTATTTTTTTAGGATTTTTATATTTGTCCAAAAGTTTGGAGCTGGGAATTGTTATTCTTTCGTGAAACATTATTTTAAGGTCATAATTTTTTGAGGCTTCAATAATTTCATCAAAACTTTTTAGGTCTTTAATTTTTGGAAGGGTAGACCTTTCGCATTGTTTTAAAGCCTCTTTTGAAAGTTCAGCCCATCTTTCAATTTTATTTGAAATCTTTTTTTTATCAGGTGAACTTATGCTTCTTTTAGAAATATATGGAATAATTTCAAATACACCAATTTCAGTTAAAGGTTTTATTAATTGATCGTTTTTTTTCCCTTTTATCATTGAAAAACCAAGGGAAATTTCTACAGGAGAATCACTTTTACCTTTTGAGGCAGAAAATATAGAAAAATGTGTCTCGTTTTTTTCAAGCTTTACAATTTTTGTTAAAAAATCCATGCCTTTTCCATTTGTGAATATAACCTCATCATTTTCTTTCAGCCTTAATACATTTTTTAAATGATGGGATTCTTTTCCGCTTAATGAAAAAGAGCTGGTGGTTTCATCTAGCTTTTCATTATAAAATCTTCTCATATTATTTGCCTCAATTAATTTTTATGTTATTGTAAAAGGTGATTATATTTCTTTTCTCATAATATATGTTTTCAATTAAGTAAAATTAAGGAATTAAATTCAGTTAAAAAGACAGTCAACCACTAGAAATTCAATAGAAATTTCTTTAACTTTGGAGTATTTTTTTAATGAACAATCCATCCGGTGATTCCAATAAAAACAGTTTAAAAGACGATTTCGACCTTTCCGATCTTGAAGAAGTCGTTATAAATGAAATTAACTCAGATAGTATAAGTGATAATTCAGGCGATGAAGTTTTAGATTTGGAAAACTTCAGGCTTGATGAAGAAGAAATATTGGAGTTGGAAGAAAAAGTTGATGAAGAAGAAATCCTTGATTTAAACAAATTTAAAATTGAAGATGAAATTTTGGACTTAGAAAACTTCAAGCTAGATGAAGAAAAAATATTGGAGCTGGAAGAAAAAGTTATAGAAAATGAAGTTTTAGACTTAAATGGATTTAAAATTGAAGATGAAGTTTTAGATTTGGAAAACTTCAGACTTGATGAAGATGAAATTTTAGAGCTGGAAGAAAAAGTTGCAGAAAATGAAGTTCTTGAACTTACAGATAAATTAGATTTTGATGAAAGTTCAATAATTGATGAGTTTAGTACAGAGGAAATAGTTGAAGATTTAGTTTTTGAAGAAAATGAATCTATTTCAAGGGAAGATTTTTTAGAAATAGAAAGTTCAGCATTAAATATTGATGAAAAACTGCTTGAAAAGGTTCTTGAAAAAGTAATTACTAAAATATTTGCTGAAAAAATTGATGCCCTTCTTGTAAAAACAATTGAAAAAACAGTTACAAAAGAAATTCAAGAATTAAAAGAATCAGTGTTTTTACCTGAAAAATAGGGTTATAAGTAAATATAATTTTTTAAAACCGCTTTTAAAGCGGTTTTGTATTTTTATAGAAAAATTTATCGTCAAATAATGCTTTTAAAAAAAATTTTTACTTGCTAAATAAATGGGCTTGTAAAACAATTCGCGTCCTGAAAAGGAAAACGAATTTTGCAGTAAACTAATTTGGAGTTAAAAATGACTGACAATAGTATGGATAAATCGTATGAACACAATAAAGTTGAGCAGAAATGGTATGATTTCTGGTTAACCAATGGATATTTTAAAGCTGAAGACCAAAGCGAAAAACCTCCTTTTTCAATAGTTATACCTCCGCCCAACGTAACTGGTGTTCTTCATATGGGCCATGCATTGAACATTACTTTGCAAGATATTTTATGCCGATATAAAAAACTTAAAGGTTTTAACGTCCTTTGGATGCCAGGGACTGATCATGCAGGAATTGCAACCCAGAACGTTGTTGAAAAACAACTTGCACAAGAAGGCCTTTCACGCCACGATCTTGGACGTGAAAAGTTTGTTGAAAGAGTCTGGGAATGGAGAGAACAGTATGGCAGTGCCATCATAAATCAGTTAAAAAGACTTGGAGCCTCATGTGATTGGGAACGTGAAAGATTTACCATGGATGAGGGCCTTTCCACTGCTGTAAAAAAAGTATTTGTAGATCTTTATAATGACGGCCTTATTTACAAAGGCGACTATATAATTAATTGGTGCCCAAGGTGTAAAACAGCTCTTGCAGATCTTGAAGTTGAGCATGAAGAACAAGACGGTGCTCTTTATCATATAAGATACCCTTTTCCTGATGGCAGTGGAGACCTTGTAGTTGCAACTACAAGGCCTGAAACTTTATTTGGTGATACTGCTGTTGCAATAAATCCCAAAGATGAAAGATATAGTGAACTTAACTCTAAAACTGTTATTCTTCCACTTTCCGGAAAAGAAATACCCATAATAAGAGATTCTTATGTAGATACAGAATTTGGTACAGGGGCATTAAAAGTTACTCCTGCCCATGATCCAAATGACTTTGAAATAGGGATCAGGCATAATTTGCCAAGTATAAAAGCCCTTGATGATGACGGAATAATGACCAGTGCAGCTGGAGAATTTGAAGGACTTGACAGATTTGAGTGCAGAAACCAGGCTGTTAAAAAGCTTAAAAAAAGCGGTTATCTTATAAAAACGGAAAATATAAAACACAGCGTAGGTCAATGCTATAGATGCGATACCATAATTGAGCCCAACTTATCAAAACAATGGTTTGTAAAAACAAAACCTCTTGCAGAAAAAGCCATTGAAGCGGTTAAAAATGGTGATACAAAAGTATTTCCAGAACAATGGGAAAAAACTTATTTTAATTGGCTTGAAAACATTAGAGACTGGTGTATTTCAAGACAAATCTGGTGGGGACACCAAATTCCAGCCTGGACATGTGATGATTGTAAAAAACTCATAGTTTCCACAGAAGAACCAAAAACTTGTGATTCATGCGGAAGTTCCAATCTTACAAGAGACCCTGATGTCCTTGACACCTGGTTTAGTTCGGCATTATGGCCTTTTTCCACCATGGGATGGCCTGAAGATACAAAACTTTTAAATACTTTTTATCCAACATCAGTTCTTGTAACAGGATTTGACATTCTTTTTTTCTGGATAGCAAGAATGATGATGATGGGACTTTATTTTAAAAAAGAAATTCCTTTTAAAGATGTTTATGTCCATGCTCTTGTAAGGGATGAAGACGGAAACAAAATGAGTAAATCCAAGGGGAATGTTATTGATCCTCTTGTTGTTATTGATGAATACGGTACTGATGCTTTTAGATTCACCCTTGCAATTTATGCAGCAATGGGAAGAGATGTTAAAATGTCTGAAAAAAGGGTTGACGGCTATAGGCATTTTGTAAACAAGCTTTGGAATGCCTCAAGATTTGCACTTATGCATCTTGATAAAAGTTATGATGAATATGATGAAAAAAACCTATCTCTTCCTGATAAATGGATACTGTCAAGGCTTAATTCAATTATAATAAAAGTTGAAAATGAAATAGAATCATATCGTTTTAATGATGCAGCTGCTACTCTTTATCATTTTGTATGGCATGAACTCTGCGACTGGTATTTGGAAGCTGTAAAGTCCTTGCTTTTTGGCAAACATGGAAATGAAAAAATGATTGCAACAAAAGGCGTATTGCAAAGAGTGATGAAAGACGCCTTAAGTCTTTTGCATCCAATTATACCTTTTGTTACTGAAGAAATCTGGAATAAACTTCCAGGAACCAAGGGCTCAATAATGAACTCAGGATATCCAGGAGAAAGAAAGGATCAAAAACTTTCATATAACCCGGAATCAGAAGTTCATATGGAATATATAATGAGTGTTGTTTCTTCGATCAGAAATATAAGAGGTGAAATAAATATTCAGCCAGGTCAGCTTTTAAAAGCTCATCTTCAAACAGCTAATTTTATGCATACTGAGATTGCTGAATCAGAAAAAGAAATGATTCAATCTCTAGCCAGGCTTTCTGAGCTTGTGGTTGAAAAGCCAGGTGAAAGACCAAAATCTGCTGCTGCAGGTATTGTTGGTACTGATACAAGAATTTTTATTCCTCTTGAGGGCATAATTGATGTTGATAAAGAAATTTCAAGAATAGAAAAAGAAATTTTAAAAGTTGATAAGGAACTTGTTTTTTTGGGTAAAAAACTTTTAAATGAAAGTTTTCTTTCCAAGGCTCCTGAAGAAGTGGTTGAAAAAACAAAAAACCAACATGAGGAATTTTCAAAAAAACTAGATGATTTAAATGCCCATCTTGCAAAAGTAAAGGAACTGCTCAGTTGATGAAAACACTTGATTTTACATTGGCTGATAGACTTATTGATCTTGCTCTTCTTGAAGATATTGGACCTGGAGACATTACAACCCAATCAATTATCGACCCAGAAGAGCAGGGCAAGGCTGTGATTAAGGCAAAGGAGAATTTTATAGTCTGCGGTATTGATATTGCAGAACAGGTTTTTTTTAAAGTAGATCCAGAGCTTAAAATTGTAAAATTATTAAAAGACGGAGTAAAAACAAATAAAGGAGATCTTATTCTTTCTGTTAAGGGAAGAATGAGTTCTCTTTTAAAAGCAGAAAGAACAGTTTTAAATTTTCTTCAAAGATTGAGCGGAATAGCAACCAATACAAATAAATATGTAGAAAAGCTGAAAAATTATCCCCATGTAAAGCTTTGCGATACAAGAAAAACAACTCCGGGGCTTAGAGTTTTGGAAAAGTATGCTGTTTATTCAGGAGGAGGATCAAATCACAGAACAGGACTTTATGATGGTGTTCTTATCAAGGACAACCATATTGAAGCTGCAGGAAGTATTGAAAAAGCTGTTTCTATGGCAAGACAAAATATTTCTCACCTTGTAAAAATTGAAGTTGAAGTAAAAGATTTTGATGAAACAAGACAGGCTCTTAAAGCCGGGGCAGATGTGATAATGCTTGATAATATGAACACAGCAGAAATTAAGGAAGCATGCAAAATTATAAACAAAAAAGCCCTTGTTGAAGTGTCTGGGAATGTAACAATTGAAAGACTTACCCAACTTGCAAAAACCGGGGCTGATATTATTTCATGTGGAGCTCTTATTCACCAGGCTGTTTCAGTTGATATAAGTATGTATCTTACAAAAACCTAAATTGAGAGTTTTATATTTTAAATTAAGATAGTTACCATGAGTTTTTGCCACTCCCGTAAATACATAAAAGGGAAAAATAATATCAGGGAAAAAAATTGATACCAATAAGAGATTCACACCCATCTGAAACAACTCCTGTTGTAAATTATTCTTTAATTGGACTTAATGTATTTATATTTTTTATAGAAATAAGTCATCCCGGGGGAATGGATAGATTTATCTATCAGTATGGACTTGTACCAGCAAGATATACCAATCCTGCTATTTCTCAGTATTTTAATTTTTTTGAACAGATTTTTTCCTTTTTGTCTTTTATGTTTCTCCATGGAGGATGGCTTCATCTGATTGGGAATATGTGGAGTTTGTTTATTTTCGGCGACAATGTTGAAGATAAGCTGGGTCCTTTTAAATATCTTTTATTTTATCTTTTATGCGGGTTTATTTCAGGTTTTACCCACTTTATGTTCAATATCAATGACAATATACCGGTTGTGGGAGCAAGCGGAGCAATAGCAGGTATAATGGGGGCTTATTTTATTCTTTTTCCGGGTGCAAGAATTCTTACTGTTATACCAATAATAATTATTCCCTGGTTTATAGAAATTCCAGCTTTTATTTTTCTTGGCCTCTGGTTTATAATTCAAGTTATAAACGCAGCAGGTACTTCTTCAGGAATTGCCTGGTGGGCTCATATAAGTGGTTTTGCTGCTGGAGCTTTTCTTGTTGGATATTTTTGTAAACTTCCGTCTTCTAAATTTTCAGACAGAATTAAAGGAAGTTTACAAAGAAAAAAATCTCCTGAAATCAATACTATAAAAACATTGAGAATCCCTGATTCCAACGATGCAATGGGAATGATTGAAATATCAGCTTTGGAAGCTCTTTCTGGTTGTAAAAAACGGGCAAATATACCCTGGGGATTTTACAATAGACTCTATAAAATAACTATTCCTCCAAACACAAGGGACAGGCAAAAACTAAGATTAAGAGGGCTTGGTTTTACAGATAGTTTTGGTAATAAAGGGGATTTGTTTATTGAAGTGCGAATAAAAACATCTTTTGATTCAAAGCTCAGGTTTTAAACTTTTATATTTTTTTAAAACTTTGTTTAATTACCTTCTTAAATAAGAGTTACCCTGTTTCTTCCATTTTCCTTGGACAGATAAAGAGCTTTATCAACTCTTTTTACAAATGAAGAAGTGGGTTCACCGGGTAAATATTGGGTAACTCCAAAGCTTGCTGTTACTTTTACATCTTTTTTTAATCCATTTAATTCAATTGTAAAATTTTCCTCAAAAAGTTTTTTTTTGATTCTTTGGGCTACAATTTCACTTTCTTTTGATCTGGTTTCAGGAAGTATCATTGTAAACTCTTCACCTCCGTATCTATAGGCAGTATCCATTATTCTAAGATATGATCTAATTATTTTTCCAACTCTGAAAAGAACTTTATCACCTTCAAGATGTCCAAAAGAATCATTAAATTTTTTAAAATGATCAATATCAAGCATAATTAATGACAGAGGATGATTATATCTATTGCTCCTGTCAATTTCTTTTTCAAGTTCTGTATAAAACTTTCTTGAATTAAAAAGTTTTGTCAGCCCGTCTGTATCTGCAAGCTTTTTAAGCTTTTCAAGCATTTCATTTTTTTCAAGGGTAATCTTTTTTTCCCTTAAAACTCTTTTAGCCCTTAAAAGAAGTTCTTCAAAACGCACAGGCTTAAAAACTATATCGCTTGCTCCTTTGTTTATTGCCTTTTCGTATGAATAAGTTTCTGTGTAGCCAGTAATTAAAATCACGTCTATGTTATAAAGATTTTTTATTTTTTCAGTAAGCTCAAGTCCGTTCATTCCAGGCATGACAATATCTGTTATAACAAGATCTGTTTGGGGGTTTTGTTTTAAGAAATCAAGTGCTTCATAAGCATTGGCAACAGTGTATGCATTATAGTCTGATAAAAAAAAATATTCTTTCATGGTTTCTCTTATAGCTAGATCATCGTCTACTATTAAAACATTAATTTTTTCCATGATTATTTTCTTTATAGAAGGTTAAAATGCGTATAAATTGACATCTCAGGCTGATACTGCTACAAAGATTAGCTTCAATATATCTTAAAATAGATATAAGATTAACTTTTTTGTGTCAATATCAGATTTTTTAATAACGACTCTTTATGGAGCCCAAATTGAGTAAATACATTGATAAAATAAGAAATTTCAGCGTGATTGCACATATAGATCACGGAAAATCAACCCTTTCAGACAGAATTATTCAGCATACAGGAATGGTTTCTGACAGAGACTTCAAAGATCAGCTTCTTGATAGTATGGATCTTGAAAGAGAAAGGGGAATTACAATAAAAAGCCAGACAGTCTGCCTTCCATATACTGCGAAAAATGGAGAAAATTATATTTTAAACCTAATTGACACTCCAGGGCATGTTGACTTTTCCTACGAAGTTTCAAGAGCTCTTACTTCCTGTGAAGGAGTTTTACTTCTTGTAGATGCAAGCCAGGGTGTTGAAGCCCAGACACTTGCAAATTTATACCTTGCTATGGAACATGATTTAGAAATTATACCTGTTATAAATAAAATTGACCTTCCTTCAGCAAATATTGAAATGGTCAAAGAACAAATTGAAGAAGACTTAGGACTTGATTCAGAAATAGCAATTCTTACAAGTGCAAAAGAAGGAATAGGAATTGAAGATGTTCTTGAAGCTGTTGTAGAATTTATCCCTGCTCCTGAAGGAGACAGGCAAAAACCTTTAAAAGCACTTGTATTTGATTCCCATTATGATGCCTATAGAGGAGTTATTGTTCAGATAAGAGTGATAGATGGAACTCTTAAAAAAGGTGATCTGGTAAATTTTATGTCCACAGGATCAAGCTACAAGGTTGAAGAGGCAGGCTTTTTCAGGATAGCCATGGCTCCTCAAAAAGAACTTCAGGCCGGAGATGTTGGTTATATTATAGCTGGAATAAAAAACATTTCAGATGTTCAGATAGGAGATACCATAACCTTAAAAGATGAACCCTGCGAAAAGGCAATTTCAGGTTTTAAGGAAGTTAAGCCCATGGTTTTTTCATCCCTTTATCCTGTTTCAACAGATGAGCTTATAAATCTTACAGAAGCCCTTGAAAAACTAAAATTAAACGATGCTTCTCTTATTTATGAAAAAGACAATTCAGCAGCCTTGGGATTTGGATTCAGATGCGGATTTTTAGGACTTCTCCATCTTGAAATAGTTCAGGAAAGACTTGAAAGAGAGTTTGATGTATCTCTTATAATCACAGCTCCTTCTGTTCAATATAAAGTGAAAACAGATGACGAGCCAGAAGAAAAAATAATTGACAATCCATCTCATTATCCTGATCCAGGTTCTATTGAATATGTTATGGAGCCTTATATAAAAGGAAGTATTATTGTTCCAGATAATTATATAGGAGCAATAATGAAGCTTTGCATGGAAAAAAGAGCCAAGGAAGTCAACCATATTTATCTTGATACTAAAAGAGTTGAATTTACAGTTATTTTGCCATTGGCAGAAGTAATTTATGATTTTTATGACAAATTAAAAACCGTAACCCAGGGCTATGGTTCCTTTGACTATGAAATCCATGATTATGATAAAACCGATCTTGTAAAACTTGATTTTCTTGTAAATGCAGAAAGAGTTGATGCTCTTTCCCAGCTTGTTCACAGGGCAAATGCAGAAGCAAGGGGAAGAAGTGCTGTTAAAAGATTAAAAGACGAAATCCCAAGGCAGATGTTTAAAATTCCAATTCAGGCGGCAATTGGGGGAAATGTTATTGCAAGGGAAACAATTTCTGCTTTTAGAAAAGATGTTACTGCCAAGTGTTATGGAGGAGATATTTCAAGAAAAAGAAAACTTCTTGAAAAACAAAAAAAAGGAAAACAAAGAATGAAAATGGTAGGTTCTGTTGAAATTCCCCAAACTGCCTTTCTTTCTGTTCTTAAAACTAAAGACGATTAAAATTTTAAGGGGAGTATTTTTTAAAAGTGCTTCCCTGCTTTAATTATAGAATCAAATATTTTCTCTTCCAAATCCAGCACTTCCAATTTGGTTAATTAACTAAAGAATTGAAATGGCATTAATATTGCTGTATCAAGTTTAATATGAGTTTTTTAAACTACACAAAGGGAAATGTAAAAATGGACAAATTAACCTATACCAAAGCATTTGAAAGTTTTATTTGGAATTTCAGACTGGATTTTGATCCTGTGGGTGTAAAATTTATTGACAATGAATCAATTATTAATACACTTCCAATTACCCATACAGTAAAACCAAAACTATCTTATTGTCAATATCTTGCAGCTTCAAGGTCTGCCAAACATCGTCTTTTTTTAAGTCCTGAGAAGCTTGAGTGTAAAAATGCCCAGCCGGTTTTTGGTTTTAGAGAGCTTGAACAAGAAATTGATGGCAAAAGTCATGAAAAATATTTAATTGATGAAAAACTTTCATGGAGAGCTCCCCAGGAAAAGGCAAGACTTGAGCTAGGTAAATATAAAGGTATTTTCATGGCTCCTTTAAACGACTATGATGATTTGGATTTTGGCCCTGATATTACTTTTTTTATGGTTGTTCCATATCAGGCCTATCATATTTTAAACGACTATATGGGTGCAATGAACAAACCAAATCTTAGTTTTCTTGCAACTCCCAACTCTGCTGTTTGTTCTGGAGGTGTTTACTCTTTTTTAAACAATACCGCCAATATGACAACTATGTGTGCAGGCTCAAAAAGTTCTGGAAAAACAGAAATGAATTATATGAACCTTTTTATTCCCGGTGATCAGGTTTTAAAAACAGCTGAACACCTTCTTTACAGAATTGAAAAAACCGGAGGACCTTCTCTTATGGGTAAGGGCGGTCAACCTTGGCCTGGACTTGATGTTTGTTTAAACTGTCCTTTGATTAAGTTTAAAGAAGTTGAAAAATAAATTTATAAAAGATATTTACTTAAGTTGAGTTAATAAGCTTAAGTAAGTTTGAACTGTTAAATTTTATAATTAAGAAAATCAAAACTAAATATGGATTATTTTAGAAATATAACAAAATATTTCAGACAGTCATTAATTGATTCAGAAAGGAAGTGCCCGGAAGATAAAGATATTCTTCCTTTTCTTGGGCCATCAGATTCTGAAAAAAATAATTCAGATTATATTAGTCTTGATTGCAAAGCTTGGTTTGAAGGAAGAATTGATAAAAACCTGGCAAAGGAAATTGTTAAAAAAAGAAATAAAGAGGAAAATTCAGACTCAAAAGAAACAGAGTTGGTTATTTACCCAAGAGTTGATTTTTTAAAAACAATTGGCGGTAAAAAAAGTTATATTAAAAATGAAGTTTTGATCCCTTTAGTGGTTTTTATAATTCTTGATGAAGACGGAAAATTTAAACCTTCTCCCAAAGCCCCGTGGATTCCTAGGGAGTGGATTTCACCGAATCAAGGCAAGTCTATTACTTTTACAAATTCTTTTCTAATTGATAAATTTCTTAGTCAAAATCTTTATCAAGGCATGGAAAACTGGGATGATGTTAGAAAATATTGCACTTCAATGCTTTGTTCAGCTTTGAGCACTGAATATTTCCCAGGAGATCCTGAATTAAAAACTAAAGAAACATCTATTTATGATCTTGAAATATTAAATAACGATTATGAGCTTAAAAATGTTTTTTTGATTCAGGTAAAAGAACCTCCGGTTGTGGGTGCAAAACAAGGAATTATAAAATTAATTGATTCAATTTTAGATACCAATTCTGAAATTCCTTTATATAAAATGTTTTGTGCAAAATCCTCACCTGAAATTATACCATATAGAGATTTGGAAGATGACAGCTATTTATCAAAACAGCATTTGGGGCAGATGACAGGGGAGTTTCCTTTATCTTTAAATCAAAGAAATGCACTTCACCATCTTTTAAAAAACAACAATCCTGAAATTCTTGCAGTTAACGGACCCCCGGGTACTGGAAAAACAACTCTTTTAAGATCTGTAGTAGCAAGTTTGTGGTCAAAAGCAGCCCTTGAAGAAACTGAGCCTCCTTTAATTGCAGCAACCTCAAACAATAATCAGGCAGTTACAAATATTCTAGAAAGTTTTGCCAGAGTTGATGAAAAAGGACTGGAGGAAAGTTTAAAAGGAAGATGGATCCCAGAAATTTCAAGCTATGGGCTTTATTGTTGTTCCTCAGGAAAAGCAAAAGAATCCAACCCTTATATGTATCTTGGCCCCAAAGGCGAAGGATTGATGGAATATTTGCATACTCAGGAATATTTTGATGGTGCTGTTGAGTTTTTTCTTGAAAAAGCAGGTAAATGGCAAAATAAAAAAGCAGAAAGCCTTAAAGAAGTTAGAATAAACCTTCATAATGAAATAAAAAAAACAGAAAAAGCAATTATCAAGGGAATAGATACACTTAAAAATTTTAAAACATATGAAAATGAAATTTTCAGCAAATTTAAAGATCTTGATTCTTTAAAAAACGAGATTGAATTTTTATCTGAAAGCTTAAATCTTCCTGAAAAAGAATTGTTAGATATAAGATTGAAAAAAGATGAACTTCTGAACCTGTGGTCTAAAAGAAAAATTTTAACAAATTTGTTTATCAAATTCAAGTTTGTTCAAACTTCAGAATATTATAAAAATGCAATTTTATTTAATAAATGGGGAATTCCCCTGGAAGACAAATCAGATAAATCTGCAGAAAAAATCTTGAATGAAATGGAAAATCAATCAATTCAAAAACAGGAAAATTACAAAAAAAGAATTGGCTGTCTTCAAAATCTTTATAACTCTTATAAAGAAGCATCAGAAAAAATTAATTTATGGATAAAAACCCACTCCAATATTGAGCTTTTATCAAAAGATTTAAATGATAAGGTAAACGAAATAAATGACAGGGTGCTAAGATTTAAACTTTTTAAACTTTCAACACATTATTGGGAAGCCAGATGGCTTATAGATTTAAATTCATTTTTACCAACCAGAGACTCTGATAAAAAATCAGATAAAAGAGTCCTTGGAAAATTAAAAAGATTTGCAAAACTTACCCCTTGTTTTGTTTCAACTTTTTATATGCTTCCAAAAACATTTGAAGCAAGTGTTTTTGAAGACAATGTCTGGAAACATCTTCCTCTTTATGAAAAAATAGATCTTTTAATTATAGATGAAGCAGGGCAGGCTCTTCCAGAAGTATCTGCACCGTGTTTTGCTCTTGCAAAAAAAGCCCTTGTTGTAGGAGATACTGATCAGATTGAACCTGTGTGGAGTATTTCTCCTGGAGTTGACAGATCAAATCTTCAAATTTTCAATCTTTTTGAAAATGAAAAAGATTATAATGATTTTTGGCTTGAAAGCGGGCTGACAGCTTCAAGCGGCAATGTAATGAAAGTGGCTCAGAGACAATGCCTTTATCATCAGTTTACCAAGCTTCAGAAAGGTTTGTATTTAACAGAACACAGGCGTTGTTATAACAGTATAGTAAACTATTGTAATGAACTGGTTTATCAGGGAGTGCTTAAGCCTTTAAGGGGAGAGCCTAAAGTTTCAATTCCATGGGGAAAAACCATGGCAATGGTGAGTATAAAAAAAGACTCAAAATCCTATGGTGGTAGCAGAGGAAATTTTGATGAAGCTGTTTATATAGCCAATTGGCTTGATAAACACAAATCAATAATTGTTGAATATGTAAAGAAAGCCAGCCCTGATTTAAAAGATATAGAAGATAATCAAATTATTCAAAAATCTATTGGAATAATAACCCCTTTCAGCACCCAGGCTCGTTTTATAAAAAAAGAGCTTCTTAAAAAGAAAATTAAAGGAGTTACTGTTGGAACAGTACACAGCCTTCAAGGCGATGAGCGTTTAATCATTCTTTTTTCCAGTGTTTATGGTGAGTCTGATAAAAAAATGGGAAAATTTTATGACAATGGTCCAAATATGCTGAATGTTGCTGTTTCCCGTGCCAAAGATGCTTTTGTATTATTTGGAGATCCTGATGTTTTTGGTGTTTCCGGGAAATCCTCACCATCTGGAATTTTAAGGTCTATGCTCAGTGAATTAAAATAAAATTTATCTTCTGTCATTTTTAATCGTTACAAAACCCATTTTTTGCAATTCTTAAACATCTAAATAAAACAAATTATCTTAAATTTTAACATATAAAATAATTAGTTTTTTTAATCTTTTCTGTTTTGGCTCGCTCTCAAGCTCCAGCTCTGCCCTTACCCCATCTTTTATTCGGGCCTCGTTCCCAAGCTCTAGCTCTGCCCTTTACCCACATTTTTTTCTCAGGGATATTCTTTCAAGGAATATCCCTCGCACATAATCTGTAAAAGATTATAACCTTTCCAAATTAGTTGATGTCCAACTGGAGGATCATTTTTCCTGTTCAGATATCCTCCAAGTTTTCCCACCATAACTACCATTTCACCAAGGC
>Ga0265295_1000226_pt1 | contig 117466 bp, 96 predicted proteins | sample Munlansysbiofilm_FD_192503 | JGI IMG/M metagenome (GOLD analysis project Ga0265295, IMG submission 192503) | Leachate microbial communities from a municipal landfill in Southern Ontario, Canada - Methane capture system biofilm | ecosystem: Engineered > Solid waste > Landfill > Unclassified ...
CAAAACACAGACTCTTAAGCCAAGCTGCTGAGATATTCCTGCTTTGCCTTTTTTTATCCACTCTGTGTGTTCTTCAAAAATTGAAAAAATTTTTTCTTCATGAGGAATTTTTTCACCAGTTAAAACTTTTCTTTCAATCTGATCTATAAAGGTTTGACCATAATCGATGTATTTTTTTATATTTTCAATTTTTAAAGCAATTTGAAAAAACAACTCATAATTTTGTCAAAGCCTCCCTGTCACAGGAGGCTTTGTTAAAAAAGACGGTTCCCAACCGAGGAGAAAAAACCGTCCAGGCGGCAATAAATTTAAAAACTAAAACTTGGCTTTATAAAGATGCCTTCCAAGAATCATTCTTAAAATTTCTGAAGTACCCTCTACAATCTGAAGTATTTTTGCACCCTTATAAAATCTTGAAACAGGATAATCGTCCATATAACCGTAACCGCCGTGAATCTGAAGAGCATCGCTTGCAGCTTTTTCAACCATTTCAGATGCAAAAAGCTTTGCAACGGTTGCCTCAAATGTATGGGATTTCCCCTGATCTTTAAGCCATGCAGCCTTGAGATACTGAGTCCTTGCAAGCTCTATATTCATTCCCATGTTGGCGATCATAAACTGGATTGCCTGAAAATTATAAATAGGCATTCCAAACTGTTTTCTTCCCTTTGCATGTTTTAATGCCTCTTCAAGACATGCCTGTGCAAGACCTGTTGCAACGGCAGCAATACTTATTCTTCCGGTTTCAAGAACTTCAAGATGCTGGGCAAATCCTTTTTCCGCACTTCCAAGAATATTTTCTTTGGGAATACGGCAGTCATTAAAAATAACCTCATGGGTTGCAGAAGAAGACCAGGCCATTTTTTTATATTTTTTTCCAAGTTCAAATCCGGGAGCTTCTTTTGGAATTATGAAAGTTGCGATATTACCGGGTTTGCCGTCTTCAATTATCTTTGCAGTTGCAATAATTATTGAGGCATTTTTAAGACCTATATTTGTTATAAACTGCTTTGTACCGTTTATTACCCAGGTGTCGTCTTTAAGTTCTGCTGTTGTTGAAAGAGCTCCTGCATCTGAACCTGCATCAGGTTCTGTAAGTCCGAATGCTCCTATTTTTTCACCCTTTGCTATGGGTATAAGATATTTCTTTTTCTGTTCCTCTGTTCCGAAAACAAAAAGCTCCTGACCTATAACGCTTGTGGTGATATCAAGCATGGTTCCAAGCGGGCCGTCAGCTTTTGAAATCTCTTCTATACAAAGATGCATTCCAACCCAGTCTCCTCCGGAACCTCCGTATTCTTCAGGAAAAGGGATTCCCATGAATCCGAGTTTTCCCATTTTTTCCATTATTCCGTAAGGATATTCGCCTTTTTCATCAAACTCTGCTGTGTAAGGCAGGATTTCGGTTTTTGCAAAACGCCTTACCTCTTTTCTTATCATTTCCTGATCTTTTGTAAGTTCAAAATCCATTACAATTCTCCTTTTAAACTTCTATATAAAATTTAATTTTTTCTTTTAGAATCTATGGTTTCAAGCAGAGCACCAATTCTCATAAATGCATTTTCTTCGCTGTATTTTCTTGCATCAGCATGATCCACATCGATCATGACAGCAGGTATTCCAAAATAATCGGATATTCTTTTCTGCTGATCCATCTGGGTTATGGAATAAGGTTTACACGATCTGTTTGAGGCAAATATAACTCCATCTATGCCAAGTTTTTCTATGACACCTTTCATGGAAGAATATCTAAGTTCCATTCCGTGGGGACACATATACGAGTTCATCATTCTCGCTATATATTCAAAAGGATCTTTTTCATCCCATTTATAAAGCTCAAATGATCCTTCAACCGTTCCCATGCACGATGTATATGAGGCTCCCACAATATTTGCACCCATCTGTGAAAGTCGTTTAGACATTTTTCCAAGCTGATGCCAGGGTGCAATATTGTCCCAGAAAAGACGGTATTTTTCTTTTTTAACAGGCAGATTTCCTGTTTTTATGTTTTGTCTTGCCTCTTCAGCAAGAATTTTAAAATGCTCCTTAAGAACCGGAGTTCCCCTTAATGTAAGGAAAGGTGCCATATGAACAAAGGAATCAAATGCTGTTACAGGAGAAGGTTTTTCCTTTGCAAGCTCAAGAAAATTTTTCCACTCGCAAAACCCTTCCCAGCTGTGAAAAACAGCCTTTTCAAATTTATCAAAATTAAATTTCTGTCCGCTTAGTTTTTCAATAAGAGATATAAGATCTTTAATCTGACTTATTATATAGCTCTGATTTTTTTGTTTCTGGGGTTCGTAGCAGAAAGGAATATCCATTATAAAATGCGGTATATCCATTTCTCTGTGATGAACATCAAACCATTTTGAAATAAGAGCACAATTGTTGTTGTTTGAAACCACAAGATCGGGTTTTGGAAGTCCAAAGCTTGGGGAATCCTTACTTCCGTCGGTAAGGTTACCTATATCTATTCTGGCATAGCTGCAAAGATCCTGTGAATAGCCTGTGTTTTCGGCTTTTTCACATTGAAGAACGCCTATTCCCTTTCCTGCGCACATTGCGGCATGGCTTTCAGGAACTCCGTAAACAACATTATCAAAGCCTGCAAAAATTTCTGCGGGAACATTTATTGCTATCCATACACAAAAAGCTCCTTTGGCGGCCTTTTCGTGAAGATCCATGTAGCCTTTAATCATTAGTTTTGAAAGGTTTTTACCTGCCATACTTTTAACTTTTTCAGACATTTTTTACCTCTTGACCTTTTTTGTAACCAATTAAAAATTAGTCTTAACAGCATGCATTGAAATCATCTCTGCAAATGCTTCTATTCTTGTGAAATGGGATTCAAAATTTTCCCTGTCGTCTGTTCCGAATTCAAGGTTAAGATATGGAATACCTCTTTTTTTCAGCTCTTTTTCAAGATATGGAAATTCGAAATATTCGTATTCGCAGAATTTTTCTCCTGCAAAGATAACTCCATCAACTTCTGATAAATAGATAAGATCAAAAAAGGCTTTTATTCTTTTGTCACCCTGGTAAAGGAGTGTGGTACAGGGAAAACTGTTTTCATAAAGATCTGCATAATATTTTCCGGGATTGTCCGTAACAGCAGGTGAATATCCGTAGGTTCTTTTAAGTGAGGCAATATCGTTTGAAGCTATAAGAAAACCAGAATCTTCTATTTTTTCTATTACAGGCAAAGGCGGAGGCATGATTCCCGAAATAATGATCTTCTTTTTTCTTTTTATAACGGGATCAGAAGCTTTTGATATCAGTTTATGCAGATTATCGATCTGCTCTTTAGCACTTGCTGTGTATCCGGATAAAACTGTTTCGCAGAAAGATAAAAAAGAGAGCTTTCCTTTTGAAACAAGGATCTCCGCTTCCTGAATTAAATTTCTCATAAGTGAATATGCTGTTGCTGTTTCAGTAAAAGTATCTTCTGAAAAGGCTGTATCAAAATGAGCTTCAATCTTTTTTATCAGAGAATCAATTTCGTTTTCTATATACTGGGATGGATCTGAAAACTGCCTGTTCACCTGTGGAATATGGATGTTAAAAAGAGGAATATCCCTTTTAGCCTTTTTATTTGCCGAAACTACAATTTCAGGAAGATTTCTCAGGGTGTCGCAGGCATTGTATGCAAATAAGGCATCAAACATGTCTCCCTTATCCGAAAGTATAAACTCAAGCATTTCCCTTGCTATTGAGCATGCATAACTCTGGAGATGGAGATCACTTAAGCTAAGATTTTCAACATCTTTTTTTAAATTCCACAATACAGCCGGGACAAGTCCCATGGATGCAAAAAGTTCAACAGGAGGATAAAGAGGAAAACATCCTATAACTTTTTCTCCTGACTTCTTAAGTTTTTCAATCTGATTTTCTACACTTTTTTCTTTCATCAAAATCACCTTTCCGTTATCTAAGCCGCCATCAGCTGAAAGTTCAGCTTTAACGAAATCCAAGACATGCGGCTCCAAGAGCTCCGTTTACCTGTGCGTAAGAAGAGACATTAATAGATACCCCAAGTCTTGATTCAAGAGATCTGACCACACCCGTGTTCCTTGAAACACCTCCTGTCATCATAACAGGAGACCTTAATCCTGCACGAAGAGCCAAGGCACCAACTCTTGTTCCTATTGATTCATGAATTCCCCTTATAATGTTTTCTCTTTTTTCACCTGCGGAAATAAGGGATATGATTTCCGATTCCGCAAACACAGTGCATAAGCTGCTTATATGTGCAGCTTTTTTGGCTTTAGCAGATATATCTCCGAAATCATTCAGATCAAGCTCAAGAGCTCTTGCCATTACCTCAAGAAATCTTCCGGTACCTGCTGCGCATTTATCGTTCATGGCAAAGTCAGTTACACTTCCGTTTTCATCAAGTATTATGACCTTGCTGTCCTGACCCCCTATGTCTATGACAGAACGAATTTTTTTATCCTGAAAATGTGCTCCTGCTGCATGGCATGTGATTTCTGTAATTTTTTTATGTGCAAAACTCAGGCGGTTTCTACCGTATCCTGTCGAAATTATGGAGTCTGTTTCTTCAATATTTACAAAGCATTTATCAAGAACAAGATTAAGCACCTCTTTTCCGGATTTTTCAGAATTGTATCCTGTTGAAATAACATCAAATCCGAGAACTTTCATATCTTTCATCAAAACGGCCTTTGATGTGATTGAGCCTATGTCTATTCCTGCTGTGATCATGCTGCCTCTATTCTGCATGGAACATATCTGTGAAGAGGAGTTCCTATTGGATCTCTGTGGGTATTCTTTGTAAGTTCGTTTGCGTTAAACCCGTAAGTTTCTCCGTTATAAACAAGTCCGAATCCGTGTGGAATCAGAACGGTTCCTTTTCTTACATCATCTGTTATTTCAAGCTCTCCTGTTACGTTTCCGTTTTCAGTGATAACTTTTACACTGCATTGGTCAGTCAAACCGAGCTTTTGTGCATCTTCAAGATTCATGCAGACAGTGCAGGCCCGTTTACCCTTGTTCCATTCGGGATTTCTCATCATTGTATTTGCGTTGTATTTCATGTGGCGCCCTGCATTTAAAACAAATGGAAATTCATTTGCCATTAAAAGAGCTTCTCTTTCTTTTTCAGGTGTAAGAGCAATAACATCTTCTTCCAGTTCCGGAATAAAGACTTCAATTTTCCCTGATTTTGTTGCCATACCTGCCATTGGATCATCAGCATCGGCAATTCCCACATGAAGTCCTTCCGGTTTATCAAGAAGAGCCTGAAAAATTTTATCTCCCTGATCAATTCCCCTTTCAAAGCCAGCTCTTGCAGCATTTTTCTGAAATGCTTTTGAGGCTGTAAGCAGTATTCCCCACAAACCTGCCTTTGCAGCACTGTCCCATGCCTTTCCAAGTGTTTTGGCAAGTACAAAAGGAGTGACCTTTAGAGATTTTGGATTTTTTGTAACAAAATCCATAAGACTTACTGCAAAAGTCATTCTGTCTGATTCAGCAGCTTCTACAAGTGAATCGGGAATTTTTGGAAGAAGTCCCATTTTATCTGCAATCATTGTAAGAATCTGTGAAGATTCAAGACAGTTTTCAGGCGGCTTTACAATGGGACGCCTTAACTGAAAATACATTTCAGGGTATGTCCATGGAAAAAAAGTTGCATCCCATGATTCATAAAAGGTTCTGCACGGAAGGACATAATGTGCAAGCCTTGCTGTTTCAGTCATTACAATCTCGTTTACAACAAAGAGTTCGAGATTTTTAAAACCTTCCTCAAAAGCCTTTGAATCGGGATATGAACGCATGGGATTAACAGCTGTAAGATAAATGGCTCTTAGTTTATCGGGATGATCATTTAAAATTTCCTCAGGAATTACAGCAGGAGGAAAAGATCCGGCAGCTGCAGGAGGCATATTGGTCTTTACGGTTCTCCAGGTTTTCTCGTCCCTTTCGTCTGCATGAAATCCCATGGGCATAATCATTCCGGGAATTACATTTCCTCCCCTTACGCCAAATACTCCGCATATAGTGCCAAGAACCTGAAGAACATAACAGCTTAATGTACTCTGGCGTCCCATATAGATTCCAAGGTCGGGATGAATACACCATTTTTTTAAAGACATCAGCCTGCAGACCTCTTTTACTTCATCGTAATCGAGTTCGCATATTTCAATGGCTTCTCTTGCGTTAAAATTCTCAAACCAGGGTTTTATTCTTTCCCAGCCTTCAACATTTTTATTAATGTATTCTTTATCTTCCCAATTGTTTTCAATGATGATTGCAATCATTGCCTTTGCAAGAATCGCATCGGTTCCGGGACGTACAGCAAGATGAATATCTGCAATTCTTGCTGTCTCGCTTTTTCTGGGGTCTATTATTACAAGTTTTTTATCAGGATCTTTGGAAAATTCTTTTAATACAATTGGTGCTCTTGGCATCTGATGGCTTTCCATTCCGTTCCATCCCCAGCCGACTATCATTTCAGACTGAGCTTCATCAAGAGTTGTGATATTATACTGTTTTCCAAACATTCGGCCGTTTACCCACCATGCTCCGGAAAATTCCTGACCTGTTGTTGAATAGAAATACTGGGACCCGAGGGTTCTTAAAAGAGTAAGCCCAAATCCTGCTTCCATGTGTCCGCCTGTTGAACTTCCGCCCATATCTGCAACAGATCTTGGACCATGTTTATCTACAATTTTTTTAAGCTTTTCAGATATTTCGTCTATTGCCTGTTCCCATGAAATTTCTACAAAATCAGAACCGACTTTTTTCAGAGGATGGGTAAGGCGATCAGCTGGATACTGATGATATATTACATTCATCCCTTTTCTGCATATATATCCCCTGCTTCTAAGATTATCTTTGTCAGGACGTACCCTGGTGATTTTTTCGTTTTCAACGAAGAGCTCAATTCCGCAATTCTGAGGACACAGTACACAAGCCGTCTTATGCCACTTTCCCATATTTCCTCCTTCCTGAAAATATTGTTTATGTCATTTATATAACGGACAATATTTCTTCAAAAGAGGCACAAAAGACAAAAAACACGCTTTACGTGCTGTGCCTGTATTTGTTTTGATTTGAGATCTGATGATTTGAAAAGATATGAATAATACTAACCCTTACCAAAATAATCCATTAATGCAGAAATTCTTTTATCACTTTTCAGGCGTTCAAGTACAACCTGAGGAATATCTTCACTCTGCTCTTCATCCAGAATAACCGATTTATAATATTTTTCTCTTGTATCTATTCCTGTTTTCAAGCTCTTCCCTGAAAGAATCAAGCACAGCACCGTTGTATGCGGAAATTTTATTGCCAAGTTATTTATCCGATAAAAAAATGTCCTGTTTGGCGTGTTTTTAGTCTTTAAAGACTCTTTATTAATTAATCAAAAAATTTTATTAAGAATTTAAAACTTATTTAAAGGAAAGCGATCATGACAGTAATAAATCAGGAGAAAATAAGAATCTTTTCAGTAGACGGGAATCTGTTGTCCCTGACAATTCATTCTCCTGTCGAAAAAAAAGCCAATACTCTTTTTTTAATAAACTCGGCAATGGCAGTACCCCAGCAGTATTACTTCAATTTTGCAGAGTTTATCTGTGAGCTTGGTTATGCTGCGGTAACATACGATTATACCGGAGTTGGGGAGTCTCTTACACAGGATCTTAAAAAAACCCAGGTCAAGGCAAGTGACTGGGCTCTTAAGGATATGTATTGTGTAATTGAATGGGTCAGTAAAGAACTGTTCCCCGAAAGACTATTTGTCATAGGCCACAGCTACGGCGGCCAGACTCCGGGACTTCTGCCAAACAGTGATAAAATAGATGCAATGGCAACTTTTTCATCCCAAAGCGGATACTGGCTATTACAGGGAGGTTTTCAAAAGGCTGTTGTAGCTCTTCATATGTTTCTTTCTTTTCCTCTTGTATCAAGGGCTGTTGGTTTCATGCCCATGAGTAAACTCGGAGCTGGTGAGGACATACCTAAAAATGTTGCTCTGGAATGGGCAACCTGGTGCAGAAAACCGGGATACATTCTTGATGCCAAAGATCTTCCTGTTGAGCGATATGAGAATTTTAAAGCTCCTGTTCTGGCTTTCAGTTTTGACGACGATAACTGGGGAACCGAAAAATCGGTAAATACCATGATGAGTGCCTATCCAAATCTTACAAGAAGACATGTTATTCCCGAAAATATAGGAGTATCAAAAATAGGGCATTTCGGTTTTTTCCAGACAAAATGCAAAAAATTATGGTTTGAAGTTATAGACTGGTTCAATAATACGATACCCTTGCAGAAAAACTGACGGAGATAAAAATGGCTCATATAACTCTGCTTGCATATCCAAACTGTTCCATATCAAATCTAACATGTCCCATAGATTCATTTGGAATAGCAAATCTGTGGCACAAGACTCACACGACACCGGAAGAGTTTACAGGACCTCTTTTTACATGGGATATTGTAACTCCCGACGGGAGGCCAGTAGACGGATTCGGAGGATTGCCAATTTACCCCAACAAAGCAATACATGAAATAGAAGAGACAGATGTTATTCTTATTCCCGGGATTCTTCCTCCCATACATTTCATTGGAAATCTTCAGGAAGATATAAAAAACATGATCATGAAATGGCATGAAAGAGAAAAGCTTATAGGCACGATATGCACAGGCTCTTTTCTTCTTGCGGAAACAGGTCTTCTTGACGGACATGAAGCAACCACAAACTGGGCATATGCAAACTATTTTCAGAAATTATACCCAAAGGTAAATCTTAAACCCGAAAGAATACTTACACTAGATAATAATTTTGTATGTTCGGGTGCAACAACCGCTTTCATGGATCTTTGCCTTTATTTTATAGAAAAATTCGGATCATCAGACCTTTCGGCAAAATGTGCAAAGCTTCTTCTTATAGATTCCACAAGAAAAAGCCAGGCTCCGTATTTTATATTTGAATTTCAGAAAGATCATTCTGATGACAAGATTCTGAATGCTCAAACCTATATGGAAAAAAACATATCTGGAACTATTTCATTTGATCAGCTTGCAAAGGAATCGGGTATAAGTCCGAGACATTTTAAAAGAAGATTTAAAAATGCAACCGGAGATTCACCACAGATCTATCTTCAGAGGTTAAGAGTTGAAGAGGCAAAAAAACAGCTTGAAACAAGTTTTGAATCCTTTGAAAAAATCACATGGAATGTTGGATATGAAAACAGCAATTCATTTAGAAGACTTTTTAAAAAAACGACTGGCTTAAACCCTTTGGAATACCGGAAAAAATTCAATAGTAACGGATAAATACAGTAAAGGAGTTCATAGTGACTGAAAGTAAATATTACTCTGTTGAAATAAAATCACCTCTTGCCATGGTCTATCTTGACCGTCCGGACAAAAAAAATGCAATGAATGCACCTGCCTGGTGGGATGCTCCGGGTATATTTGAAGAGCTTGATAAAAATAATGACGTAAAAGTGATTATCATTTCAGGAAAAGGCAAGTCTTTTTGTGCAGGAATAGACCTCATGGCAATGATTCCCGAACTTGGTGAATTAATGGAACCAGAGCAGAAAGGCGGTGTAAAATGGAAGCTTATTCCAAAAATTAAAAAAATGCAGGAAGCCATGAACTGCATTGAAAAATGCAGAAAACCTGTAATTGCCGCAATTCACGGCCACTGTATAGGTGCTGGACTTGATATGGCAGCGGCCTGCGATATTCGTCTATGTTCAGAAGATGCTGTTTTCTCTCTTAGGGAAGCAGCAGTTGGAATTGTTGCAGATATGGGGGTTCTTCAAAGACTTCCACATATTACAGGACAAGGTATTGCAAGGGAGCTTGCATTTACTGCAAAATTCATAGACTCCAAGCGTGCAAAGGAAATTCATCTGGTAAATCAAGTCTTTGAAACAAAAGAAGAACTTATGGCTGAGGCAGAAAAAATGGCCATGGAAATTGCACAAGACTGCTCATCACTTGCTGTTCAGGCTTCAAAAAATGTGCTTAATTTTGGTATTGGAAAAACAATTAACGAAGGACTTGATTATGTTGCTTCAATAAGTGCCAATATAATTCCTTCTGATGACCTTTTTGAGGCTTTTAAGGCTTTTGGTGAAAAAAGAAAACCTGATTTCTTAAAAAAGTAAATCTTTTTTAAAACAAAAAACCCCGAAAGATTAATCCTCCGGGGTTTTTTTATCAGTTTAATTTAAACTGATTTTATTTTTTATCGTCTTTTACTTCTTCAAAGTCTGCATCAACAACATCATCGTCTGAACCTTGAGCCTGTCCATCCTGGCCTGCATCTCCTTCAGGCTGTCCTTCCTGCTGTCCCTGCTCTGACTGCTGCTGATAAATTTCACTCACTCCAAAGCCCCGTATTTGGAGAACATGTTTTTTAGATCATGGAGACTGCAATGGGGGAGGTTTCCAGCAAGAAAGACTGTAATATTAAGAAAGCTCTAAATAGTGACCACAGTTTTAGTTCAGCAACGCCTTAGTAAATGTCTGTTAAACCCTGTCATAATTTTTAATATCAGGTCTATTGTGCCTTATCTTCCCAGTTTCCTCCCAGTGCCTTGTAAAGTGACAATACAGCATTTACCGTCTGAAGACGCGACACAACTTCAAGGTCTGAAATATTATTTTTCTCCCTCTGGGCGGCGAGAAGATCAAGGTGTCCAATAAGTCCTGCGGAATAGAGAGCGGCTACTTTTTCAAGCACTTTTTCCGATTTTTTATCTGCTGTTTTCACAGAAAGGGCAAAATCCTGAGTCTTGGTGTAATTTACAAGGGTGATTTCAACTTCACTAACTGCTTTTTTTACAGACAGCTCATATAAAAGAGCTGATGCTTCAAAATTTGCACTGGCAGCTTTCTTCATCGATTTACGCAGTCCACCGTCAAAAAGATCCCATTTTATCCCTGCTCCGAAACCATAAATATCAGAACCACCGGAAAAAAAATCACCCATATTTTCGGCATGAAGTCCGGGCCCGCCTGAAATAACGAACCTGGGATATCTGTTTGCAACAGCAGCTGCAAGATCAGCATCTGATGCAGCCATTTCCCGTTCTGCAATTTTTATGTCCGGTCTTCTTTTGAGCAGGTCCGAAGGAAGACCGACCGGAATATTCTCTTTCATGACAGGAAGCTTTTTATGCACAGACAATATATCAATCAGCTCCTTGTTATCCTTATTCAGAAGAATTGCAATTCTGAATATATGTGCCTTCTCAGCCAGTTCAAGCTTTGGTTTTATTGATTCGGTTGCTGCAAGGAGTGCTTCAGCCTTGGCAACGTCAAGTTCCGAAGCAAGTCCGTTCTCATAATTGGTTTTTACTATTTCAAGTATTTTACGCTGCTTTTCTATATTGCTGTCTGCTATATCAAGTCTGCACTGAGATCCTCTAAGCTCGAGATAATTATATATGATATCTGAGGTCATCATGACCACCACAGCTTCTCTGAATATTGCTGTTTCTTCCGCTCTTATTTCTGCGGCCTTGACTCGTTGACCGATTCTTCCGAAAATATCTGGTTCCCATGAGATTAAGGCACCAGCGAGAAAACCTGAGCCTCTTCTTTCAAGTAAATTTCCACCGTTTACAGGATTTGTCATTGCAAAGGCAGGGCCTAGTAGAGGGTCATTTTCACTTAACTGAAAAGCTGAAAAGCCAAAGCCCAGACTGACCGAGGGTACCTTAGATGAAGCAACTGCTGCCTGATATGAACGTGCAGCCTTAATTCTTTCTCCTGCTATCTTTAATGATATGTTCCGGTTTTGTCCCTCATTCACAAGGCGGTCAAGAACAGGATCATTAAAACTCTGCCACCAGTTTTTAAGTGGTTTTGTCTGAGGCAATATACCTTTTGTCTCAGAAGAACCAATAAATGTTTTCTGTAATTCATTCTCAGGCTTTATATATTTATGCCCTGTGGCACAGCCCTGCAAAAAAACAATTATAACTATAAAAATCAGATAGTTTCGATCCATCAATATTCACCTTTTTTATTTGTTGTTTTTCTGCCGTTAAAAAAAATAATATAAAGGGCTGGCATTATAATAAGTGAAAGAAAGGTTGCAACGGCAAGTCCTCCTATTATTGTAGCAGCCATCTGGTCAAACAGCCTGTCCCACAAAAGAGGTATCATACCAAGTAAAGTTGTTAATGCTCCCATTGAAATGGAAAGAGTTCTGTTCATTGTTGCCTCTTTTACAGCTTCTTTAAGCCCCTTCCCCCTCATACGCTCAATTTCTATTTGATCCATAAGAACAACTCCGTTTTTTATTATCATGCCTGTAAGTGTAATTGCACCCACCAGAGCCATGAATCCAAAAGACATTTTTTCAATCAGAAGCATTGCAGTTACTCCTGTTGATGCAAGGGGAATGGTTATCAAAATTATCAGCGGCTGCCTTAATCCGTTGAACAGAGCAATCATTATTATTACGCTTATGAGAAGTACCTTTGGAAGCTGACTGAGCACATCTATGGTAGAACGCCTTGCATCATAGTATTCACCTCCCCATTCCATGGTATAGCCTGGAGGAAGTTTTATAGATTCTATCTCTTTTTTTATTTCAGCTCTTGCTCTACCCGGGAGTATTCCCTGCATTACTCCAGCCTGTACAGAAATTGCAGGGATTCTGTTGCGGCGCCAGATCATACTTTCTTCCATGTCAAGATCAAAGTCTGCAACCAGCTGTCCAAGCGGCACATTATGCATTGATGCAGACGATTTTACAGACAGGCTGTCAAGATTTTCAAGATTGATACCCGGACTTCTTAACTTTATGGGAATCAGCCTGTCATCCTGCCTGAACAACCCAATTGTAAGACCTTCGGAAGCTCTTTTGATATTTGCACTTATATCGTTTTTTGTTACCCCGGTCTGCCTCATCTCATGCTGATTTATTGAAGGTTTTACAACTCTTGATTTCTGCCGCCAGTCGTCCCTTACATATTTTGCATATCTGCTCTTTTCCATTATATCCTTTGCCTTATCGGCAAGTTCATGAAGAATTTTCTGATCTTTGCCTGAAAAGCGCACTTCCAGACTAAATTTATCCTTGGATGCCAGTTTCAGGTTTCGAAATCTCGGTTCCGCACCCGGAAAATTTTCACTCAGCCACAAATCGCCTCTTTTAATCAGATTGTTAATGGATTTAAAATCTTTTGTGAGTATAATGAATTGTCCGTAACTGCTGTCATTTGGCTCAGGTTCGATTGTAACAGAAAATCTGGGAGCCGATGCTCCGATAAATGAACCAACCGTTACTACCTCTGGCTGTTTCAGAAGCCATTTTTCAATTCTTCCCATATCTGCGGATGTCTGCTCAATCATGCTTCCGTTGGGAAGCCAGTAATCAAGGAACACTAGAGGCCTGTCCGAATAAGGCATAAAATTTAAAGGGATCATTAAAGCCATTATACCGGTTATTATCATAAGAGGAATTACAGCCAGGACTACTTTCCATGGATTATCTACATTCCAGCCAACAACTTTCATGTATAATCCTTTAAACAGACGCTCTTTTTTTTTACCCTCTTCTATGGAGTCAGCAGGTTTGATTCTTAACCATTTCCAGCACATAAGAAGAGTAACTGTCATGGCAAGAAGCCAGGAAAAAAGAAGTGAACTGCAAAGAATCTGAAAAACAGACATGGCATATTCACCAACATCTGTGACTGTGAAAAAAACCGGACTGGCACCCATTATTGCAATAACTGTTGAACCAAGAAGCGGTAATGCCGTTTCCTTTACAGTTTCTCCGACTGCATCATTTCTTGATGCACCCTTTTTGAGTTTTGTAGCATACATATCTGTCACTACTATCGCATTATCCACCAGCATACCAAGAGCCAGTATAAATGCTCCGACAGATACACGCTGAAGACTTATTTTTGCCGCAAGCATGTAGAGTAAAGTGCACAAAATTGTAAGAAGCAGAGTACTTCCAACAATTGAGGCACTTCGCCACCCCATGAATAGCCATAATACTGCCATAACGATTAAGACCGATTCCAAAAGATTTATAACAAATCCATTGATCGATTTCTGAACTTCATCCGGCTGAAAAGTTATTACTCCAATTTCAGCACCTGCAGGAAGCTCTTTCTGATAGTCGTCAATAATCTTTTTAATGGAATCCCCAAGTGAAACCACATTGATTTCGTCTCTTGGACTTACGCCAAGTATTACCGCAGGAAACCCGTTATATCGACATTCTGTCTGTGATGGCTTTTCATAATCCATATAAATATTCGAGACATCACCCAGGCGAATTACATTTTTCCCTGTTCCGCTTATTTTCAGGTCCCTGATATCTTCAAGAGTTTGAAAATAACCGCCCATATCTACCCGTATTCTTTCTGTATTGAGTGCAAATTTTCCCGCATCAGCAACAATATTCTGAGTGGTCAGCTGATTAAGTGCCTGGCCTAAAGGAATTTCCCATCCTGCAAATTCCTCTTCATTGAGATCTATATTGACAACAGGATTTCGTATGCCCTGGAGTTCAATTTTCTTAATACCGTATACTGATTTTATTCTTTTCTGCAGTTCCTGTGCATAATCGTGAAGATCCGAATATGGTATGCCGTCACCATAAACAGCAAACAGCATGCCGTAAACTTCACTGAACTCATCCTGAACTATGCTTATCTGTGCAGCCTGGGGCAGCTCAAGCTTTACATCGTTAATCTTTCTTCTGAGCAGATCCCACTCCTGGGGAAGCTCGTCGTGTTTATAGTTTTCATAAAGATCAACAAATATTAATGCACTACCAGGTCTGGACAGAGAGCGAAGTTTCCACAAAGAACCCATCTCCTGAAGTTTAGTTTCAACCTTATCAGTGACCTGAAGTTCAACTTCTTCTGCTGAGGCTCCGGGATACATTATCATTACGGCGGCTGTTTTTACTGTAAATACAGGATCTTCAAGTTTCCCAAGCTCAAAATAAGATACACATCCTGCAATGGCACAGATGATCGCCATAAACCCGACAAATACCCTTTGTTTTAGTGCAAATTCAGATAGTTTCATTATATTATCCTTTTTTATTCCACAGGTATTTGTTTACCTACAATCTGTCCGTCTTTTAAAAAATGAAGCCCTGCAACCACAACAGACTCATCCTGTCCAAGTCCGTTTCTAATACAGACATTTTTTTCCATGTTCTTTAAAATCTCAACCTCGTGCAGATGAGCTCTGCTGTCTTTTACGGCAAATACAAAATTTTTATTCTCTTTTCTTAAAATAGCTTCATATGGGATACATACAGATTCTTCAGAATCTTTAAATGAGACATCAACTGCAACAGATTTCCCATGAATAAGTTTTTCCGAATAATTCAAAACAGAAAAAGTCACGGTATATGTTTTTGATAAAGGACTGGGCACAGATGCAATTTCGGTTACCTCTGCCTCAATATTTTCCAGAGCTCCGTGCCAGGTTAAGAAACCTTTCTGACCCAGTGAAAATTTAGAAATAAACCGTTCAGGCACATCAATGGCCGCTTCAGGTTTTTCAGGCTGAATAAGTTCAATTACCGGAATCCCAGGGCTGACCTGTTCAAAATCTTCCTTGTATATTCGTGCAACAACTCCGTTAAAAGGTGCTTTAAGAATTGTATAGCTAAGTGTGCTTTCTGCTTTTCCAAGGCTTTGTCTGGCAACATCAATTGCAGCTGTTGACTGTTCCAGCATACTTTCTGCTCTTTCAAGCTTTACTTTTGCAACTGCATTTTTTTCAGAAGCATTTTTTAATCTGTTATACTCTGTAAAAGCCAGTTTATTCGCTGCTTCAGCTTCTATCAGCCGTGCTCTGCACATCAGCACATCAAGCTGATAGTCATGTGGATCAAGGTTTGCTAAAAGCTCATCTTTACAAACTTTTTGGCCCTCAATTACATTAATTTCATCAATACAACCTGGCACCCTGAACGCAAGTGCGGCCTGTTGTGCCGACTGAATTACTCCTGTGAATCTTTTTGTATCTGTTTTCATTGCCTTTGAAAGATTAATTACCATCACCGGTCGTACCGAATCTTTCCCTGCATTTTCTTTTTTTTCAATGCAACCGGAAATCATAGTAACAATCAAACATAACAATATGGTTTTTATTACTTTTCTCATTTATTCCCTCTTTATAATTATAATGATTCTCTAATATTTCGGCTGACATCATTTGAACTAATTTGGTCATTTAGTCATTTGTTAAGCAAAAAAAATTACTCTATTTCTTTAACCCGTTAAAAAGAATATAGAGAAGCTCATCCAGCTCTTTCACAGCCTGTGCAAGATCCATATCAAGAGTCCAGCTTATTTCCAGACCTTTAATTGCAATAGCCATTGCCTTTGCGGTTGAATGCAGGTTTGCCACCTCAAATAGTGACAAACGGACTCCCTCTTCAAGAATTTCCTTAATAAGTTTAATCTCATTTACAGAAATTTCATTTCTTTCATCTTCTATAAAAGGCAGAAGCTGTTCTGCTCTTTGATGATTAATGTCATAGATCAGGCAAAAATCTTTATAATGCTTAACCTTTGCAATGATCATTTCCCGCAGTTTCTGTTCAGGAGCTTTCTTAAGTTTTACGGCTTCCCGCATTGCTGAGATAAGAAAAATACCCTCCTGGCGGAAAACATCCTTAAAAAGATCTTCTTTATTTTTAAAATAGTTATATATAGTCCCCTTTGCTACATCAGCTTTTTTTGCAATATCATCCACAGAGGTTTTTTTGAAACCAAAATGGGTGAAGAGTATAGTTGCAGAATCCAGAATTTTTTTCTTAATTTCTTCCTGCTTATCTTTAATATCTGACATTATCTTCTCCAGCTTATGACTTTTTGACTAAAATAGTTTATTAGTACAAACATGTCAAGTTTTCAAAATAAAAATCATAGAAATTAAAACCCCAGGCCCGTAATAGTTATTGCCTGAAAACTAAATTTTATTATTCATTTACGATAGATTAAAAATTTAACAGCAGGAATGCTTACGTATTTTGAGGATGCATTTTGAACCTGACGCAGAAATACAGTTTTCGTTCAGCCACTCAATAGTAAAAAAAATTCTGCATCCCATGATTAAACTGAAATAAATCACCCTTTACCGAAATAATCCATTAATGCAGAAATCCTTTTATCACTTTTCAGGCGTTCAAGTACAATCTGATGAATTTCTTCACTCTGCTCTTCATCCAGAATAACAGAATTATAATATTTTTCTGTTGTATCTATTCCTCTGTTTTCAAGCTCTTCCCGGAAAGAATCAAGCACAGCAAAATTTTATTTTTTTCTGACCGGCTTAAGGCTTTATATTGTTCAAGTTTTGAATCTGTATATTTCATGCCGAGCTTCGTATCAAGAACCAGGTGATCAGTCATAAGTCCCCCATCCATGAAGGAAAAGCATATGCTTCAAGAGGCAGATCTTTGCTGTTTTCAGATATTTCCTGTGCTTCCACAGATGTTATTCTTATCCCTGGAATTCTTCCTCCAATTTATTTTATTGGAAATCTTGAACAAAATATTAAAAATCAGATTTTTGACTGGCACAAAAAAAACAAGTTGATTGGAACAATATGTACAGGTTCTTTTCTTCTTGCAGAAACAGGACTTTTAAACGGCCATGAAGCAACAACAAACTGGGCGTATGCAAAATATTTTCAAAAACTTTACCCTGAAGTAAACCTTAAACCTGAAAAAATTCTTACAATTGACAATAATTTCATATGTTCTGGTGCCACAACCGCTTTCATGGATTTGTGCCTTTATTTTATTGAAAAATTCGGCTCACCTGAACTTTCGGCAAAGTGTGCAAAACTTCTTTTAATTGACTCCACAAGAAAAAGTCAGGCTCCATATTTTATATTTGAATTTCAAAAAGACCACAGTGACGAAAAAATTCTTAATGCACAGATTTTTATGGAAAAAAACATATCAAAAGATATTTCATTTGACATGCTTGCAAAAAATTCCGGAATAAGTCCAAGACATTTTAAAAGAAGATTTAAAAGTGCAACAGGAGAGCCTCCTAATCTTTATCTGCAAAGGCTTAGAGTTGAGGAAGCCAAAAAACAGCTTGAAACAAGTTTTGAATCCTTTGAAAAAATCACCTGGAATGTTGGGTATGAAAACAGCAATTCATTTAGAAGACTTTTTAAAAAAACGACTGGCTTAAACCCTTTGGAATATCGTAAAAAATTTAATGGCAGCTCATAAATTTTTTATGCAAAAAAACATTATATTGAATGAAAAAATTTAAATTTTTATGCTTTCCTAGAGTCTTAGTCAAATTTTTATCCGTAACTTTTTTTAAACTCTTTTCTCAATATAGAAATAGTCGGGCATTTATCCTGACTATTTAGTTGCTGAACTAAAACGGCCTTTTTTGTCCACTTCAGCGTCAGATTTAAAATTTAACCTTCAAAATACTAAATGTATCATAAAGGTTAAATTTTTTACTTGAATTGAACAAAAAATTCACGTTTTCGGCTAATCATGATTTAACAATATTTCGCGAGAGGCCTGAGCCAAAAAAACAAATTAGAAGTAAGAACTTTAATTTAAAATATAAAATCTATAAATTTAAATCAGGAGACCAAGATGAAAAATTATGACGTGCTGATAATTGGGGGAGGCCCTGCTGGAAGAACCATAGTTCACAAACTTCACAAAACTTCACCGCAAACAAGAACTGCAATAATTAAAAACGAAGAAATAAATGTTAACAGATGTGCTGTTCCCTATGGAATATCAGACAAAAAACCTGAAGAAAAATTTTGTATTCCAAATTCCCTTGTAACTGATTTTGGAGCTGATCTTATTGTGGATACAGCACAAAAATTAGACCCAGAATCATCTCTTGTTCACACAATTTCAGGAGAAACTTTTTCATACAAACACCTTGTGCTTGCTTTGGGAGCAAGGCCTTTTGTTCCTGATATAACCGGAGTAAACCTTGAAAATATTACAAGTGTGCGTTCTAAAAATGATATGTCACATTTAAGAAATTTTGCAAAAAACTTCAAAAAAGGAGTTGTCATAGGAGGCGGTTTTATAGGAATTGAAGTTGCAGCAGAATTTGCTGAACTTGGCCTGGACGTAACAATAATTGAAATGATGCCTCGTCTTATGGCAAACACTCTTAATAATGATTTTACAGAAATCATTGAAAAGGAAATGGAAAAAAAAGGCATAAAAATTATAAAAAATACTTTAGTTAAAGAGTTTAAGGGAGATAAAAAAATATCTTCTGTTGTTTTAAATGACGGTATGGAAATTAAAGCTGATTTTGCAGTCCTTTCAACCGGAGTATGTCCAAACATTGAACTGGCAGAAAAAGCAGGTTTAAAAACAGACAAATTCGGCATTATTGCTGATGATTTTTTAAGAACAGATTTTAAAAATATTTATGCTTCAGGAGATTGTGCATCCAAAAAATCATTTATCACCAAAAATCCGGTTAGAGGCGAGTTCGGCACAAATGCAGTTTTTATGTCCAAAGTTATTGCAGATAATATTCTTGGAAAAGAAAAAAAATTTATGGGTGTAATTAATGCCGGAGTATCAACAGCATTTGATTACAGTTTCGGAACAGCAGGGTTTACAGAAAAAATGGCTCAGGCTGAAGGACTTGATTATATTTCAGGATATTCAGAAGTTCTTGATATGTATCCCATGATGGACAATGTTTCCAAAATAATGACAAGACTTGTTTTTGACAGAAAAACCAAAAGATTAATAGGAGGCTCAGTTTTAAGAAAAGGCCGGTGCACTGCAAACAATATAGACTTTATTTCCATGGCAGTTCAAATGAAGGTTACTGCCTATGATTTAGCTGAATATCAATATGCTACCCAGCCTGAACTTGCAGCAAAACCATCTGATAATTCTTATGTTTTTGCGGCTGAAGATGCTCTTAAAAAAATTTGAATTATACAAAAAACCGGCAAGTATTTTTGCCTGCCGGTTTTAAATTAAAAAATTGCTGCTTTAAAAAATATATTTCTTTTTTTAACCAACTGATTCAATACACTTGAATTTCTCATGAAAAAAAGGACTCTCAAATAAGTGAAAAATACCATCATCAACAAGTTTTTTAATAATGTACTGCAGAACATTTATTACAACTGTATTTCCAAAAACACGGTAATTAACACTATCAGAGTCATGAAGTATAAATGAATCCGGAAAACCTGAAATTTTTGCACATTCACGGGGGGCTAATTTTCTGATTTTTTTATTTACCATATATAATCCTGTTTTTGCACCTATACCTCCGCCATATGCAGACAAAGTTACTGCATGACCGCATTCATGGTATATTCTCTCCCCCTGTCCTCCCTTATTAACAATTCCTATACGGATAGGTTTTTGGGGATAATTCCCAAAAATATCTTTTTCTACTTTAACATCTTCTTTTAGTTTTATGTCATCTCGGGTTATTACATATTTTTCTGTCAGTTCATCAGGCAGACAAAAGTCTTTAAGTCTTGAATATTTATCTGCACTTCTCACAAATTTAAAACCATTGACATTTAAATCTTTTCTAAATGCTAAAAAATAAATTCTTTCTCTTTTTTGCGGAACACCAAATAAAGAAGCATTCAGCACTTTATAATAAACATCATACCCTGCTTGATTTAAAGTATTTATAACAACTTTAAGAGTTCTTCCTTTATCATGGTTTTCAAAATTTTTTACATTTTCTAAAAATACAAGTTTAGGCAAATGATATTTTATAATTCTTGCAATTTCAAAAAAAAGGGTTCCTCTTGTATCCTGAAATCCTAGCTGTTTGCCTGAAATACTAAAAGCCTGACATGGAAAACCTGCACATAAAATATCATGGTCTGGTATTCTTGATTCAGAGATTTCTGTAATATCGCCGTAAGGCCTTTCACCAAAATTTTTATAATAAATATCCTGGCAATCCTTATCCCATTCACTGGAAAAAACACATCTTGCACCAAAAGATTCAAGGGCAAGCCTGAAACCTCCAATACCGGAAAATAAATCTATAAAACTTAGTTTTGATAATTTGTTTTTATAGGACTTTTCAAAAATTTCCATGTTTAACCTTCAAAAAGAGATAAAGGATTGATTTTAAACTGAAGACTATCAGGGTCGGGGGTTCCACCCTTTCGCTGCATTAATACACGGCCGATTTTCAAGCTTCCTTTTGGTGAAAGTTCAATTTCACCCTGTGCATAATGATTAAGAACATAATTTATATCTTTCATTACCCACCTAATTATTTCCCCGTCTTTTTCAGTCACCAAAAACCAGTCTGCACTTAAACCGCCTCTTCCTTTTAATATATCACAAATAATTATAGTTTTATTGTCTTTGAAAAATTTAATAATCTCTTCTTTTATATTCTCGGGCATTTCATAAAAAAAAAGTCTTCTTTCATCACGAAGCTTCAACCAATTTATTTCTTTCATACATTCTTTTGGGTTAATCTCTCCTGTAAACAATTTCAACCATTTTGAAATATTTTTATTAAATCCCCACATTCCTTGATAAGTATCAACCGGACGCTTATCAACCTGATTAAAGCCTGCACCCTTATTGGCCTTTTTTAATGAAATATTCTCCAAAAACAATGCTTCTTTTATTTTTATTTCCAATCTAATCTGAATATCAGCTTTTTTAAATCTAATGGTTTCTTCATATTTTTCTTTTGTTATTCCAAGTGACAAGGCTGTCTTTAGACTAATTCTAACAGGTATATGGATTGCTTTTAAATTGACAATTTTTTCATAATCATAACCCATTACTTTTAGCCATTGCTGAGCATCAATATCTTTTTTCCAGTTTAAAAATTTCTCACAGATATTTTTTTCATTTAAAAAACCTCCTTTAGCAGTCATAGAGCCAATTTCTTGCTTATTCATAAACCTATCCTTTTGTATTCCGGCTTTAGATAAAATCTATTAAAAAACACAGCCATTCCATTGCGTCAAATATAAAAAACCGGCTAAGAAAAAAACAAAGCCGGTTTTAAATTAAAAATAAATTGTTATAACAATAAAATCAGGAAACCTTAACTTTCCCATTTTCATCCAAATCACCTTTGATCCGTGAAAATTTAAGGTATGGAACAATGCTTTGATTTTTCACCCCTCCGGTTCCGTCATAAGTAATTGTAACAACAGGAATTGAAGTTTTCTTTTCAATAACACTTTTCATTGATTCAGTTACAAGTGACGGACAACAAAAAGCAGGATTTGCCTGAATAAAAAGACTTAAATCAGGATAGTGTTTTGCAAGGTAGTGAATTTTTAAAATATTTTCCATGGATTCACCTGCATTTTCAGGCCTTATTCCAAAATCTGCAAGAATTTCTTCAGGATTTTCATCATAAAAATGTTCTTCTTCCTTTAAAATTTCATTAAAATATTTCATATATTTTTTTTCAACAAGCCTCATGTTTGCGGAAAGAACCTTTACAGATACAAGGTTTAGAAAAAGCCTTTCATTAAACCATTTTTTGAAATACATTGGAGCAATAACCTTTGCAAGTTCAGTATATGGCGTTGTTAAAACCTCTCCCCCGTTTTCTTCAATAAACTTTATAAGGTTTTGATTCATTACATCATTGTCTCTTACATAAATATCCCCAAAAATTGCAGCTTTAGGTCTTTTTTCACTCTTAATTTTTATTTTTTTAAAATCTTCAACAACCTGTTTTACAGCATTTTCTTTGGACATATTCCCAATAAAAGCCTGCTCCATTATTATTTTACTTTTTTCAATAACTGAATCTGTTTCACCTTTGTTTATTTCATAGGGTCTTGTCTTGCACCCCATTTTCCTTATCATTCCACCAAACATGTGGGCAAAATACGCATTAAATGAGGCTCGAATGGAAATATCTGTAAATGTAAGCTCTCCATGGAAAATCTTTGCTTTTTCCATTCCGTTTCCATAGGATTTTAAAAGGCTGTGAATAAAGTTTGGATAAAGCCTTAAATTACAGAAATTTGCCTTGCTCATCCACAAAACGCAGTCTTTTGGGTCAAGATTGTTTTTTTCAATTGTTTCAACAAAACCCTGGGCAATTGCATTGGCCGGAATGCATTGTCCTGTGTTGAACTTCATGCTTCTTGAAATTGTTGTGCCTGTTTCTTCAATAAGATAAGTGCTTATTCCTTCACGTCTTAAAGCCTGAGCAAGAAACGGACATGAAAGACTGTCCCAGTTTGGAAAAATAAGATGTTTGTCCTTAAGATTTTTTTCAGATTTGAAAAAAATGTCTTCATAGTCCTTGAAAGTCTCTTTTTTGTTTTCAGCCTGACTGTGATTTCTGAAAGCTCTTACAGCAGCTTCAATTCTAGTTTCATATCCAACACTTGAATCATGTTCATCAAGCTCAAGAACAAGATATGGCTTTTCATGCTTTGCCATAAGTTCCTTGAAAAATTTAAGTCCAAATGAATCAGGAGAACATTTGAAAGATGTAATGTAAACTGGATATAAATTTTTTGTTTTTGTGGCTTTTTGTGCTGTTTCAAGAATTTTTGAAACATATTTCCAGTGAATATCATTTAAAAGAGGTCCTATTTCAGCTTTATCCTCATCTGAAACAGAAATCATATCCTGATAAAAGGTTTTTATTCCAAGGTTTCCAAAAATTTCAGGAATTTTATTATTCATTTTATCTGATAAAACAGTGTAGGGTCTTCCAAGAAGAACAACGCTTATATCATCTGCTTTATTTATCTGCTCTTCATAAAGTTTTTTAAATTTTTCAATATTTTCTTCCTTTGTTTCAAGTGCCTTGTCAAATGCAGCACTTATTTCAAAAAAACTTTTCTTTATATTTATTGACTCAAACATTTTATAGAGTTCAATTTTTGAATGAAAACCAGTGTACAAATAATTTATTAAAGGAGTTAAAACTCTTTTTTCGTCAATTTTTTTCAGAAGGGAGGGAATATACTGGGTATAGTAGCAATACTGGCTTTTTCCGCTTTTAACCTTTTCTTCAAGATAAAACGGCACAAAAACATAATCTGACTTTTCAAGAAGATAATCTACATGGCCAAACATTGAAGAGGCTGGAGCACAAAATTCTGTTTCAGAAATCTTTTTCCCTTTTTTAACGCTTTCCTTATAACTTTCACTTGAAACAGTTTTTATCCCAAGAAGACTGAAAAATTTTTTCCACCTTGCATAATCTTCAACAAGATGAAGTGAAAAAGGGATTCCAATTACAGGTGAGTTTTCATTATCAACTGTATTTGAAAGGGATTTATTTTCAATTTTTCTTCTTTCCTTTAAAAGGTCGAATCCTGAAATATTTTTATTTACATATTTTTTTGTATCATAATCCCTTCCGCACAAAAATCCGTAGGCTGCCTTTTCTCCGTCAATATCTGCAATGGTAATTTTGCAGTTATTGTTGCAAAGTCCGCAGACTTCAGATGTTAAAGGAATTTCCTTTTTATAAATGCCAATTCCCCTGAAGCTTGTTTCTTTTACCTGCTCTTCCATTAAAATAAGTCCTGCTCCAAAAGCTCCGGTAAGATGGCAAAGAGGAGAAACATGAATGGGCTTTTTAAGTCTTTGCTCAAAGGCTGCAACAAGAGACCTGTTTTTTGCGGTAGCTCCCTGAAAATATACATGATTTCCAATAAGGCTTTCAGATGCAACTTTTACAAGATAATTTTCCCTTACAGAATGAAGAACTGAGGCAAGCACTTCATTTACACTGTATCCTTCGGCAAGATAATGGTTTATATCCCTTTCCATGAAAACCGTGCATCTGTCGCTTGATAGAGGGGCTTTTACTTTATCTGTTCTTTTTGCATATTCGCTGATATTTACATTTAGTTTTTTTGCCTGCTCTTCTATAAAGCTTCCTGTTCCTGCGGCACACACATTATTCATTACAGAAAATGTTACAAGGCCGTTTTTAAGGGTTGTAAATTTTGCGTCCTGTCCGCCTATTTCAATTATTGTATCAACATCGGGATTTATTTCAGAAGCAGCCTTTGCATGGGCTGTTATTTCATCTATGCACTGGTCTGCTCCAAGGATTTTTCCAATAAACTTTCTTCCTGAACCTGTTGTGGAACAGCCTTTAATTTTTATTTCGCAGTTTTTTTCTTTTGAAATATAATCAATGCATTCAAGAATTGATTTAACTGCTTTTAAAGGATTTCCTGCAGTTCTTGTATAAAACCCTGCTGCTGCTTTTTTATCATTATTTATTAAAACAGCCTTTGTGCTTGTTGAACCAATGTCTATTCCAAGAAATGCTTCAAGTGAACAATCTTTTTTTATTTCTTCATAAATATCTGTTTCAACATTGTTTCCTCTGGAATTTGAAGGTTCAAATTCAAATCTTTCAAGGCTCGAAAAATCAGGATATTTTGAAAGTTTAAGCTCCAGAGGCTCATAAAAAAGACTTTTTTCCTTTTCCTTTTTCTTAAAAATTGTTTCCTTTGTAATTTTTGAGACCGGAACATTTTTATTCTTAATTTCATCACAAAGCATAAAACATGCACCAATGGCTGAATAAACATTGGAATATCCGTCTGAATAAAGTTTTATATCAAGAATTTTTTCAAGATGTTTTTTTACAGCTCTGTTTAGTGAAACCCCTCCGCAGAAAAGTACTTTTGAATTTTTCTTGTTCTCTGAAAAAAGGGTGTCTGTAATGTTTTTTGCAAGTCCGTAGCAAAGACCGTCACTTATTTCCTCATAACTGTATCCTTCCTGCTGGGCATGGATAAGGTCTGTTTTTGCAAAAACAGCACACCTTGATGCAATAAGAGGAAAATTATCCTTGTTTTTATATGCTGTTTCGCTTAATTCTTCAGTGCCTGAAAAATTAAGTCTTCCGGCCTGCTGGTCAAGAAAACTTCCTGTTCCTGCTGCACATGAGGTATTGGTCTTGAAATTTTTGTAGTTTCCGTTTTCATCAAAATCAAGAAGTCCGAATTTTTCTCCGCCTACAAATAAAATTGAATCAAAGGAATTGTTAAGTTCTTTTGCAGCAGTAATAAGAGCTGCCTGATTATCACACTCAAAATCTCTTTTTACAGTTTCAGGAGTAGACGTTGTTGCTGCAACACCTGAAACAAGGCTTAAATCAAAATTATTAAGTTCTTTTTCAAGTGTTTTTTCAATTTCACCTTTGTGAAAACAATATGAAGTTTTAACAATATTTTTACTTTTGTCTGTAAGTGCAAGGGATACGGCAGTTGAGCCGATGTCTATACCGAGTATATATGAATTCAATTTTAAGTCCTTTTTTGAAAGTTTTACAAAAGTTTTACATTTCTCATATTAAGACTATGGGACTTCAATGTCAACACATTGAAATTTAAGAAAAAAAATAAAACAAAACATTACTTAAAAAACAGGATTCATCTCAAAAAGAAAAGTTCAATGGTTTATTTTAAGCTTTAAAAAATCAGGTTCTAAATTGAAAAGCCCGAAGGGTTTCATTTTTTAAATATAATAAGCTTGATTCATTAAGAATTTACTAATTTAAAAATATGAAACGCACAATTTAGAAATAATTAGTTGCTGAACGAAAACGGCCTTTTTTGTCCATTTCAGCCTCATATTCAAATTTTAATCCTCAAAATATTCAATTATCCTAAAGGTTAAATTTTTCATATTGCTTGAAATGAACAAAAAAATTCTGGTTTTCGACCAATCACTATTTACCAATAATAATCTTGTAAAGATCACTTGGAGAAATTTTATTTGAAGAGGCAATATCTTGAAGAGTTTTTTTAATGTCTACATTTTTAATACCCTTTACTTCGAGATGCTTTTTTACATCATCAATATTTTTCCCTGCTTTTCTTGCAAGAGTTTCAATACTTGAAGCTTCTGCATTTTTATAAGGCATTTCCTCATATTTTTTCATCCATGACATTTTAAACTTGGTACTAAGATCAATAACACCTTTAAAAGGCTGGATATCATAGGCAGTTCCAACTGAAGAAACTGCAATTAAAATTAATGCTGCAATCATTTCCTTTGAAACAAATTTTGTTCCTGCATTTTTTATGTATTTTACAATCAGCTTAAAATTGTAAAACATATGAATAAAAAGAAAAATAAAGAATACAAAGCCTATGACAATATGAAGAGCCCGCCACAAATTCCTGCTTATAAAAAGGAATTCCCAGCCTGCCCATTTTGAATAAAAGCCTGGAGGGGCTATGTAAAGAACAATTGTACTTAAAAGAACAATTAAAAATGACAATAAAAGAGTCAATGATGTAATTTTTTTAAAATTCATTTTTATTACCTGTAGTTAATAATGGTTAAAACCTGTAAGATGCCATAATTTTTACATCTCTTCCTGGTTCATGAACAATACCTGTTGAATCGCTTCCAAGGGATGTTTGATCGCAGTATTTTTTATCAAATATATTGTTTACAGCAAGGGAAAGGGAAAAACCTTCAATCAATGCATTTTCCCACTGGGCTTGAATATCATGGAGCATATAGCCGGCTCTTTCCATATCACCTTCTGCAACATCATCAAGTCTTTTTACAGCAGTCATTGTATAACCAAGAATAACAGAGTCTGTGATCTGAAAACGGTTGTCAAAGACAAATCTGTCTCCTGAGGGTGCTGCTTTTCTTCTTATGATTGATATTGGATTTCCGTCCTCATCTTCAGTATCTGTGCGAGTATAGCCCATGGTAGTTTCATATTTTCCAAATCCCCATTCAGCTCTCAGCTCAAAGCCTTTAGAAATAACTGTTTCAGGATTGTTCCAGATTTTTGAAACCGCTCCGCCTCCACCTCCAACTCTTTCTATTGTATTGTCAAGCTCTGTCCGAAAGAGGGACACTTCAATGTCGAAATGATCGTTTGGACTTATAAGGCCGTTTGCTGAGTATCTGATACCGCCTTCTTTCTGCTCTGATGTTTCGGGCTTAAAGGCTTTTCCATCGTTAAAGTTTGTTATTTCATCAATATTTGTCATCCAACCAACAGGAATTATTCCACTTCCCCTTACAGCTTCACCATAATTTGCAAACACTGTAAGCCCTTGAAGAAGCTCATAATCAAGACCGATATTTGGAGAAAATTCATCACCTTCAAAAGTATTTGGACCGTATTCTGCCTCAAAATCATCATAGCGGACTCCCATTGAAATTCCTAAAGGGCCAAGGCCGGCACGTTCCTGAACAAAAAAACCTAAATTGTCTGATACATTTTCTATATTTTGACCATTTTTTACTCCAAAACTTCTTTTTCCTTCTCCTTTCTCCCTTAAATAATCTCCTCCTATTGTAAGGTTATGAAAAATTATTCCAGTTTCAAAGCCAAAAGTATTTCTTAAATCACCGCCTGTCTGCCTGCTTTTATATTCTGAACCTGAGTCTTTATTTTTAAGTGCGTTATCAGCCAGATATGTATTGAATTTAAGATTTACAAGTCTTGTTGAAGGATCAAATCTATAGTCAAAAGTATAGGTATCTCTTTTTATTTCCTGGCTTACAGGTTTGGAACCCTCTGGAGCATATCCAAAATCACTGCCTGCTCTACCCCATAGATAAAGTCCTTCACTTGTATTGTGTTCCGCACTCATCCTTAAATTGTGGCCTGCAATATCAAGCATGGAAAATTTTGCCATGTAATCACGGTCATCTGCTGCTGAATTAGGGACTTCTCCGCCTCCACCGATTCTATAATCTTCTGTGTCAGTTCCTGAAGCATGAACAAAAAAGCCCAAATTATCTGCTTGTCCGTAAAGTGTTGAACCTCCGTTCCATGATTCATCAGCACTTGCATAACCTGCACGAAAGGTTGCACCAAATGACTTGTCAAAATCAAGAAGATCCTGTGCATCCACAGTTTCAAATTTTATGCTGCCCCCAAGTGCACCAGGCCCCTGATCAGCACCAGGCCCGGGATGTACGTCAATTTTTTTTAAGAGATAAGGCTCAATATTTCCTATTCCTCCCCTGTGCTGATGCATATTGGTATTTTGTTTTGCACCATCAACAGTAATACTTAGGTTGCTTCCTTCTATTCCCCTCAAATAAATTCTCTGGGCGTTTCTTGCTCCGCCTCCCACATTAACAGAAGGCTCTGTTTTAAAAACATCAGACATATCAAGTGCTTGAGTTCTTTTCAAAACATCTGTAGGAATAATTCTAACCCCTGTTCCCTGCTTGTCTTTTACAGTCATAGTCTGCTTAAAAACTGTACTGCCTTTATCATCTTCTTTAATATCTGTTTTTTCAGACGAATAAGAATAACTTTCACAAAAGCCATTGGAAAAACTAAAAATAAGAAAAATTGAGGGTATAATCAAAAAACAAAAAAAATTAAAACCTTTCCTCATTAACAAACTCACTTATAAACCTCCTTGTAAAAAATAATAATTATTAATTGTTCATTTTAAATTGAAACATTTTTTCTCCGTTTGCAGCCAAATAATTACCTTATTCAGCACAGCTTTAGAGTTAAAAGTAAATTAGAAATATTATTTTAAATTAGGGTTGTCAAATAATATTATTGACATTAAATACAAATAAAATTACAAAACCAGCTCAAATTGAAACTAAAAACAGAAAGGAAATAAAAAATGAAAAATATGCGGCGGAAATTGTGTTTTACGTTTTTTTTTATTTTTATGATTTCAAGTATTTCCTATGCTCACACATTGTTCATGAGTGTTGAAAACAATGATGATGGAACGGCTGTAGTTACAGGAATATTTTCAGACGGATCAACATCAGCAGGGCTTGAATTCAGATTAGAAGATTCCAATGGAAAAATCCTTTTAAAAGATAAAATGGATCAATTTGGAGAATACACATTTAAAATCCCTGAGATGCCATATTTTGTGATTATAGATGGAGGTCCAGGGCATAATGTAAAGGAAAAAGGACCAAACAAATAAATAGCTGCTGAATGAGAACTGTCTTTTTTGTCCATTCTAAACTCAGATACAAAATTTAACCCTCAAAATACTAAAGGTATCCTAAATGTTAAATTTATCATCTTACTTTAACTGAACAAAAAAATTCTCGTTTTCTGCCAATCACAAATTAAATTTAAAGGAGTTGAAATGAAACGAATTCTATTTTCAATAGTATTAACATTTTTTTTTGCATCAACAGCAATGAGTCATTCTTTATGGATAAATCTGCATGAATCCTATGCACATAATCCAGGCCATGCAATCTCTTCAATAGGATGGGGACACTCTGTGCCAATGGATGATTTTCTTGGTTCAAAGGCAGGCCTTATAGAAATTGAAAAATATGAAATCTTATCGCCTGACGGAACAATTAGTTCTCTTGGAATTCCTGAAATAAAACCTTTGGAAAAAACAAAAACAAGCTCAGGAATCACAATTTCAAAAGGAGATCTTGCAGCCAGAAAAATAGGCCTTACAGACCTTTCACAAAAGGGAACATATCAGGTAACTGCGAGTTTAAAGTCAAAATTTTTTACAAGCTACATAGATAAAAACGGCAAAACAAAAATGGTAACAAAGCCAATGGATGAAGTTAAGGATGCAAAAAGCTTTAATTTCAGCATAAAATACAAAAATGAGGCAAAATCCTATATGACAATAGATCGCTGGTCAGATCCAAAACCTTCTGGAAATGCCATTGAAATAAAACCTCTATCTGATTTTAGCAAACTTAAAGCAGGTGATCTTGCTGAATTTGAAATTACACTAAATGGAAAAAGCCTAAGTTCCAGCAAGCAGGAACCAAACTATCTTTATGCAGCAAGCAATACTTATGGTGGCCCTGACAACTTCAGTCTGTGCTCAATGATAAGAAACGGAAAGGCACAAATAAGAATACCGTCAGCCGGACAATGGCTAATCAGCGTTAATGTGAAAAAAAATGTGGATAAAGATAATGAACTTAAAGAGCTTTATGGAAAATGCCAGTCAATTTCCTATAACTCTTCCTTAAGTATAAATGTTAAACCTTAAAACCCTGATTTTCGGCCAATCACTTAATAAATTGAGCGTTTCATTTTTTAGCATTACTTAAACCTGAAAACGCTCAATTTAATTTTTTCTGAAAACAAGATAAAAACCGGCAAGTATAAAAGGAATGCTCAAAATCTGGCCTGTGCTCAAAAAAAAATCAAAATTGTATGAAGACTGAACAGATTTGAAAAACTCAAGAAAAATCCTGGCACTAAAAATCGTCACAAGAAAAATCCCAAAAAGGCTTCCGCTCTTTATATTTTTACCTCTGATTTTATATATAAATAAAAGCACAAGAAAAATAACAAAATATGAAAAAGCCTCATAAAGCTGAACCGGATGCCTTGGAATATTGTCATTTCTAATAAAAACAACTGCCCATGGAACCAATGTTTTTGTTCCGGCTATTTCTGAATTAAAAAAATTTCCTGTCCTGATAAAAGCTCCTGCAAGTGCCGTTGGAATTGAAAGCCTGTCAACAAGCCAGAAAAAAGGCTCTTTGTTTTTTTTTGAATAAATATAAAGTGAAATTAAAGCACCTAAACCGCCGCCATGACTTGCAAGCCCTCCCTCCCACACAGCAATAATTTTTAAGGGATTTGAAAGATAATATTGGGGATCATAAAAAAAACAGTGGAAAAGCCTTGCTCCCACAACAGTTCCGGCAACTATATAAATAAGCAGATTATCAAGATTTATATCTGACTTTTTTTCCAGTCTGCACATTTGTTCAAAAAGATAATACCCAGATATAAATGCCAGTGCAAAAAAAAGCCCGTACCACCTTATTTTAAGAAGTCCAAAATCAATAAGTATTGGATCTGTATTCCAGACAAAAAAATCCATAAATTAAAATGCCCTGTTAAATTTTCGAGCAGGATCAAATATAAATCTGCCAAAAAAATCTCTTCACCATCTATTTATTTGACCACAAAGGATCAGCACCAAATTTATTGAGCCACCATTCATCAAGAGTACAGTATTTCATCACATCTTCCTTTGAAAATGGAATTTTGTAATTCATAAAATACTCCATAACAATTTTATGGGCTTCAATTATTTTCAATGTCATTTCATTGGCTTTTTCCTGATTTTTCATATTTTTATCAGGATGCCATTTATTTAAAAGATCGTGATATTTTTTTTCTACTTCCGGAATACTTGCACTTTCAAATAAACCCAAAAGCTTTCTTGCTTCTTCAATTTTTTCAAATGATGCCACTTTTACTCACCCTTTATACCTTTAATTACTGCAAAACCGCCCTGGCCATAGCCTTTTTCAATTTTTTTCGGATTATCTTCAAATATTGCCTGATAAAATTCTATATCTTTAAATCCTGCAAGCAAAAGAAGTTCTTTAACCTCGTCCACTGAATAAAAAACTGCATCTTTATAAAATGGATTTTCATGTTTTTTTTCCCTATAGATTTTTCCCATCCAGGAACCGTTGTCAACAAAGCCAAGCACAAAAGTTCCGCTTTTTTTTAAAACCCTTTTTATTTCTTTAAAAGCAAGAAGAATATCATCATAAAAGCATATTGTTGTAACAGCCAGTGCAAAATCAAAACAATTGTCTTTAAAGGGAATTTTTTCCCCTTTGGCACAAACAGTTTTGACTCCGTTTTCAATTGCTTTGTCAAACATTTCCTTTACAGGATCAATTCCATATTGAATTTTTAGTGGAATGGCAAATTTTCCTGTTCCAACTCCTGATTCAAAGCCTTTTCCTGATTTCGGGACAAATTTTTTTAAGGCCTCAAGCTCTGTCTCATAGAGCAAAGTGTTGTCTTCAAACCATTTGTCATATCTTTTGTAATTTTCCTTAAAAGCCTGTTCGCCTGCCATAATTTACCCCTTTTCCTTTAATCCCCTTTCAATTTCTGAAGCTATTTTTTCTGCTTCAAGTACAGGATTTTGTGCATTTTTTATGGGTCTTCCAACAACAATATAATCTGCTCCGTTTCTTACCGCAGTATAAGGGTCTGAAGTCCTTGACTGATCGTCATTTAAGTTATGAGCCATTCTTATTCCAGGGGTTACAGCAAGAAAATTTCTGCCAAACTCTTTTTTTATAAAAGATGCTTCAAGCGGTGAACAAATAACTCCGCTGCACCCGCAGTCAAATGAAAGCAAAGCTCTTTTTTTTACAAGCTTTAAAGGACTTTCGTAATAAATTTCAGCCATTCCCTGCTCATTCAAATCCTTTTGTCCAAGGGAAGTAAGAACTGTTACTCCTAAAATATCAACTTTTCTGTCTGCTCCCTTAACTGCTGCTTCAAGTGTTTTTTGGTCATGTGAATGAACTGTAAGAAAACGAACATTAAAATCACGAACTATTTCTACGCTTCTCTCAACAGTTTTTGGTATATCTAAAAGCTTTAAGTCAAGGAAAATTTCATTTTCAGTGTTTTTATTAATATAATCAAGAACAGTTTTTCCTTCTTTTATAAAAAGCTCTAAGCCTACCTTGAAAATCCCTATTTTATCCTTTAAAAGCTCAATAAAAGGCTTTGCATCTTCAAGAGATGGGAAATCAAGGGCAAATATAATTTTATTTTTTGAATCCATAAATTCTCCTTAAAGGCAGTAAATCATAAGTTTTTCATTAATATTTTTCCATGACGGAATATTTAATTCATGTATTAATTTATATTTTTCAATTTCCTTAAAAAAATTCTCATCTGCACTTGATAAAGGATCACCAATATAAATAAGGGTTTTTCCGCCTGAATTTTTATATTTTACAAAGGCATTAAAAGCCATTTTTGAATCCGGCGGGGGCCAGCACAAAAAAAGACTGTAATTGCTATAAGCTGAAACTGTATTTTCATCTCCTTTTAAAACATTTACCCATGTATCGTCAAACCAGGGATTTTGAGACATAAAATCAAACGGGTCAGCTTCATCTGGAGAAAAAAGGTCAAAAACTTCAATTTCTGCATTTTGCTGCCGTAAACACCAGGCATAATAGCCTGTTCCTGAACCAAGTTCTATTATCGGGGAAAACTTTTTTATAATATCTGTTACAAAAGGAAAAGGAACTGAAAAGCAATATTTTGTAACAAGCTCATTCCTTGCTTCACGTAATTTTTTCCTTTTGTTCGTTTCATCTGATTTTGAAAAAACAATTTTTCTTAAATCCTCTAAATAAGGATTTTTTATGCCGGAAGTGTACTCATTTAAGTTGATTTTTATATAATCATATATGTCTTTAGGATAATTTTTAAATTCCATTTTTATAAAACCTAATTAAAAAAAATTTTTTAAACCCAATCTTTTTTACTTGATTTTTGCTAAGTTTTTAGCATATTCTTAACAAAACTTAGCAACTTTAACATGCGGAGGGTCTATGACAGAACAGGAAAACAACACAGCTCAGGGAGAGCAGGCAGAGTCACAAAAGTCAGAACCTATAAGAAGCACAAAAGACATAATGGAAATAAAAAAACTTCTTATAGACAACCCAAGAAACTCTACCTTGTTCACCCTTGGAATCAACACCACGCTTATGCCTAACGAGCTTTTACACCTTAAAGTTCATCAGGTAAAAAATATTGCAGAAAATTCTATTTTTACACTGACTTCAGAGTCAGGAAAACCAAAAGACATAACCTTAAACCGCATTGCTTTCAGATCCATCAAAGGTCTTCTTGAGTCTGAAGAATATGACGATGATGACTTTCTTTTCAAGTCACAGCGGGGCAAACTAATAGTTCCTTCCCTTCACAGACTTGTAAACAAATGGTGCGATGTTATTGGGCTAAGTGGAAATTACGGCTCACACACCTTAAGAAAAACCTGGGGATACCACCAGTATCACACATTTGGCACAGATATTTCCCAGCTTGTAAAAGCCTTTAACCACAGTTCCCAAAAACAGACCAGGGAATATTTATGCCTTGAAGAAGAAAACAATTTCAACTTTTATCTTCACGAACTCTAAACTACAAATTTATATTTGCCAAAGCCCTGTTTAATTCAGGGACATTTTTCTAAAAAATTTTAAAAGCCGGTTAGTGTATCCGGCTTTTTTACTGCCTTGATTTTTCAAATATTTTTTCTAAATTCATTTACATCAATATCAAGCCTTTTTAAAATTTTCTGGACTGAAACCCTTTCAAGGCCGCTCAACCTTGAAACCTGTGAAATATTTCCATTGGTTTTTTCAAGAAGACTTGAAAGATATTTTCTTGAAAATGAATCAACAACCTCTTTTTTTGCGTCCTTGTATTTTTTAAATTCAGACCTTGATGTTTCAATGTCATCAAAATTATTTCCCTGAACAATATTTACAAGTTTAAAATCAATTTTTTTACCGCCTGAAAATACTGCAAGCCTTCTCATAAAATTTTGAAGTTCTCTTACATTTCCGTACCAGGGCATTGAGGAAATATGATTTATTACATCATAATCCATTTCAATTGTTCCCATGAAAAGATCTTTTGCGGCCTGGTCAAGAAAAAATTTTGCAAGAAAAGGAATATCTTCCTTTCTTTTTCTTAAAGGCGGAATTTCAAGGGAAAGAACATTAAGCCTGTAATAAAGATCTTCCCTGAACTTTCCATTTTTTATAAGCTCTTCAAGATTTTGATTGGTAAGTGCAATTATTCTTACATCAACCTTTTTGGAATCGCTGCTGCCAAGGGGCTTAACCTCTTTATCCTGAAGAAACTTTAAAAGTTTTACCTGGGTTGAAGGACTGACATCTCCAATTTCATCAAGAATTATTGTGCCTTTGTCAGATGCCTGGAAAATTCCCCTTCTGTTTTTTTCAGCTCCTGTAAAAGCTCCTTTTACATGTCCAAAAAGCTCACTTTCCAAAAGCTGTTCTGGAATTGCTGTGCAGTTTATGGAATTTAAAACATTGTCCCTTCTTCTGGACATTTTATGAATTTCTTTTGCAATATATTCTTTTCCGCTTCCTGACTCACCTGTAATAAGGACAGTATACTCAGCAGAAGCAACTGCATAAGCCTTTTCAAGCAAAGCCTTCATCACAGGACTTGCAAATGAAGATGTTTTTTCATCATAGAGCTTTACAAGATTTTTAAGCTTCCTGTTTTCCTTTGCAAGAGTGTAATGGGCATTGGCCTTTTCAACAGCGTGAAAAAGTTCCTCTCTTTCAACAGGCTTTGAAATAAAATCCCAGGCCCCTTTTTTTAGTGCCTCAACTGCTGACTCTATTGTTGCATAGCCTGTAAGCATTATTACACAAATATCAGGGTTAATATCCAAAACATTTTCAAGAAGTTCCATTCCAGACATTTCAGGCATTCTAAGATCTGAAATAAGAATGCCTGCATCTTTTTTTTCAAGAATTTTTAAAACTTCTTGACCTGAACCAACGCCTTCTACCTCAAAATCTTTAAACCTTGATTTAAGTATCCGAACAATTCCGTTAAGAAAATCCTGATCATCATCTGCAGCTATTATAAGGGGTAAATCACTCATTTACTTCTCCTCTAACCTCATAATATGGAAAATAAAGCTTAAATACTGTTTTATCCTGAGAAAATACTTCAATCCTGCCCCCAAGCTCGGCCATAAATCCATAAACAACTGAAAGCCCAAGACCTGTTCCCTTTCCTACTTCCTTTGTTGTAAAAAAAGGATCAAAAATATTTTCCATAATTTCGTGATTTATGCCTTCTCCATCATCTTTTATTTCAAGCAATGCTTCATTTTCCAAACCATAAGTTCTTATTGTTACGCTGCCTCCATTTTCACCTGCTGCATCAAAGGCATTTAAAACAATATTTGTAATTATCTGATCTAGAACCGATGGAATACACCTTATATCCGAAATATTATTTTGCGGGAAAAATTCCAGCTTGATATTTCTTAAAGAAGCTTGAAAAACAAGGACCTCTGTTGCCTGTAAAACACAGTCATTAATAGAGGTTTTTCCCTTTGAAATATCCTTTGCCCTTGAAAAATTTAAAAGATTTAAAACAATTTTTTGAACCTTTTTTGTCTGTGCAATTATTATATTCAAATCAGAAATATTTTTTTGGTCTTCAAGACTATCTGAAAGAAGGTCTGAATAACACCTGATAACACCTAATGGATTATTTATTTCATGGGCTATGCCGGCTGCCATTTTACCAATTGAGCTCAGGCGTTCAGACTGCCTTACTTCTTCAAGAAGTTTTTTTTCAGTTGTTACATCCCTTGCATACAAAACCATTCTTAAATCCCTTTTTTCATGTTTTGGAAGAGGATAAAGAAAAATTCTGAAAAACTTTCCTTTTTTTGTTTCAATTTCTGTTACAGCAGGTTCATTTTTAAACTCAATGTTTTTTGTAAAATCCAAACTGTTTTTTACAAGCAATTCAAGCTCTCCATTTTCCTGGCCTTCAAAAAGAACACTGCTTCCTTTATTTGAAAATATAACCCTGAGATTTCTGTCAGTTAAAAGAAGAGGATCTGTTATTCCTTCAAAAATTGATTCAAGAAGCTCATTTTGATATTTCATTTCTGAAACAGCGTGAATATTTTCAAGGGAACTTCCAAGCTGAAGACCAAGGGACAATAGAACAGCCTCATCAAAATCTTCTTTTTTTACTTTTTCTTCAAAATAAATGCATAAAATTCCCCAATGGCTTTCATGGGATGAAACAGGAATATAAACTCTTTTGTTGCTGAATCTTACTTTTCCTTCCCATAAAATATTTTTTATACCGCTATCAATTGCTTCAACATAAACCCTATCATTCCATGAATAAAATTTTTCAGAAACTACAGTACAATAATAAACAACCTGAAGAGCATCATATCTTAAACCTATATTTTCAAGGGCATCTCTTATAAGAGCTTCAGGATCAAAAGTATCTGTAAATCTTGTAATCAATTTTGAAAAAAGACTTAAATCGCTTAAATGTTTTTTTGCGGCAGATTCAAGTTCCCTTGTTCTTTCCTGAATTTTTTCTTCAAGATTTATATTGTATAGTTCAAGCTTTCTATTTGCTTCAAAAAGTGCTGCTGCAAGTTCATCTATTCCCTCTACAAGTCCCTCGATCTCATCCTTTTTGCCAATTTTTTCTATTATTTTTTTTTCTTTTTCCCCTGAAAACCTAACCTCAAAAACATGACCAAGCTTTTTTAAATTTGTCATTACAAGCCTGTCAAAAAAAAGGCCTATTATGCATGAAAAAATAAGAAGCCATAAAAAATAAAAACTCAAATACTGCAAGGTTATGTCTTTTACAGGATCTTTAATCATCTGAACTGGAAAACCTGCTACAACTGCACCGGCAATTTCATTTTCTCTATGGAAAAAGCCTTTTTTATTTCCATATCTTTCAATCAAAGCCTTTGGTGCATTTTCAGGATTTCCGTGGCAAGGCATACATGATTTTGTAAATCTTACAGGCCTTGAAACAAGATGATATTTAATTCCCTTGAAAACTGAATCTTCTTCATGAAAATCAAGATCCTGGTTTTCACTGAATTTTGATATTATTTTTTTTTCAAATTCTGTTGGCTCATAAAAAGGATTTCTTGCATTTAATGCCACCCGTCTGTAATAAATTTTTTGATCACCTTCACTTTCAAGTCTTTCCATTACTTTTCTAGAAATATATGACGATGACATGGCCTTAAGTATAAAATCATTTTCACCAACAAGTTCATACATTTGAGGCCTTAAATCAGACTGAACATATTCCTGAACTGAATTTGCCTGGGCTAAAAGCATTTTTGATCTCTGGCTTATTTCCTTTTGCATTACTGAATTAAAATGATGAAAAATAATAAAAAAAAGAAAAACTCCAAGAACAAAGGCAGACATTACAAGTCCTAAAATAAATTTCAGCCTTAAATTAAGTCTTTCAAATATTTTCATTCTTTTTTCCGCCATAAATATTTATTTTTAAAATATAAACCTGCTAACAAAAAACAACATAAATGCAAACTAAAGTTTACACATACAATTTTCATTATAGAACTTTTGCTATAATTACAAGCATTTAAAACATACAATATTCAGGCACATATTTTGCTAATAATAATTTAAAGTAAAGTTTAGTTTTTAAATAATTTTTAACGGGAGGATTTTTTATGGCTGACAATGCATCTGATATTGTACAAGACGTCGGTAAATGGGAATGGTCGGAAATGTGGAAAAAAGAAGACTGGTGGGCTATCTGGCTTGGATTTATCATCCTTATTGCTGGAGCAGTAATCTATTTTCCACAGACTGGAGAATTAAAACAAAAGCTTTCTCAAATTGAGGCAAAGTTCAAGCCAGATGTTGAAAAAACTAAAGAATTCAAGACAATAGCCTGGTATCAACTCAACGAAGAAAAAGCAAAAATTAAAGCAAAGGACAGCAGTATTGGTAAATGGCTTTCAAAAGTTACAAGCTATCCTAAAGGATGGGTTGCAAATCCCCTTGATACCTTTTTTATGTCAAAAGAAAAGGCTGAAAAAAAATATAACAAGGCAATGGCAAAATACGATGAAACAAAGGTCAATACGAAAACAGCACTTGAAAAGGCAAAGGCTGCAGAGTTAAAGGCACAGGAAGCTTCTTTTAAAAACAAGACCTTAAATGAAGAAGCAAAACTGGCCATAATGAACTGGAGAAATGTACAACTCAAGGAAATAAGTGCAAAGAAAAAAGTATCGGCCGCAAAATCATACAACCAGATTATACCGCTTCTTGGACTTGGTGTTTTTATGGCCATATTTTTTGGTATTGGAATGAAGTTCATGGGAAAATCATTTAAAGAATTTTTAACAGGCTTTTCCTTTGTTTACCTCATTACCGTGCTTTCATGGATAGCTTCAAACCAGGCCACAATGAAACATTACGGAATAGGATATGCTGCATGGGCAATTTTCTTTGGAATGCTCATAAGCAACACAATAGGAACTCCAAAATGGGCAATGCCTGCTGTTCAGACAGAATACTACATTAAGACAGGTCTTGTTCTTCTTGGTGCAACAATTCTTTTTGAAAAAATCATTACAATTGGTACAGCAGGTATTTTTGTTGCATGGGTTGTAACACCTGTTGTGTGGATTGTAACATACTGGTTTGGACAAAAAATTATTAAAATACCTTCAAAACGACTTAATGCAACAATTTGTTCTGACATGTCTGTGTGTGGTGTTTCTGCTGCAATTGCAACAGCTGCCGCATGTAAGGCAAAAAAAGAAGAACTTACTCTGGCAGTTGGACTTTCACTTGTTTTCACATCAGTTATGATGATTGTAATGCCTGCTGTAATTCACGCATTTTTTCCTGAAGACAAGCAGCTTGTTCTTGGCGGTGCATGGATGGGCGGTACTATTGATGCTACAGGTGCTGTTGCAGCGGCAGGAGCCTTTCTTGGTGAAAAAGCACTTTATGTTGCAGCAACAATCAAGATGATCCAGAATGTTATGATCGGAGTAATGGCATTTTTTGTTGCAATTTATTTTACAACCAAAGTTGAGGCTGCAGAAACCGGACACAAGGTAGGACTGATGGAAATCTGGTACAGATTCCCAAAATTTGTTCTTGGTTTTATTGGAGCTTCAATTATTTTCTCTCTTTTCTATTCGTCTTTCCAGGCAGCACAAAACGGACTTGGACCTGCAATGATTGACCAGGGAGTAATCAAAGGAATGAGTGACCTTTTCAGAAGCTGGTTCTTTACACTTTCCTTTGTAAGTATTGGTCTTGCAACAAACTTCAGAGAACTTAAACACCATTTTAAAGGCGGAAAACCTCTTATTCTTTATGTGTTTGGACAGTCTTTCAACCTTGCACTTACACTTCTTGCCGCATATGTTGTATTTTATCTTATATTCCCTGAAATTACAGCTGCAATCTAAACAGACTCAGCAAAGGAGGAAGCATGGAAAGCAATAAAAAAATACCATTAAAAAAATCTTTGAAAATAATTATTTCCACCTTTTTCCTCCTTTGGATCTTTGCATTTATTGTAGGACCCTTTGGAGAAAAACACATACCAGTATTTAAAAACATTACAAAGGTAATTGAAGAAAACAACATAGATTCAACTGCTTATATGTACACTGAAATTGAAGGCTCTTACAGCGGCCAGAAACATCTTCTTGCTGCAATGGAGCATGAGCTTCCAGAAGAATTCGGATTCACTCCGGTTTTTATAAGCGGAATCATATGCTGCTTTTCAATTCTTGCACTTGCATTCAAATATCTGCCAATGAATGACAACGAAGAGTAAAGCCTTAACAAAAAAGGGTGCGGTAAAACGCACCCTTAAATTGAATAAAATTTTTAAAAAAATACAAATAAATAAAAAACTTAATCAAGAGATTTGTAACAAAAAACCTTTTTTTAAACTCAGCTTATCCCTGTTTTCAGGGAATGTTTTCTTTTATCCCTTATATAAATAACTTTTGACTGCTTGTTTTCAGAATATCTTTCATCAATTTCAAAAAGTTTGACAGCTTTTATAAGTTCACCAAGTTTTTTGTAGCCGTAGTTTCTAGGGTCAAATTCAGGGGACTGGTTTGCAATATAATTGCCGACAAGACCAAGATTTGCCCAGCCGTCATCATCTGAAGCTGTTTCAATCACGCTTCTTAAAAGATTTAAAAGCTTGGTATTGCTTTTAAGTTCAATTGTATTCATCTTTTTTACTACAGGCTCAAGGTCTTCTTCTGTCCTTAAAACCTCTGTAAATATAAACCTGTCACAGGCTGATACAAATGACTTTGGAGTTTTCTGCTCCCCAAATCCATAAACTGAAAGCCCCTCTTCCCTTATTCTTGAAGCAAGTCTTGTAAAATCACTGTCACTTGAAACAATGCAGAAGCCATCAAATCTTCTTGTATATAAAAGATCCATTGCATCAATTATCATGGCAGAGTCAGTTGAATTTTTACCTCTTGTATATGCAAACTGCTGAATTGGCTGAATGGACTGATCAAGCAAAATTGCCTTCCATGAAGTAAGTTCAGGTCTTGTCCAGTCGCCGTATATCCTTTTTACGCTTGCAGTTCCAAATTTTGCTATTTCTGCAAGAAGAGCCTCTGTAACAGAAGGCTGTGCATTGTCAGCATCTATAAGAACTGCAAGCATATTCTGGGGTTTTACTGTTTTTGTCATATATCCTCATTATAATTTCTAAAAAGCGGCTGAACAAAAACTGTCTTTTTTGTCCAATCACAAAAATATCTGCCAACAAAATTAAAGAACAATACTAAATTTTTAACAAAATTAAAATCCAATAAAAAAAATTTACTAACAAGATTAGATTATATTGCAGCCAAAAAACCGGAAATGAAAGGGAGAAAAAAATGACCGGTAAAAAAGCAGACCTTCATGTTCATTCATGCTATTCCAAAAGACCCTCAAGCTGGATACTTCAAAAAATCGGATGCAGGGAAAGTTATACAAGTCCTTTGGATGTTTACAATTCCTGCAAAAATAAGGGAATGGATTTTGTAACAATTACAGATCACAACCTTATTGACGGAGCATTGGAAATAGCACACCTAAAAGACACATTCATAAGTGAGGAAATAACAGCATATTTTCCTGAAGACGGATGCAAAATTCATGTTCTTGCCTGGAATATCACAGAAAAGGATCATCTTGAGATTTCAAAGCTAAGGGAAAATATTTATGATTTGTGCACATTTCTTAAAAGTAAAAACATTGCCTTTGGAGCTGCACACCCGCTTTATTCAATAAATGATCGTCTGAACAAAGACCATTTTGAAAAGCTTATTCTAATGTTTAAAAACTTTGAGATGAACGGTACAAGAGATTCTCATCAAAATAATGTGCTTGGAAAAATACTTTTTTCCCTTACTCCCCAAAAAATTGAAATGCTTGAAAACAAACACGGCTTTAAGGCATATTTTGAAAATCCCTTTATAAAACAGATTACAGGCGGCTCAGATGACCATTCATCCTTAAATATTGCATCAAAGTTTACACATATATCTAAAGCAGAAAATCTCATAGAGTTCATTGAAGCTCTCAGTAATAATCCCAAGCCCCAAAAGTTCATTGTAAAGGCACAGGGTATTGATTCATCACCGCTTACAATGGCCCACAACCTTTACAGTATAATTTACCAGTTTTACAAAACCAAAATCCCCTTTGAAAAATTTGCTAAAAATGATCCGCTTTTTTCATTTATGGAAGAAATTCTTACAAATACCACTTTGCATTACGAAAAGCCGGGTCTGATAAAAAATTTTTTCATACGAAAAAAAACAGGAAAATCCATTGGTTCCAAAGCAGGAAAATTTGGGTCTACAATTTTAAATGAAGCAAGAAAACTTGTTCTTGACAAATCAATTTCAAGTCCTGCCACAATTGAAGAAAAGCCTGAAATACTTTTTAAGACAATAGAAAATCTCTCAAATACAGTCTTAAAAAAATTTGCAGACAAAAGCCTTGATAAATTATCAAAAGGTTATTTTTTTGATATTTTCCAGACCATAGGCTCAGCAGCATCTCTTTATGCAATGCTTTCTCCATATTTTATTGGATACGGACTGTTTACAAAGGACAGACAGTTCTGCAATCTTGTTGAAAAATTGTACCTTGAAAAGGATAATTCAACTGAAAACCAGTCAATAGCCTATCTTACAGATACTCTTGATGAAATAAACGGAGTATCAAAAACTCTTTTAAAACAGCTTGAAATTTCAGAAAAACTTAATCTTTCAATGGAAGTTATAAACTGCTCAGATAAAACAGGCGGCTTAAAAAACACAAAGACTTTTACTCCCACAGGAAAGTTCAGTCTTCCTTCATATGAGGAAATAAAACTCTTTTACCCTCCTTTTTTAAAAATTCTTGACTATTGCTACAATAAAAATTTTTCCCATATCCACGCTGTCACTCCAGGACCTATGGGACTTTGTGCAATAGCTGTTTCAAAAATACTGAAAAAACCCCTTTATGCTACATATCACACATCATTTCCACAATATGTAAAGGCTCTTACAAATGATGACTCCCTTGAAGAGCTGGCATGGAGATATATGGTATGGTTCTATAATCAGGCAGACATTGTCTATGTACCCTCAAAGGCTGTTGAAGAGGAACTTGAATCAAAAGGGGTTGAAAAGGACAAGCTTGTTTTTTATCCAAGGGGAACAGACACATCAAAGTTTTCACCTGAAAAAAAAGATATCATTACTGACTATAAATTCAATATTCCATCAAACACTAAAAGGCTGATTTATGCAGGAAGAATCTCAAAGGAAAAAAATATAGACGACCTTGTAAAAATGTTTAAGAAACTTTGCGGAAAAAGAACAGGAATTCATCTTGTAATTGCAGGTGACGGTCCTTATATGGAAACAATGAAAAAAGAGCTTGAAGGTTTTCCAACAACATTTACCGGATTTATAAATACAAATGATCTTGCATCTTTATATGCTTCCTCTGATATTTTTATATTTCCATCAACAACAGACACATTTGGAAATGTTGTCATGGAAGCTCAGGCATGCGGCATTCCTGTAATTGTAACTGACAAGGGAGGCCCAAAAGAAAATTTAATTCCAGGAAAAACAGGATATATAGTAAAGGCTCACGATATAAACCAGTTTGTTTCTTCTGCACTGAACCTGCTTGATGATGAAGAACTTCTTAACCAGATGAAAAAAAATGCAAGAAAATATATGGAAACAAGATCATTTGAAAGCTGTCACAAAGAACTTTTTATGCTCTACAAAGGATTGACTCCTGAAAAAGCAGCATAACAAATCCAGGGATTTAATATATGAATATAATAAATTCAATATCTCCTTTTTTTAAAAACAGGGTTCCAAAACAGATTGTTATTCAGTTCACAAATGTATGCAATGCACTTTGCCCCCAGTGTGAAATGCGAAAAACAAATAATATAAAAAGAAATACTCTTCCAAAGGAAAAAATAAAAAACATTATTGACAAGGCATCAAAAAATAAATTTGCAGCACTATCCCTAACCGGAGGCGAACCTTTACTTTTTCCTGAAACACTTAAAGATCTTCTTTTATATGCAAAAACAAAAAATATTCATTTTACAAGAACCGGAACAAACGGTTTTTTCTTTGAAAGAAAACATTCAAATTATGAAAAAAAAGTTGTTTCCACAGCAAAACTCATAAAAGATTCAAAAGTTAGAAATTTCTGGATATCAATAGATTCATCAGACCCTTTTCAGCACGAAAAAATGAGGGGATTTGAAAGACAGGTGGAAGGAATTTACAAAGGAATTCCAATTTTTAATGATGCCGGCATTTTTCCATGTGCAAACCTTGGAATAAACAGAGGTATTGGAGGTAAGGCAACACTTGAACTTGATCCGCTAAACTATAAGTCTGAAAATGAATACCTAAAAGATTTTCAGGATATTTATGAAAAAGCCTTTTCAAAATTTTTCACTTTTGTTTCAGATCTGGGATTTACAATAGCAAACTGCTGTTATCCAATGAGTACTGCAATTGATTCAAATCCTGTTTCACCAGTTTATTCTGCTGCATCTTCAAATCATATTGTAAGTTTTTCAAAAAATGAAAAAACTGCACTGTTTAAAGCACTTTACAGCTCAATTGAAAAAAACAGGGAAAAAATCAAAATATTTAATCCCTTGTCCTCTGTTTTTGAAATAATCAATCAATATGAAAAAGGAATTAAACCCCGTCCATGTAAAGGGGGGACAGATTTCTTTTTTTCAGATGCAGTTCTTGAAAAAGTTTTTCCCTGCGGATTCAGGGATGAGGAAATTGACATAAAAAATTTTAAATTCAAAAAAAAAGAAAATAATCTTCCCTGCTCAAAATGTGACTGGGAATGTTTCAGAGATCCTTCCACCCTTATTTCTCCGGCTTCACAAATTATATCATCACCTTTTAAAGGTTATAAAAATTTAAAAAAGGATAAGTTTTTTTTTGATTTATGGAAAAATGACATGAAATATTATTTAAAATGCGGTTTTTTCAGTTCCTTAAAAAAATAGCCTCATTTCAAAAAATCAGGTTTTACTGCCGGCTCAAATAAAAGGACAGTAAAACCTGATTTATATTAAAGCTTGAAAAAATTTTACTTTACATCCCATTTTGCCTTGATCTTTTCATATCTTCCATCTGAAATGATTTTATCAATGGCATTGTCAACAGCAAGTTTCAGATCATCATTTCCCTTTTGAAGAACAATTGCTGTTTCTTCCTGATTAAGCGGTTTTTCAAGAACCCTGAAACTGTGCCTTGAAGCAAGTTCTTTTGCAATAGCAACGTCAATTACAACAGCTTTTACCGAACCGTTGTCAAGCATCATGGTTGCAACATTTGAATCTTCAACTGTTTTTATTTCAACATCTTTAAGCTCTTTTGCAGCTTCTGCACCTGTAGTACCCATCTGAACTGCAATTACAGCCTTTTCAAGATCTTCTGCCTTTGTAATTGCAGAATCTTTTTTTACAAGAATAACCTGAGCTGTTGAAATATATGGCTTTGAAAAATCAATACTCATTTTTCTTTCTTCATTGACTGAAAAACTTGACATTCCAATATCAATCTGACCGTTTTTAACAGCTGTAATTATACTGTCAAATCCCATGCTGACAAATTTTGCATCAACACCAAGCTCCTTTGCAATTTCACGGGCAAGATCAATATCAAAACCAACAATATCACCTTTGTCATCAATACTTTCAAAAGGCGGGTAATCAGGACTTGTGCCTATGGATATTTCGGCTTTATTCTTAATCTTGTCTAATTTTGAAAGCTCTTTTGCAGTTTCTTCCTTTTTTGAACAACCTGAAAAAACAATCCCTCCAATTACAAGCAGAGATAAAACCGCCTTCATTAAATTTTTCTTCATTTGTCAATTCTCCTTTATGATTTTTTTTTAAATTCAAACTTAATAGAGTATGCAGTGACTGATAAAAACATTTTTTTGTTCAATCAACATGCAAAAACTTCTAAACTACTTAATTTGGCATTTATTCCGTGTCAATGAATTAGTAAATGATTATGGATAAAACAAAGCTTATTTTTTAAAATAAAATATACTTAAAAACTCATTTTGATAAATTTTTTTATAGCTGCATTTAATATAAGGTTCAAAACAATCTGCAACAGAAAGAAGATAAAAACTTTTTTTTGCTTTAAAAAACTTATCAGCAAGTTTTCCGTAAAAAATGGAACCTTCCCCCATTGGTCTTGCAGGCCTGTACATATATAAAAAATCAGCTGATTTCATTTGAAAATCTGCGATATCAATATTTTCAAAACAAAAATTTTTTTTATCAATTTCAGGCAAAGATAAAAAAATTTCTCCTTTTTTCAAATATGAACCAGCAATTTCAATCTGCCTTGTTCTTTTATGGGGACAAAGAACCTGCATTAAAATCCCCTGAAAACCATTTCCGCATCCAAGATCACAGAATTCATATTCAGGCTTCATAAGATAAGATCCAAGAACAAGAGGCATAAGTCCGCCTGGAAGCCATTTCAGGCCTTTTGATTTTTCAATGAACTTTTCCTCTTCAATTGTGTATCCTGCACCGAATCTGTGAAAAAGAAGATAAAGTTTTGTAAGAAAACTTTCCCTTTTTTCAAGATCATTATTTTTTTTGGCTGTTAAAAGTTCTAATGCATAGTCCTTTACATCTTTTATTTGAGCTGAAACAAATTCTTCAAAAGAAAGCCTTAAAAGAAAATCTTCTATTAAAAGAATTTTTTCTTCATCAAAAATATTATCCATGAATTTTAAAAAACTTTTTTCTATTAGTTCTTTTTCTTTATTTTCAAACATTAATCCCCCGAACGAATTATAAACATAAACAATGTTAACTAAACTTAATTTTTTTCTTGCTCTCAATCAATATCAATTATAAATAGATTTTAGATATTCCAATATTTTACTGACATTGTTTTAATAAATTGCATAAAACTTAAAAAAATGCACAATTTAAGTTATTTTTTACTTTTCCCAGGCTATTTGTGAAGTCAAATGAATGATAATGATTTAATACAACTTGAAAAAGTTATGCCAAAAAAACCAGGTATTTATGGCAGACATAAACTTTTTAACTCTGCAGTTATGATAACTCTCATTAAAATCAACAATGAGTACAATTTTGTTTTTGAAAAAAGAGCAAAAGGAATAAGGCAGGAAGGCGAAATCTGCTTTCCAGGCGGACAATTTGATCCTGAAAACGATGATTCCTGCGTAAATGCAGCTATAAGAGAAACATCTGAAGAAATTGGAATTGAACCCGATAAAATTAAAGTATTTGGAAGAATGCACACAATAGTTGCTGCAATGGGAGCTGTAATTGAACCTTTTGCCGGCATTTTGCAGAATATATCCCCAAAAGACATAAAAATACAAAAATCAGAAGTTGAAAAAGTATTTTTTGTCCCTGTTTCATGGTTTATGGAAAATAAACCAGAAATTTATTCAGTAGTCCTTGAAATGAAGCCCTATATTGAAAAAAATGGAGAAAAAGAGATTCTTTTACCCTCAAAGGAACTGGGACTCCCAAAAAGATACCACAAACCCTGGGGAAATATTAAACAAAGAGTACTTCTTTACAAATTTGAAGATGAAATTATATGGGGTCTTACAGCTGAACTTGTAAACGAATTTCTAAGAATATTTAAATCCTCAAAAAAAGCAAAGCCAAAAAAATATGAAAAACATTTTTCCCAAAAAAAATACTGAACAGCAGCTTAGAATAAAAAGATTTTTTATGGCTGCATTTTCATATGTTTTTTTCATTCTTCTTATCATGCTCTGCCAATGTCTTGGAATATTTATACTTTCTGTATCTGAAACAATTGCACTCATTACAAGTATAATGATAATCAACATTGTTTTTTATTTTTTGTTTATTTTTGACATCAATTTATATTTTAAAGATAAAAGCCTTACAATGCTTCAAATGACTACAGCCATGGCAATAATAATGATAACCCTTTATTATATTGACAATGCAAGAGGTGCTTTCCTTCTTCTTTATGTGGTAAGTTTTTCATTTGGCCTGTTCAGGCTAAAGGTAAGCCAGTTTCTTGTTCTCACAGCACTTATAATTGCAAGTTATTCAACAGTCATAATACTTTTAAAAACCTATAATCCCCTTAAGGTTGATATTAAACTCGAATTAATAAATCTTCTTGTACTTTCAGTTGTTTTTACCTGGTTTTCCTTTCTTGGAGGCTACATAAACAGACTAAGAAAAAAAGTTGAAGAACTTGCAACCAAAGATGAACTGACAAGAATCTGCAACAGAAGAAGACTTTTTGAAGTTCTTGAAAGAGAAGTTGAACTTGCAAGAAGGCAATATGATCCATTTTCAATCCTTATGATTGATTTGGATGATTTCAAAAATATAAATGACACATACGGCCATCTTTCAGGAGATATGGTATTAAAAAAAGTTGCCTGTGTTATGAAAAATGCACTTAGAATCGGAGATTATGTTGGAAGATATGGCGGAGAAGAATTTTTAATTATTTTATCCTATCCAACTATTGATAATGCAGTTTTATGTGCAGACAGAATAAGGCAAAAAATCGAGAACCTTGAAATTTTGTTTAAAAATCATCAAATAAAAGTTACTGTTTCAATTGGTTCAACAATATACTGCCCTGATGAATCCCTTGACCAGACTTTGGCCAGGGCTGACAAAGCTCTTTATATGTCAAAAACAAGTGGAAAAAATAAAGTGACAGGCCTTGATTGCCATAAAAATAAAGTTAAAATTCCAGATAATTGCACCCAAAAATAAAGATAAAATTTAATATTAAATTAGTTAATGATTGGCCGAAAACGAGAATTTTGTTTCATTCAAGAAAGATGAAAAGTTTAACTTTTAGGATACATAGAGTATTTTGGTGATTTAATTTAAATTTAATGCCGGAATGGACAAAAATGAGAGTTTTACTTCAGTTATAAATTATATGCCTGAATCGAGTGTTCCATATTTTTAAATTAAAAAAATTTAATGACTTAAGCCTATTACATTTAAAAATATGAAACCCTGTTCACTTCCCAATTTTGCTGCATCTTATGCATTAAATTGTATTATTCATAGCAAAAGTATGCCTGATACAATTTGTCATACACACGCAGCAAAATTGAAAATCGCTCAATTGAGGATATAGTATCTTCCAAAATCACCTTAAAAATATAATAATGCCTATAATAAAAATCAGAATTAAAAAATATTGCACCCTGAATTTTTTGATGTTATGTATACGAATATTTTGTATACGAAATATTAAATTTTAATTTTATGGAGGAGATTAAAAAATGGTTCTGCTAAACCCGAAAAAATACAAAGACAGAAAATACCCTGATGAAAGATCAAAGGAAATCATGCTGAAAACCATTGAATGGTTTGAAAACAAAGGTCTTGGAAAAATCAAGGAAGATTTTCAGAACAGAACATTTACATCTGACTTTGCAGATTTTGTAAAAAAAGAAAAAATATTTGAATCCCTTTTCCTTCCAAAAGGTTATGGCGATGATCCAAATCAGTACTACAGCACATACAAAATGTTTGAATTTTCTGAAATTCTTGGTTTTTACGGTTCAGCATACTGGTATATGTTTCATGTATCAACACTTGGACTTGACCCTGTTTTTCTTGGAGACAATGAAGAAGCCAAACAAAAAGCTGTTGCAACATTAAAGGAAAATCCCCTTTGTGCATTTGGACTTTCTGAAAAAGAACATGGTGCAGATATTTACTCAAGTGAAATGAAGCTTTATCCCCAGCCAGACGGAACCTATCTTGCAAACGGTTCAAAATACTATATTGGAAACGGAAACGAAGCATCAACTGTAACAGTTTTTGCTAAATTTGCAGATACAGATGAATATGTTTTCTTTGTTGTGGACTCACACCATGAAAAATATGAATGCATAAAAAATGTAATTGCCTGTGACCAGATGTATGTTGCTGAATTTGCTCTTCATGATTACCCAATAACCGAAGCAGAGATTCTTTCAAGAGGACAAAAAGCATGGGACGACATGCTGAACACCATAAACATATGTAAATTTAATATTGGTTCAGCTGCAATAGGCCTTTGCGAGCACAGCCTTTATGAATCTTTAAATCATGCAGCACACAGAAATATTTTTGGAAAAAATGTTACTGAATTTGCTCATATCAGACAGCTTTTCTTTGACTCATACATAAGAACTGTTGCAATGAAACTTTTCGGACTCAGGGCAACAGACTACCTGAGAGCTGCAAATCCTGAAGACAGAAGATATCTTCTTTTCAACCCTCTTATGAAAATGAAGGTTGCAACCCAGGGTGAAAGAGTTATGGAAGACCTTTGGGATATTATTGCTGCAAAAGGTTTTGAAAAAGACATGTTCTTTGAACAGGCAGCAATGGAAATAAAGGGAATGCCAAAGCTTGAAGGAACAAAGCACGTAAACATGGCACTTATTGCCAAACTTATTCCAAACTACATGTTTAATCCAAAGGAATATCCTGAAATTCCAAAAATGAACGGCAAAGAAAATGATGATTTTCTTTTCAGCCAGGGGCCAACCAAAGGTTACGGCAAAATTCAGTTCCATGATTATATGCCGATATTTAACAAAGTCTCCCATCTAAGCAATGTAAAAATCTTTATTGATCAGGTAAAAGCTTTCCAGGAAGTTCTAATGGTTTCAGGTGCAGGAATCATGAAGCAGATGATGAACTTTGATTTTCTTTTTGCTCTTGGAGAAATTTTCTCTGTTATTCCATATGCACAGCTTATTGTTGAATCAGCAAAAATTGAAGGCATTAAAGATGAGGTATTAAATTCAATTTTTGATGTTTTTGTAAGGGATATGTCAAGCTATGCAACAATCTTTCTTATGAAGCCTTCAACATCAGAAGAGCAGATAAGAGCTGCACAGAAAATAATAAGAAAACCTGACACTTCTGAAAGTGATTTTGATAAGGTTATAAATGACCACATCTATACATTAATAGATGCATATACAATGAATCCTTAATCAAAAGCCTTTAAAAACAAAAGATTATGGTTAATAATGCAGCCTGTACAATTTATTAAAGTCCAGGCTGCATAATTTTTAATATAAAATTATTCAAAATAAATTCCTGCATATCCCACAAAACTGTCAGATTTTCTCTTTTCACAGCTGTTTGAATAATCGGCACAAACACCTTTTTTTGCACCAAGACTTAAAGCACATCCAACAGCTCCGGCAGCTGCTCCGCTGCAGCATGCATTCATGTTAACCCTTGAATCTGAAATTATTCCTGAATAATCCATATTTTCAATCAGGCTTATCATTTTTTTGTCATTAAAATTTTTTACTTTTTCATAGGCTTCAGACGACTTTCCATAGGGCATAAATCCATAGGAAGGACCATAATGGGTTAAATCAGTGCTTCCTATTACAACTGGTTTTTTACCAAGTTCAAGGGCTTTTTTACCAACTTTTCTGCCAAACTCAAAACTTGACTCATCAGGAGGCAGTCCGCAGCAGAAAACTTCAACCTCACCCATAAAATGCCTTATAAAAGGAAGCTGTACTTCTATTGTGTTGTCAGGGATAAAATCATCTGGAGTTTCAGGAATAAAATCTGTATCTTTTTCAATTTCCTTTACAAGGTCAGTACAGACAAAAAGATCACCAACAGGAGTTTCATATGCTCCATTTGTCATAATTCTGATTTTTTCACCTTCAGCCATGTGCATTCCAAAAACAATAACAAGATCAGGGTTCATATGAGAAAGAGCCTCAATTATTATTTTTGCTGTTTCACCTGAAAAATACCACCCTGCATGTGGAACAATTCCACCAAAAATTTTTTTATCTATTTTAATATGCTTTGTGCCGGAGGAAATAAACATTTCGCATTCCTCTTTTGTGTCAGGATACCAGGTTCCCCTTAAAAGGCCTTTACGTTTTTGCATTTATCCCCCTTTTTTAAAATTTTTCTTTTCAACAGCCTTTTCATATGATTAAAAACAAAAGTTTATGTGAAATATTTTTCACCTGAAACAAACTTTTTAAGGCTGAGTCTTTTTTTTTATTAAATAATGGTTAAGGTAATATTTATTAAGCTATAATATTTATTTATTATAATGCTGAACGAAAAAATATAAATAGCTGCTGACCGAAAATAAAATATCCCGTAACAAGGAGCATAAAATGTGGGAATACACAGATAAGGTAAGAGAACATTTCATAAATCCAAGAAATGTAGGTGAGGTTGAAAATCCAAGCGGCACAGGAGATGTAGGTTCAATTACCTGCGGTGATGCTTTAAAGCTTACACTTAAAATAGATGAAAACAATATTATTACTGATGCCAAGTTTAAAACTTATGGCTGTGCCAGTGCCATAGCATCTTCTTCTGCACTTACTGAAATGATAATAGGCAAATCACTTGAAGAAGCAGAAAAACTTACAAATGATGATATTGTTGCCTATCTTGGAGGACTTCCAAAAGAGAAAATCCATTGTTCTGTAATGGGACAGGAGGCACTTCAAAAAGCAATAGCAGATTTTAAAGGTATTGAAATTGTTCAAAAAGAAGGGAATATTATCTGCCACTGCTTTGATATTACAGAAGATGAAATCCGTCATGCAGTTTCAGAACACGGACTTTCCTCCATTGATGATGTAACAGGTTTTCTTAAGGCCGGAGGCGGCTGCGGACAATGTCACGAAAATATTCAGGAAATTATAGATGATATTAGAGGTGATCTTAATAAAAAGAAAAAAAGTGCCTCAAAACTCACAAATCTCCAGAAAATCAAAAAAATCGAGCAAACCCTTGAAGAAGACATAAAGCCTGCACTGAAAAAAGACGGAGGCAATATTGAACTTGTTGATGTTGATGACAACAGAGTTATTGTAAGACTTCAGGGAGCATGTGCAACATGCATAAAATCAAAGGAAACACTTAAAAATCATGTTGAGGCAAAACTAAGACAAAAAGTTGCCCATGATCTTGTTGTAGAGGAGTCCCTCCTATGATTGACAATCCAATATATCTTGACAACAACGCAACTACAAGAACAGCCCCAGAAGTAATTGAAGCAATGCTTCCATATCTTGGAACATTTTATGGAAACCCTTCAAGCATGCACTCCTTTGGCGGACAGGTCGCAGATAAAATCAAGGCGGCAAGACAGTCTATAGCAAAACTTTTCAATGCCTCACCTGATGAATTTATATTTACAAGCTGCGGAACTGAAAGTGACAGTGCTGCAATACTTTCGGCAATAAAGGCTTTTCCCGAAAAAAAACATTTAATTACTTCATCTGTTGAACATCCAGCAGTAAAAAATCTTTATGAAAACCTTAAAAAACAGGGTTATAAAATTTCCCTTATCCCTGTTGACTCAAAAGGAAGGCTTGACCTTGATTTTTACCGTGAAAATTTAACAGAAGATACTGCAATTGTAAGTCTTATGTGGGCAAACAATGAAACCGGTACAATTTTCCCAATCAAGGAGCTTGCACAGCTTGCAAAGGAAAAAGGAGTTCTTTTTCACACAGATGCTGTTCAGGCAGCAGGAAAAATAATTACAGACTTAAATGATGCAAAAGTTGACATGCTTTCCCTTTCAGGCCATAAACTGCACGCACCAAAAGGAATAGGTGCATTATACATAAGAAAGGGAACTCCTTTTTATCCTTTTCTTGTAGGCGGACACCAGGAAGGCGGAAAAAGAGCCGGAACTGAAAGTACAGCCTCCATAATTGCACTTGGCAGGGCATGTGAACTTGCAATGGAAAATATGGAAAAGGAACAAAACGAAGTTAAAAGATTAAGGGACAAGCTTGAAAAAGCCCTTCTTGAAAAGATTCCCCATTCATTTGTAAACGGAGACATAGAAAACAGACTTCCAAATACATCAAGCATAAGTTTTGAATACATTGAAGGAGAAGCAATTCTTCTTATGATGGATCAGTTTAAAATATGTGCATCTTCCGGTTCTGCATGTACTTCCGGTTCTCTTGAACCTTCACATGTTTTAAGATCAATGGGAGTTCCCTATGAAGCAGCCCATGGAACAGTGAGATTCAGTCTTTCAATTTACACTACAGAAGATGAAATTGATTTTGTTATTGAAAAAATGCCTTCAATAATTCAGAGATTAAGGGAAATGTCTCCATTCTGGAAGGGATAAAATCATATAAAAAAATCTTTGCTTATATGTAATTTGCAAAGATTTGAATTATCAAGGGGAGAATAAATCTCCCCTTTTTTTATTTTAGAAGTGTTTTTTTATGAATCTGTTTCCTACGATGAATTCTCTTAAAAGTTTCATTTTGACCTCCTGAATATATATTTAATTTTATTAGTTTCAGTGAACTTTGTTTGAGTATAAATTAGTACCGTTTTTTAAAGTGTCAACCAGAAACCAAAAAAAAATCAAAAATAATTTTTATTTACTATTCAGCAAAAACAAATTTTATCAAAAAACAGAAAGTCTTTTTAATTTAAAACAAACACTCAAGTTTTTATTCATTTACGGCTTTATCAATATTCCCCTCTTTTTTAAACACAGCAAAATAAGTAACAGGAATAATAATAAGTGTAAAAAGAGTTGAGGCGGTAATTCCAAATATAAGTGCCCATGCAAGTCCTGAAAAAACAGGATCAAATGTTATGGGCCAGGCACCAATTGCAGTTGTAAGTGCTGTAAGAACAATCGGACGAAATCTTATTGCACCGCTTTCAAGAACAGCCTCTTTAAAGTCTGTACCCTGTTTTACAGCTTCCTGGATAAAATCTATAAGCACAAGGGAATTTCTTATAACAATTCCTCCAAGGGCAATCATTCCAATCATGCTTGTTGCTGTAAAAAATACAGGGTTATAATATCCTCCTATTGTTTCTCCGGTAATTACATTAAGAAGAAAAAATCCAGGCATAATACCAAGTATTGTAAGGGGAATTGCCATCATAATTATTAAAGGCATGAAAAACGAATTGGACTGAATTACAAGTATGAGATAAATGGCAACAAGTGCTGCTGCAAAAGCAATCCCCATATCCCTGAAAACACGAAGAGTTATTTTCCACTCACCTTCTCCTGCCCACTGAACTCTTATTCCCTGATCCTTGAAATGGTCATCCTTTCCCATCATATCAATAACTGCCTCACCAGGAGCTCTTCCAGCCATTTCAGCAGTAACATACACAACTCTTTTCAGATTTTTGTGATAAATCGGCTGATCTGTATCAACTTCTTTAAGATTTACCATTTCTGCAATGGAAACCATTTTTCCTGAAGCAGTTTTTACAGGTATTTCAAGAAGCTCAAAAACATTTGATCTTTTCTCTATTGGAAAAATCACATTTACCGGATATGGCTGCCTTTCATTTTCAATATGAAGAAAAGCCGGTTTTGCTCCGCTTAATGCTGTCTGAAGAACTGAAAGAATCTGTGATGTACTCACTCCGTGAAGGGAAGCCTTTTCCTTGTCAATGACAAACTCAATTCGTTTTCTTGGGGTTTCTGTCATATCATCAACTTCAACAACCCCTTTTTCAGGGTTCATGATTTTTTCCTGAATTTCTTTTCCTGCATTTATAAGTTCAAAATAGCGTTTTGACTGTTCCCCGTAAATTTCAGCAACAACAGTGGCAATAACAGGAGGTCCTGGAGGTACTTCAACAAGTTTTAAATCTGCATTATATTTTTCACCGATTTTTTTAAGATCATCCCTTATTCTTAAAATTATTCCATGGCTCTGCATTTCCCGTTTTTCTTTGGAAAAAAGATTAACCCTTATGTCTGCAAGATTTTCACCTTTTCTAAGATAATAATGACGCACCATTCCATTAAAATCCATTGGAGAAGACTCTCCAGAATAGGAAACATAATTTTTAACTTCAGGTATTTTTGAAAGATAATCCTCAACAACCCTTACAACCCTGTCTGTATATTCAAGGGTTGTTCCCTCAGGCATATCAATAATAACCTGAAATTCGTTTTTATTGTCAAAGGGAAGAAGCTTTAATGGAACAAGACGAAAAAGAGCAAGGCCTGAAGAGATTAAAAAAAGTGCTGCAACACCAAATAAAAGCAAATACCTTAATTTTCTACTGCTCAAAAAAGGATTCATGGTGGTTCTGTAAAGTTTGTCAATAATTGGATTTACACCTGATGATTCAAGTTCTGAAGATTTTACATTTTTTAAAAGATGATAGGACATGAAAGGAACAATTGTTATGGCACAAAGTGTTGAAAAAGTAACTGTAAGGGGAACATTAATTGCCATTGGAGCCATATATGGGCCCATCATTCCGGTAATAAAAAACAATGGAATAAAACATACAATAATTGCAAGGGTTGACATTACAACCGGAGTCAAAACCTCTGACACTCCAAAAAGAGTGCTTTTTTGGGGATCTTTTGGATTGATTCTCAAGTTTCTCTGTATATTGTCAACATTTGTTATGGGATCATCAACAACAAGTCCAAGGGATAAAATAAGGGCAAAAAGAGTTACCCTGTTTATTGTGTATCCAAAAAGATAGTTAAAAAAAAGTGCAAGTGAAAAACTCACAGGAACAGCTACTGCAACAATCAAGGCCTCTCTTTTTCCTATGGTGAATGCCAAAAGAATTACAACGCATACAATTGCAAAACCAAGGGAACTTAAAAGTGAATTTACTTTTTCACTTGCTGTTTCACCGTAATTTCTTGTTATTTCAATGTTAATACCTTGGGGCATTATTTCTTTTTTAAGTTTTTCGACTTCATCTATAACAGCAGCCGCAACCTTTACGGCATTGGTTCCTTTTTTCTTTGCAAGGGCAAGGGTCACTGCTGTTGCAGATTCAGGGTAGTTTTCATTTTCTTTAATCTGTCTGAAATATTTTGAAAACCCTATTCTGGAATAGGTTTTTGCCTCTCTGGCACAGCAGCTTATGTCTGCAACATCCCTTAGATAAACAGGCCTGCCCTGCCTTACACCTACAACAAGTGATTTTACGTCATTTGCATCATTTAAAAAGGAGTTGCTTTCAACTTTAAAAACCCTGTTATTTTCTGAAAAAGTTCCTGCTGTTACAGATGAATCAGCAGCTTTAAGAGAATTTACAATTTCACCAAGTGAAACATTCAGGCTTTTCATTTTTTCAGGATTTACCTCGACCTTAAGTTCTTCAGGACGTCCTCCTGTAATTGAAGTCTTTGATATATTTTCAAGTTCAGCAAGTCTTGCAAGAACTTCCTCTCCTATTCGTTCCATTGCATGGTCGTCATAAATCTCAGAATAAAGGGTTATATTGACTATTGGAACATCATCAATGCTAACAGGTTTTACCACCCAGTTTTCAACTATCTGGGGAACTATGTCCTTATTCATCATTATTTTATTATGAAGCCTTACAAGGGCCCTTGTTTCATCTTCTCCAACATAAAACCTTACAGTAACAAGGGCCATATCTTTTTTTGAAACCGAATACACATACTCAACACCGTCTGTCTGCCACAAGAGTCTTTCCAGAGGGGCAGAAACGAGTTTCTCAATTTCTCCTGCACTGGCACCAGGAGCACTTACAATTATATCTGCCATTGGAACAATTATCTGTGGTTCTTCTTCCTTTGGAGTTAAAATAACAGCACTGATTCCAAGAATAAAGGCTGTAATAAGAAAAATAATTGAAAGTCTTGCAGATAAAAAAGCCTTGACTGTTTTCATAAGAGGGCCCGAAGAAATGACCTGAAAATTATTATTCATTTAAATTATCTCCGTGATTATTAAACTTGAAATCCCATTATTGGGACAAATTCAGTTTGCACTTAATAGAACTGCTGTTTTAATGATTACCCGAAAACTGAATTTTTTTGTCCATTTACGATATATGACAAATTTAACCCTCAGGCTGCATAAAGTATTTAAGGTTAAATTTGTCATATACCAGGGCGAAATGAGCTAAAAAGTCAGTTCCATTTCAGCAACTAGTATACAGCAACCTTATCATTTTCATTTAACCCCCCAAGAATTTCTATTCCTTCTTCAGTATCAGCTCCAGTCTTGACATAAATCCTGATAAACCTGTTATTTTCATAAACATTAACCATTTTAAGCTGCCCTACCTCGATAACTGCTTTTTTGGGTATAACAACAGCCCTTCTTTTGTTTATTGGAATAAGAAGTTTTGCATACATTCCAGGATAAAGGTCTTTTAGATCTTCAATTGAAGCCTTTATTAGAAAGGTTCTTGTTTCAGGATCAGCATATGGAACAATTTCTTCTATTATTCCAAAAGTTTTTTTACCTGCAGATTCCACAAAAATTTCTACACTCTGCCCTTTTTTTAATGTTGAAACAAGGCCTTCCCGTACATAAACTTCTGCTGTAAGAGCTCCTGAAGTCTGAAGTATGAAAAGCGGTTTTCCAGGAAGAGCAAGATCACCTTCATCAACCATTTTCTTTAAAATTTCACCTGTTTCAGGAGCAGTTATTTTTGTATAGTCAAAAGCAACCTCTGCTTCCCTTACCTGTTCCTTTGCAGCATTAATAAATGAATCTGAAGAATCAAGAGCTTCTTTTGACCTGGCAAGTCCTGCCTTTGCCTGAAGATAAGAAGACTTTGCCTGTTCAAAATCTCTTTTTGTTGCAGCCTTAGAATCATAATATTTTTTTATTCTTTCATAATCTGACTTTGCATGTTCAAATACAGCATTTGCTGAAGCAACCTCCTGCTTTGCCTGGCTCTGTGAAGAATAGGCAGATTTAAGATTGGCCTTTGCCTGGCTCAGCTTTGCCTTTAAACTTCTGTCATCTAAAAGAGCTAAAACATCACCTTTGTTTACCCTGTCGCCTGACCCGGCTTTTACTTTTACAACCTGAGCCTGAATCTGAGAGTCTATTCTAGCCTCTGTTTTAGGTCTTATTGTTCCAACTGCCTCATAATTTTCATAGAGCTCAACAACCTTTGCACTGACAGTCTGTGCCTCATAAGATATAGTTTCTGCATGGTCTTTAATTTCTTCATTGCCTGAAATTTTATCCTGACTGCACCCTGCAAAAAAAACTGCAATTATAAGCAAAAAAATAATTTTTTTCATTTTAACTCCGTTTTTTAAATAGTTTCCCAGCAAAAACTTTTTTATTAAATCAGATTAAAACTTATTCAAAGCTGCAACCAAAAACACTTTTTTTTAAAACTGCTATTTTAATTCTTTTGCAAAAAAATACAAAAAACCTGAAGCTTCAGCCATGGCTGCCCTTGCTTTTTTTATTCTATAATAGGCAAGTCTTTCTGCTGTTTCTGCACTGTTTTTTGCAAGTTCGGCATTCAAATATCTTGTAATATCAGCAGATCCTCCTTCAAACTGATTTTTTACAAGTTTAAAAGAGGCTTCAGCATCATTTTTTCTAAGCTTTGCGGTTTCAAACTGTTCCTTTGCAAGTTCAAAATCAAACAAGGCTTTTCTTATCTGCATTTTTACATTTAAAACTGCCTTTCTTTCCTCTTCTAAAGCTTTTTTTAGCATTGCATCAGCCTTTTTTATTTTTGATGATGTGGAAAATCCGTCAAAAATTTTCAATCCCATTACAACTCCAACCCTGTAATTTTCCCTTTCTTTTGAAAATTTAAAATCAGGGTCATCATGATAATAATCCATTTTCAAATCAAGAGTCGGCAAATATCCGCCTTTTTCTATTTTTACTTTTTTCGTTTCAATCAAAACCTGTTTTTTTACTGCCTTTAAATAAGGTCTCAATTCTAAAGCTTTTTCAGATAAAGAAATAAAGGTATGAGGAATTTTATCTATTTGAAAATCATCATCTGAGGTATCAATTTCTGTCATGGGATCAAGCCCAATAATAACAGCAAGCCGTGACCTCATAATTCTGCAATTATTTTTTGCTTCAAGAAACTTTTCTCTTGCCTCATAAAGACCTGCTCTCAAAGACAAAAGGTCTGATTCCAAGGCACTGCCCCCTTTAAATTTAATTTCCTTTATTCTGACCTGCTCTTCTATGGCATTAACCGAATCAATTGCGATATTTACCATATCTTTAGCATTTAGAATGTCGTACCATACTGATATTACAGAATATATCAGAGAATTTTTGACTTCATCCTCCATAAATTTTCCTGCCAGAACGCCCTGCTCAGCCATTTTTTTAAAATTTAGAGTCCTGTTCCCGTTAAAAAGCCTCATTTTTGCCGAAATTCCGGCCTCATAATTTTCAAAACTTCCAGGATCATTAAAATCTGTAGCAGGTGGAAGTTTTCTCTGGTCTATGGATTTGAAAAGGTAAGATGAGGGTGCGTCTCCATTGAGATATTCTGCATAGGCTGATATTTCAGGCATAAAATTTGATAAAGCATTATCATAATCTGCCTTAAATGCTTTTGTATCATAAAATGCTTTTTTTACTTCAGGGTTCATTTCAAGTGCTTTTTCAACGGCTTTACTCAGTGAAAATTTTTTGACTGTCATATCTTTTGACGAACATGATAAATCCTTTGCAAAGCCCGAAGAAAATCCTGCTAAAACCAAAACAACTGAAATCCATAAATAATTTCTCATTTTTTCTCCGTTTTTTTAAATTCAAACAATTAAACATTTATTAACCAAAGCAATAAGTTCTGTTGTCCAAGTAAAATTTCAATATCATTTAAAAATTTTCAAAACAGACGTTTTAGTTCAAATGCTGAATCAATAATTATAAACTATAGTCAATCTCATAAAATCCGTGAATCAGGCAATATGACCCAAGTTTTATTTTTCCGGTTTCTTTTGAAAATTCAAAAACAGGATTTTCTCCGGGTCCAAAAAAATGATAAATTTCATAATTATCCAGCCTGATCTGCAAAAAGCCAATATAATGAGCTTTCACCATTGGATGAAAATGCTTTCCAATACTTATTTCATAACAGGACTCATTTTCTTTAATAAAGGGAATATGATTGTCTGAGGCAGGTTCTGCTGTTTTAGGTTTCAAGTGTATCATTTCTTCACCGCAGCATTTGAGGCTTCCTTTTCCTGGGTTTAATACAGATACAAGATTACCGCATATATCACATTGAAAAATGTCATTTTTACTGTTCATAAATATTTGTCCTGTAAAGGGAAAAAACTTTTAACATCCCCATAAAAAATGATAAGTATTAATCTAACTGCATTTTTTATAATTACAGAAAATTTGATATATTGTCCAACCGACTTTTTTTCTAATTTCAGGAGAACAATTTATGCTAAAAAAAATATCTTTAAAAAACAAACTGCTTTTTGTTGCAATAGCAGGCCCTCTTCTTGTTTCTGTTATAATGGGAATCATTGAAATAAAAACAATCAAGGATGATAACTTAAAAATTATAGAGGCTAGAAGCAAGGCTGTTGTAATGATGGCAGAGTCTGCAAGGGATGAAATGGCCCACAAAATCAATATTGGAATTATAAAAAATTTTGAAGATATCAGCAAAGACGTTATAATTGAAGCCGTTCCTGTAATTACTGCAATAAAAATGGCTGAAGAAAATGCTAAAAATTCTGATTATGAATTCAGAGTTCCAAAATTCAGCCCAAGAAACAAAAAAAACACCCCCAACGAATTTGAAGCTAAAATTCTTAATGAGATTAAGGAAAAAAATCTTTACGAAAAATTTGTTCAAAAAGATGAAAACCTTCATTATTTTCGTCCAATCAAACTTACCAGGGACTGCCTTTACTGTCATGGAGACCCAAAAGGAGAAAAAGATGCTGTTGGAGGAATAAAGGAAGGATGGAAAACAGGTGAAATTCACGGTGCCTTTGAAATTATTTCATCTCTTGAGCCCATGAAAAAAGCCATTAAAAAATCAATATTAAACACTTCAATTGTTGCTTTTTTTGTAATAATTATTGCTGCATTCCTTGTATGGTTTTTTATGAAAATCAATATTTTAAATCCAGTTAAAAAAATAAAGAAATTTATTCATGAAATAGCATCCGGAGATTTGACCACAAAAATAGATCATGATTCTAAAGACGAGCTTGGACTTATTTCACAAGAACTTGTAACAATGCAGCATTTCATAAAAACCGGCATAAATTCACTTTCAAGCACATCCCAGATGATGGAAAGTTCAGCAAGACATCTTGAAGAACTTTCATCTGATATGTCCAAATCATCAGAAGATACAACAGTCCAAAGTGAATCCGTTGCTGCTGCATCTGAGGAATTAAGCTCAAACATGGAATCTGTTGCTGCTGCAATTGAACAGACTGCAACAAATGTTTCAATGGTTTCTTCTTCGGCAGAAGAAATAAATCATAGAATTTCTGAAACTGCATCAAATACTGAAAAAGCCAAAAAAATATCCAATGAAGCAGTAAGCCAGGCAAATGAAGCATCTGTTCAGGTAAACAGACTTGGAGATGCTGCACAGGAAATTGGAAAAGCCATTGAACTCATTACTGAAATTTCAGAGCAGACAAATCTTCTAGCCCTTAATGCCACCATAGAATCAGCAAGAGCAGGAGAAGCTGGAAAAGGTTTTGCAGTTGTTGCAGATGAAATTAAAAAACTTGCACAGCAGACATACAATGCAAGTGAAGAAGTTAAGCAAAAAATTGCTGACATAAGATCTACCACAGGTGAAACAGTAAAAAGCATAAAAAATATTTCCAGTGTAATTCAGGAAGTTAATGACATTGTTGTTGGAGTTACAGCAGCAATGGAAGAACAAAAAATGAATATTTCTGAAATAACTGAAAATGTTTTCCAGGCATCAAAAGGCACAAACCATGTAAGCGAAAACACTTCCCAGGCATCCGAGGCAGCTGCTGAAATTGCACAGAGCATAGCAAGGGTAAATTCAAATGCAGCAGACACAAATGAAAAATGTATTAATGTAAATTCCAATGCAAAAAAATTGATGGAAATTTCAGCATCAATAAATAAAATGATAAAATCATACAAAATTTAAAGCCATAATTAAGGGAGGATTAATCCTCCCTTAAAAATATTGTATCAAAAAATGATACAATATTGTCTCATCAAAAAAATAAATTTCAAATCCATATTTCAAAATGTTTAATAATATGTGTTAAAAAGCTTTAAAACTTTAAATAAAAACTTAATTTTGGAATTTTTTTAAAAATTTTAGAAAAAATTTAAACTTTTCAAGCCAACTTTAGCACCTTGGCATTTATTTTGCTTAAGTATTGACATAACAATCTTTGATGATGATTTTTAATGAAACACATTAAAATTAAATACAGGATACTCAAATGGAACCTAAAAAAGTAAATGATTCTAAAGTTGTAATTTGTCATCTCATGCAGCCTGAACATGCAAACCCAGGTGGAATAGTCCATGGAGGGGTAATTATGAAGGAAATTGACAACGCAGCAGGAGCTGTTGCAATAAAACATGCAAGAAATCTTGCAGTTACAGCTTCTCTTGACAGGGTTGATTTCCACAACATGATATTCATAGGCAATCTTGTATCAATAAAAGCATCAATAAACAAAGCCTGGAAATCTTCAATGGAAATAGGAGTAAGGGTTGAAGCTGAAGACCTTTTAAAAGGCGAAGTAAGACATGTGGGATCAGCTTATCTTACTTTTGTTGCAGTAGACGACAAAGGAAAGCCAGTTGAAGTACCGCCTGTTCTTCCAATTACTGAAGATGAAAAAAGAAGAGCAAAGGAAGCTGAATACAGAAAAAAAATCAGGCTTGAAATGAAAAGGTCTGAAAAAATCTGCCAGGATAATCCAGAGCAGTGTACAATTTAAAAAAGCAAAAGGAGGTATTAAAATGGAAAAAAAACATAAAATCCAGACAGCCTGCCCCCAGTGCGGATGTTCAAATGTAAATAATATCAGCGAAAAAGAGTTAAAGGAAAAATACGGTGATGTTCCAAACATTGAACTTGAATGTCACGAATGCCTTACCAAATATCATGCTGACAAAAATACTATGACTGGAGCAGACAAAAAATGAATCAGAAAATAATTTCTGAACTTGGCTCTGATGAACTTAAAAAATTTATTGCTGAAAAAAAGGAAAAGGACTTTGCTCTAGTAGATGTAAGGGAAGAGTTTGAATATAATGAGAGCCATATACCTGGTGCTTCATGGATAAGGCTTCAAGAATTAGAAAAAAACCCTTCCCTTGTTCCAGATGCAAAGGAAGTGGTTTTTTACTGCCGTTCAGGAGCAAGATCAATGGTGGCAGCAAAACTTTTTCTTGAATCAAAAAGTTCAAATTCAGCAGAAAAAATATACAATCTCAAGCCTGGAATGCTTGGATGGGACGGAGCAGAGCTTTTTGAAATACCTGAAATTGATCTTTTCAAAGGAAAAAATACACTTGAAGACCTTGTAATAAGGGGGATGGAACTTGAAAAAGGTGCATTCAAACTTTATTCCTCAATTTCAGAAAAATACAAAAATCTTCCATATATTGATTCAATCAATATGCTCAAAAAAGCTGAAACTGCACACGCAAAAACTCTTTTTAAAAGACTTGGCAGACCAATGGAAGAATTTGACTCATATTTTGACTCCCTTGAGGGAGACATAATGGAATCTGGAATTTCAACAGACGAGGCTCTAAAAAGAATTGAGTCAATTGAAAAAAATATATGCACAGGCCTTCTTGAATTTCTGGTTTTAATGGAAGTTATGGCCTATGATCTTTACAAAGTTATGGCTGAAAAGGAAAAGTCTGCTAAAAAAACTTTTCTTACAATTGCACAGGAAGAAAAGGCTCATATGAGGATAATTGCTTCATCTTTTATTCTATGTGCCTGAGATAAAAAATTTTAATTAGCAAATACACAAACAAAGGAGAAAATTATGTCAAAGTACGAATGTCCATGTGGTTATGTTTATGATCCTGCAGAAGGTGACCTTGACAACAATATTGAGCCTGGAACAGCCTTTGAAGATCTTCCTGACTCATGGGTATGCCCCCTTTGCGGAGCAGAAAAAGAATATTTTGAAAAAGTAGAATAATCTTTATTTTAAAAATTAATTAAAACTTCCAGGGAGAAAATTATAATGGATAAATATACATGCACAGTATGCGGATATACATATGATCCAAAACAAGGAGATGCAGAAGGCGGAATTGAGCCAGGAGTTGCTTTTGAAGATCTTCCAGATGACTGGGTCTGTCCTGTATGCGGAGTAGGCAAAGAAGAATTTGAAAAGGAGTAGTTTTTTAAAATGGATAATACCATAGTCTGCAAAGGCATTTATAATGTCGGCGTAAGAGATTTTGAAATAAGGGATTTTCACGGTTATTCAACATACCAGGGTACAACATACAATGCATTTTTGATTGTTGATGAAAAAATTGTGCTCATGGATACAGTTAAAAAACCGTTTACTGAAAAACTTCTCAATAATATTAAAAAATTTGTTGATCCAAAAAAAATAGATATGGTCATAAGCAACCATACAGAAATGGATCATACAGGAGCTCTTCCCCACATAATGCATTATATTGGAGAAGAAAAACCAATTCTTTGCTCCAAAGCCGGTAAAAAGAATCTTGAAGCTCATTTTGGAAAAGGCAAATTCAATCTTCAGACTGTAAGCTCCGGCGAAGAAATAAGCACAGGAACAAAAACCCTGTCTTTTCTTGAAACAAGAATGCTTCACTGGCCTGACAGCATGTTTACCTATGCCAAAGAAGACAAAATACTTTTTTCAAGTGATGCCTTTGGACAGCATTATTCAGGCCCTGCTGCATTTGACGATCAGATAAGCGAAGAAGAAATGCTTAATCATGCAAAAAAATATTATGCAAACATTCTTCTTCCTTTTTCAGGACTTGTAAAAAAGCTTATTAAAGATGTAGAGGACATGAAACTTGAAATAAACACAATCTGTCCTGACCACGGTGTAATGTTTAGAAAAGACCCTTTAAAAATTATAAATGCCTATAAAGAATGGTGCGAACAAAAACCTTCAAAAAAAGCAGTGGTTATTTATGATTCAATGTGGGAAAGCACAAGAAAAATGGCTGATGAAATAGTTGATGCCATTGCCTCAAAAAACATCCCTGTTGTTTCAATGAATACAAGAAAATGCCATAGAAGCGACATAATCACTGAGGTTTGTGACTGCGGAGCTGTTCTTTTTGGTTCACCAACATTAAACAACAATATTTTTCCTGCACTTTCAGATATTCTAACATATATGAAAGGCCTTAAGCCAAAAAACAAAATTGGAGCTGCATTTGGTTCCTACGGCTGGAGCGGAGAAGCTGTAGGAATTTTAAACTCATACATTGAAGAAATGGGTTACGAGCTTGCTGATCCAGGACTTAAGGTTCAATATGTTCCAGATGAATCAGATTTTGAAAAATGCAGGGAACTTGGCTTGAAAATTGCCGAAAAACTGGAAAATCTCTAAATTCCAGATTTAAAAAATTTACAACTTAAAAAGCCGGTTGATCCGGCTTTTTTTTAAAAGGAGAAAAGATTTTGAAAAAAATAGCTTTTTTTGTATTTAACGGAGATCCCATGTGTTTTGTCCATGTTCTTTTAAACTGTCTTGACATGAAAGAAAAAGGATATGACATAAAACTTGTCATAGAAGGAGCTTCAGCAGGACTTATTCCAAAAATTTCTTCACTTGACAAACCCATTCCTGATTTATGGGAAAAAGTTAAATCCCAAAATATAGTTGATGCTGTATGCAAGGCATGTGCATACAAACTTGGTGCTCTTGATGCTGCAAAGGAACAAAATCTTCCTCTAACAGGTGATATGAGCGGCCACCCTTCAATGGCATCGTATATTGAAGATGGATATGAAATTATTACATTTTAATTTTTTACCTAAATTGAGCGTTTCATGTTTTTAAATTAACAAACTTTCAATGATTTAAGCTCATTATATTTAAAAATATGAAACCCTGCAGGCTTTCCAATTTTACTGCATCTAGGCATTAAATTTCATCACACATAGCAAAAGTATAGCCCGATACAATCGGGCATTATATGCAGCAAACTTAAAATCGCTCAATTTAGGTTTTAATAATTATCATTGTCCATGCACAGATATCTTCTATAAGCACCTGAATTAAGAACATCGCTTTAAAAAATTTTGCAAAAAACTTGCCTCTCTGCTGAACAAAAACGGTTTTTTTTGCCCATTCTTAAGTCAGATTTAAAATTTAATGCTCAAAATACTCAATATATACTAAAGGTTAAACTTTTCATCTTCCTTGGACTGAACAAAAAACCTCATTTTCGGCCAATCACTACCTAAAAAAAAATTATTCATTTTCTTTACAAAAAAAAAATATTTTGCTAAAGACTTAATCCGTAATTTTAAGCCAACGTAGCTCAGCTGGCAGAGCTGCTGATTTGTAATCAGCTGGTCGGGGGTTCAAGTCCCTCCGTTGGCTCCATAAAGTTTGAGCGGGAGTAGCTCAGCTGGCAGAGCGTCAGCCTTCCAAGCTGAATGTCGCGAGTTCGAACCTCGTCTCCCGCTCCAAATTTTTCTTAATTTCTCCATTTTACATATACAAACTTCAAAGTTCCAATTGTATTTTTTATTTTGCCTCTTATCTTTTTTTAATGAGCATTTTAAATTTTATATAATCCATTTTAATAAAATTAGAGTGTACTACTTTGCATACTAAAAAGGAGGCTTAACTTGAGTTATAAAAAGTTAAAAAATTTTATAAAAACCACAATTCAGACAAAAACACCTGAGAATGCACTAAAAGACCTTAAAAAATATAAATTCAAACAGCTGACAGGGCCTGTAAAAGGGCTTTTATTTGATCTAGACCCTTTGATAAGTTTTCGTGCAGCTGAACTTATGGGTCTTATTTCTAAAGAAGCTGCAAAGGAAAATATTGAACCAGTTAGAGATATTATGAGACAGCTAATGTGGAATCTCAATGAAGAATCTGGCGGTATAGGCTGGGGCAGTGTTGAAGCCATGGCTGAAACAGCCTCACAAAACAAAAAAATTTTTGATGAATTTTATAAAATAATAATTTCCTATGCAGATCCGGAAAGTTCGTCTTTTTTGGATCATGAAGATCTTCACCCTGGTGCTGCCTGGGCTGTTGGAAGACTTTTAAAGCAAGAGCCTGAAAAAGGGGATTATGCAAATTATGTAATTAAAATACTTCTTCAACACAAAGATCCAAAGGTAAAAGGGAATGCTTTATGGGCTGCTTCAAATATGAAAAATATTTCTGATCTTAAACCTATTGTAAAAAATCTTCTTCAAAATAATGAAAAATTTATTCTTTATGAAGAAGGTGATATTAATACTATCAGCATTTCTAAGATGGCAGAAAATGTTTTAAAAAAACAAATTTAATATTTTAAACTCAAGGAGTTATACTCATAAAATCTTTCTTCTCCCTTGCAAAGCACTAAAACTGGGAGTATTATTTTTTTAAACAGAATCAAAAAAATTTTATATCTTGTTATCATCCAAACAAAAAAACTTTAATCCAGCTGCCTGTTAATCTAAAAAATTAAAGGGAGGAATCAATGGATTATAAAGCACTTACTCTTAAACTCGGAGAACTAGCCAAAGTTTCTACCGGCGATAATCCATGGGATATAAAAGTTCACAACCCAAAATTCTACGAAAGGCTTATATGCAAAGGTTCCCTTGGACTTGGAGAATCATATGTGGAAGGATGGTGGGATTGTGAACAGCTTGATGAATTTTTCTATAAAATCATTAAAGCAAAAGTCAGAAACAAAATTCAAAGAGATAAAAAATTAATATTTAACCTTTTAACTGCCAAACTTTTTAACCAGCAAACCTTAAAAAAATCAAAAAGAGTTACAAAAAAACATTATGATATTGATGTTAATCTCTTTAAAGCAATGCTTGGGAAGACTATGAGCTATACTTGCGGATACTGGAAAAATGCTGAAACCCTTGAACAGGCACAAAATGATAAATTTGAACTAATCTGCAAAAAACTTGATTTAAGGGAAAATGAAAAAGTTCTTGATATGGGAAGCGGATTTGGAGGACTTTCAAAATACATGGCAGAAAAATACAAATGCCAGGTTACAGGAGTAAATATTTCAAAATCACACCATGAATATGCCTGTAATAATTACGGTGATAAAGTCAAATTTTGTCTTTGTGATTACAGGTATCCTGAAAAATATATTCCCATGGAAAAAAAATTTGACAAAATTGTTTCAGTTGGGATGTTTGAAGCCATAGGCACCAAAAACTTCAAAAAATTTTTTAAAATCATGCAAAGCATACTTAAGGATGAAGGCCTGTTTCTTCTTCACACAATAGGAGCTCAAAAAGATCAAAGAAGAGGAGATCCATGGATTTTAAAATATATTTTCCCTGGAGGTGTTATTCCAAGGGCAAGCGAAATAACAAAACCAAATGAAAAGCTCTTTATTCTTGAAGACTGGCATAATTTCGGCTTTGACTATTACAAAACCCTGAAAGCCTGGTTTAAAAATTTTCATAAATATTGGACTGAAGACATAAATAAAAATATTGACGACAAATTCTACAGAATGTGGAAATATTACCTTCTTATGTGTGCCGGAGGTTTTAAGGCAAGGGATAATTCTTTATGGCAGATTATATTTTCAAAAGGAGGGACTCAGGGAGGATATAAGTCTGTTCGATAAATAATAAACATATAAATTTAATTACCTCAGTTTAAAAAAAAACTGAAGCAACTAAAATTAAACAGCGATTGGCCGAAAACGAGAATTTTGTTTCATTCAAGGAAGATGAGAAATTTAACCTTTAGGATACATTTAGTATTTTGAGGATTAAATTTTGAATCTCACTTAAGAATGAACAAAAAAGGCCGTTTTCGTTCAGCAACTAAATAATATCAAAAATTTCCATCACTTCAATTATAAGCTGATCTTCCTCTGGCTCTATAATAAAATCTGAATCTGCAACTTTTTTCATCATTTCAACTGCTTCAAGTCTGTCTTCATGGTTTTTTATAAGATAAGCAAGGCTTTCAAGTGCTCCTTTAAAATCGTTATCTAAAACCAAAGACTGCTCTTTTATAAGTTCTTTTATGCTTCGGTCTGACATTGAACCAAGTTTTGGATTCTTTTTAGCAACAGAAATAATTGCATTTATTTCTTTTTCACTAAAAACATTGTCTATCCTTGCAACAGCAACCATCATTCTTATTGCAGCTTCTTCAAAACCGCCTTTAAATTTTTTAAATCTGTCTTCAGTCTGAAATGAAGAAAACTGAGATTTATCTTCTTTTGCAGAAGGAGCTGGAGGAAACATAGCACGAACAAAAGGGTTTCCATACATCTGCTTAAAAAGATATTCTTGAAAATTGTCCCTCAGGTCTCTTTGAGAATCAAGATAACTTCCAATAAAATCTGCACACTTTTCCTCTATTACAACAAAGGGATTTTCCCTGGAAGCCTGAATTCTGTTTTTATATGCAGCCTTTCCAAATATTTTGAAAAAATACATAATAGGATTCATATCTGACAGCATATACCTTACAATCCTTTGAGGATGGTGCATCTTTATAAGAGGAGCATTCCATTTATTTACCATACTTCTTACTAAGGGCCGCATAGTTCTAGTATAAATTCTCTCATTCCACCATGAAACAGATAAGGCTGGATAAAAAGCCAGCTCATCCTGATCCGAGTCATCAAGATCAGTTATGTCTTCAAAGGTTCTTTCTTCAAACCTTATATCATATTCCTTTTCACTGTATCTTGGATCGCCCTTTTCAATTACCATTTCATAAAGCCCTGGAGATAGATAACCTACTTTATCAACACTTTCTATTATTCCCTTGTGTTCCTTTACTGCAACTCTGTCAGAAACAAAAATACCCATATGCCTTATATTGTCGTGAAGAAGATAAACAATTATCTGTTCCTGTTTTTTTATTTCATCAACAGAGCCCCAAACCCTTGTTATCCAGTTAAGAGCCTGCTGGGGAGGACTTATATTATCAGCTCCAGAAGAAAAAAGAACAATTGGATCTCTTAAATCCTTTAAATCTATTTTTTTCCCGTCTTTAAAGCCTATTTCGCCCTTTTCAAGGCTGTTTTCAATAAAAAGTTTATTTACTATGAAATTTATTTCTTCCTCAGTCATCATATAATAGCTGTTCCACCATCTTTCAAACTTAAGATAATTGCCATGCTCTTTATCAACATTTGCAAACAATTTATATGGCTGGCGAAAAAAGGTATTTGCAGGGTCAACAGCTTCATAGCCACTGACAAGATGGGCTCCGTCAAAATATCCATTGCCAAGATCGCTTAAAAAAGAAACTGTCCAGCTTCCACCCATTATCCCTGTTCTGTATCTCATTACGTGCTTTCCTTCCACACCAGACCAATAGGAAATGGGAGAACCGTTTAAAACCAAGGGCCCAGCAAGATCAGGTTCTTCAGCTCCAAGCATTGCTAGTGCCCAGCCAGCCTGAGAATTACCTATAATTGAAGGCTTTGGAGCATCAGGATGAAGTCTTTTAACTTCTTCAATAAATTTAATTTCTGCATTTTTTACGTCTTCAAGTGTCTGCCCTTTTTCAGGCTGAGGGAAAAAAATAATATAATAAACAGGATGCCCTGCCTGAAGTGCCATACCTATTTCGGAATTTTTTTTAGACCCTGCTATACCAGGAGCACTTCCAGATCTTGGATCTACAATTATTATAGGTCTTTTATCTGTTTCATCGGATGCAGCAAGAGGAGTAACTTCAAGATTTCTTCTTTCCGCAATCCTTCTTTTATCTTCTTCAATTTTATCTTGAGCAGCCTTTCTTCTTTTTTCATCCCCTCTTCTTTCTACAATTTTAGTGAGTGCATAATTAACCGGCTTGTCAAATTTTCTACCGTCCATAATTATTTCGTATTTAAAGGAAATAACAGGAGGCTGATTATTTTCAAGATCTCTAAAAAAAAGTGCACTTTGTCTTCTCAAAAGGCTGCCTATTATAGCAGTCCTCTGGAGCCTGTCTATGGCATATTCAAATGCCGGATGGATTAAACTTAATGCTGACAGCTGAGCCTTAGGTGAAAAATCTGCAAATGAAATTTCATTATTCATATTCTTTCTCCGCTCCATTTTAACCTGGTTTTTAATACATCAAAATAAGACTGATCAGGAAGAGTTGCAAGATAAACAGGACTTGATTTCTTTATAACTACACAGTCTCCGTGGAACAGCTCAGCTTCTTTTTGTCCATCTACACTGAGCTTAAGAGGCGAAGCTGACTTTAATCCAAGCTTTGCACAAATTATACTTTTATCATGTATTATAAGTGGCCTGTTAGTTAAAGTAAACGGACAAATTGGAACTAAAAGCATTGCCTCAATCACAGGATGAACAACAGGCCCGCCCGAGGCAAGGGAATATGCTGTAGAACCAGTTGGAGTAGCAATTATAAGACCATCGCCTGAATATGTTGTAACAGGGTGAAAATCAATTTCCATGTCAATTCTTGAAAGGCCAGAAGGCCCTGCTTTCCCTATAACTGCTTCATTTAAGGCAAGCTGAGAAAAAACAGCGGCTTTTTCTCTTATAAGCTCAACTTTAAATCTCATCCTTTTTTCAACAGAAAAATTTTTGCTTATAACTTTTTCAGCTGCTTCATAAAGCCTTGATCCTTCAGTTTCAGCAAGAAATCCAACCTCACCGAACTTTATTCCCATTAGCGGAATTTTTTTTTCTCCGACCCATCTTGCAGCTGAAAGAAAGGTTCCGTCCCCGCCAAGAACAAAAATAATATCAAGATTTTCTGGAGCTCGAATAGGATTTGGCGGGGTCAGATGATCTTTCTTTTCTCTAAAAATTACTTCAACACCTCTTTTTAAGAGCCAGTTGCCAAAATCTTTGGAAATATTTTTTACATCCAAATCGCTGTCCTTTACTACAATCCCAACTCTCATTTTTCCCACCTGATTTTATACTTTTTTTGATATTAATCGAGGGTTGCACATTATTTAAAGGATTGAAACAAAAAAAAGGGCCGTTAAACGACCCTTTTTTAAAAACATTGCTATTAAGCAATATGAAAAAACAAAATTTTATTCATTACCTTTTTTCAAAGCAATTTTGATGCATATTGCAGCTCCGCCCCAGGTAACTCCAAGACCAAAAACCATCATTAAGATAGCTGTAAAATCCATTTTTCCCCCTTATATCAGTCTTCTTTAGTAATTGAATGAATTATTACCCCTAATACAAAAACTCCTATTACAACAGCCCATCCATACATTAAAAGAGCTTGAAAAGGATATCCTTCATATGGTTTTGCAAGATCACTCATAAGGTTCCTTACCCCCATATATCCAAGTACAATAGGTGTTACAGCCATAAGACAAAAATTCCACCATTTTCCAACTGCAAAATCTGAAATGGCATTTACATGTTCTCTTACAGCTTCAAGCCTAAAAAGCCATCCAATGAAAAGGACTTCTACTATTCCGGCAAAAATTATACCAAAATTATTAATGAAATGATCTGTAATATCAAGAACATAAAGACCGCCCTCAGTCATAAAAACAATACTTACAAGAAAACCTATAAAAGTATATCCTGTAACAGCTGTTTTTCTTGTTACTGAAAATTTATCCATTATTGCTGCACAACATGCTTCAGAAATTGAAATCATTGAAGAGAGGCCTGCAAAAACTATGCATAAGAAAAAAAGCGGCCCAAAAAACCATGGAGCAGGAAGAAAATTTATTGCCTTTGGAATTGTAACAAATGCAAGACCAACACCTGCACCTGCAACATCTTGAATGCCAAGACCTGACTGTGCAGCCATATGTCCAAGAACACCAAAAACCATAATACCTGCAAGCATGCTGAATCCGCAGTTGATAAAGGCTGTCATCATGCCATTGTTATTAATGTCTGAGTCTTCTGGAAGATAACTTGAATATGTAATCATGATTGCAAAACAGATACTAAGAGTAAAGAAAATCTGACCGTAAGCATCAACCCATACTTTAGGTTCAAAAATTTTGCTGAAATCTGGCTTAAAAAGATAGTTAAGCCCGTTCAAAGCTCCGTCAAGAGTAACAGCTCTAAACATCAAAAGCAGAATAAGTATAAAAAGAACCGGCATGAAAATTTTGTTTGCAACTTCAATTCCTTTTTTAACTCCGCTGAAAAGTACAAACCATGTAACAGCCCATACAAGTGCTGTTGCGATAAAAACAGGCCATACTATTCCCCCAAGGTTTAAAGCAGAGTCAGAAAGCTTTAAAAAATCTCCAAAGAAAAATGCTTTTGTATTCTCTCCCCAGGACTGGGTAAAAGAAAATTTAAGGTAATTAACACCCCAGCCTATTACGACCACATAATAAACTGAAATTACAAAAGAAATAAGAACCTGCCACCATCCAAGCCACTCCCATTTGGAAGTGATTGATGAAAAAGTCTTTGGTGCTGCACCCTTATATTTATGGCCAAGACCAAATTCCATTATTATGATAGGAATACCTGCTGTAATAAGTGCAAAAAAATAAGGTATAAGAAATGCACCTCCGCCATTGTCATAAACCATATAAGGAAATCTCCAGATATTGCCGAGTCCTATGGCCGACCCGACTGCTGCTAGAACAAACCCTGTTCTAGTGCCCCAATTCTCTCTTGAAGCCATAATAATTTCTCCTCCCCGATACTTAAAAATTAATTATGAGTAAGTATATATAAATATATCGATACACCGTTAGCAAAAGAGCTGAAACATTTCAACATTATAATTTTCTCTCCAAATCCAAAAAAAACTTAATCTGGAGGAAAATTTTCTATTTTAACCTGTGATATTTTTAAATATATTTAAAAATATCACAGGTCATTAATTTATTTCACCATTTTTTTCAAAATCAAAACGAATGAACCTGTAAATTAAATCTTTAAAAGGAATAATTTTTTCCTGCATTATTTCTTCATATTTTTCAGGTGTAGGAATTTCTCCAAGTAATGCAATAACAGCACCTAATTCTGCTGAGCCAAGAAAGACCTTTGTATTATCACCCATTCTGTTTGGAAAATTTCTTGTTGATGTTGAAAAAACAACTGAACCAGAGTCAACCCTTGCCTGATTTCCCATGCAAAGAGAACATCCTGGTATTTCAATTCTTGCACCGGACTTACCAAGCACGCTGTAAAGCCCTTCTTTTCTTAAAATATCCCTGTCCATGCCGGTTGGCGGGCAGACCCATAATTTGGATTTTGTTTTTTTGCCTTCAAGTATTTTTGCCAAAGCTCTGAAGTGCCCTATATGGGTCATACACGAACCTATAAAAACCTCATCAATTTTTGTTCCTGAGAGTTCAGAAAGAAGCCTGACATCGTCCGGGTCATTGGGGCATGCAAGAACAGGCTCATTTATTTCACCAAGATCAATTTCAAGCATTTCTTTAAAATCTGCGTTTTCATCACGCTTTAAAAGTTCACATGTTTCAATCCAGTCTTCCATTTCCCTTGATCTTTTTATCAGTGCATCTTTGTCCAAATATCCTGTATCCGCAAGCTCCCTTAAAAAACAGATATTTGATTCAAGAAACTGTGCAACACTTTCTTCTGAAAGCTCTATTGTTGCTGCTGCTGCTGATCTTTCAGCTGATGCGTCTGTAAGTTCATATGCTTCATCAACTGTAAGATCTTTTGTTCCTTCAATTTCAAGAATTCTTCCCGAAAATATATTTTTCTTGCCTTCCTTTTCAACAGTAAGAAGGCCTTTTTTAATTGCAAAATAAGGAATTGCATTAACCATATCCCTTACTGTTATATGTTTTTTTCTCTTCCCTTTAAAAGTAACAAGAACAGATTCGGGTACATCAAGGGGCATTTTTCCCATTGCAGCGGCAAAGGCAACAAGGCCTGATCCTGCAGGAAAGCTTATTCCAAAAGGAAATCTTGTATGGGAATCACCGCCGGTTCCAACCGTATCAGGCAGAATCATCCTGTTAAGCCATGAATGAATAATTCCATCGCCCGGCTTTAATGCAATACCTTTTCTCTCAATTATAAATTCTGCAAGTGAAGAATGCATTTCAATATCCGAAAGCCTTGGATATGCTGCTGTATGACAAAATGACTGCATTACAAGCCCTGCGGAAAATTTCATACAGGAAAGCTCCATAAGCTCATCTTTAGTCATTGGCCCTGTTGTATCCTGGGAGCCTACAGTTGCAGTATAGGGTTCACAATATTCTCCAGGCCTTACTCCTTCTTTGCTGCAGGCCTTTCCAATTATTTTCTGGGCCAGGGTAAATCCTTTTTCTGTTTTTTCAGGCATTGGAGGTATTTGGAAAAAATCCGCCTTTGCCTTCCCAAGAAAATCTCTTGCTTTTTCTGTAAGTGTTTTTCCAATTATTAAAGGAATTCTTCCGCCTGCCCTGTAAGAATCAAAAATAACCTTGTTTTTAATTTCAAATTCACAAACAACTTCAAGAGTTGTTCCGTTTAAAATTTTTCCATCATAGGGTCTTAAAATCAGATGATCCCCGTTTTTGATTTTTTTTACATCCGCTTCAACAGGAAAAGCTCCTGAATCTTCCATTGTATTATAAAAAATAGGAGCAATTTTACCTCCAATTACAAAACCTCCCTTTCTTTTGTTTGGAACAAAGGGAATATCTTCACCAATATGCCAGATAAGAGAATTTCCTGCTGATTTTCTTGATGAACCAGTTCCTACAATATCTCCTACAAAAGCAAGTGGTCTTCCAATTTTTTTCAGATCTTCAATCATCTGGAGAGGTGAATCAATTCTTGACTGAAGCATTGAAAGAGCATGCAAAGGTATATCCGGCCTGCTCCATGCTTCTGATGCAGGAGAGAAATCATCTGTGTTTATTTCACCGTCAACCTTAAATGCTGTTAAATGAATCTCATCAGGAATTTTCAAAAGAGACTCAAACCAACTTGCATCTGCCCAGGACTTTATAACTGCCATTGCTGTATCAAATTTTTTGGAAAGCTCTGATATAACTTCAAACCTATCATAAACAAGAAGGGTTTTTCCAAGAGCCATTGAAGCCTCTTTTCCAAGGGAATCATCTTTTAAAAGTTCAATTAAAAAATCAAGTGCATACCCCCCTCTCATGTTTCCTAAAAGAAAAACAGCCCTTTGTGGGGTAATAAGAGGCGATTCAATTGTTTTTAGAGCTATATCATAAAGAAGAGCAGCTTTTTCAGCAGCAGCAGGATCAACACCTGGAGACACTCTTTCTTCTATGAGGCGGACTATAAAATCCTCATCCCCTTTTGGAGGTTTTTTTATTAACCCCATAAGTTTTTTTACCTGATTTTTATCAAGTGGTTTTGGTGGAATCCCTTGTTTTTCTCTTTCTTCCAAATGTTTTCTATAATGTTCAAGCATAGGACTTCCTTTCAGAAATTTAATTTTTTCAATATATTAGCATATTTTTAAACAATTTTATTATTTGCCTGCAAGGGTAAAATAACTTGACAAAAACCAATATCCTTTATAAGCAATTTCTAAGTTTTTTCAACTAATTTGAACTGATGATGTTGTCAAGAGGACAACTTCGAAGATATAAAATATTAAAATTTAAGGAGCTTATTATGTCAAAATTAGTAGCACCTCATGGTGGTAAAGGCCTTATCAACAAACTTCTTGAAGGAAAAGAAAAAGAAGCTGAATTGAAAAAAGCAGAAGGTCTTAAAAAAGTTGTCATGTCTTCAAGAGAAGAAGGTGACCTTATCATGATCGGTACAGGCGGTTTCAGCCCGCTTGAAGGCTTCATGACCAAGGCTGACTGGAAAGGCGTATGCGAAAATTTCCTTCTTGCTGACGGTACATTCTGGCCTGTTCCTGTTACTCTTTCAGCTGACAAAGCCGATGCTGACGCAATCAAGGAAGGCGAAGAAGTAGCTCTTGTTTCCAAATCCGGCGAAATCATGGGTACAATGAAAGTTACTGAAAAATTTGAAATGACAGCTGCTGACAAAAAATGGGAATGCGAAAAAGTTTTCATGGGCTCAGGTACAGCTACAGCTGATGAATTCTGGAAAATAGCTGAAGATGATCATCCAGGAGTTCAGCAGGTTTTTGCACAAAAAGACGTTAACCTGGCCGGTCCTATCAAGCTTATTTCTGAAGGTGAATTCCCAACAAAGTACAAGGGAATCTATATGAGACCTGCCGAAGCAAGAGCTGTTTTTGATGAAAGAGGCTGGGCAACTGTTGCAGCTCTTCAGCTTAGAAACCCAATGCACCGTTCACATGAATATCTTGCAAAAATCGGTGTTGAAGTTTGCGATGGTACTTTTATTCATTCTCTAGTTGGTAACCTTAAGCCTGGTGATATTCCTGCTGAAGTACGCGTTAAGTGTATCGACGCTCTTGTTAAGCATCACTTTGTTGAAGAAAATGTTGTACAGGGCGGATATCCTCTTGATATGAGATATGCTGGTCCTCGTGAAGCTCTTCTTCATGCAACATTCCGTCAGAACTACGGCGTAAACAAAATGATCATCGGCCGTGACCATGCAGGCGTTGGCGACTTCTACGGTCTTTTTGAAGCTCAGGAAATTTTTGAAAGAATTCCTTATCCAGCTGAAGAAGGCAAAGCTCTTAAGTGCGAGCCTCTAAAAATTGACTGGACATTCTACTGTGAAAAATGTGACGGTATGGCTTCTCTTAGAACATGTCCTCATGACAAGCAGTACAGAGTTATCCTTTCTGGTACAATGCTTAGAAAAGGTCTTTCTGAAGGTACACCAATTCCAGATCACTTTGGACGTGATGAAGTTCTTGCTCTTCTTCGTGAATACTATGAAGGTCTTACAGAAAAAGTTGCTATCAAGACCCATGGTGCTGCAAGCGGCGACAACATGAAGTAATTTTTATTCTTTTTTAAAAAGAATTCAAAGGGGAGAAAATTTTTTCTCCCCTTTTTTTATTTCCATTCATGAAAATCAGATTCACTTCTCAAACTTTCATACAAGGCTATTCCTGCAGAAGTTGAAAGATTTAAAGACCTTATTTTTTTATTTACAGGAATATAATAAAGATTGTCTTTAAACTTTTCTGTTATTTCAGAAGAAAGACCTTTTGTTTCAGAACCAAATACAAGAAAAAGTCTTTCAAGCCTTGGCATTTTTGTATAAATTTTTTTCCCAAGCTTTGAAAAAAATACAAGTTCCTCTTTTTTGGGATTTGTATTTTTTAAAAAAATTTCAAAATCATCCCACAAAAAAATCTCTACATTTTTCCAATAATCAAGACCAGCTCTTTTAAGATGTTTGTCATCAAGTGAAAATCCAAGTGGTTTTATAAGATGAAGAACTGAATCTGTTCCAAGACAGGTTCTTCCGATATTTCCAGTGTTCCAGTGGACATCTGGACTTACTAATACAATATGTCTTTCCATAAATTAAAACCTTTGTTATTTTTTATTAAAATTTAAAACTAAAACGGAATGTATAAATGATAATTGACTGCCATGCACATATTTTCCCTGAAAAAATTAAAAAAAACAGGGAATTGTATTTTGAAAAAGAAAAAGAATTTTCATGGCTTTATAAAAATCCAAAATCCAAATTATGCACTGCAAAAGAACTTATTGAATCAATGGATAAAAACAAAATAAATAAAACCATTGTATTTGGATTTCCATGGAATAATAAAGAAAATGCAGAATTTAACAATGATTATGTCATGGAAAAATCAATCCAATTTAAAGATAGACTTATTCCTTTTGCATGCTTTAATCCTGAAATGGAATACGCAGAAAAAGAAGCAGAAAGAGCTTTTAGGTCAAAATTCACAGGCTTTGGAGAACTTGGATTTTACACCCATGACTTTGATGAATATATAATTAAAAAACTTGACCCTATAATGGAGCTTTCAAAAAAAAATTCTATTCCACTCATTTTCCATACAAATGAAGAAGCAGGACATAATTATCCAGGCAAAGCACCAATAACAGCTTCTGGTATTTTAAAATTTATTGAAAAATTTAAGTCAAATAAGATTCTGCTGGCCCACCTTGGAGGAGGAATTTTATTTTTCAATCTTTTAAAAAATCCTCCTCAAATGGATAATATTTTTTTTGACACTGCTGCAATACCATTTATATACAAAAAAAATATATATGAATTTTTAAGCCATGATCTGCTTAAGGATAAGGTAGTATTTGGATCGGACTGGCCGCTTTTATCACCTGAAAGATATTTCAGAGAAATTAATGAAAACTGTTTGTCTGAATCTTTTAAAAAAAAACTTTTTTTTGAAAATATAACTGCTTTTTTAAACTTTAACTAATGATTGGCCGGGAATAAGGATTTTCTGCTTAATTCAAAAAAAATAAAAATTTAACCTTTAAAATAAATATTAAAGTATTCTAAAGGTTAAATTTTGAAGTACTCATAAATGGACAAAAAAGGCCGTTTTCGTTCAGCAACTAACTAAAACCTAAATTGAGCGATTTTCAAGTTTGCTGCATATAACGGCAAATTGTATCAGGCTATACTTTTGCTATGCGTAATGCAATTTAACGCCGTAGATGCAGCAAAATTGGAAAGCCCGCAGGGTTTCATATTTTTAAAAATAATAAGCTGTATTCATTCAGAATTTGTTAATTTAAAAATATGAAACGCTCAACTTAGGTAAAACTTATTTTCACATCTTCCCTGTGTGAAGGATTAATTTCCCACAAAATGCCCTGATCAAATTTAAACATTGAGCCTACAACAAGGTCAGGGAATTTTTGAAGTTTAATATTATAAATTGTAACAATTTCATTATACATTTCTCTTCTGTCTGCAATGGAATCTTCAAGTTCTGTAATTCTTGACTGAAGCCTTGCAAACATGCTGTCTGCCTTAAGTTCGGGATATTGTTCAGCAACTGCAAACAAAGATTTCAATGCACTTGTGAGCATGGTCTGGTTCTCAAGAAATGCCTTTGAATCCTTTGGAACGCTTCCAAGCATATTTCTGGCTCTTATTACCCTTTCAAGAGTTTCCCTTTCATGGGTCATATAACCTTTGCAGACTTCAACAAGCTTTGGAATTTCATCATATCTCTGCTTCAAAAGAACATCAATATTACTCCAGTGCTTGTCAATATTGTTTTTTAAATGAATAAAGCCATTGTATGTAACAATAATAAATATTATTACAAGGGAAGCCAGAACAAGAATCCCGGCAGCAATACCAATTAGAATTACAGACATAAAAAATTCTCCTGTTTTCAGTTTGAAAAAAACATTACGCTTCCTGCAACAAAGGCTGCAACAGCTGCTATAAAATTAAATAAAGTATAAAAAGAAAATTTTTTTAAAATTTTATCTTCCATTTTAGTAGGTGCAATAATCATTGGAAAACCTCTATATGGCGGCTCTAAAACAATAAAACATTCTCTTTTTTTATCCCCTCCTGAAAGATACTGCTTATAAGCCCTTTTATCGGCATCAGCTACGGCCTGTTCCCATTCGTTTGGGTCAATTCTACCATTTTTATCTGTATCATAAATTGAAAGAAGGTTTTTGTCTTTTTTTATTTTTCTAAGAATATCAAGACGGATTTTTTTTATTTCTGATTTATCAGACTGAAGTGGATATTCTGCCCAGCCAAGGACATATAGGGGGCTGTTATCTAAAATAATCTCCTCCTCCCATTTCTGCCCAACCGGAACCATACATTGAATTCCCTGGGTATAGAAGCTGCCCGAGTTAGTATAGGTTTCTTTTTTTAAAGGAAAAAGCTCTGCTCCTTCGGGATATACTTCTGCCCTTCCGTATTCATCTTCAAGATAAAAAGGGACATTACCTGATACTTGAGTTTCATACCAGGTCCATCCTGACTGCTCACTTTTGTTTGATCTCCTGTATTTTTTAACCCTGTAATAAATACAGGGAAGGTTTGCACATGGAGACAAAAGATTATATTTTCTTTTTGCTGTTCCTTTGAGCTCAACCATTCCCATTGAAGCAGACCTTATTTTGCTTGTGGGAAGATCTGAAACAATATTTTTAAATTTAAGATATTTAATAAAAGCAAAAAGAAAAAAAAGAAAAAGTACAAAAAGAAAAATACCCTTAAATATAAAAAAATCCGCAAAGGACTTAAACCATTTCGAACTGAACAAAGCCTCAAATATTTTCAGTTTAAAAAAAGCAAAAAAAATAAACACACATACAACCATATAAACAGAAATTTCCCTAAACTCTAATTTTTTCTTTACAGGAAGATCAGGGGGAGAAGGAAGATTATAATCTTGATATGTATTCAAATTTTGCTCCTATATTTGATTGAATATTTAAAAAAATTGATTGACCAGCCACTTAAATTTTGTTCAATTCATTTTTAAATTTAAATTTTAAAGGAATTATAAATGGAAATTAAAATAGGAACAAGAAAAAGTAAGCTCGCCATGTGGCAGGCGGAGTATATAAAGGACCTTTTGGCTCAAAACAATATCACTGCAAAACTTTTCCCAATGGAAACAAAGGGAGACAAAATTCTTGACAAGTCCATCGCCAAAATAGGCAGCAAAGGAGTTTTTACAGAAGAACTTGAAGCAAAACTCTTAAGTCTTGAAATAGACATTGCTGTACACAGTGCAAAGGACCTCCAGTCTGATCTTGGTAAAGATTTTGAAATCATTGCCTTTACTGAAAGAGAAGAGGCCCATGACGTAATCATTTCCAGGAAACCTCTCAATCCCGAAGACAGATCATCTTCATTTGTTCTTGGGACTTCTTCTGTAAGAAGAACATCTCTTATAAAACATTATTTTCCCCATATAAAACTTGCAGATATGAGAGGAAATCTCCAGACAAGAATTGAAAAAATGGATAATAACCATTGTGACGGACTTGTTCTTGCAAAGGCAGGAGTATTGAGAATGGGTTATGAAGATATGATTGTATATGAATTTGATCCAGACTTTTTTATTCCTCCTGTTGGACAGGGCTGTCTTGCAGTTGAAGCCTCAAAAAATCTTCCTTCCGATATAAAAAAGACTTTAAGGCAAATTTTAAATTCAGATAAAACTGAAACAATTCTAAGAGCAGAAAGAAAATTCTTAAATATTCTTGAAGGCGGATGCAGTATACCTGCCTTCTGCCACGGCAGGATTGAAAACAATAAAATACTGCTAAAGGGCGGTGTTGTATCAACTGACGGTAAAGTGATTGTTTTTAAAGAGGTTGAATCCGACAGTCCTGAGAATGCGGGGCAAATTCTTGCATCATATGTTCTTGAAAATGGAGGAAGAGCCATCCTAAAAGCACTTAAACACTAAATAAACTTATTGCTTTCATATTTAGCTGCTGAACGAGAACAGCAAATTTTTCAAAATTGGCAGTTTTCGTTCAGTAACTATATATTGCCGTTTCCCTCCTGTGTCAGGATAGTTGTCAATAATCTTTAAATGGATCACCAATCCATTCCCATAAATTTCTATAAGTAAAAAAGTTCCGCCATAATAGAGACTCTGATTGATGGGTATTCAACTAATCGGTCACAAAAAACCATTCATCAGTCTGTGGGGAAATTGATATAAGTTTACTGATATGCTCACAAAAATCATATTCGTTTCGAGGTTGATTGCATTCATCTGCCAACTCACGGGCCGTCCATTGAGAAATGGGACGACCACTTTTTTCAGGAGGTTCAAGAGCTACCGATAAAATCTGGCAGTACCGGGCCGATGTATAAATGGGCGGTGCTCCTTTCCAAGGGTTATCCCCAATGAGCTTCCGAATATATTTTTCAAGTTCATTCTTCTTTTCAGAATCAGTTTCAATTTTTTTCAGTACTTCCTGATTATCCAGCCATTTGTATCTTATTCTACTGACTGTTGGGATGCTGTAATTCATTTCTTTAGAAAGCACTGAATTTGGCTTACCTTTTTCAATTTCAAGGAGTAAACTCGCACGGCTTACTTCGCGGAAATCGGCAGTGGTCTGTCTGGTTATTTTTATCAAAATTTCTTTTTGCTTTTCTGAAATACTTATTTTAGGGGCTATTGGGGTTGCCATATTTTTCTTCCGGGTAAAAATTTTTTGACCAATAAAATATTTAAGCCTTAGTGTAATAGTTACCTCAGATTAAATATAAAATAAATGAGCTTAAATTCTTTGATTTAATTTTCATAAAAACCACTACTTTTATGCTCACTTGACAAAAGATCTAATGTATGAATTAATAATAGAATAAAAATCCGGCACTTTGATAGGGTGTTTTTTGCATTAAAAAATTGTGCAAATGTGTTTTTCAACTCAAGGACAAGGAGGAAAACATGCTGAAAGCCGGTAAACAGCATGGTTGTGATGACTAAAGACAGCACGTTTAACCTAAAAAAACCAGTCCCCTCTGACGGAAAATCAATGTGGGAGCTTGTAAAAAATTCTAAATCACTTGATCTGAATTCCCTTTATCACTATATTTTAATGGCACATCATTTTGGCGATTCTTCAATCGCGGCTTTCAGCAATAACGAACTTGCAGGTTTTGTTACAGCCTATTTCCCACCAGTAAACAAAGAGACTCTTTTTGTGTGGCAGGTCTGCGTTTCTGAAAAATTTCAGGGCAAAGGTCTTGGGAAAACAATGCTTACAGGACTTGTCAGATCAGAGCTATCCCAAAAAATAAAATATCTTGATGCAACCATTACTCCTTCAAATAAGGCATCGATAGCCCTTTTTACATCAACTGCAAAGGCTCTTGATTGTAATTACACTTTTGATGAAATTATTTACCCGGAAACTTTTTTTGGCAAGAGCGGCCATGAACCTGAAAAACTTTTTCATATAGGCCCAATACTCTGAACATATAATCCAAATTATATGCTTCTTTTAAATTGTGTTTAAGCTGGTTTACATACAGACCATTACATTAGAAATGCTGATATCAACATACCAAATAATTACAGTATGTTTTAATAAAATATTAAAAAAAAGGAAATATCATGAGAATTTTTGAAACTCTGGAATCAAGGGTAAGAGGTTATATTAGATCTTTTCCTGTAATATTTGAAACTTCAAAAGGGGCAATTTTAAAAGATGAAATGGGAAAGGAATACATTGATTTTTTTGCAGGAGCAGGAACTCTTAATTACGGCCACAATAATGACCATGTAATAAAAGCCATGATTGAATATCTAGAAAAAGACGGTGTTCTTCACGGCCTTGACATGGCTACAACTGCAAAGAAAAAATTTCTGCAAAAATTCAAATCAACCATTCTTGAGCCAAGAAACCTTGATTATAAAATTCAGTTTACAGGCCCTACAGGAACAAATGCAACTGAAAGTGCCTTAAAACTTGCCAGAACAATCAAGGGAAGATCCAATGTTGTTGCATTTACAAATGCATTTCACGGTCTTAGCATGGGTTCTCTTGCAATAACAGGAAATGAATTTTACCGTGATGAAGCTCATATAAGCAGATCAAATGTTTCATTCATGCCCTTTGACGGATATTTAGGACCTGATTTCAACACCCTTGATTATTTCAGGAAAGCACTGACAGACAAAAGCAGCGGGCTTGATCTTCCTGCTGCTGTTATTCTTGAAACAATTCAGGCAGAAGGCGGAATAAATGTTGCAAGTTCTGAATGGCTCAAGGAACTATCCGAAATCTGCTGGGAATTTGATATTCTTCTTATTGTTGATGACATTCAGGTGGGAAACGGAAGAAGCGGTGATTTTTTCAGTTTTGAAGAAGCAGGAATAAAACCTGACATTATAACACTATCAAAGGCAATAGGCGGAGGTCTTCCCCTTGCAATGGTTCTCATGAGACCTGATCTTGACCAATGGAAACCAGGTGAGCATACAGGTACATTCAGAGGAAACAACCTTGCTTTCATTGCTTCAACTCAATGCCTTGACTATTGGGATAACAACGATTTAAGCGAATCTGTTAAATACAAGTCAAAAATTATGAAGGAAGAGCTAGAAAAAATTGCAGAAAAATACCCTGAACTAGAAGCAAAAGTAAGGGGACGCGGAATGATCTATGGCCTTGAAATACCTGAACATAATTTTGGCTCCGAAGTTTCAAAAAAATGTTTTGAAAACGGAATGATAATTGAGCTTGCAGGAGCTGAAGACCAGGTAGTAAAACTTCTTCCGCCTCTTATTATTGATGAAGCTCTTTTGAAAGAAGGAATATCAATTATAGATAAATCAATTCAGGAAATTTTAAATGATAAACAGGAAAAAATATCAGGAGAATTTTCACTATGATAGTAAGAACTCTTAAGGAAATTATTGGAACCAAAAGAGACAAAAAAGCAGAAAACGGAAACTGGGTAAGCAGAAGATTTCTTTTAAAAGATGACGGCATGGGATTTTCTTTCCATGAAACAACCATATTTGCAGGGACAGAAACACTGATATGGTACAAACATCATTTAGAGGCTGTTTATTGCGTTGCAGGAAAAGGCGAACTTGAACGTCTTGACAACAATGAAATAATAAAAATTGAAGATGGAACCATGTATGCACTCAGCGGACATGAAAAACATCTTTTAAGAGCATCTGAAGATTTAAGACTTATCTGTGTATTCAATCCTCCACTAACAGGAGATGAAGACCACAACAGCGAAGGAGTATATCCTCCGCCGGACCAGGAATAAATCAGCTTTTAAACTAAAACCTGATTTTTGTAATTTCAGGGGCCAAACAAAAATATTCTTTTTTTGGTCTGATCTAGAGCCAGATTAAAAATTTAATCCTCAAAATACTTTAGTATACTCAAGGTTAAATTTTTCATCTTTCTTAAACTGAAACAAAATTCAGGGTTTCGCTCAATTTCAAAAAAATTTATAGAAAACTTTAAATAAAAAACCCTGACTTAATTTAAAAAAGCAGGGTTTTTTATTTAGTTGCTGAGCAAAAACGGCCTTTTTTGTCCATTCTAAAGTCAAATTTAATTGTATTGCATGCTAAAAACATGAGGCCAAAGCATCACGCATTGCCAAATAGACTGGTACAATTTGCCTGATATATGGAGCAAGTTTGAAAATCACTCAATCCAGGTTAAATCAAAAGGATGGTTTTGCTCCGCTGTATCCAAATCCAATTGTTTCAACTAACATATCATCACTTTCAAGACGAAACTGCCCTGTAAGTGGAATATTGCTGTTTGCTTCTACATCAGCCTCCTTTGAAAACCCAAGAATACTTATTTTAGTTTTAAATTTATAGCATTTACCTGATTTTAAATAATCAGATTCACAGGCAGCAGTTTGGGGCGGATTTATGCTTACATTGTTTTTTATAAAAGACGAGGCCATTTTACCTGAAATCATCATAAGCTCTGCTGGCATTTCAACAATTTCACCATCACCCTGCCTGCTTTTAGAACTTACAAGGCTTACGGAATCCATATCTTTTTGTGCTTCTTCAGCTGAATAAACAAGTTTTCCCTCAACCGGATAATTTAAAAAAACTGTCTGGTTAACAGAAGGCACACATCCGCCTTCAGCAGAATAAGACTCTGTTTCAAGTGTAACTCTTGAACCTTGAACATCTATAACTTTTTTTATTATCAAAACAAGATCCATTGAGCCTTTTTTATTTTTTGTAAGTTCTGCAACCCATTGGCCTTTTTGAAATTTTTTTCTTTTAATTGAAGAAGGCCTTAAATTGACTTTAGAATCAGACATATAATTTTTTGCCTTTTCCATTACAGCCGCCTTTTTTGTTTCATCAACAGGTTCTGGTGCCATTCCCATACATGAAGTCAGACAAAAAACCAAACCTGCAGAAATTAAAACCAACAATCCTTTTTTCATAATCTCCTCCCAAATATTTTTTATTATTTTAAACTGAATAAATTGAAGAATAATAACTATAATTTTTATAACCAACTTAAATAGTGGTTGGACGAAAACTAAAATTTTTTGTTCAGTTTAATAAAAAAGAAAAATTTAATCCTAAGAATACATTTAGTATTTTGAGGATTAAAATTTGAATCTTATGCCGAAATGGGCAAAAAAACAGTTTTCGTTCATCCACTAAATAATAAAATATTTGCCATTAATATCTTCTGTTAATTTTTTCAATCCACCTTAAAACCTGTTTTTCATTTTTTAAAGACATTTGTTTAAATCCAGATACTTTTCGATATTGTTCTTTTTTGGCCACCAATATGTCCCCTGGCATATAATTTTCCTTTGAGATTTCATAAAAAGGAAGAGGATCTACAACAAAGCCTTCATACTCAAGCCATGAATGAAAAACGAATTGATTTTCATTAATTTTTTTAATCCCCCGTACCCAAAACCAATTATCACAAGATTTATTTTTCCTTAGTTCAAGAAAAAGCATCAAAGATATTGACTGTGAATCGCCTTCACTTATCTTGTTTCCTTTAGAAACAATTTCATCAATTTTAGAAAAAGTTAAGTCAAGACATCCCTCATTAAAAAGTTTATCAAGTATAATTTTTGCAAGGGGTTCAGATTTTTTATTGCTTGTTTTTATTACCGCCATTTTAAAACCTTTAAAATTAATAATATTATCGACTCTTATCAGTTCTCTGCCTTTTTTTAAATTTGGTTATTATCGCAAACTTCAATTCTATTTCTTCCTAATTTTTTTGCCTTGTAAAGTGCATCATCAGCAATTGAGACTAAAGTTTCATCAAGATATTCTCCTTTAAGGCAGCAAGCTCCGATTGACACAGTAACGCTTAGCACCTTATTTTCATACTTAACTTTAACATTTTCTTTAATCCCTTTTCTAATCGATTCTGCACGAACTGCCATATTTTCAGGAACAATGCCTGGGAGTATTACAAGAAATTCCTCTCCCCCGTAACGGCAAATGATATCTTCTTTCCTCAAATTATTTAAAAGCCATTTACCTATTTCCCTTAAAATTTTATCCCCTGATTCATGCCCGTATTCATCGTTGAATCTTTTAAAAAAATCAACATCAAACATCAAAACTCCAAGAAAACTATTGGTTCTTTTGGCCCTGGAAACTTCTTTTTTTAAGGATGATTCCATAAATCTTCTATTGTAAAGACCTGTAAGCTTATCCTGAATTGATTCTTTTGTAAGCCTGTTTTTCAGACTCAAATTTATGAAAGCAGCTTTAAAATAATCGGTCACAGCAGAAAGTGTAATTTCCATTTCCTGCCATTTTCTATCATTTATTTCACTATTATCCATTGGTGCATTAATTGAAATCATTCCAATATTGTCGCCCATGTTAAATACAGGAACGCAGTAAAAAGATCTGTTTTCATATCTATTAATATGAGAACAAAATGATCCTTTTTTTGATTTTTCATTTTTTATTTTTTCACGGTAAAGCATCCCTGGGCATTTTTTTACTGGAAGAGCTCCATGTAAAACTCCTTTTGAATTCCATTGGTAAACAGGCTTTAAATAACCTTTTGAATCATCATACGCTAAAATTGCACCTGAAAATTCCGAAAAAAGGTCTGAACAAGCTTCTCCAACTACATTAAAAGTAGAATTTATATCATCACATTTGTATAAATTATCTGACATTTTTGAAAGTGTAGATGAGGCTCTTCTTTTATAATTAAGCTCTCTTATTGTTGCAACAAGAGACTGATTAGCTTTACTAAGTGCAGCAGTTCTTTCCTTTACAATATTTTCAAGTTCTCTTTGATTTTCAATCAAAGATTTTTCAGCTTCAATTCTCTTTTTTACGGTTTTTTTTAAAACAGAATTTATTTTTCTTTCTTTTTTTAAATAATGAAGTTCCTTTTCATGGGACAGGGATAAAGCTTCTGCCATTTCATTAAAAGCTTTTCCGAGCCGGCCGAACTCATCTCTAAAATCAACCTTAACTCTGGCAGAATAGTCTCCGTTTTTAGCATTTTCAATAACCCGTTCAAGCTCATTTGAAAATCCAACAATTCTAGACACAATTTTTATGGAAAAATACAGAAATGCTGAAACGCAAATAAAAAAAAGAAAAAGAAAATAATATTTAAATCTTGATATCTGCTCATCAATAATTTTTTTTGCAAGATCCATTTTGGCTTTAACATTATGATTTTTTAAATGTTTTTTATCAGCAGATAACAAAACTAAATCGTTACATGAGTCTATTTCAGCAGCGACCTGCTTTCTTACATAATCAAAATTATTCATTGTATATACAAAATGAACAAATAAGGGCAAAATTCCTAGTATAAAAAACCCAAAAAAAATTTTAAATACAAAGCTCAAATTCTGGGGGTGATATTTTTTAAAATTCATAATTCTCTTATAAAATTAAATATTTTAAACAAAAATGAACGCTGAATCTTTTTTAAAAAATACTACTTTTAAAATGCAAAGTTAATCAAGCTGAATTTTAACTAAATTTAAAAAATTAAATCATAGAAATAATTATTGTAAGTATCTGACTTATTGACTTTTATCCATCTTTTCTGATGTTTTAAATCAGCAAATGTAATATGGATCAGATCATCTGATATTGGTGCAAGCTCATTTTGCCATTTTTCAATTTCAAAATCAGAAGTATCTGAATAAATAAGGATTCCATCATAGTCTTCCAAAGAATAAAGATAATCAATATCAGGCAGTATAGTATTTTTCCAGATAAAAACCTCTCTTTCCATCTGTCCTTGGAAATTATAATAATTTTCACAGGATGCAATAGTGAACAAAACTGCTCTGTTTCCTTCTTCAGGGTAAAGATATCTTAAGTCACCGTCTAGAAAATGAGGTCTTTCAATTTTACACCTTGATAAAATTTCATTTTGATTGGGCCTGAATTGGGGCTCATAAAAAATAATTTCAAATGGAGTAAAAGGATTTTTTAAAGATAATATTTCTATTATTTTCAAAATATAGTCTTTGTCATTTATTTTGCTTCCAAAAAAAATCTGATATGGAGATGCCATCTTATCAGCCAAAAATTCTATTTCTCCTAAATCCCTTTTTTCCAAAAAAACAAGCCTTGAAACATATTCAACACCGCCAAGGTTTACCCTGAAATCAATATTTTTTTCTGATTTAAAGGAAATATCAATATCTGGCATTGGGAAAAAAGAAATTCCAATCATATCCTCTGCATACTCAAAAGACATAAGAAGTTCTTCTTTTGTAAACCCAGGGCTAGAAATTATGTTGTAAGGGGGCTCAGGATTAAAATTCAGGCCAAGTTTTTTATAATTAAGCCTGAAATCTGTTCCAGGAATTACACTTAAAGGAAAAAACTGAACATCTTCTTCAAGATTGTTTTCCAAAATAAAATCAATTGAACTTTTAATGCCTGAGGGGCTATCTCCTGGAAGGCCTGCAATAAGGTCAATACAAGGGCTTATTCCCCTTTCCTTCAAAAGACTTACACCTCTTAAAAACTTTGAAAGGTCAGTAGGCCTTTTCATCACAGACAGAGCAAGGGGATTTACAGACTGAAGACCTATTTCAAAACTTCTAAAACCAGATTTTAAAAAAAGGTCAGCAAGATCAGGCGTTATTGCTTCAGCTCTTATTTCACTATGAAATACAGTTTTTCTATTCCTGTTAATAATTGAAAGATCATTTAAAAAAGTTTTAAGTTCAGGTCTTGAATTAAGTGATGGATCAAGAAAATAAACTTCTGAAATATCTTGTGAAATTGCATATTCAACTGCTTCATAAACTTTGTCTGCCGGCCTTACGCAGATTTTGCTTCTTGATTTGCTGTAATAGCAGTATCCGCAGGAATATGGGCATCCCCTCTGGGTTTCAACAAGAATTGAATCCTGAATTTTTGGCTCTAACATACCTTTTACATATGGACTTGATAAATTTTTAAACAAAAAACAATCGTCATTGTCTGTTTTTCCAAATATTTCAGGACAGATAAATTTTTTAAAAAAAGACTCCCCTTCCCCAAAAACCACAAAATCAGCACAACTGTCTAAAACAAGTTTGTTGTCTGAACAAGCCTCAGGGCCTCCAAAAGCAATCCTTATATTTTCTTTTTTTAATTTTTCAGCAATATAAATACTTCTTTTTACGTTCCAGCAAAATAATGTAAAAAAAACTATATCAGGCTTTTTTGATAAAATAAGATCTATAACAGAACCATCTCCAAGATATGAAATAATACTTTCAGGAATAATTTCTATTTTGTCATGATAAATTTCAGGAACAGCAATTTTAAGACAGGCAGCTCCAAGAGGGACATTACCCGTTTTAAGGCCTGAATTTAATTTTGGAATAGGAAGCTGGACAAGAAGTGTTTTCATATAAATTACAAAAGGGATGACAAATCCCTTTATGTCCCCATATATTAATGTGGTAGGCACGTCCGGGCTTGAACCGGAGACCTCTACCGTGTCGGGGTAGCGCTCTGCCAGCTGAGCTACGTGCCTTTAATATTTTTTGATTTTCTTATATGCCTGCCATGTCTTTTATGTCAAGCAAAAAACTGATTTTCCGCAAATCAGAACCTCCCTTTTTCAAGCATCTGCCTGCCAGGCTTATAAAAAACAGCAATTTTTCTTAATAACTATTTATCAGCTTGTAATAGTAATTTTAGTATGATAATTTTTTTTAAATCTTTATCCACCCCAAACCATCTGAATGTGAAAAAAATGAAAATACTTCGCATAAAAAAGGGATTTAACCACCCACTATCAGAATTAAAAATTACAGCAAATTTTCAAACAAATTTAAAAGAACCTGAAAAAATTGCTGTTCTGCCCTTTGCTCTCAAAGGAATAAGACCAAAACTTTTAGTAAACCAAAATGACTTTGTCAAAACCGGAACCCCACTGTTTCATCACAAAAACAATTCAGAACTTGTGTTTCTTTCCCCTGGCTGCGGAAAAATAAGCAATATTGAAGTCGGTCAAAAAAGAATAATTCAAAAAATTGAGATCGAATTAGATGAAACACAAGATTTTGAAGAGCTCCACAGTGTTACAGAAAGCAGCCTTAGAAACATTTCAATTGATGATTTAGCTGAAGTATTTTTAAAAGACGGGCTCTGGCCGTTTTTCAGATCTCTTCCATTCAACACAATTCCAGACCCTTGCGAAAGACCAGATATTATTTTTGTTAAAATGTCTGACAATGTGCCGTTTTATCCTCTTCCAGAATCATGGCTGAAACACAGACTAAAAGCTTTTAACCATGGAATATCAGTTCTGAAAAAATTTTCAGAATCCGTGGTTGTATATGCAGATAAAAACAACCACAGCATTGGAGAATGTGCCGGATCCATAGATTATCAAATTACAGGGAAATACCCTGCCTATGATCCAGGAGTTGTTTTTTACAGGATCAAAGAAAAAGCAAATGTCAAAGCATGGTATATTGATGGTCAATCTATTATAAATATTGGAGAAACTCTTGCACATGGAAAATTTTTTACAGATAAAATTTTTATTGTAGGCTCTAGCTCTTTTGATCGTCCATATCATGTCAAATCAAGAATTGGTGCTCCTGTGTCATCTCTTTTGGGCTCTGATTATAAATTTAAAAAAAACCATAGATTTATTTCAGGAGATATTTTCAAAGGACTCAAAACATCTGCAGATGGATATACCGGATTTTATGAATCTGCACTTACTATACTGCCTGAAGGAAACGAAAAGGAATTTTTGGGTTTTCTTAAGCCAGGCACAAAAAAAGAAAGTTATTCAAAAACATTTTTGTCTGCTCTTTTCAAATCTCAAACAAAAACAGACTGCAATACCCATGGAGAAAAAAGAGCATGCATAAACTGCACATACTGCGAACAGGTCTGTCCTGTAAATATTCTTCCCCAGTTTACAATGAAGGCTTTATACGGAGATGACATTGAATCAGCACTTTCGCATGGTCTTCTTGACTGTACTGAGTGCGGACTTTGTTCTTATGTATGTCCTTCAAAAATTTCTCTTTCAGAAATCTTCAAAGAGGCAAAAGACAACTATCTAAAAGAGGAAAAGGCATAATTTATCTATGAAAAATCTTCTAAAAAACTTTTTTGATTCAAATAGAAAACATTTCCAGCATGGCGGAAAATTCAGCAAATTTGAACCTGTGTTCGATGCCTTTGAAACAATTTTTTTTGTTCCAGACAACACGACTTCAGGCTCACCTCATGTAAAAGATGCATTAGATCTTAAAAGATTCATGTCAATTGTAATTATTGCAATCATACCCTGCATGATTTTTGGAATTTACAACAGCGGAAGGCTTGCACTGAGTGCAAAGGGAATCCCGGAAAACATATTTTCGGCATTTTTGGAAGGACTTGTCATATTTACTCCGCTTTTAATTGTATCCTATTCAGTAGGACTTTTCTGGGAAGGACTTTTTTCAGTCATAAGAGGACACAAAGTAAGCGAAGGATTTCTTGTTACAGGGCTTTTATATCCTCTTATTCTGCCGCCTACAATGCCTCTTTGGCAGGCTGCTGTCGGTATTTCATTTGGAGTAATTATAGGCAAGGAAATTTTTGGGGGAACAGGAAGAAATATTTTAAACCCTGCACTTACAGCAAGAGCATTTCTTTTTTTTGCTTATCCTGCAAGCATGTCAGGCGACAGTGTTTGGATCAAAAATTTTTCTCCGGATGCAGTTACAGGTGCAACTGCACTTGCTGTTTCGGCATCTGCTGAAAAAGGTGCTGATCTTACAAATCTTTTAAATCAAAACGGATACGATTTTTTTAATCTTTCCATGGGATTTACTCCAGGTTCAATTGGCGAAACATCTGCACTTCTTTGCCTGATAGGCGGAATTTTTCTTATAATCACAGGGGTTGCAAGCTTTCAGACAATAATCGGAGGAATTATTGGTGCAGTTCTTACAGCAATATTTCTAAATCTTTTCACCGGAGTTTCAGACAACCCGTATCTGACTCTAAATCCTCTTTATCATCTTGTAATGGGAGGATTTGCTTTTGGAATAGTTTTTATGGCAACCGATCCTGTAAGCTCTCCAGGCATTAGAAGTGCCAGGTGGATTTACGGTTTTTTAATCGGAATGCTTACAATTTTAATAAGAGTATTCAACCCTGCATATCCTGAAGGCACAATGCTTGCAATCCTTTTTATGAACCTGTTTGCACCGCTTCTGGATTATTATGCAATAAAATTCAGATTAAAAAAGAGGGTAATAAATGTCTGAGAATATTAAATCCATTTTTTTCACTATTGTACTCTGCCTTTTATGCAGCCTTTTACTGACTCTTGCTGCATCCAGGCTTAAGCCTCTTCAGGAAAAAAACATTGAAACAAATAAACAGACCAATATTTTAAAGGCAGCAGGTTATGTAAAAGACCAGGAACTTGCACCGGAAAAAATAGAAAAAATCTTCAAACAAAAAATTATTCCTGCCAATTTTCCTGAAAATCCAGGACTTGAGCTTTATCTTACTTACAGCGATTCAGGGAATGTTTCAGGCTATATAGTACCTCTTTTGTCCAATGGTCTATGGGGTAAAATTTATGGTTATATAGCCATTAAAAAGGACGGAAAAACAATATCAGGTGTAAGTATTTACCAGCATCAGGAAACTCCAGGCCTTGGTGCAGAAATTGAAAAAAATCAATTCCTTGATAATTTTAAAAATAAAAAAATTGTAGATACAAACAAAAATTTCACAGGTGTAAAAGTAGCAAAAGGAAAGGTAAAAGATTCCATACCCAAAAATCAAAGGGATCACTATGTTGACGGAATAAGCGGAGCAACTCTGACCGGCCGTTTTTTGAGTGAAGGAATTGTATCAACCCTTGAAAAATATGAGCCTGTGTCTGAGAAATTCCGTTCTGACAATATTGACTTTAATCTTAAAAACCAAAACAAAGATACTCAATAATTAAAGGCAGGTCATGAAACTTTTAAATAATAAATATATCAAAACAATGTCTGAACCTGTTATAGGAAACAACCCTATAAATGTTCAAATGCTTGGGATATGCTCTGCACTTGCAGTTACAGTTCAGCTTAAAACAGCCATAGTTATGGGACTTGCACTAACTTTTGTTGTCACCTTTTCCAATTTTATTGTCTCAGTTTTCAGAAAATTTGTTCCTGAAAACATTAGAATTATTTTTGAATTATGTGTCATAGCCTCCCTTGTAATTCTTGCAGATGAATTTTTAAAAGCATATCTTTTTGGAATAAGCAAACAGCTTTCTGTTTTTGTAGGGCTGATAATAACAAACTGCCTTGTAATGGGAAGAGCAGAAACCTTTGCACTGGGAAATACCCCTGGGATTTCAATGATGGACGGCCTTGGAAACGGAATTGGATATTCACTTGTCTTAATTTTTGTTGCTTTTATACGAGAACTTTTTGGTTCAGGAAGTCTTCTAGGATACAAAATAGTACCACAGTTCTTATATAATGCCGGATATACTGATATGGGCTTTATGCTGCTTGCTCCGGCAGCATTTATTATAATAGGCCTTCTTGTATGGCTTCAAAAAACTCTTTTCAAATCATAGCTTTTAGGAGGCAGATCAGTGGAAAATCTATTAAGTCTTTTTGTAAATTCAGTTTTTGTTGGAAATATACTTTTATCATATTTTCTTGGCATGTGTTCCTTTGTTGCAGTTTCAAACAATTACAAAACTGCAATGGGTATAGGATTTGCTGTTATTTTTGTTAATTCTGTAACAGCACCAGTAAACTGGCTTGTTTTCAACTACCTGCTTGCACCTGGAGCTTTGTCCTGGGCAGGGCTTCCAAACATGGACTTAAGTTTTTTAAAATTTATAACCTTTATTGCATCAATAGCAGCAATGGTTCAAATAGTTGAAATGATAATAGACAGGTTTTCACAGCCTTTATACACTTCCCTTGGTGTTTTTCTTCCTCTTATTGCAGTAAACTGTGCAATACTTGGTACTTCTCTTTTTATGGTGGAAAGACAGTATTCACTTCCAGAAACAATAGTGTTTGGATTTGGGGCAGGAACTGGATGGTTTCTTGCCATGATTACCCTTGCTGCCATTAGAATAAAACTTTTATATGCAGATCCCCCTGAAGGCCTTAAAGGCTATGGTCTGACAATGATTGTTGCCGGTCTTATGTCAATGGGCTTTATGATTTTTTCAGGTATTTCCCTGTAACCGGTATTTTTAAGGAGAATTAAAGTGATATACATAGTTAGCCTTTCTGTTTTTACAGGAGTAACACTATTTCTTGTAATTATTCTTTTAATTGTCAAAAATAAGCTGACTCCATCAGGCAAAAATAAAATAATAATAAATGAAGACAAATCAAAAAGCATAGAAGCTTCAGGCGGTGCGACTCTTTTAAATGCACTTGTAAACAAGGGAGTTCTGCTTCCATCAGCCTGTGGAGGCGGAGGTACCTGTGGAATGTGCAAACTAAAAGTTTTAGAAGGTGGAGGAGAAATACTTCCAACTGAGCTTTCTCATGTCACAAGAAGCGAAAAAAATGACAATGTTAGACTGGCATGTCAGCTTAAAATCAAACAGGACCTCAAAATACAAATCCCTGACGAAATTTTTAATATTTCAACCTTTGATGCTGAAGTTGTTTCAAACGACAATGTGGCAACTTATATTAAAGAACTTGTTCTAAAAGTCGACCCTTCAAAAAATTTTGAATTCAAGGCAGGAGCTTACATCCAGATTGAAGTGCCTCCTTATAAAAAAATAAATTTTAAAGATTTTGACATATCCGAAGATTATATTGAAGAATGGAAAAGAGAAGGTCTTTTCAATCTTAGCGTTAAGTCAGATGAAAAAGTAATAAGAGCATATTCACTTGCAAATCCTCCCTATGAAAAGGATGTTATGCTCACCATAAGAATAGCAACCCCTCCTGAAAATAAACCGGAGGTAAAACCAGGCCTTGGATCTTCTTATGTATTCAGTCTAAAGCCAGGAGATAAAGTTCAGTTTACAGGACCCTATGGAGATTTCTTTGTAAGGGATACGCAAAAAGAAATTTGTTTTGTAGGCGGAGGAGCTGGAATGGCTCCAATGAGGTGTCATATTCTTCACCTCTTAAATACATTGGATTCAAAAAGAAAAATCACTTTTTGGTATGGAGCAAGATCTGTAAGGGAACTTTTCTATTATGATGTTTTTAAAGACCTTGAAGAAAAACATGAAAATTTTAAATTTTATGTAGCACTTTCAGAGCCAATTGAATCAGAAAAATGGAATGGAATGACAGGCTATATCCACCAGGCTCTTTATGACAACTACATTAAGCAGCATGATGCACCCGAAGATATAGAATATTATCTTTGCGGCCCTCCAATAATGGTAGAGTCTGTTATTAAAATGCTTTTAAATGAAGGAGTAGAAGAAGATTCTATTATGTTTGATGCATTTTGATATTTTATATTGACAAAATATTTATTGATTGGCCGAAAACCAGAAATTTTTGTTCAGTTCAAGAAAGCTGAGAAATTTAACCTTATGGATATATAAAGTATTCTGAGGATTAAATTTTTAATCTAACTTTAGAATTAACAAAAAATTCAGTTTCTGTTCAACAACTATTTATTGATTTTCGTACAAAATACCTAATAAATCGGAGAAAATCTTGTATCTATTTTTGTCTTCAAAAAAAGGGCTCACTATAATTGAACTTATTATTGTAAATTGTATAATATCAATACTTACAGCTGTTGCAGTACTTATATTTTTTTCTCAAAAAGAAAAAGCTTATTCAATTATTCTTTTACACGATTTAAACAACTTCTCTAAAAGTCTTATTGTTTATTATTCAGAAAAAAACAACCTGCCCTTTTCAAAAGGAGATATTTTTGGGGAGACAAATAAAATAGTTAATTTGAGCAAAGGGGTAAAAATTGAAATTATTGAAATGGACAAAGAAAATCCTTACGGAAATATGCCCTTTATTGTGAAAGCTTCCATTAACAAAAAAATAATTTCTTTTGATCTTAAAAAAAATATGGTAGTAAGTACGTCCGAACAAAAAAAATGTAGTGATTTTATCATAGTTAAATTTTTAAAATACTTTTTATACATTTTAGTTCTAAGCCTTATCTTCGTATCCTCTGTTATTTTTATCCTTAAAATCGGATCAAGACAAAAATGAATCAAAACAGACGACAATTTAAAAATCTTATTATTAACAAGGAATTTCAGTTTAAAATAATATTCTATAATTTTATTTACCTTTTTTCAGCAGCAGTTATAACTGCTCTTATCATACTGTTTCCTGAAATTTTAAAAATGAATTCTTCTTCTGTAACTGATATAGAAAAATACCACGCAGCAACAAACTTTATAAAAATTTCTGCAAGGACAATACCTGCAATTTTTGCTTTATTTACCATATCTTTTGTCCATATGCTCATTTTGACACACAGAATCTGCGGCCCAATAATCAGCTTTAACAAAAGCATAGATGAATTTAAAAAAGGAAATATAAAAGCAAGGATAAATCTTAGAAAAAAAGATTTTCTGACACAGGAAAGCGAAAATGTTAATGAGGTTCTTGAAAATTTTTCAAATTATATTGAATCTTTAAAAGACGACATAGAAAATCTTGAAAAAAAGGCTGAAGGCTGTGATGGTTTAAAGAATGAAATCATCAAGCTTAAAAGAAAAATCAACTCAATTGAAACCTGAAAAACCATATTTATAAATAGTTGCTGAACGAAAACGGCCTTTTTTGTCCATTTCGGCGTCAGATTAAAAATTTAATCCTCAAAATACTCAATGTATCCTAGAGGTTAAATTTTTCATCTTAATTGATTGAACAAAAAATCATCGTTTTTGTTCAATCAATTAATAGCACCTGATTATAAGTATGAAATTTCTTCTTTTAGCATACAGCAGGCAATTTTATAAAAAGGTCTGCCTTCCTTATCATAACTTAAATTTCCTGGCTGGATTATTTTGTTTAAAACACAGCCTTCTGGAATATCCAAATCAAAAAGAGAGCTTTCTGTTATTCCGCTGTTTTTTTCAAGATGGTCTTTTTTAAATTCATATGAATGAATTGGATAGTCTTCACAAAGAGGACATTTATAAATCCTGTTATTTGGGAAAAGAAAATAATTATCAGCTACAAGGCCGGCACATTCAAATTTTTCACCCTCATTTAAAAAAACTTTGGGATAAGTTACAATAATTTTATGATCTTTTGCAATTTTATCTGCAATGTCTGGAACTGTGTTTTCCCATAATTCTTTTGTAAGCTGCAGCGAGCTTCCTTTTTTATCGGCAGAACCTCTTATTCCTATTACCTGAATAAAAAATCTTGAAATTCCAAGATCTTTAACAAGATCATACATATTTTCAAGCTCATGAATATTTTCAGAACTTACTGTATAAATAAGGCTTGTTGTAAAACCTTTATCTACCGCATTTTTAATACCTTTTGTACAGGTATCAAAAACACCTTTTCCTCTTATTGGATCATTTGTTTCAGGTGATGCACCATCTAGGCTAAAACTTATGAAATCAACTTCTGAAGGCTTGATTTTATTTAATATATCATTAAAAAGATATCCGTTTGTATCTATTGTAATTGAAGAATATCCAAGCTCTCCTGCTTTTTTTATTCCATAGGAAAGATCTGGATTCAGGGTTGGTTCTCCGCCAAGAAAAATTACATTGGCTTCTTTGTTTTTATCTGAGAAAAACTTGAGCCAGTCATAAATTTCTTCTTTACCAAGGGTTTTTGTTCCATGCTGGCTGGGATTTATATAGCAATGTCTGCATTTCAGATTACATTGAGTTAAAATATGGAAAAAAATATTTGTTGCGTTTTTTTTAAAATCTACAGTTCGTTTCATTTTAATTGCATCTAATTTAAAAAATTTTTAATATCAGGCTATTTTAATTTGGATTTATAATATTCAATATCCTCTTTTGCCTTGATAAGTTCATCATTTGCAAGCCTTAATCTTGCAGAAAGATATTCAGCAAAAATCCTGTATAAAAGCAAAAGAAAATCAAGCCTTTCTTCGCGGTTGTCTTCGGACATGATTCGGTCGCCTGCACCTGTATTTACAGCAAGGCACATTGATTCATTAACAGAAACAACAGAAGCAGACCTGTCCTGTTTGTCAATAAGCCTCATTTCACCAAAAATTTCCCCCATTCTTTTAATTCGGGAAATCTCATGTTCGTTTTTAACAATCTTCACTTCTCCGTCAAGAAGAAAATAAAGCCAGGGGTCTGTATCACCCTCTTTGATAATTACTTCACCGTCTTTATATTTCCTTATTTTGCTGAGTCTTAAAAGATTGGAAAGATTATCAAGTTCAAAATTTCTAAGAGCAGGTATTCTCATTAATTTCTGGATATTTTCAATATTGTCTTTTAAATATTTTGTCTCTTTCATGACAATTCCTTTATAGAAATTTTAAAGAAAAAATCTTTAAAAATAAACCTAACAGCCAAATCTTTTATAAGCTACAACTATTTTTTTCTTATGTCCAATAAAGAGTTTTAATTAGTGATTGGCCGAAAACGAGAATTTTTTTGTTCAACTCTTAATCAGCCAAGACACATTTTTGAAACGCTCATATCAAAGGGGACAGGATATTTTCCGTCAAAGCATGCTTTACAAAAACCTTCTTTGGGAGATGAAATTCCTGTTGATTTTAGAAGTCCTTCAATACTTAAATAATGAAGAGTATCAAGACCTAGATAAACCCTTAATTCCTCAACAGTTTTTTGTGCGGCAATAAGTTCTCCCTTGCTTGAGAAATCTATTCCATATGCACAGGGGAATTTATGGGGAGGACAGCTTATTCTCATGTGAATTTTTTTTACACCAAGCTCCCTTAAGGCCTTGATTCTTGTTTTTGCCGTGGTTCCTCTTATTATTGAATCCTCAATTATTATGATTTCCTTGTTTTTAAGAGCCTCCTTAACAGGATTAAGCTTGACTCTTACCCCAAATTCCCTCATTTCCTGGGTTGGCTGAATAAAGGTTCTTCCTACATAATGATTTCTTATCATTCCCATTTCAAAGGGTATTTTTGATTCCTGGGAATAACCTATTGCAGCATAAACACCTGAATCAGGGAAAGGCATAACAATATCAGCATCAACAGGGGCTTCTTTTGCAAGCTGGATTCCGTGGGCCTTTCTCATTTCATAAACATTTTTTCCAAAAAAAGTAGAGTCAGGCCTTGCAAAGTAAATATATTCAAAAATACAAAAAGCTCTTTTAGGTTTTTTTACTGTATTTATACTTTTTATTCCGTCATCATTTATAATTACAATTTCTCCGGGCTCAAGTTCTCTTACAAATTCAGCCTGAACAAGATCAAGGGCGCAGGTTTCAGATGAAAGAACATATTTCCCGTTTAGTTTCCCAAGACAAAGAGGTCTGAAACTGTGGGGGTCTTTTATTCCAATAAGCTCACCATGGCTTGTCATTGCAACAAATGAATACGCACCTTCAAGTTTTTCAACAGTTTTTACAAGAGCCTCTTCAAGATTTCTGCCTTTCAGATTTTTTATGAATACATGGATTGCAATTTCACTGTCCATTGTTGTCTGAAAAATTGAACCGTCATCTTCAAGCTCTTTTTTAAGAATATGTGCATTGGTAAGATTTCCGTTGTGTGCAAGTGCAAAGGACATATTTTTATGCTGAACTAAAAACGGCTGTGCATTTTCAAGCATTGAAGCACCAGTTGTGGAATATCTCACATGGCCTATGGCAAGATTACCCTTTAAGGAATTAAGGTCTTCCTTTGAAAAAATATCTGGCACAAGTCCCATGCCTTTTTTGCATTTTATTTTTCTATCTTCTGAAAGAACGCAGATTCCGGCACTTTCCTGTCCTCTGTGCTGCAAAGCATAAAGTCCAAAATATGTAAGCTGGGAAGCATCGCTGTGATCAGATATTCCAAATATTCCGCAGGCTTCTTTTGGCCTGTTTTCTAATTCAAACATTTTTTTAATAATACTCCTGTAGGGGTTTTACTTTTATTTCGCTTTTCTTTAAGGCCTTTACAGCAAGACAATATGCTGCCGCACCTTCAATTGTTGTTGTATATGGAATACCAAAACCAAGGGCTGCTCTTCTTATGAGATATCCGTCTTTTTCAGTTCTTGAATTTCCGCTTGGAGTATTGAAAATAAGTGAAATTGAATTGTTTTTTATTTCATCAATAACATGGGGTCTTCCAACTGAAACTTTTCTGACCATTTTATTTTTTATACCCTGTTCTTCAAAAAAAGCAGAAGTACCCCTTGTTGCAATAATTTCAAATCCAAGCTCAATAAAATCTTTTGCAATTACAGCAGCCTTATCTTTATCCTCATCTCTTACGCTTATAAAAACAGTTCCTGACTCAGGAAGTTTTTGTCCTGCTGCATAAATTGATTTTGCCATTGCATTTCCAAGGTCTTTGTCTATACCCATAACTTCGCCTGTTGACTTCATTTCAGGGCCTAAAATCAGGTCAACTTCAGGAAATTTATTAAAGGGAAGAACAACTTCTTTCACTGCAAAATGTGAAAGTTCATGGCAGTCTTCAAGGCAAAGACCGTCAATTGTTTTTCCAAGCATTATTTTTGTGGCCATTTTTGCAAGAGGAACGCCTGTTGCCTTGCTTACAAAGGGAACAGTTCTTGAAGCTCTTGGATTTACTTCAATTACATAAAGTTCATTATTTTTAACTGCATACTGAACATTCATAAGACCTATAACATCAAGTTCCTTTGCCATGGCTCTTGTTGCAACTTTTATCTCTTCAATTATTTTATCTGAAAGACTGTATGGAGGAAGAACGCAGGCACTGTCACCTGAATGAACCCCGGCCTCTTCAATATGCTGCATAATTCCTGCAATAATTGTCTTATTTCCGTCTGAAAGTGCATCAACATCAATTTCAACAGCTCCCTGAAGGAATTTATCAATTAAAACAGGATGACCTTCTGAAACCGCAAATCCGTATTTTGAAAATTCTTTTAGTTCTTCCCTGTCATAAACAATTCTCATTGCCCGGCCGCCAAGAACATAGGAAGGCCTTACAAGTACAGGATAACCAAGTTCTTCTGCAACCTTTATTGCCTCAATTTCAGAAAAGGCAATTCCGCTTTCAGGCTGTCTGAGACTGAGCTTATTTAACATTGCCTGAAATTCTTCCCTGTCCTCTGCTTTATTTATGCTTGAAGGGCTTGTGCCAATTATTTTTACACCTGCCTTTTCAAGTGCAAGGGCAAGATTAAGGGGAGTCTGTCCTCCGAACTGAACAATTACACCATCTGGTTTTTCAGTATTAACAATATGAAGCACATCCTCTTTTGTAAGGGGTTCAAAATAAAGCTTATCTGAAGTGTCATAATCTGTACTTACAGTTTCAGGGTTTGAATTAACCATTATTGATTCAACCCCTTCTTCCTTAAGAGCAAATGAGGCATGAACACAGCAGTAGTCAAATTCTATTCCCTGGCCTATTCTGTTTGGGCCTCCGCCTAAAATCATTACTTTTTTACAATTATTTATCCTTGATTCATCAATTTGCTCATAGGTTGAATAAAAATAAGGGGTTGAAGCTCGAAATTCTCCGGCGCATGTATCAACAAGTTTATAAACAGGAAAAATATTGTGTGTTTTTCTGAAATTTTCAATTTCTTCAAGTTTTTTTCCAAGAAGATTTGAAAGCTGAATATCTGAAAATCCCATTTTTTTGGCTTCATAAACAAGGTCTTTATCAAAATCTGAACCAGCTTTTTGCAAAATTTCTTCAAAATCCACAATCTGTTTAATCTGATTTAAAAACCAGGGATCAATTGAAGTTGCTTTATAGATTTCATCAATTGTCATGCCTTTTTTAAAAGCATACCTTATGTAAAAAAGTCTTTGGGAATTTGGAGTAACAAGTTTTGCCATCAGCTCTTCAGTTTCGGGAATTTCAATATCCTTTCCATCAGAACCAAGGCCTGCTCTTCCTGTTTCAAGGGATCTTAAGGCTTTTTGAAAAGACTCTTTAAAAGTCCTTCCAATTGCCATTGTTTCTCCAACAGATTTCATTGTGGTTGTTAAAACATCTTTGGTTTCAGGAAATTTTTCAAATGTCCATCTTGGAATTTTTAAAACAACATAATCTATTGAAGGCTCAAAGGCTGCCATTGTTTCACCGGTTATGTCGTTTTTAAGCTCATCCATTGTATATCCGACTGCAAGTTTTGCAGCAATTTTTGCTATTGGATAGCCTGTTGCCTTTGAAGCAAGTGCTGAACTTCTTGAAACCCTTGGATTCATTTCAACAACTATCATATCACCGTTTAAAGGATTTATTGCAAACTGAACATTGGAACCGCCTGTATCAACACCTATTTCTCTTATTATTGCAATGGCGGCATCCCTTAAGATCTGATATTCCTTATCTGAAAGGGTCTGGGCCGGAGCGACTGTTATGCTGTCTCCTGTATGAACTCCCATGGGATCAATATTTTCAATGGAACATATTATTACAACATTATCATTTTTATCCCTTACAACCTCAAGCTCATATTCTTTCCACCCAAGAACAGATTCCTCAATCATTATCTGGCGGATCATGCTTGCATCAAGGCCTGATTTTGCTACAACTTCAAGCTCTTCAGGGTTGTATGCAACTCCTCCTCCTGTTCCTCCAAGTGTGTAACTAGGTCTTATGATAACCGGAAACCCTATTTTTTGTGCAATCTGTCTTGCCTCTTCCATTGAGTGGGCAAATCCGCTTTCAGGAACCCGAAGCCCGATTTTATTCATTGCTTCCCTGAAATTTTCCCTGTCTTCAGCCTTTTCAATTGCTTCAACAGAGGCACCTATAAGCTCAACATTGTATTTTTCAAAAACACCTTTTTTGGCTGCTTCAATTGCAGTGTTAAGTCCGGTCTGTCCTCCTATTGTGGGAAGAACTGCATCAGGTCTTTCCTTTGCAATAATTTTTTCCAAAATATCTGCATTAACAGGCTCAATATAGGTTTTATCTGCCATTTCAGGATCAGTCATAATTGTTGCAGGGTTGCTGTTAACAAGAATAACTTCATATCCTTCTTCACGCAAAGCCTTGCAGGCCTGGGTTCCTGAATAGTCAAATTCACATGCCTGTCCTATGACAATGGGACCGGCTCCTATTATCAAAATTTTTTTAATATCAGTTCTTTTGGGCATAACCCTTAACTTTTCCTTTTATTGTTCTTTTTTTTTAAAATCATCTATCATTTTTTTAAAATCTGAAAAAAGACCCGAAGCGTCATGGGGGCCTGGAGATGCCTCAGGATGATGCTGAACGCAAAACAGCGGAATTTCTTTGTGCCTGAAACCTTCTAAAGTATTGTCATTTACATTTATGTGGGTTATCTCAAGCTTATCCTTGTCAAGGCTTTCAAGATCAACTGCAAATCCATGATTTTGAGATGTCACCTCAACCCTTCCGTCTTCTCTTTTTACTGCCTGATTTGCTCCCCTGTGGCCAAATTTCAGCTTATAGGTTTTTCCTCCCATTGCAAGACCAAGAAGCTGGTTTCCAAGACATATTCCAAAAATTGGTTTAAAACCTATTAAGTTTTTTATTGTTTCAACTGCATAGGTTACAGGTTCGGGATCTCCCGGGCCGTTTGAAAGAAAAATTCCGTCGGGATTAAGTTTTTTTATTTCATCAAAACCTGTAAAGGCAGGAACAGCAAGAACTTCAAAGCCTTGTGCCTCAAGAAGTCTTAAAATATTAAACTTTACGCCAAAATCAAAGGCACAGATTCTGTATTTGTCTTTTGATTTCCAAAGCTTTTCACCCTCATCCAGGGAATCTATAAATTTTTTTTTGTTATTTTCCCAAAAATAAGGTTTTTTTGTTGTTACATTTTTTACAAGATCACTTCCTGCCATTGAAGGAAGATTTTTTGCCTTTTCAACAGCTTTTTCTGGAGACTCAATTTCAGAAGTGGAAATAAAAGCCCTCATTGAGCCGTTTTCCCTTAAATGAAGGGTAAGCCCCCTTGTATCAAGGTCATGAATTCCCATAATATTTTGTGACTGAAGATAATCTGCAAGGCTCTTTTTTGATCTGTAATTGCTTGGATAGTCCTGGTATTCACGGACTATAAATGATGAAACCTGAATTTTGTCTGACTCAACATCCTCTTCGTTAACACCGTAATTTCCAATAAGAGGATATGTCATAACAACCATCTGCCCATTGTAGGAAGGATCTGTCAAAACTTCCTGATAACCTGTCATGCTTGTATTAAAAACAAGCTCCCCGCCAGATTCTCCTGAACCGGTAAAACTCTTGCACGGAAAAATTGTTCCGTCTTCCAGGGCAAGAACTGCCTTCATAAAAAGCCCCCTTTGAAGTTATTTAAAAAAAAATCAGCTAAATATAGCATAATAATTTTTGGTGACAACTTCTAAAAATTAATATTACAAAACTGTAATTTTCAAAAATTTTAAAACAATTTTTTAAATATTTTTGAAGTTTTGATATAGTGACTATAGTTAAACAAACTAAAAATAAAAAGAATGAAAAACAAATGAAGATTTATGAAGTTGGCGGAAAAATAAGAGATTATCTTCTTGGCATAAAAAATTATGATTCTGATTATATTGTTTTTGATTCAGACGAAAAAAAACTTTTTGAAAAATACCCTGATCTTAAAAAAGTTGGAAAAAACAAGCCTGTTTATATTTCAAATGGAAATGAATATACAATTTCAGAGTATGAAAGTATTGAAAAAGACCTTGAATCAAGGGATCTTACAATCAATGCAGTTGCAAGGGATGAAAACAAACAAATTATTTATCATCCAAAGGCAAAAAAAGATATCATGGAAAAAATTTTAAGACCTGTATCTATCAATAATTTTATAAATGATCCTTTAAGAGTTTTCAGGGCAGCAAGATTTTCTGCAGTATTCCCTGAATTTGAGGTATCTGATGAACTTATTGAAGCTATGAGAATAATTGCAAAAAAAGGTCTTACAAAAAATATTTCTCCAGAAAGAGTTGGAAACGAACTTAGAAAAGCCTTTTCAGCCAGAAGTCCTGAAAATTTTATACGCCTTTTAAATGATACACAAAACTTAAATCCCTGGTTTAAAGAATTTGAAAATGCAGATAAAATTCCTGCAGGCCCTGAAAAATTTCATGGAAAAAACACAGTTTTTGAGCATACAGAAAACTGCATGAAAAAGGTTTACGGTTCCTCACTTCTTGTATGGATGGCATTTTGCCATGATCTTGGAAAAACAAAAACTCCAGAAAATATTCTTCCCTCACACCACGGACATGAAAAAACAGGAGCAAAACTTGCAGAAACACTTGGAAAAAGATTAAGGCTTCCTTTAAAATTTATAAACGGCGGAATAATTTCTGCCAAATACCATATGAAAACAGGCAGATACAACGAACTTAAACCTTCAACAAGAGTAAAGCTTTTAACTGAACTTTATAAAAAAGGATTTTTCAGAGAAATTTTTATTATTACCCAGGCTGACAAAGGTATAAATTATCTAAACCTTGCAGAAGATGATCTTGAAATAATTTTAAAGACCAAACTTCCAGAAGAAAAAAAAGGACTCAATAAAAAATCAGGAGAAATTCTTTTTCAAATGAGGTGTGAATCTTTAACCAAAAAAAATCACTGACTCTTCAGTTTAAATTAGAAAGTCACTGAATTATTTCTAAACATCATTTTTTCTGATTATTTGATTCATAAGATAAAAAATTTAACCTTTAGGATACATTGAGTATTTTGAGGATTAAATTTTGAATCTGACTTTAGAATGGACAAAAAAGGCCGTTTTCGTTCAGCAACTAATTATTAAGGCATCCACATCAAAATTCCTTGACAAGCATTTTCCTTTTGCCATTCTCTGAAAGAATGAAAATCTTTTATTTTATCTTCAATTACTGCCTTATAAACCTCAATTCCTACTATTTTTTCATTATCCGGAGCGGAATTTTTTATTTTTAAAATATCTTCTTTGATTTCAGGTGTAAGAACAGCACAAATTCTATCAGCAACTTTTTCAAAATATCCAGCATATGGGGATTCATTTAAAATATGAATCATGTCTATCTGCCATAAAAAAGCCTCATCATCTTCGTAAAAAGCATGCCATTCAATACACTTATCTTCACATTCAAGAAGATTGGAATAATTTATTGTTTTGATTCTTTTATTTTCCGCAAGCTTTGAAATTGCCGAAAAACTGTCTGAAAGACTGAATGGAGAAGTGTAAATATGAAAATCTATATCCCTGTTATTTATCAAAAGTCCGGTTTTTAGAGAGCCGACAAGATTTATTTTTGCACCAATTGAAGACCAGATTTCAAAAATTTTAAGATCGTCAATTATTTTCAATGCTTTTTTCTGAACTTTTTCTGCAATTTGAATATTTGTTTCCATATATCTCATTAATTTCCGTTTTATTATCCACCCTACCTTATTTGTTATATTACCGAGATTCAACCGTAATTGTCAGATGCCCGAATATTTAGTGTACAATGAATTTTTTACCCGGCAATAAAACACCGGGTAAATTAATCAAAAAATTTAAGCTATCTTCTGTTTACAGGATTTCTTGGATTATAATTTGAACTAAAATCAATATCTCCAAGACCTGTTCCAATATCTTCCCATTTTACCCATTTAAAATTTGTACCTGTATCTCCTATAGTATTTGAAGTGTCTGTTCCGTCCTGGGCTATGAATGCTCCATTTAAAAACTTTGATCCAACAGCCATATTTGTAACGTCAATACTGTCTGTGTGCTGAGTTCCGTCAATACCTTCCATATTGTCAACAATTGCAAAGGATTTGATATAGTTATTTTTTACTCCATTTGGAGTTCTGTCAAAAACTGCATATGTATTGTTTCCCTGACTCGAAACAAAAACATAGCCTGCTCCGTCAGCCTTATAATATATAGTCATTCCCTCAAGATCTTTTTTCAGGTTAAAGTCGCCTTCTTCAGCAATAAGATCATTTTCATCAAGGGAAATATCAAAAGGCTCAGCTCCTGGTTCAGCATCCATAACATAAACCCCGACTCCTTCCTGAGCAATGTATGCCTTGCCGTATTCCTGATCTATTACTATTCCTTCTGCATGCTCGTCATCATCGTCTGCCTCAAGAGTAATAGTTCTTATTTTTTTCCACCCTATTTTATCCTGATTTACAACAAGTTCAAACTGGGCAGTGTTCCAGGTTCCGTTTTGTGTTGCAAATGCATAGACTTTGCCTGTAACAGGACTTTTGTAAACACCTTCTCCGTATGCAGTATCTTCTCCAGGCTCTTCAGCATCAAAAAGTTCATCTGAATTTTCAGGGTCAGTTATATCAATTATATATGGACTTGATTCTGTGATTTTATAAATTGCAAATTTATTTGTATTTCTGTCTGTAAAAAGTGCAATATCTGTTTGAGTTCCATTCAGGTCAATTCCGTAAATTACATCAACATTATTAAATCTGTTTGTATCAGGAAGATTATCAAGAAGAGTGTTTCCGCTGACATCATAAATTGAATATCCTGCATTTTTCTGGGTTGCAATCACCATGCTTTTTTCAGAGTCTGACGGGTGAATCCAGAAGGCCATATCATCAGCATCAGGACTTTGAATTGTTGACCGTGCTGTTTCAACAGCAGGCTTTACAAGCATTGAGGTTTCTTCAGAAATATTTATTTCCCCAGGTGTAACAAAACCGTTTGCAGGCAGATTTTTCGAGCTTCCGGGAATATAATCGTTTCCTGCAAGACTTCCATAGGTCCAGGCACTTTTTGAAGCCATTCTGTTGTCTTTATATCTTGTTGCTCCGTCAATTTTGTAATCTTTTACTATTTTTAAATCCAGATAACAATTGTCTCCCCATCCAATACTGTCAAGAAGCACTGAATTTTCAGGCAGTTTCAGAGTTTCACCTTCAATAAATTTAAAATCTGAACTTATGGGTTCAGCAGAATAAACAAGTAAAATGCTTGATTTATCCGGAGAAAGAATACTTAAGTCACCTTCAATAATTTCTGTTTCCAAATGTCTTAAAATAACAGCCGATAAATCTTTAACAACAATAATTCCTGAAGATTTTGCCTGCTTTCCAGAAAGATCAATTAAAGAAGCTTTATTGTTTTCACCTGAAATTACAGCTAGATAAACAAAATCAAGGGATTGTGAGGAATTGGACAAAAGCTCAATATATTTATTGTCTGAACTTACAATTTCATTAAGAACAACAAATGGAGCTTTTTTAAAATTATGACTTCCAGGACTAAGCCTTGCATTTGGAGGAAGATTTGAACTTGCCTCAAGCGTGTCATACAAAACTTCTGCTGCAAGCTCTTTTTCATCACTTTTTTCAGGGTCTTCATAAATATCTCCGTTTGCCCAGGCTTTTGCCGAATTTGGAGTTAAATCATTGAAAAATCTTGTTGCAGCGTCAGGATCACTTGCTGACTGACTCAAAACAGCACTTGTATATAAAACCCCGTCTCCACCATTAAAATTACCTATGGAATCAATAATTTCATATTCAAGGGGCAGATCAATTTTCCCGTCATTGTCAGTATCTATATCATCGCCTGCTTTAATTTCTGCTTTTGTTTTTATAAGTGCATAGGTTATGGCATCGTGTTCCAAAATACCGTCTTCATGGTCTTCATCATCATAGGTTTTAATCAAAGGCTCATTTATTACAGCAGTTTCAGGATCAACAAGGTCATTATATTCTTCCATATTTTTAATGAGCAAAAGACCGTTTGCACCTGTTTTTACTCCATTTAGATCAAGACAATAGTCAACAATCCCTTCTTCTTTTTCATCACCATCAATTACTGCAAGGTAAGTATTTTCAATTGTATAATTTTTTTCTCCCCTTAACTCAATATACTGAAAAGAGTGAAAATCTTCGGGTATATTTGCCTTAAACTCATTAATTAAAAGGCCGTTTTCAGACAAAGGTTTTTTGTCACTGCTGCTGTCAGAGCATCCATTAATAATGGTAAAAGCAGCAAGCAAAAAAATAAAAGGCTTGATTTTCTTCATTTGTTTTCCTTTTTGAATAATTTGTTTTAACCTGATAAGTAACCAATTCAGCTCTCATACAATGATAATGTTAAAAAAATTTTAGGGTTTAGTTTGATTTGAATTACGGAGATTTTATGAATAAACAAAAAGTACTTGCAGAAATAAAAAACCTTGAAAAAAGCTATTTGGAAGGTGAAGAAAAAAGACTTGTTCTTGAAAATGCCAAAATGGATATTTTCAAAGGTGATATAACGCTTCTAATTGGAAAAAGCGGTTCAGGAAAATCTACTCTTTTAAATCTTTTAAGCGGAATTGACAGGCCTGATAAAGGTGAAATAAAAATTCTTGGAAAAGATATTTCAAAATTTTCAGATAAAGAACTTACAGATTTCAGAAGAAAAAATATTGGGATAGTATTTCAGTTTTTCAATCTTATTCCCACCTTAAATGTTGAAGAAAACTTAAATCTTGTTTTAAGTCTGAACAATATAAAAAATACAGGACAAACAGACTGGTATCTTAATGAAATTGGACTTTTTAACAGAAAAAAAACCTATCCTGACCGTCTTTCAGGCGGTGAGCAGCAAAGGGTTTCAATTGCAAGAGCTTTAATTCATGAACCTGAAATTATTCTTGCAGATGAACCAACCGGAAACCTTGATGAAAAGTCAGGTTCAAAAATAATTTCCATATTTGAAAAACTTGTAAGGCAAAAAAATAAAACCCTTGTAATGGTAACTCACAACCGCGATTTAATAAAAATTGCTGACAAGGTTTATTCTATAAAAGATAAAAAATTTGAAAGTTTTCAGGTATAAACTTATAAAAGACAGGTGATGCTTGAATATTTTACTTATTAAATCAAGTATAAGATATTTTGTTTCCCATCCTTTGCAGACTTTTCTTTCAATCCTTGGAATTGCAATAGGAATTTCTGTTTCAAATGGAATTGACATTGTAAACAAAAGCACTTTAAACGGATTTAAATATTCAATGAATGCTGTTACAGGAAGTGCTGTTTCCCATATTGTAAGCAATTCTTCTTTTTTAGATTCAAGCTTTTATTTTAATTTAAGACAAAAAGGTTTTACAAATATTCTTCCTGTTGTTGAACTTCCTGTTCAGGCAAAAAATTTCACCTTTATTTTGTATGGAACAGACCCGTTTGCCTCAAACAATTTTGAAAAAAGATTTTCAGGAATAAATTTTAAAACAAATACAAATATTTCCTCCCTTATTTCAGAAAAAGGAAGCGTAATAATAAGCAAAAAAACATCAGAACTTTTAAAGGTAAAAAACGGTGAAAGTTTTTTGCTTGATACTTTCCCTGAAAAAACAAAGGTAAAAGTAATTGGAATTATAGAAAACAATGCAAAGGCTTCAAGCTATGACCATATAATAATAACCGACATTTCATCTGCTCAGGAAATAAGTAAAAATAACAATAAAATTTCAAGAATTGATATTTTTGACAAAAAAGATGAAGCAAAAATAAAAAATCATCTTAAAGACAATCATTTAATAATAAAATCAAAGTCAAAATCAAAAACAACCGAGCAGATGGTTGAGTCATTTCAGATTAATCTGACAGCTGTAAGCCTTCTTGCTCTTGTGGTTGGTTCATATCTTATTTACAACACAATGAGCTTTTCAGTTGTAAGACGTAAAAAAACAATTGGAATTTACAAGGCTGTCGGAGTTTCTTCAAAACAAATTTTTTCAATTATAATTCTTGAGTCAGTTCTTCTTGGCTTTTTTGGAACAATACTTGGAATTTTAATGGGATTTTTTCTTGCAAAAGGCCTGATTTTAATTGTTTCCTCAACCCTTAATGACCTTTATTTTGCAATTACTGTAAATTCCGTTGAAACAGACATTTATTCAGTTTTCAAAGGACTTTTACTTGGAATGGGAGCATCGTTTTTTGCAGGAATAAAACCATCCTTTGACGCTTTAAAACTTTCGGCTGCATTTTCCATGAAAAGGTCTTTTGAAGAACAAACAATTAGAAAAAAAATTGCTGCTTACTCTTTTGCCGGAGTTTTAATCCTTGTTTTTGCCGGCTTAATTGCTTCTATAAATACTAAAAATATAATTTTGGGATATTTTACCTTTGTTCCCCTTATTGCAGGATTTACTCTTTTATCTCCCCTTGCAGTAATTTATCTTGTTAAGTTTTTTTCTTTTTCAAAATCCTGGCTTATTTATAAAATGGGACTTAAATCAATAACAGAAAATCTTTCAAGAACAATTACTCCAATTACAGCTCTTGCAGTTGCAGTTGCTGCAACAATTGGAATAGGAATTACAGTAAAAAGCTTTAGAAACACAGTATCTGAATGGCTTGACCAAAGACTTAAGGCAGATGTTTTTATAAGTGCACCAGGACTTGTTTCTTTGAAAAACGACAATCCTATTGAGCCTTATCTTCTTGAAAAATTAAAAGAAGTTGAGGGAATAAGAAAAATAAGTTTTTACAGGGAAAAAGAGATATTTTCAGATAATAAAAAAATAATTGTAACAGGCTACGGCCTTGACAGAGAAGACCTTTCAGGCTTTAAATTTAAAAGTAAAGTTTCCAAAAATATAATTGATGATTTTTTAAAAGGAAAAGGAATATTTATTACAGAGCCTTTTGCTTTAAGGCACAATCTTGATTCAGGCGGCAACTTAAATTTCCCTTACAAAAACAAAACAAAATCATACAAAATTCTTGGAGTTTACACAGATTATTCCACAGACCAGGGTAGGGTTTCCATTGTGTTTGATGAATTTTCAAAACTTTTTAACATAAATACTTTGTCCGGAATTTCTCTTTTTCTTGAAAAAAACAGCGATTTTCAAAAAATTAAAACCAAAATCACAAATATTTCAAAGGGCGAAGAACTGATTATAAACTCAAATTACAGCCTTAAAAAAAATTCCATGGAAATTTTTGACAAAACATTTGCAGTAGCAGATATTCTCCAGATTATTTCAATTATTGTTGCATTTACAGGAATTGTTTCAGCTCTTATGTCAATCATGCTTGAAAAGGAAAAGGAAACAGGAATTTTAAGAGCCATTGGTTTTCATTCCAGTGAAATAAGACAAAAAATTTATATCCAGACATTTTTTATGGGTCTTATTGCAGCTTTTTTAGCTCTTCCTCTTGGCCATGTTTTTTCATGGCTTTTAATAAATGTAATTAATAAAAGAGCTTTTGGATGGAGCATTGATTTTTCCTTTTCAATAAAAATAATTATTGTTTCTTGTCTTATTTCTGTTGGGGGAGCTGTTGCAGCAGGAATTTATCCCGGATTTAAAATGTCTAAAACACTTCCTTCAGCTGCACTCAGAGAGGAATAAATTTTGAAAAAAATACTTATACCCATACTTATAGTGATTTTAATTTCAGGTTTTTTTATTTTTAAACAAAAAAATGAGCAAACAAACTCAATTGATTATTTTGCTCAGTTTATGAAAAAAGAAAATGATACAACCGGATTTTTAAAGGCTTTGAAAAAAATAAAATTTGAATTCCCAAAAGACCATGGCCTGCACAAAGGTTTTCAGACCGAATGGTGGTATTTTACAGGAAATCTTAAAACAGATGACAATAAATTATTTGGATATCAGTTTACAATTTTTCGCTCCCAGCTAAAACCAAAGAAGGAAAAAAGAAACGCCTCTTTTGCCTCAAATGCAGTTTATATGGCTCATCTTGCTCTTACAGACGCTGAAAACAACAAATTTTATTATTTTGATAAATTTTCCCGTGAAAATGAAGAAAATACATTTGTTAAGCTTAACCCCTTTATAGCCAAAATTGACCAATGGAAGGTTTTTGAAAATGACAATGAGTTTGAAAAACTTGAAAATTTAAAAATTATTGCAAAAGAAAAAAACATTGAACTTGACCTTGATTTAAAAATTGTAAAACCCTTTGTATTTCAGGGGGATGAAGGTTTAAGCCAGAAAGGAAAAGGCATTGGAAATGCATCTTATTATTATTCCGCAACAAGAATATCCACAAAAGGCAAAATAAAAATAAACAAAAATGAGTACATTGTAAGCGGAAATTCATGGCTTGACAGAGAATGGAGCACAAGTGCTCTTTCACAAAATCAGGAAGGCTGGGACTGGTTTTCAATTCAGCTTGACGATTTTTCAGAAATAATGATTTACAATTTAAGACAAAAATCAGGACAAAAAGACCCCTTAAGCAAGGGAGTAATTGTTTTTGAAAACGGCAATTATAAAAAACTTGATTCAGATGATTTTATAATTGAAGTAAAGGACAAATGGAAAAGTCCCCGTGGCGGCATTTATCCTTCAAAATGGAATATTTTAATCCCTGAATACAAAATTGAGCTTGAATTAAAACCTTTGATAAAAGACCAGGAACTTGATTTTTTTATCCGATACTTTGAAGGTGCTGTTAAAGTTTTGGGATTTAAAAACGGTAATAAAATTTCAGGGACCGGATATGTTGAACTTACCGGATATGCTAAGGATTTATAAATTTTAATGTTCTTTGCATTCCAAAGCAGGAGCTTTGGAACGAGTAAAATCAAACTACTTGCTCCCAAGGTCACCTTGGGAGCATTTTCTATTTATTCACAAAGTCCTTTTTTACAATTTTATTATTTCCAATATCTATTTAACACTCTAATTTTATTACTAAAATACTACATTCCAAAGCAGGAGCTTTGGAACGAGCAAAACAA